>JAABUL010000061.1_pt1 | contig 193122 bp, 173 predicted proteins | sample 5559151 | NCBI WGS metagenome assembly JAABUL01 (sample SAMN10711876, study PRJNA513368) | rock metagenome | isolation source: Antarctica rocks | place: Antarctica: Victoria Land, Pudding Butte sud | reverse complement strand
GCTTCGGAACAAGCCTATGCCCTAGCGGCGAGCGATCGGCGATAGCTCTCAGGATAGCCATCAACATAGCCACCAACATAGCTACCAACATAGCTACCAACGAAGGTGCGTAGCTAGGATCGTAACACATCTGATGCTTTGTTAACTTTTACTCGTTGTATTATTTATCTTATCTCATTTTGCAATAAGACTGAATTGAATAACACTGTCAACAATATAAACAATCTTGAAATGTTGTTGATGTTTATTTGAGAAAATGATGAAAAGAATTTCTTTCATAGCATCTTTATTTTTTCTTCAAATAATTCTGTCATGTGATTGAAATCATTGCTCTTTAATGAAGAAAACTGTGAAAGTTTTTTAAGTAGCTGACTTTTAATTCTGACTCATTTTGCAAAGCATCAAATCGATTTTAATTTATTGCTTAACTTATGTATTTAAGATTTAAAATGTGAACATTTTATTTCTTTAATGATCTTGTTTTTATGATCGTTGTATTTCAGATAATCGTTTCATGTCATTAAAGTACTCTGCGTTTTTCATATGACTTGTAGTCATCATGATTTCATCACGACTTTCAAGCAGTTCTGATTTCAAAAGTCTTGTGCTTAATTCAATGACTTTGTTCAAGAAGTAAATTTCTTGATAACTTCTTGTAATACATGAGTGATCTTAACTACTTTATTATTTATTGCTATTCTGTCGTTCAAAGAATGATCAACGAAGAGATGTATTCTTAAATGAGTGTTTAGTGCTTCAATGTTCATTTTCTTTCATAGTCAATCAGTCATGAGCTGCACGAAGAATGTGTGTAAACATAACTTCGTGACAATCGAAAGATAATCAGATTCTTGATGCAGATCAGTTCTCATTTTGCATTTGTATATCATGAACTGTATTTTCTCACTGTCAAATGTTAAATTTATTGTTGTGAGCTGATTGTGAATCTTTCTAGTAATTGTGTCTGACTCAAGCAATAGCTTTAGTCTCACGTTCATAATGATGTTTAGTAGAGCATCAGTTGCTGTGTGATGAGTGAAGCATCTTTTGTCTTCTCAATGTGAGTGATGCATGTTGAAGTCTTTTACAATCAGTTGTTTGCAATCATCTTTGATTAGTTTATTCAGACGAGAAATAGTAAATGATTCTTTCGTGAAGATGATGAACAGCGAGCATGAGTTATAAATGTTTATGACTCGTAGCGTCAGCATTTCATCATCTGAGCTGCTAGTTAGCAGCTTAATTGAGTAAATGTTCAATTTGATAGTTTTCACTGTTCATTAATTAAGTTTTAAACATTTATTGATGTAAATGCATGTTCTTGTCTAAAATGATGAATTTTTTACTAAATGAAAGAAGCTGTAAGTTGAGCTAAACATCTGTGAAACATTAATGTTGCAACTTTGTTTCTGAATGACTATTATGTTGAATTTGCAAATCTTTTTGTTTATCAAGAATAATTTCTGAATTTTTAATGACTTTCTGATGTTGTATTGTAGAATTCACAGAAAGAATTGTTTTGTCATAAAGATATTTGTAACTGCTGTTAACTCTGTGCTGAAATGACTTTTTGTATACTTTCAATCACTGAGAGTTTTTTGCATTTTTTGATTTGATGTTTTTTTTTCTGTTCAGACATCATGTTTTCTGAGTCACTAATCATGCATGAAGAGCGATTGACTCATCTTTTCTTGACTTTCATCACTTATCATGTTGACTCGTCAACATCTTGACTGCTTGTTGTTGTTGAAATGTTCATTGAACTCAAGAAGTTCGTTGAATCTAAGAAGTTCAGAGAGAAAAAAGAGAATGAGCAATTGTATTTCAACGCTTCAGAATATCTGATCAATCTGTTTTAAAAGATTTCTTCTGATTGCTTTATCTGTAGTTTTCACTTGAAACATGAGTGTTTTCAAAGTTCGTGATTATCATTGCAGTTCGCGCATTGTCTTTTATTCATCAACACAATGCATCTTTTAATGTGATGCTTGTCTGTGCATTTGAAGCAGCATTCTTCATTTTTGCAAGATTTAGTCACATGATCAAAATCAAAGCACTTGTAGCACTGCATGATACAACAGTTCTTTTTAAACAATTTGCATGAGCATTCTTGATACAAGTTTAGCATGTTCATATTTAATAATCAATTCATTATCATTTTGATTGCAATCTTTACAATGAGTGATAAGTAAGTTTTTTCACTTTTGACTATCTTTTTGAATCAAGCTATTCTCAGCATCTTTAGATCTTTATAAAGTTTTGCATTGTCTTTCATCAATCTTTTGATAATCATTTTTTGATTGCTTGTGTTCAGTGTGATGTGTACATCATGTGTCAGTATCACGAAGCTTTGATGCATTACATGCATTGAGTCTGCAATTCTCTTCACTCATTTCTGAGACTTTTTCAGAGCTGCTTAAGCTTCTGAGCTTACTGCATGCAATGCAACATCTTTGCTTTCAAGCTTGCAAATCAACATGATTAAATTTCATTGCATCATCAACATGTTTTTGATTTTCTGAAAAATCTGATCAACTGACTTCTTTTATATCTTTTTCATCTCTTTTCTTTTCATTGTTTTCACTAGAACTTTGCATTTCTTGCAAAGTGATAATAAATTGTCTTTGAATCGTTGCTCTTTCATTGTTATTTCTTCTTTTGCTACATTGATTTATGATGATGTTTTGAATGTAAAATATGTATTTTCTTATGCTTGTAACTATTTATTGAGAAGTTGAATGAATGTCTTCAACTTCTGTACATTCTTCGTGATGAACACGTCTTGATTTTTTTTCTTTTTAATCTTTCTTTCTGAAATGTTTCAAAGACGTTGAATCAGCTTTAAAGTCACTTTCTTTCATGAATAATCTTTGTTCTTCTCTTTCTCTAACGTTAATGTCTGTGTTAGCAGATTAATGATGCTGATAACATTCATTTTGTCATTGTGTAAGTATTTAAACTTTACGTCGCTGTCTCTTTGTGACAAGTTAACATTGTCTGCAATCGTCTTTAAATCAGCATTATTGCTGTTTATGCAATTTGTCATCATTTATTCATTTACTTGATTCTTGTTACGAATGTGTTAGAATTGAATAAAATCAAAGCTTTAACTTTAATCAATTCACAGTGAACACTAGCAAGTTTACTGCATATTAATTAAAGTTAGTCAATGATCTAGTCAAGATCTGATTTAGATCTGACTCAGATTTGACTCAGATATAACTCAGCATCTTTTCTCTTTTCTAGCATTTTCTAATCAGCTTTTATTATCTTCTAGACAAACACACTTCTTTATGTTACGAGTAATCAACAGATTTCTAGACAAACACATTTCTTTGTATCATAAACATCTTTTAAATCAACATCTTTCTTATGTTTCAACACGTCTTCTTTGAGACTAGTGTCAATCTGAGTAACTACTATATAGAGCATGTTTTTCTTGTCTTTTGTATTTTCTTTATTCTGTATTCTTAAAGTTTTAGTCATAATTATCTCTATCAATCAAACATACTAATCATGTACACTCTCTGATTAGTTTCTAGACATGATTTCAACAATTCTTACTCTCTTGTTTATAATGCTCTTTTCAAAAATTCATTTTGCATGCATTGTAATTGTTTTTGTATAATTTAATAAATATCAGAAAGTAGATATGAAGACTCAATTTAATGATCAGTTATTTCAAGTTCTGATTCTGATGTTGAAGTTGAAATTTCTGATTTCAATTTTTAAATTTAAGTTATATAATTTATTTTTGTATCATTTATATATTAATAGCAAGATTAATAAGTTTTAAACTAATGTTATAAGAACTGACAATGAGATTCATCTGTACGTGATGTCAACTACGAATCTTTTGATTCTATTCTGTGTTTGAATAGAAGTCAAAAGAGTCAAGAGATTTCAATTCAACGCAGTTTGAATGATGTTAGAACGTTGCGTGATCAGAAAAGTTGTCATGCAGAGTTTTCACTCATGCGACAACACTCTTTCTAACAGTCACAATCAATCTACGAAGAAGATTAATGACATGTCGATGTCAGTAAGAGATGAGAAGATACTACTAGTGAAAAAGACAACTCAGGTGAAGAGTCTGTGAGTTGTGACTACAAGTGATTGAAGAATTTGCGACTCGTCAACTGCATCGATATCGAAACGTCTTCATCACATCGACAGTGTTGTCAAGTAATTGATGAAAAGATATCAGGTAGAATAATCATTTCAAGTATTGAGAATCGTGATTACAGTGTTCAAAGAAGTAGTGATTCATCGATCACGCTGATATATTGAAAGAGCTTGAGTTCATCTTCTTTACTTGACATCAAGTCATTTCTCTATCTACGTGAAAAATCGAGAGTTCAAGAGAATGATCAAAATGCATTCTCTTTCATTGATCAAAGTCAAACATTGAATAATTGCAATTGCACATTTATACTAACAATTCATTCAACATTTACATGATATAAATCAAATCAAGAGAAGAAAAAAATTACTTAGTACAATCACACTTTATCTTTTCATCATGTGCATCTCTCTTTCATTACATATTTCTCTGTGCAATGAATGACAATCATTGAGTAAGAGAACACAGCTTTACATATGTTACAATCATGAGCATCACGAATGCAAAGAAAACATCTTTCATCTTTGAATTGAGAATTAAATCAAGACATCATTGTATAGAATATCATCAATGAAGAGCAGAGCAAAGATGATGTATCATAAATGAACAACACAAACACTCATTAAGAGTTTACTCAAGCATCATGCGCTGAATAGAAGTTATAGATTCATTACTTGATAACACAGTGTCAATCTTATTGTTTCAACTGCGCAAAGCAGTTGTATGAACAATGAGTGATTTTCTCTCTCAGAGAGTTTTGTTCACTCAATATAAATAGCATAAAGTTTCTCATGAGTTGAGTCTAAATCGATGTCACAAGAATGTATGAATTACAATTACAATTACAATTACTAATGTTATAAGTCTGTATAAAGTGAATCATATGAATGTATTTTAACTAAAAGTTCAAAGCTAAAGAAGAAAGATGTATAAACACATTGTGAGTTTTATTCATGAAAACATGTTAAATCACTAATGTATCAACATCAGCTTTATGCTAGTTTATAATAGTTTAATCTATGTTAAACTAACTTAAGATAATGAGACATACTTGCAATATAAAATATATAATGTTTGCATAAAGTGAGCTTGAACTCATAATGCTACATTTGCTTCAGAGAAATATAAATTCATACAATTCACTTGAAAGTCAAACAAATTTGACATGATAATCAGTTTATGCATAAAAAACTCAATGATAAAGTTAAAGTCAAATGTACATGTTCTTGAAGTTTAACTGAATATGAAACTATGATGAGATTTACATCTTCAACAGATAGAAGCAGATTACATCACAAGAATGCTGATACTTAATTATTTTAAAGTTTTTACATAAGATGCAATCTTTGCAAAGATGAAACAGATGTACTTAGTGATAATAAAATCAGAAATAACATTTAAAGCATTGATTTAACATTAACATGATAAAGAAGAAAAACTGTTAAATAAGAAATAAAGATTTTTTAGCTTTTTAAAATCAAATGTTGCATCATGTCATAAATGTTTTCAAAAAAATTAACATCAAAATGTTAAAAATTGAAACATACATATTTTTGCTTCATGTTCATCTGAATAAACTACAGAATCAGATCACATTATACAGTTAAGTTAATAACAAAATACAGAAAATTTAATGAACATGTAAACTTATATACATTTATCTGATAAAAACTAGTCATGTCATAATAATAATAATAATAAATTCATACATTCTTATGACATTGATTAAATCGACTCATGAGAAACTTTATGCTATTTGTATCGAGTAAACAAAACTTTCTGAAATAGAAAATCACTCACAGTTTATACAACTGCTTCACGCAGTTGAAACAGTGAGTTTTGAGACTATGTATCAAATTTGTTCACATTGATTGCATGTTAAAGAACGAGTGTTTTAATTACTTTAAATTGCTTCAATAACTTCATTTTCATCATCATTTTTGCTACTGCTCTGAAACTCTTCGTGATGATTGTTAGGGGTCAGCATAGAGCGAGTCATATGAGTGTAATGTAACGAGTATATAAATGCTAAGGAAAGTATCTAGAAGGGCAGAGCCGACTATCTATATGACTCAGAGAAACATAAGCTAATTCTGAATAGAGTTGGTCTCGGAACAACTCTATAGCCTAGCGACGAGCGATCGACGATAGCCATCAACATAGCTACCAACGTAGGTGCGTAGCTAGAGTCGTAACAATGATGATGATTATTTGATAGTTCAAGAAGTCAGCATCTTGTAACATTTTTGATTGCAGATGCGAACAGTTTGAACAATGCATGAGTACATGCTTCGTCATCTGATGACTTTATTCGCAGTCACATCGCGAACTATTCATGCCTGAAATGTTTCTAGAGTGCAGATAAATGTTCAAATTTATGCGTTCAATTCTGATGTACATTGCAAGAATGCTTTCTGCTTTTTGAAAATCATTACGCATCTTTATTGTCTTATTGCTCAGATGCAATCTTTGTGCTGAGATTGCATTGATGTTTGCAACGCGTTCTCTGTACTTTTCTCATCATTGATTTCATTGATCTTTGTGATACTGTGCTATTACAATGCTATCGTTTGTTGAAGTCGTTGTGAAGAAGAGAATGCATCGTCTGCATCTTAACTGTATCTTCGCATCTTCTTGAATGAAAGCATTCAGAAGTATTATTTTCTTGATGATGAGTGATCAAGAAATGACGTGAATAACTTTCATTAAATGAATGCATATTAGTTCATATGCTTGTCTGATCTCTTGCATTTAATCATTGACACGACTGTGTAGCGTGATCTTGTTTTATAGCATGTTCAAATGAACATGTAGCAAACTTATGTATGTTTCTGTCTTTAGAGTTTCAATGCTTACTTTTTTGAATGCTTCTGCTACGTGATACAAAGTCTGATTCTGAAGTGTTTTTAATCTTCATTCTTTGCTCAACAGTTCATCTTTCTTGTCACGCTGATGTCAGACTGATGCTTCAAATGCAATTTCTGATCTCATTACTGCTGAGTATATGTCAGAATCGTGTCTAGATGAGTCAATCAGTGAAAGTCAGAATTGAATAGTGCTTGATCTTTAAAGATAACTATAACTGAATATTAAGAATACAGAAGAAGATGAGTACAAAAGCTTCTATTTAAGTAATATTCAGAGACTGCACTAAGTTCAAAGAGAATGTATTTGTGACATGAGTAGAATGTGATGTAGAAAGAAAAATGATGTTGAACAAAAAGATGTTGAGAAAAGAAAATAGAAACTGAGTCAGATCTGAGTCAAATCTGAGCTAGAAACACTGACTAGTTTTATTCAGTCTTGATACACTCATAACATTATTTCTCTCTTCGAAAATTCATGTTCGCATGAATGTTGCTCATTTGCTTGCTTTCTTATTGAGTTATTTCGGTACTAGCGTGACTTTCTTGAGTATAGCGTATGAAATTCATTCAAAACTTTCTCGAAGTCATTAAATTTATCTTTATCAACATAGTATCATTCATCATTTCTATCTAGATCTTTTCATTTGACCTTGTACTGTAATCGACCTCGATAACGTCTGAAGTTCAGAATGTCATTTATCTTTCAATGTTTATCATCATCATCATCAATAATGATGAGTCTGAGAAATTCTGCATGCTGTTCTGATAGAGAATCTTCTGAATACAATCGCAGTAGCTTCGAGCTGAACATCAAATGCAGATGCTTCATGCTGACTGATAAATGAAGATGATAGAAGATCTTCGCTTTGACAGTGATCTGATATGATTCTAGTTGTTTGTCTTTCAAATCTTTGCATGGTCTCATGATTTTGACGTTTCTGAAGAATAGTCAAACTCAGTCATTTATCTCATAAATGACGTCTCGTCTATGTTTATTGATTTGTGCTTCGATGATCAGCTTCGTCTTTTTCAATTGTTGACAATCGAAGCTCAGTAGCTCTTTCATTCAAATGACAATATCATCTGCTTTTCTAGCTTTTAGTCGTTCACGAATGATTTCGTAGTCAGTTGTATCTGAATCGAAACTCATTCGAAGGTAAAAATCTTTATTGAAGTAGAAAGAGATCATTGAGATGATCAAGAAGATATTGAAATTGTCGCTGAATTTCATCATAGATATTCATTTGACTCAGTCGTTCTGCATGTAATTGCAGTAAATTCTAAGTCTGTGTTCAACGTCTTGATTGACTCATTTCGTCTGATCGTCGATCTTTGAATGATAGACTGTGAATAAACTAGCTGTGATTCTCAGTCGCTTGCAAAGACTCTTTCACATAGTCAATATGAATTGAGAGTCTCTGTTTGAAACAATAGAACTGAGTAAATCATGCAGTCGATAGACGTTTTATAGCATGATTCAAACCGTTTCTTCGACTGAGATGTCATCGTCTTTTCAATGACAGAAAACATAGTAACGTTCTTTGATGAGATGACATATGATTGTGCAATTGATGTTATAGTCTTCTGACAGAGATAGTTCAGTGATGAAGTTCATAATTATATCTTTTCAGCGTTTCTGTGAAATCGAAAGAGAATGATGAAGTTCATTGATGCTATTTCTAGAGACTTTGCTTCGCTGACAAGCATGACAGTTTCAAATGTATCATCGAATAGTAGCTCGATGATCTGATCAATAGTAGAAACGCTGAACTAGATCAATGATTCATTTATTGTCAAAGTGAAAGATTGAAGATTGATCATGCACTTCTTGTAGTAATTTCGTGTGCATGTTCTCAGAGACTCATAGTAAGTCTTTTCTAAAGAGAACGCTGTCAATGATTTCGCAGTTCTTCAATTTAGTGATATGAAATTTGAGCTTGTTCTCGTTCATAGCTTATCTATATTCATTGCAAAGCTCATTCGTTTGATTGATCATATGCACTCACTGATAGAGATTTACTTTCAATTCAACGAGTAGAACATCAACTCTATCAAGAGTCAGAATAGTCTGAAAACAATCTTCAAGTCGTTGAGCTGATTCAGAGACGTCTGCTAGAGACATTCGAGTTAAAGCATCGACTTTAGTATTCATTTTGCCTGATTTAAAGATGATCTGAAAGTTGAACTTCAACAGAATGTTCAGATAGTTGACTTGTTGTCGACTCAACTATTTATTTTTCATGAAGATCTTCAAAGCTTGATGATCAATGAATATCTGAATGAATAGTTCAGTGCACTTCAGCTCAAGTCATCAGTGTTCGAAACATTGAATAATGACTAGTAATTTCTTGTCATAGATGTGATAATTGATTTCAGCGAGAATCATGCTTTTACTGTAGAAGATCATCGAATGAAGAACTTTCTCATCATTGTACTGAGATAGTATTTCATCTTTTACATAGTTTGAAGCATCAATCTTCAGAATAGCTTGTCGTTTAAGATCAAAGTGACGAAGTATTGAGGTTGAGCTGACTTGTTTCTTTAGATTGTCAAAGACTTGAACACAGATCTTGTTTCAAACAAAAGACGTGTTCTTTCTAGTCAGCTGAGTGAATGATTTGACTAGCTTCGAGAAGTTCTTAATGAAACAACGATAAAAGTTAACAAATCTCACGAAGCTCTGAATTTCTTTTAAGTTGATCAAAATGATTCAGCTGACTATGACTGTCACTTTGCTTGAATTCATACGAAGATCTAGTTCTGATACGATGATTTCTAGAAAGACAGTCTCTTCTACATTGAATTTGCACTTTCGAATATTCATTTGCAGTTCAGCTTCACGTAGTTGACTCAATACTAGTTTGACGTGATCTCTATGTTTCTTTCTCATTTTGCTATAGATAAGAATGTCATCTAGATAGACTTGACAAAAGTCGTTCAGAAAGTTTCATAGAACATCATTCATATATTGCTGAAAGAAGATTGATTCATTAGTCAGTTTGAATGATAGCATCTTGTATTTATATGCTTCTAAAGCAGTGATAAAAGTGATGTAATTCTTGTTATCAAAATGCATTTGAAGTTTGTTGAATGCTGATATGATGTTCAATCTAGTCAGATGCTTGCAACTCACTATTTTATCAATGATCTCATCTATCAGCAATAGAGAATATCTATTTCTTTTGAAAATGACATTTAGCTTTCGATAGTTCACGCAGAATCGAAGATCTTCATTTGCTTTGAGAGCGAATAGAACGAAGAATAAATAGAGAGTCTGACTAGAAGTGATGAATCTCTTCGACAGATTCTCGTTTAAGTACTTCTTTATCTTCAGAAGTTTGACAGAGAACATTTGATAGACTCGACAGCAAGAAAATGTTGAATCACTGATGAGCTCGATTTTATGATCGTAGAAGCGATGAGAAAGTAGTTTATTCAATTGAGCTCGATCAAAAACATTTAGAAACTCATGATATTTTGATGACAGCTTCGCTTTAATATCTTTCAAATTCTGAGTCATTTCATTGATTGAAGAGACGTTTAGAGCGTTCAAATTGCACTGAGTATTGTACGCGATTTTTCTATTGATGTCTGTCATGAATAGAGCAAAGACTTCAGTCTGATTCTTCTTTGAACGATTCAACAATGTTTTGAACAAAGCTGCATTTATGCTTTAAATCGAGAATGACTCTTTCTGAGCAGTGATTGAAACGAGTCGTTTGAGCATCATAGAGATCTTAGTCTGAGTAATTGAAGAAGACGAAGTTGATTGCGATCAACTTGAGTGCTTTGAATTGAAAGAAATCGAAAAAACCGAAATAGAAGTATTCAATTGATTCAAAAAAACAATGACGTCGTTTTGCATATTCAGTAATATTTCGTTTTTATTCATTCAGAGCTTACTCAATATGACTTCATGATGATTGATATCAGCTATCAACATTGATACAGTCAATTTCTTATGACTTTTGATGATGAGATTGAGTAGAATTTTATGAGTGATGATCTTCTTAAATATCTTTTCATCATAATCTCTTATTAGCTTCTCTCTTGTCAGAAATATAGGTTGAATTTCTAGTTTCTTGCATACTCTATTGACTAGATTAGTGTGTATGAGCGTATGAGCGACTGAATCACTGTCTATTAGTGAACGAAGACTGAAGAATTGATTCTGCAAGATGAGATGAGCATCAATTAGAAAAGACTTTTCAAAGTAATTTTCTTCTGGTAGAATTTCGTCTAGTTTGCACAAAGATATAATCTCTATCTCTTCAATGACTTTTGAAGAGATGACTAGTTTTTTGAATCGAAATTCGAATCAAAATCGAATTCAAAATGATTGTATTCATTGTTCACTGCATTGATTCTGATAGGTTGATCAGAACACTCTTTAGAGTTATGATCTGATTTATGACATATGAAACAGGTTTCAACTAGAACATCTGCTTCTTTGACGTTAGTTAAAATCGCGTCACACGACTTTAGATGATCAGATTTTGAATGATCAACTGACTGAGTAACAACAGCTTTATGAAAGATGATCTTTGACAGATCATTGACATGTTTGATGAGATTGACTTTGTTCTTGATTTCTCGAATGACTCGCTGATCATTATTCAAATAAATCAGGTAGAAATGAATCTCTTTGAGAGAATCAGATTGAACTAATTGATCTATTCAAACGAATCGAAGACGAGAGTTTATTTTATCTTTCAGATCAATAATCAGTTGCTTTTCGTGATACTTCAGATAGAAAGATAATTGTTGAAACTGAGTGTAAAACTCGCTGAACTTCTTTGATTCTTGAATCAAGTTGTAGTATTCTTTACGAAAGTTGACTTTCTTATCTGAATCATTGAACAACTCAGTTAGTTCTTTCAAAAGATCATCGATGATCTTATAAAAATTGACACAGTCACGTTCGCGTCTAGATTGAGCGACATCAGCTGCGTCATTGAATAATCTGAAATGTACATAGCTCAGTTTGACTCATTTATTTGAAAAAAGATCAACGTTGATCTCTAGTTTATTCTGAATTTTGTCGTATCAGTTTTCCCAAGTAGAATTCTTTTCGTCAGTAAATCAGAAAGAATCAGATATTTTCTGAGATTTAGAACGCTCAGAGTAGATGAAATCAGAAGAAGTGATTTCTTTAGTTTGAAGTTTAGTCTTCAACTCTTTGATTTCGTCATCTCGTTGTTTACTCAGCTCGTTGAGTCAATCTGTTTCTCTGTCGAGAATCATGCATTAAGTCTTTCAGTTTTCAATAGAAACAGAGAGTATTACTGTTTCAGCAAATGACTTGTCGTCTTCATTGATGAATGATTCAGCACTAGAGAGTTTCAATGAATCAGTCTCAGAAATTTGAGAAAAGTGACTTCAAAATTCTTTGAAACGTTCTTCAATAGATAAACGTTTTGACATGATGAAATTTGAAGAAAGAACGAGATTGAGTGAATGATGATGCTCAACAGTATTAATGAAGACGTATGATCAAGTGTTTAATCTTCAGGAAAGAATGTTATTGATTAGAAAGATATTTTTGGTTTGCGAGTTTTTTGAATGATTCTCAAGCAATTCACGAAGATTCTTTATCGTCGATTCTCTTAATCGAGTTAAACAGCTTATTTTCACTCGTCTATTTCATGAGAATGAGTTGATTCTCTTGATCGAGTGAACTTTGCATACTTAGTGAGTGATAAGTTGTCTAGCGATTCAAACAGTCTTGTCGTTGATTCTATCAAACTCTTTAGTGTTGTTCAGTCTTTCGATTGCATCGATCATCAGATAAACGAATTTCTTTAGACTCATTCTGTCTGTATGAGTATGTTGAATGAGTAATGAGATCAGTATCATGTGATTAATGAATTCTTAATATAATGTCAGAATCGTGTCTAAATGAGTCAATCAGCGAAAGTCAGAGTTGAATAGTGCTTGATCTTTAAAGATAGCTATAACTGAATATTAAGAATATAGAAGAAGATGAGTACAAAAGCTTCTATTTAAGTAATATTCAGAGACTGTGTTAAGCTTGAAGAAAATGTGTTTGTGACACGAGTAGAATGTGATGTAGAAAGAAAGATGATGTTGAACAAAAAGATGTTGAGAAAAGAAAATAAAGACTGAGTCAGATCTGAGTCAGATCTGAGCTAGAAACACTGACTAGTTCTATTCAGTCTTGATACGTTTGTAACAGTATACTTGTCTCATCTTTGTGAAGATAACTCTTCATGTGAAGACTTCAAGATGACTAAGTGTCAGCATTCTTGTGACGTGATTCATCTTTATTTATTAAAGATGTGCATCTCATTGCAGTTTCATATTCAGTTGCATTTCTAAAACTTGTACATCTGATTTTGATTTAATAACTGAGCTTTCTATTTGTATGCTAGTCATCATGTTGAATCTTTTCAATTTTCTAGTGAAATGTGTAAGCTCATACTTTTCTGATGCAAACGTTGCGTCATGAGTGCAAACTCATTTCGCGCAGACGTCGTGTGCTTTGCTCAATGTTCTGCAGATTTCTTCAGTGAATTTGTCGTAGACTAGAATGTTAATATTATTTATGAAGTCAAGCACTTCAATTTTAATTCTCAATGCTTTGCATTTTTCAATTAAACTTGCGTTGAAGAATAGAAAGAAAATCGATGAAATGAAAGATCTTTGCAATATGTTTGCGTTTATCTTGCGTATGTCACTCATTTATTCATTGAATATTAGCGATGTCTCTTGATCTTTTAGAAAGCTAGATGTTCATTCAATTATGTAACTTGATGTTCTTTTCATCTTCAACATATGCAGAAGTCTGATGTGTGAAACTTGATTAAATGCTTCAATGACGTCTAAACTTAGCATAAACACTACGTATTTGATTTTGCAATCTTATACTGTGTGAACTTGATCTATCAGTAAATTTAACATCAAGATCACAAATTGCTTGCATCTTGTTCTCATTTAAGCATTAAATAGCATGTGATGAGTTTCAACTATATCACTCAATCTTTTAATCATGATTGACTTCAGAACTTTGCTCATGATATCAAGCAGAGCAATGAATCAATACGTTTTTGAATCAATATAGTTGCTTTTCTTCGATTTGCATAGTACTATTGTTTGAGTCTTTTTGAACTGCTTTGAATGATATTTATATATTATGCATGCATTGAATAAACTCGTCAGTACTGAAATCAGTTTTGCAAAACTCACTTGAAGTGCTTTGTTTGAAATATCTGAAGTGTCTGATGCTTTGTCTGCTTTTACTCATTTGATTGTCTGCTTCACTTCATTTTCTGTGATGCGTGAATTGAATGAGACTGTCAGAAATGTAAATGACTCTGCGATGTTGTTGACATTCGCTTGAGAAGATGGAAAAAAGAACTTTTCTCGCAGTATCTCGATTTTTTCCTCGAACGTCATTGTCATATGATCAATGTCGCTTCGCTTCAATGACAAAAACTGAGAAAGCTTTTTAGATAGCTGACTTTTGATTCTAGCTCATTTTGCAAAGCATCATATCAATTTGAGTGCTTTGCTCAGCTCATGCATTTGTAATCTGAAGTGTACACATTTCATTTGTCAAATGATCTTGTTTTTATGATTGTTGTGCTTCAGATATTCATTTCATGCTTCTAATGTGTCTTGCATTTTTCATATGATTCACAGTTGTCTTGATTTCATTACTATTTCAAAGCAGCTTTGATTTCAAAAGTCTCTTGCTTAATTTAATGATTTTGTCAAGAAAATAAATTTCTCAATGATCTTCTGTAGCACTCTGATAATCTTGCACACTCTGTCATTCATCATAGTCTTGTCGTCTAGAGAGCATTTCAAAGATAGATGTATTTGCAGATAAGCACTCAATGCTTCTATATTTTTTTTTTCAAAGTTATCAAGTTGAGAACTGTACTGAGATTGTTTGTAAACATAACTCTGTAATGATTGAAAGATAATTTGATCTTTGATGCAGATCAATTTGTATCTTGCACTTGCATGTCATGAACTGTATTTTCTCGCTGCTAAAGACTAAATCAATTATTGTAAATTAATTGTGAGTCTTGCGAGTAATAGTGTCTGATTTCAGCAATAATTTCAGTCTTGCGTTTGTAATGATGTTTAGCAGAATATCAGTCATCGTATGACGAGTGAAGCATTTTCGTTTCTCTCAGTGAGAATGATGTAGATTGAAATCTTCTACAATCAGTTGTTCACAGTCATTCTTGAGTAGTTCATTCAAATGAGAAATGATTGAAGATTTCTCTGTGAATGTAATAAACAGTGAGCATGAATTGTAGATGTTTAAAAGTCTTAGCATTTGCGTTTTGTCATCTGCGTTGCGAGTTAATATTCTGATTGAGCAAATGTCTGACTCAGCTGTTTCTACTATTCATTGATTGAATCTTAAACATTTGTTAATGTATATGCATGTTCTTGATTAAAATGATGAGTTTTTCACTAAATGAAAGAAGTTGTGTGCTGAGCTAAATAACTGTGAATCATTATTGTTATGATCTTGCTTTTGTATAACTACTATGTTGAATTCGCGAACTTTTCTGTCAATTAGAAATGATTCTTGAATTCTTAATGACTTTCTGATGTTGTACTGTAGAATTTGTAGAAAAGATTGTTTTATCATAAAGTTATTCATAGCTGTTGTTGACTTTGCAATGAAAAGACTCTTTGTATGCTTTCAATCATCAAGAATCTTTCTCACTTTCTGATTAAATGTTTCTGAATCTGCTCAGATATTATCTCATCTGAGTTGCTATTCATGTAAGAGAAAAGATTGACTCATTTTTTCTTGATCTTTATTATCTGTCAAGCTGATTCATCAGCAATTCAACTGCGTATTATCAACATGATTGTTACTGAGTTCAAGAGATTCATTGAATTGAAAGAATTCATTAAATCTAAAGAGTTCAGAAACAGCGAGAAGAATGCATAATTGTATTTAGACATTTCAGAATATCTGAATGATCTGTTTCTATAGATTTTAAACACTTGTTTCATCTGCTATCATCACTTGAAACAGATGTGTCTTCAAAGTTCGTGATTTTCGTTGCAGTTGATGCAACATCTTCTGTTCAAAGACATCATGCACTTCTCAATGTGATGCTTGTTTGCACACTTTTTGCAGCGCTGATTCTTTCTGCAAATCTTAATTATATGATTAAATTTGTAACATCTGAAGCATTGTGTGATGTGACAGTTCTTTTCAAATAACTTGCATGCACATTCTTGATACAAGTTCAGCATACTTATATTCATTAGTCAATTTATCATCGCTTCAATCGTGATCTCTATGATGAGTGATGAATGAGTCTTCTTGCTCTTTGCTATCTTCTTGAGTCAGACTATTCTTAGAACTTTCAGATCTTCATGAAATCTCACGTTATCTTTTATCAGTCTTTCAATGATCTTTTTCTGATTATTCATGTTTATTGTAGTGCATACTTCATGAGTCAGCATTGCGAAGATTCAACGTGCTACACATGTTGAACTCACGATTTCTTTTACTCATGTTTGAGTCTTTTTCAGATTTGCTTGAGCATCTGAGCTGACTGCATGAAGAAAAATATCATCACTACTCAGCTTGTGAAGTGACATGATTAGATCTCTTTGATCTGTTAACACATCTGCAATTCTCTGTAAAATCTGTTCAATCAACTTCTTCTGTATCTCTTTTATTTCTCTTCTGTTCATTATTTTAATCATGACTTTTCATCTTTTATGAAGCGATGACAAATCATCTCTGAGACGTTACTTTCTTGTCGCTATTTCTTCTCTTGTCACATTCGCTCATGACGTGATTTTCGTTGAAAGACGCATGCTTTTCTGTGTATGCAATTGTCTGTTTAACATTGATATCTTTATTAGTAGATCAATAATGTTAACAACATTTTCTTCATCATTGCATAAGCATTTCAATCTTGCATCTTTGTTTTCTTGTGATAAATCAACGTTGCTTGCAATCATCTTTGAATCAACATTGCTGCAATTCATGTAATTCATTATTGTTTAATCATCTTTTAGATTCACTCTGTCTTATTTGTAGTGCTCTTTTTCAAAATTTGTGATGCATGCGTTGTGATTATTTTTACTAGTCATGTCATTTCTTACTCTTTAATTATTAAGAAAATAATGCTTCTGAATGTGTCAATTCATAAAGATGCAAAAATATAGTTTAAACATAAATAATTTAATTTTTTAATGCTGATTTCAACAAGCAATCACATTGCAATAACATTGTATCACAAAAATTAATAAGAATTTTGATGAAAAAACTACAAGAAACACATTGCAAATATTAATATAACATTAGTTTAAAAATTTCATCTGTTTAAAAAGACAGTAAAGATGCATGATAATTTTCAGAAAGTAAGAAAGTTGAAAACACTTTTGTAATTTACATCAGAACTGAATGCATAAATTTAAATGTTTATTTACACTTGAGAAATGTTTTAAATGCAAATAGTCTTCAATGCAATTGCAAATAAAATCATTAAACAGTTAAATATATTTTAATGCATTACTTGAATTGAATGCATCTTTAATTAAGAATGTTTTATAATGTTAATAATATAAATTATTAAATCATCATTTTGATCATGAAGAATCTTAAGATGACAGTAAGAATAATGATGAAAATAAAGCTTTTAAAACAGTTTAAAGTAACAAGAACATTCATTCTTTAATATGTAATCATCATGAACAAATTTGATACATAGTTTCAGTCTTATCATTTTGACTGCGTAAAGCAGTTGCATAAACAGCGAGTGATTTTCTATCTCAAAGAATTTTGTTCATTCAACACACATAGTATAGTAATCTTTCATGAGTCAATTTAATTGATATTACAAAAGTGTATGAATTTATTATTATTAATTAAATATGTTAACTTCTGATTTTATTCTTTAATAATTTTTATTCTTTGAAGTTTTTACTTTTTCTAATTAAAATAGTAAAACTTCTTTTTAATGTTTTGCTTTTTTGTTAATTTATACTATTTTAAAGCGATCAGCGATGAAACTCATCTGTATGCAATGCTGATTACGAATTTACTGTCTAGCTACAGTAGAGTCTAGAGATTATCAAAAGTTTGAATGACATTGAGATGCTGCGTGATGATGAAGCGCTGTGCGTTGATCGTGTGCAGAGTTTTCGCGATCACACAGACTTTGATAATCTCAATGTGCATGCTACAAGCAATCTGTACGCAGATGAGAAAGTCAAATAGAACGCAGAACTACGAGGGAAATCGCTTATAAAAATCATTCGATTCAGTATCTTATCATCATGATGATAAAAACTGAGACAGAACACTCTTGTGTTTGATCTGTTGAGAGTGATTAGCAGAAAGAACTTGAATCATGAACATTCTTTAAATCTACGTGCTAACTACGTATAGATCTTGTTAAGACTGCGTGTCTGTTACTACGACATGAGCAACTCACGAGACTCATTAAGTTCAACATGAACAAACTCGAGAGTCTCGTTAATATCGTTTAACAGACGTTCAGACACAGACATTCTATATGTGAGCAATACGCTGATGAGAAGACTTCGTTAAGAGAAGAGAAACACAAGCGAGTTAGTAGAGAATGATTGAACTACGCTGTCTGATTAGAAGTGTAGCATACAAACATTTTTGCAAGACATGATCGATCTGCATGAGAAAGATCTCTACAGATAACATGAAACAAATGAGTTGCACATCTTACAAGCGAAGTGAGTGTCTGCAAGATGTGATATACAATGATGATGACTGTCGATCTTGAGAATCTCATCTCTTCACTGAGCTCTGACTCTCAAATGTCTTGATGATAAAGTCAATCTCTAGTCAAAGACATCATCTGTATAGCTCAAGAGAACAGTAGCGCATGTCGATGTGATTAAAGAAGAAATCGACTGCAATACGTCTGCGACTCATGCTTAAGAAGTAAACTGTCGAAATCTGAGCAGTGAAAGATCTTGTTCATCTTGAACTGTGAATCTGTCGCAAGAAAACTCTTTGAGTAATCTTTCGAGTCTAAGAGAGAAATCAGCATAGAGATCGTGCTTTATGTATGTTGCATGCAACGTATACAACATATTTTCGATAGATCAAACATTGAATGATTGCAATTGCACATTTATACTAACAATTGTTACAAGTGTGTTGAAATTGAATAGAATTTTCTAGTCAACAAGCTTTAAAGATTTTGACTCATGTTGAATCTCTAGTCTCAACACTCTATTCTAGCACTTTCAATACTCAAGCAAACCTGCTTCGTTTTCTTTGTTTTGCTCTACTATAAATACAGCTTGAAACTCTCTTTAATTTCTTCTGTATTCTTAATATTCTAGTTATAGCTATCTCTATTGATCAAACATTCTATTCAGCTACGCACTATCTCGCTGCAGTGTGATTAAATTCTAGACATGATCTCAACATTATATTAAAAATTCATTTATCACATGATATTGATTTCATTACTCATTCAAGCTACTCGACGAACAACGAAATGAGTATAAAGAAATTTGTTTTACCTGATGATCAATGCAATCGAAAGACAGAACAACATCAGAAAGTCAATAGAATCAACGACAAGACTGTTTGAATTGCTAGAGAATCTATCGCTCATTAAGTACACACAGTTCACTCAATTAAGAGAATCATGATAAAGAATCTTCGTGAATTGCTCTAGAATCAACTCATTCTTATGAAGCAGACGAGTGAAAATAAGCTGTTCAACTCATCTCTTTCTCTCTTCGTTTTGAATCAAGCTTGTGAATCAGACAAGTCAAAACAATCTTTGTCATCAGATCAAATTAGTGAGTCTGCTACTACAAATGATGTTCTCATAGTGAGTCTGCTACAATGACACTCTTCATCAATGCAATGATCTACCTACTCTCATCGTTTTATCTATCAGTGAATCGATCTACCTTACGTTCACGTGCAACTAGTGAGTCTGCTTCAATGACAAGTCGATAGTTGATCTCTTCAATGAGCAAGTCGACTAGTGAGTCTGCTTCAATGACACTCTTCATCAATGCAATGACATATCTACTCTCATCACTCTATCTATCAATGAATCAATCTATCTCACGTTCACATGCAACTAGTGAGTCTGCTTCAATGACAAGTCGATAGTCAATCTCTTTGATGAGCAAGTCGACTAGTGAGTCTGCTTCAATGATCATTCTATCTCACATAGTGAGTCTGCTACAATAGACATTTGACGAGTTGATTTGAATCAATAGAAAGATTGATAGAAAGACAGACATTAAGACTCTATGTCAATGCTATGAACTACATTACAAGTCATAGAAACATGACTTTTAAAGAGAAGAAGATAATGTTACGAGTGTGTCGAGATTGAATAAAGTTTTCTAGTCAACAAGCTTTAGAGATTTTGACTCATGTTGAATCTCTAGCCTCAACACTTTATTCTAGCGCTTTCGATACTTAAGCAAATCTGCTTCGCTCTCTTTGTTTTGCTCTACTATAAATACAGCTTGAAACTCTCTTTGATTTCTTCTGTATTCTTAATATTCTAGTTATAGCTATCTCTATTGATTAAACATTCTATTCAGCTACACACTATCTTGCTGCAGTGTGATTAGATTCTAGACATGATCTCAACAACAATTCATTCAACGTCTACATGACACAAGTCAAATCAAGAGAAGAAAAGAGTTACTCAATACAATCATACTTTATCTCTTCATCATGTGCATCTCTCTTTCATCACATATTTCTCTGCTCAATGAATGACAATCATTGAGTAAGAGAACACAGCTCTACGTACGTTACAATCATGAGCATCACGAGTGCAAAGAAAACGTCTTTCGTCTTTGAATCGAGAATCGAATCGAAACATCGTTGTATAGAATATCATCAATGAAGAGCAGAGCAAAGATGATGCGTCATAATCAAACAGCACAGACACTCTCATCAAGAGTTTACTTAAGCATCACGCGCTGAATAGAAGCTATAGATTCATTACTTGATAACACAGTGTCAATCTCATTGTTTCGACTGCGCGAAGCAGTCGTATAGACGACGAGTGATTTTCTTTCTCAGAGAGTTTTGTTTACTCGATATAAATAGCATAGAGTTTCTCATGAATCGAGCCTAAATCGATGTCACAAGAGTGTATGAATTACAATTACAATTACAATTACAATTACTATTTTAAAGCAAATTAAGAAAAAAAACTTATTAAAACTTGTTTTTATAATAAGTAAATTATGATTGACAATGAAATTCATTTGTACATGATGTCAACTATGAATCTTTTGATTTTATTCTGTGTTTGAATAAAAGTTAAAAAAGTCAAGAAATTTTAATTCAACGCAGTTTAAATGATGTTAGAACATTGCATGATCATGAAAACTATCATGAAAAATTTTCATCTATGCAACAACATTTCTTCTAACAGTTACAATTGATCTATGAAGAAGATTAATAACATGTCAATGTCAGTAAGAAATGAAAAGATATTACTAGTAAAATAGCTGATTCAGATGAAAAGTCTGAGAATCATAATTACAAGTGATTAAAGAATTTGCAACTCATTGATTGCATCAATATTGAAATGTCTTCATCACATCAATAATGTCATCAAGTAATTGATAAAAAGATATCAGATAGAATAAATGAATCAGATGATGAGTTTTAAGTTTGTGATTATATGTGTTCAAAGAAGTAGTGACTCATCAATCACGCTGATATACTGAGAAAACTTAAGCTCATCTTCTTTACTTGACATCAGATCATACATTTATCTACGTGAAAAATCAAGAGTGCATGAGAATAATCAGAATGCATCTTTACTATTGATCAGTTAAGCATTGAATGATTGCAATTGCACATTTATACTAACAATTTATTTAACGTTTATGTGACATAATTTAAATCAAGAGAAGAAAAAAGTTATTCAGTACAATCACATTTTATCTTCTCATCATGCACATCTCTCTTTCATCACACATTTCTCTGCTCAATGAGTAACAATCATTAAGCAAGAGAACACAGTTTCTGCGTTACAATCATGAGCATCATGAATGCAAAGAAACATCTTTTATCTTTGAATTGAGAATTGAATCAAAACATTGTTGTATAGAATATTATCAATGAAGAGCAAAGCAAAGACAATGTGTTACAATAAATAGTACAGACACTCATAAAAGTTTTTTTTTTGATTCTTACTCAATTCAACACTCATTATGAATTTATGCAAGATTTTATATATTGTAGCGAGCGCTGTGCTAGCGTAGCGTTCTTTTCATCTTTACTATCGCTTTTCTTTGCACTCTATACTGTAACTGTTTTCAATGCAAGAACTTTATGAGCTTGTTTCTTTTCTACTCTTTCTCTCTTTCATTTAACTCTTCAATAATGTCACAGTCTGAAATTAATTCAGTATGCTTATCAAAAGTATCATTCAAATGATTACTGTCATCATGCTCTTGATTTCTAGAAGCTTTCTCAAGTTCGTGATGTTCTTTTCACATTACATCATCTTTCATTTTATCTTTCATTTAAAACATGTTAATAAAATGTGCTTGATTGACATTTGATCTCTGTTGCACTTGCACGTCATTGTAGCAACATCAAGTACTCGTCTCTCATGTAGAAATTGATTAAAGTCAATTTTTCTCATGCATAACTGCGTCAATAACATGTTGTGAGACTTTGCATGATTCTTGTGCAGTTGCAGATGTTAATGTGTCATCTTTGATGTCAAATATTAAAAATAAGCTGCGTTGAATTTCTCTTTTCAGATTATTCTTCATGTTTATCTGATCTGTTTCTGTATGAGCATCAATCTCATCATCACTTCAATGCGCTGATGCTCAGTCAGCAATAGAGACAAATCATGTGCATCATCAATCATCTTGTTCATTACTTTATTTTCAAGTACTTTTGCATGTTTTGTCACTCAATATAGCTTCAGCATGACTTCTCAAGATTGAATGCTTTCATGCGCAGTTTAAATTCATTGCAGACATGTCTGATCTTTTGTTGATATCATAGCTTTCACTGTTTTTAAAGAAGTCTGATTATCATTGTATACTTTGTATATTTTTTCATGACACTCTTGATTTACTGTCACTACGTCTGCAAAATGTTTCGTCTTTGCAACTAATTCTTTCAACTCATCATGATGAGTGATGATTAAAGTTGATTCTTTCAGTCTCTTATTTAACTTTCAGTTCATTCTTATTGCAGTCGTTGTAACATCATCTCTGCTGTCGCTATCATTCAAGTAAACTCTTTGCTTCAATGTGAACATGTTGAGATTGTGTTATCTTATTGACATTTTCTTGTTTGCAACTATAATTATCTTTGATGATTTTGATCAGAAAGTCGCTGTGTAAAAATAACTTCAATTCATCTTCATTTATTCAAGTGTTTCTTTCATTCACTTTTGCTTCAGCTGTAGAAATGTCTTGCACAGCTTTGATTTTTGATCTCTTTTGAGTGTCAAATTGTTACGAATTTAACACATTATTATCTTGATAACTTCGTCTGATTTTCAAGAGTTCATGTTTGTTATCAATCTTTGTATCAGCTTTTATAAGTGAATATTTATTGACGTTGTATTTATTTTCATCTGTAGAATCTTTGTTGATATCACGCAATAAACATTGATGATTTGTCACAATGCTCTTTTTTGCACTGATCTCAGCTTAATGTTTAAACTCTTTTGATGATCTTTCACTCTTTGTGATGTATATTATATGATGACTTCGTGACTAAGCAGAGAACGCGTCATCGCGAAGTATATTTACTTACTCGTCGTCATTGATGAGTCTCAAGTAAACTCAATGATTATCTGCATGATTTTTTGTTTAATCACTAGTTTTGCTTCAACATAATGCATGTGAGTCACTCATTTCAACTTGAAGTTCAGTTGAACTTTCAAGACTCTGATATCTGATTTCAAGTTAATCTGATGTCTCATCAGCTTTACATCAACTTTCATATTGAATCATTTGAGAGTTTTCATAAAGTGAATCAACTCATGCTTTGTTATCAAGAATTTGATGTCATGCATTTTTAATCATTGTTTGCATCTATCATAAATTTCGCTAAAAACTCTGCAGTTGCATTTTATAAACTCTTTGTATGTCAAGATATTGATGTCATTCACGAAGTCTGTGAAGTTAATTCTCAGCTTGATATCATCACATGCTTCTAACAAGTTTGCATTGTAAAACAGATATAATATCAATGATAGCGAAGAATTTTATGATATGTCAACGTTTATGCTGCATTTCATCGTCGTGTAGTCATCAATTGTGATCATGATGCGTCAATCTTTCAGAAAGTTCTTCACAAATTCAAGAAGCAGTCTAAAAACTTTTCTCTTTTTCATGTCATGTAAAAGTTTGCTGTGTATCATATTATTAAATGCATTCTTTTTATTCAGACTCAGCAGTGAGACTACTTTTCTTCTCATGTCACTTTACACAGTATGTATCTTTTCTATAATTAGTTGCAAAGTTGTATTTATTAATTTGTGCTTGTAAACTCTCATCTGAATGTTTGATATTAAGTTGCAAGCTTTTATGACATTTTGCAGATGTTCAAATATGATGAACTTCAGTATTTTGCTTAATGTATTGAATAGCACAATTGATTTATATATTTTTGCATTGAAGTAATCTTTCTTGTCTGACTTTTGCATCATTATTGTGACTGTGCTCTTGAACTGAGTTGATTGTATTCTCTTCTATAAACATTTTTCAAAGAAAGAGTGTATTTATTCTGATGTATCATTGATGAGTTTACGTATTGTTTTATTTATATATTTCGTGTGTCTCAATGTCTTGTCAGATGTTGCTTTGTAAATGACTTTCTTAATTTCATGATGCATCAGCAAAGCATCATCTTCAATCAAGAATGAGTACTTGAAGTCTATTATGTTCAGCATGAAAATCTCTGAAAATGATAAAAAGTGAGTCTGAAACATCATCTTCACTTTATTCTGTACTGTTGTAATGATGTCAGAACACTCTGACTTGATCAGAGAGAAAATTGTCACTTGAGTTAATGTGTTTGCAATTGCATTTCTTGCTCATTTCGCAGTTTTGAACAGTTCTCTCAAGAATTGTTCAACATTCTACATAATTTCTTAATACTCACTGCATTTCTGTTTTCTGATGATCTTGCTTTTCTTGTCACATGCTTGAATATACTTTGTTCAATCATTAATGATTTGACAGCTTTTTTTCATTCATTGCACACTCTTGATGATCTTTATACATTTCTTTGTTCATTCTGCTTTGATCTTTTCATGTGATCTTGCTCAGAAAGTGAAAATCTCAATGATCTTCTTCAGTGCATCTAGCAGTTGCTTGATGTACTCATCTATGCATCAATGTCTTGTCTCATGATTCAACAATAATTTCAACATTTGTTTTTTTCAAAATATTGATGAATTTCTCTTCATTCATTGTTTTTCAGTTGCAACACAATTTTCGCGCTGATTCTTTGCAGACTCTGAAATCTATAATTGTTTATATCGATAAATGATCTGAAAAGTTTTTCATTTCTTTGTTGATTTTGCATCATATTAATTGATTCATAATGTCATCTGTCATGAAGATCAAATTTATTGTTGTTTGAAATTCTTGATAATTTCTCATAATTGTGTTTTGAAATAATGCTAGTGATGCATCAATGTTTGTGATCATTTTAATTAACTCATTTGACAATAAATGTTATCTTGAATAAAATAATTCTTCTCATGTGAAGTGTGTTGAAATCATGTCTAGAATCTAATCACACTGCAGCGAGATAGTGCGTAGCTGAATAGAATGTTTGATCAATAGAGATAGCTATAACTAGAATATTAAGAATACAGAAGAAATCAAAGAAAGTTTCGAGCTGTATCTATAATAGAGCAAAACAAAGAGAGCGAAGCAGATTTGCTCGAGTATCGAAAGCGCTAGAATAGAGTGTTGAGGCTAGAGATTCAACATGAGTCAAAATCTCTAAAGCTTGTTGACTAGAAAACTCTATTCAATTTTGACACACTCGTAACATTACCTTCTTCTCTTTAAAAGTCATGTCTCTATGACTTGTAGTGTAGTTCATAGCACTGACGTAGAGTCTTGATGCCTGTCTTTCTATTAATCTTTCTATTGATTCAAATCAACTCGTCAAATGTCTATTGTAGCAGACTCACTATGTGAGATAGAATGATCATTGAAGCAGACTCACTAGTTGCACGTGAACGTGAGATAGATCGATTCACTGATAGGTAGAGCAATGAGAGTAGATATGTCATTGCATTGATGAAGAATGTCATTGAAGCAGACTCACTAGTCGACTTGCTTATCAAAGAAATCAACTATCGACTTGTCATTGAAGCAGACTCACTAGTTGCATGTGAACGTGAGATAGATTGATTCACTGATAGATAGAGTGATGAGAGTAGATAGATCATTGCATTGACGAAAAGTGTCATTGTAGCAGACTCACTATGAGAGCATCATTTGTAGTAGCAGACTCACTAATTTGATCTGACAACACAGATTGTTTTGACTCGTCTGATTCATGAGCTTGATTCAAGACGAAGAGAAAAAGAAATGAGTTGAACAGCTTATTTTCACTCGTCTGCTTTACGAGAATAGATTGATTCTAGAGCAATTCACGAAGATTCTTTATCGTGATTCTTTTAATCGAGTGAACTGTGTGTACTTAATGAGCGATAGATTCTCTAGCAATTCAAACAGTCTTGTCGTTGATTCTATTGATTCTCTGATGTTGTTCTGTCTTTCGATTGCGTCGATCATCAGGTAAAACAAATTTCTTTATACTCGTTTCGTTGTTCATCGAGTAGCTTGAATGAGTAATAGAATCAATATCATGTGATAAACGAATTCTTAATATAATGTTGAGATCATGTCTAGAATTTAACCACACTGCAGCGAAGTAGTGCGTAGCTGAATAGAATGTTTGATCAATAGAGATAGCTATAACTAGAATATTAAGAATACAGAAGAAATCAAAGAGAGTTTCAAGCTGTATCTATAGTAGGGCAAAACAAAGAAAGCGAAGCAGATTTGCTCAAGTATCAAAAGCGCTAGAATAGAGTGTTGAGACTAGAGATTCAACATGAGCCAAAATCTCTAGAGCTTGTTGACTAGAAAATTCTATTCAATCTCGACACACTCGTAACAAAGTGATGCAGATTGAAATCTTCTACAAGAATGCTTTCTTTCAACATGTGCAATGTCTTTTCAATGTTTGAAAGATTTTCTTTTTCATGAATGATTTCATGATCTCTGAGTGATGAATTGTATGCTTCATGAATGTGTATAACTCTTTGAATCATTTGTGCATCATTTATTAATGTTTATAACGTAATTGTATTTACATCTTTGAAGTATCATGTTGAATATCAGATGTTGCTGTTGATTCTTTTGTTTATGTAGAAACAGATTCTATCTTCATTATTCTTCAACATGAAGTTGACAATTGCTGAGCAGTATGTTCTGAAAATGTCATCAAATTGTCAAAGTTCTTGAAGAATTAAAATGTCATAGTTTTTTATCTTTTTCTCATGTAATAATGTTATTATCATCTTGTTTCTGAACTTGTAAACGTTGTACTGTAGTATTTGAAGCTTTTTTTACTGAAACATTAAAGTTCATCTTTCAAACTGTTTAATGTTTTCTTGAGTGTCTGCAAAGTACTTACTTCACTTGTAAGATTCTCAACAGAAAATGACATTGACAATGACATGACTGACGTTGACTTCAATTTATTTGATCTTGACTTCTTGATCAAGTGATTCAGTATGATGTTTTCTGATGTGATGACTGCGCTGAGCAGACAACTTTCATTCATTGAGCGTCTTTGCTTTCTCTTTAAGTCGTTGTTCATCAGCGATTTCAGACTGATAAATGTTTCTATGAATGTTTTTGACATTGCTATTTTTAGTTCTTTCTGTCTTCATACAACATGATATAAAGATCTGTGCTTTGTGACTTTCTTTATTTTTTCTTTTTCAGCTTGTCATTTATGACATTGAGAGTCAAAGACTCTGTGTATATCTCAACATGCTTCACATTTTCACATGTCTTAAGTTTGTTTGTAAGAACAATGCTTCAAGCGATGATTCAACATGCAGTAAATGCATTTCTGCTTGTTTTTGCATTCATACATCTTGTGATCATATTCTTGATACTTTAGACATTGATGCATTCTGCAGCTCAAGTCGTAGAACTGTGTGATCTTTATATCAATCTCATGACATACTCTCTCATCAATCAGCTTGTTCATCATCTCAGCGCTGACTATGCATATCATCAGTGAGATATATTTCTTTTACTCATTCTTCTTTATGAGTCACTCAATCTTCTTGATCATCATTTTTGAATGTATATCTTTGTTGATCTTGATGAGCGTTCTCATCTCTTTCTTCTTTATGTTCTTAGACATTTCTTCAACTTTAATTTCATGTATCACTACTTCAAAACTGATTTTGTGCAAACATATGTTCAATGATATCTTTTTGATTCAAAAATTATTTTTCTTCAATGTTCTTTTGCTGCTCTTTGTCTTGACTTGAAATATCAGCAGTTTTAATTATCTCTTCATCATTTTTATGTTCTTGCGTGTTGACAGCATCTTGTCAACGTCAATTTCTCTCACTCATCTCACTATGTTCTTCATTGTTGTTATCATGATTTTCTTTACTTTTTCTTTTTCTTTGATGAAGATTTTTACTTCAAATTTCTCACAATGATTTTACAATGATGATGATATGTTGATGTTGAACACAAGATGACTCTCAAATGATGTCATTGACTTCATGCTTGTTCTTTTTGCTCAACTGTCGATGTGTTTTCTCTTCTTCATGAACTTTTTTTCAAGTTTGCTCATTATCTTTTTCAATCTTTTGAGCTGATTCTTCATGCGCTGATTGACAGTTGACGCAACGACACGTTAATACATCAGCTTTTCTATCATTTCTATCAAACTTCTCATCTCTTTTCAAAGCATCAACTTGTTGTTTCTACGTTTGTTGAACTCATAAAGTACTTGCAGCTTATGTAATTTCTTTTGTATATCTTTTGCCTTGACTGAATTCTTCTGCAAGATAATGATAATTGTCTTTCGTTCACTCATTAATGTCATGTCAACAATGCTTCTCATCTGCTTTTGATGATCAGAATGAAGCGCAAGCATCATGTTGATGATGTGCTTTGTCTTTAAATAGTTTAAGTAATTCATTTTCGTGATTTTGCATCTTATTGAAGCTTTTCAATTCATTTTTCTTATAAAAGTTTACTTGAGCATTACATGCTGAATAGAAGCTATAGATTCATTATTTGATACATAGTCTTAAAACTTACTGTTTCAATGACGTGAAGTCATCATGTAATCAATGAGTGATTTTCTTTCTCAAAGAGTTTTGTTCATTCAATACACATAACATAGTTTTCTTCATAAGTTGAATTTAAATCAATGTTACAAGAACATATGAATTACAATTTACAATTTATAAGTAAATTACTTAATGAAATTGATTTTTCTTAATTTATCTTAAACTTTGCAAATTTTATCTTTTTCTAGTTTTAATAAAATAAATCATGATAATAATAATAATAATAATAATAAATTCATACACTTTTGTGACATTGATTAAATCGACTCATGAGAAACTTTATGCTATGTGTGTCGAGTGAACAAATCTCTTTGAGGTAGAAAATCACTAGCTATCTTTACGACTGCTTCACGCAGTCGAAACAACAAGACTAAAACTATGTATCAAATTTGTTTGCATTAAATACATGTTAGAAAATGAGTGTTTTAATCACTTTAAATTGCTTCAGAAGCTTCATTTTCATCATCATTCTTGCTGCTGCTTTAAGATCTTTCGTGATTGTAACAATTATTTGATAGTTCAAGAAGTTGATGTCATGTAGCATTTTCAATCACAGATGCGTTCAGTTTGAACAATGCATGAGTACATGCTTCGCTGTCTGATGACTTTGTTCGCAGTTGCATCGTGAACTATTCATGCTTGAAACGTTTCTTGAGTGCAGATAAACATTAAAATCTATGCGTTCAATTCTGATGTAAATTGCAAAAGTGCTTTCAACTTTCTGAAAATCATTTTGCATCTTTATCATCTTGTTGAATAAATGAGATCTTTGTGCTGAGATTGCATTAACATCTGCAATGCATTTTTTATATTTTTCTCATTGTTGCTTTCATTGATCTTTGTGATATAACGCTATTGCAATGTTATTGCTTATTGAGATTGTTGTAGAAGAGTTGAATCATCTGCGTTTAAACTGCATTCTTGCATCTTCTTGAATAAATGTGTTCAGAAGCATTATTTTCTTGATGACAGAAAAGTGAAAGATGAGATGATTAATTCTCGTCAGTTGAGCGCGTATGAGTTTGCATGCTCATTTAATCTCTTGCGTTTTATCATTGACTTAACTGCGTAATGTGACTTTATTTTGCATCATGTTCAAATGAACATGCAGTGAACTTATGTACATTTCAATCTTTAGCGTTTTAATGCTTACTCTTTTGAATGCTTTCACAACGTGATGTAAAGTTTAATTTTGCAAAGTTTCTAATTTGCATTTCTTGTCTGACAGTTCTTTCTCTTTGTCACGTTGATGTCAAATTGATGCTTTGAATGTGATTTCTGATCTCATTACAGCTGAGTACACTTGTCTTGCTTTTGTGAAGATTGTTTCTTATATGAAGACTTTTAAATGATTAAGCGCAAGCATTTTTGTGACGTGACTCACTTCTATCTGTTGAAGATGCGCATCTCATCACAGTTTCATGTTTAGTTGAATCTTTAAAACTTGCACATCTGACTTTGACTTAATCATTGAGCTTTCTATTTGTATGCTAGTCATCATGTTGAATTTTCTTAATTTTCTAGTGAAATGTGTAAGCTCATATTTTTCTGATGCAAACGTTGTGTCATGAGTTCAAGCTCACTTCATGCAGACATCATATGTTTTACTTAGTGTTTTGCAAATTTCTTCAATGAATCTGTCATATGCTAGAATGTTGATGTCATTTATGAAGTCAAGCACTTCAATTTTGATTTTCAATGCTTTGCATTTTTCAATTAAACTTGCGTTGAAAAATAGAAAGAGAATCAATGAAATGAAAGATTTTTGAGATATGTCTGCATTTACTTCACGCATAGTGCTCATTTGTTTATTGAAAATATGTTGTATACGTTGCATGTAACATACATAAAATACAATTTCTATGTTGATTTTTCTTTTAATGAGAAATAATTTCTTTTCTTATAGCAGATTCACAGTTCAAGATGAGTGAAATCTTTCACTGCTCAGATTTTGACAGTTTACTTTTTAAGCATGAGTTGCAAATGTTTCATCAGCAATATGCATATGTATCACAGTTGATTTCTTCTTTAATCACATTGACATGTGCTACTGTTCTTTCAAGCTAAACAATGTTTTCAACTAGAAATTGATTCTATTATCAAGACATTTGAGAGTCAAAGCTCAGTGAAAAGATGAGATTCTTAAGATCAACAGTCATCATCATTGTATATTACATCTTGCAGATGCTCACTTCGCTTGTAAAATGTGCAATTCATTTATTTTGTGTTATTTGTAAAAATCTTTCTCATGCAAATCAATCATGTCTTGCAGAAATGTTTGTATGCTACACTTTTAATCAGACAGCGTAGTTTGATCATTCTTTATTAATTTGCTTGTGTTTCTCTTCTCTTAATGAAGTCTTCTCGTCAGCATATCACTCATGTATAGAATGTCTGTGTCTGAATGTCTGTTAAATGATATTAATGAGACTCTCAAGTTTGCTTATGTTGAACTTAATGAGTCTTGTGAGTTGCTCATGTTGTAGTAACAGACATGCAGTCTTAACAAGATTTATACGTAGTTAGCATGTAGATCTAAAGAATGTTCATGATTCAAGTTCTTTCTGCTAATCATTTTCAACAAATCAAACGCAAGAATGTTCTGTTTCAGTTCTCATCATTATGATGACAAGATACTGAATCGAATGATTTTCATAAGCAATTTTTCTCGTAGTTCTGCATTTTATTTGACTTTCTCATCTGCATGTGAATTGCTTGTAGCATGTGCATTGAGATTATCAAAGTTTGCGTGATCACGAAAACTCTGCATGCGATCAACGCACAGCGCTTCATTATCACGCAGCGTCTCAATGTCATTCAAACTTTTGATAATCTTTAGACTTTACTGTAGCTAGACAGTAGATTCATAGTCAGCATCATGTACAGATGAGTTTCATTGCTGATTAAATAAATCATGATCATTTGTTGTTTAAGTTGTTTGAAAATAAAAGATACTACAACGTGTTTTAGTAAATTAAAATATAACATATATTATTTATTACTTTGAAGTGATTTCAAGTTTCAACATGCATCAAACAATATCTTTAAAGCTCGTTTTGCAGCTGTGTGTTGTAATGTTAGAAATAATGTATCTCTCTTAAAAAAACTTAAACTCTTCTCTTTCTGTTTCTTTTATTTTAAAACTATCTTCTTATTTACTATTCTAGCCTTTTCACTTTAATTTTCTCCCATTTCTTCTCAAACCGCTCAGACATGCCATCAGAAACTCTCTCGGACTTCGATCGTCACGTCTGGTGCCGCGCCCTCTTCGCCTCTCCCCACCTGATCTCTCACCCCACCACCTCGCGCAACTCATCTTCTACTAACTTCTCCGAGTCTTACAGTCTATTCTCCTCAACACTATGGAACGAGCGCGGCTTGCGGGCGGTGCAGTCGTTTGAAAAGCCCGGTGCAAACGAATGGCTGGTGTTGTATTCGCTCGGCATGGGGCTGAATGGGCCTGGGGAAATTGTGCATGGGGGTATCGTGATGACGATTTTGGATAGCGCGATGGCGGTCAAGGCGTTCCGGACAGTGGGTGAGCGGCCGGTTGTGACGACAGAATTTAAGGGCAAGCTTTTTAGGAAGGTTAAGGCGCCTAATGTGGTGCTGTGTCGAGCTTGGGTGGAGGCGGAGGAGGGGGATGGGAGGGTGATTTATACTGGTGGGAGAGTTGAGGATGGAGAAGGCAATGCGTTTTTAGAGGCGACGGCGAGGTTTGTGAGACTTGAAGAGATAAAGTCGAATTTGTGAAAAATTAAGTGTGCTTGGTGTGGTGATTTTTCAAGCTATTGCTTAGGGGCCTCACAAAACGAACGCATCAACGAACGCAACAATCTGAAATATAGGTATATTGATGATTGGCCAGCCGATGGCAATAAGTAGCTTAGGAAGGCCTTAAGCTGCTCATCGACGCCAAGATTCTCTCTATTTAAACGACTGAGCTAACGAAGTGAATGAGTGAGTGTGCAATTTCTGACTCGAGATCTTTAAAATGGAAGACAAAAACAGATGATACAAGTCATGTAATACAACCACAGCTCTCGATCGCAACGATGACGTTGTTTATCAATCAGCAGAAATTTCTGCGCGCCTAGAACGCCGAAAAGCACGAAAAATGCTCGTCTATCGGCAACGAGGGCGGCCCTTTGGCCCTGACAATAGCTCTCAGTCAAGCTGTGGCGACTATGGAGGATCTCATACTTCCGTCCTGATAGTATAGCGTCTCTGCTCAACATTACCACCCTTACTTCGAGCGATATCCCCGCCTGCGATAATTGCTTTTGATTTTCTGCGTTCCCATTCCAGTGCAGTCAATTGCTCTCTGTCAAATTCCGCCTCTTCGAGCTTCGGTATCACGTCCCCAAATTCCAAAGGCCTCATTACTACATTCCTCTGTGGCCTCACGAGATATGCGATACTATATCTTACGCTCTCAGCTTGTTGACCTGGCGCATATGTCACACGATGCAGGTCGCTCCTGAGTAGACCACCGCTCCACTCAACCATAGCATCTCCCATGTTGATCAGCGCGCAGCCAGGCTCGGGCTTCACGTACAGCCATGATTCTTCCGTATTCTCACAGCCAGGGGGCAGGACCTGGAGTCCACCAATGACGTTGAAGAGCACCGTTAAGCTACCAATGTCCGTGTGGCCGACCAGACTGGTGCGGCGGTCTCCAACAGGTTGGGGAAGGTAGCGAAGGAGGCGAATAGATGTGCCGGAGGGCTGGTCGATCTCCTGGAGCGATGCGAGGGTACCTTGGGGGAGGTGCAAATGAGAGTCTAAGTGAGAAAGTACAAGGCGGACTATGGCGTGAGCATGATAGACGAATGACCTCAACAACTGATTTTCAGAGTTGATGAGATCGGGATTTGGGGGTGGGTGAACGTCAATATCGGTCGGCGTGCCGAGGATGTCGTCCTGGCTTAGAGTCCAAGCTTCATAGCGGTCTGGAGCACCAGAAGGGATCTTGTTGCGTCCGGCATGTTTGAATCTCGGAACATGGAACAGAGTTAGCCTATAACTACTCATGATCTTCATTTTAATGTACACCCGAGTGGTATTTTATGGAATCTTGAAATTACCCAAACAGCTGAGAAGGTGGCGAGTAAGCGTATTTCATCTTCTCAACTTGTTCCAGCCTGTGGATTCTGCGATCCAGTTCGTACATAGCCTCTGCATCTTTCAAAAGCGACTCGCCTCCTGATGGTCCTTCCAAGTTCAGATGAAAAAATCCGTATGTTCTGCAGGCATCGTACAGTCTCTCAGACTCAAAGCTTTCATTAGCAAAAAGCTTATTAAGAGATAGTCGGGGAATATTTGCGAATGGAACATTATTGGGAAAAGGGGGTAGCAGTTCAAAGAGAGTTTTTGTTGGCATAGTGACCATCAGATGTGCAGAAATAGAAGTAAATGGAAAATATTGAAGCACTTCATGTAAAGCGATCGGGGGGGGGGGGTTTTGGGGCAAAGCAGGCAGGAGGATAACATCCCACGCTATGGCGTGTACGTACATTGATATGTGATTGGCCAATGTTTCTTTCGAATACCGACTGTGCCGAGGTATGGGGCCTTTTCTCAGGAAACGCCTATCTTAGTTCTTACTGGAGAAAGCACCGTTTGATTCAGATAAATGGTAGAACAGCTATTCGCCATCCCGCTTCTATTACTAAAACGAGTCGTGAGAGTCTCTTGGAGATAAGCTAAATGATTTGCTCGGGATAAAGTCTTACTCCCCAAAGGAATTGTAATGAAAAGGATTTTGAGTAGCTTAAATGTACTTGATACATTCAATTTCCAGCAGAGCGCTTGAACCTCTCGTCAAGATTGACCCACTGTTCAAAGTACAGGTTAATCCCCCAATTCTCCGTCGTCCACGGCTTTCCTGGCGTTGCCAACTGAATTTTGAAATCACGGAAGAGCTATAACTGTTAAAACTTGCGTAATAGTGTAGGAATGAATTTGATATACCTGTAGCACAAACTTTTGCCCGTCCATCAAAGCGATATTCTTCCCTACACACTTGCGACTTCCATAACCCCACACAAAATCATATCTATCCATTAAGTGTGTGCGCTCGGGATTTTCCAACCATCGCTCTGGGCGATACACACCCACATCTTCTCCAAACATATCTTTGTTACGATGTATGAGGTATGGATTGGCGCCAATCTCGGCAGTCTCAGGCACCCACATTCCATCAATAGCCATGCCCCCCTTAGGAGAATAACGAGGAAGAATAATTGGAGTTGGCGGACAGAGACGAAGGGTTTCACGCACGCAGGCCATGAAATAAGGCATAATCGTAGTCTCGTGATATTGAACAACAGGCAAGCTCAACAGACCTTGTTTCTCCAATTCGCAAATTTCGGCCATGAGTTTTGTAGAAACTTGTTTATCCTGTGCGATGTGGCCAATCAGTGGAGAGATAAACGCCGCTGTGGTGTCCTGGGAGGCGACTGTCAAAAGGAAACATTCGTGCTCAGCTTCTGCAGGACTGAAGGTCCTACCATCGGTATGTCTGGTTTGGCGAAATCTATGTAGCATCAGCATAGGCAATATGGTAGAAGGAAAACGCAGTGCATGGAGAGATACCTATCGAAAATGTTTCCAGATCGTGCGAGCTGAGGGTTTTGAAGGCGGCGCTCGAAGAATTTCTCATGTGACTATGGCGGACTCAACGAAGATTTCAAAAAGTTGTAAAGTTTATGTAGGGAATCCATACCGACATTATCGCACCACTTCCTTTTCGGTGGCCTTTGCGCGGCATTATGTACTTCTTCAAAGGCCAAGAAGTTATTAGGGGATGGACTAGCCACGGTAAGGTTGCGACAAGCCCTCCCAGCCTGAACATGTCGTGCCATGCTTCGATGAGCCCATCAATATCTTGACCCTTTTCCACAAAGCCAGCTGGCTCGCCATAGATGAGGTGAGTTATCGTGTCATAGACATACCATCTGATGGTTTCAAATCAGTGTTTGATTTTTCTTAAGATGCGTTTGGACAAAATTGTAAATAGCTATGTAGCCAAAGTTAATTAGATATTATCTCACCTCGTCCACTCAGAAAGGTCGACTTTGAGGCCTGTAAGAGCATGCTCCGACCTCAGCATTTGGTTCACCATCGTAATGCGCTCGTCTATGACACATTCTAAGAGTTTCAGATTTTTCATCGAATACTACGAAAAGTCAGCAAATGAAAACAGCTTGAGTCGCATTGAATAAGCTGACAGTTGGGGCTATAATTTTCAGCTTTGCTGCATGCTGAGAGTGTGACTCTATTTGCAAGAGCGGAGGAGCCTCTCCAGCCAATCCTGTACTGTAGAAGGGCGTCTTTTCGGCCGCTCGATGGTAGACTTTGGGCAGGAGGAGTGGATCGGTAAAACTCAAAAGATTCGGAGCTATCCGAATAACTGACCCTTGAATATTGGTTTTCAGCTTGGGTTTCTGTAGCCATGAACTGTTATCACTGACCGTATTCTTGATGAAGGATTTGTACCTTCTCATGGTATTTTCTAGTCGAAAACAGATACGTATGGTAAAAATCTGTGACTGACCCCCACAATGGTCCTGGAAATAAATGCAACGGGTGGAAATATCGATTGTAGATTACAACATAGAACAAAATAACAAATAAAGCCAGCAAGAGTACATAAAATATGGAAAGCAGCATATTGAAATCTAAACGCCAGGCAGTATCCGTAGATTGTGACGATAAAAAGCACCGCTGCAACCGGAATAAAAGAAAGATCAGATTGCCAAAGCCATATGGCGTACATATCAATAGTATCTGCAAAGGAGTGGCTCGAGTAGTAAGGACTAGAGGAAAAAACCCCGCATTTTGGCATAGAATACAGCAAAACTTCGTTGTAGGGAAGTTCCGACTAGTGGACTCGTTACAACGGAAGGCTCCTGCAGATTTCCAATATTACACATACGGATAAGGGAAAACCTCTTTATAACTCGAACGGAAAGAAATTCTGAAAGAGTGTTAGCAATCCGTTACATCAATATAGGGGAAAATACACAGAACTCCCTGTATTTCAGATTATTTAGCCCAGATTTTGGTCAAAGTCCTGTAGTTTTCAAGTTTTCTTACGTTAGCCATACCCAGCCACTACTAGCCGTAGTATTTATTACAGAAATTTTTGTATAAAGGATAGTCTTACCTGCTTCGCCGCCCCGTAGTAACGGGATTTTACTATAATGCTCACTGGTCGAGGTCCGGCATCTGCATTGGCCAGAAACAACCCAAGGGTCCTCAAGATCCCGCAAACTTGTAGTTTCAAAGGATTTCCGAGATACTTTGTGCTCCCCGAGAAGTACCAGCTCTCTGACCTCCCTCATGTGATCTAGCATGCAGATAGCTGGACGCTTCTCCCATGGTAGTCTGCATTAGACATTGGGAAAAAACATGTTCTCTTTTGGCTTCTTCCATGGGTGTAAGGCAAAATCCATGATAACGGTAGGATCCAATTATAAAAATGACGTATATTGTACGAAGTTGTACGAGGCTACAAACTCGAAGCAACTCACGCTACTGTATTTTTGGTTGAGTATCACGTGGTCAACAGTACTGGGCGATGGCTGCAAGGCTTGGGCCAATCAGATATTGTGTTTGAACAATGGCTAAACAAGCAGAAAGCTAGTTTTCTTTCGTCTTCATTTTAACAAGTCGTTGTCTAGGTTTTGACGAAACCTTAATCTGGACATGACTACTATAATTAATGACTTGTGACAGCTATGCTGCCAAGTGGTATTTGGTCGTTGAATTGAGGTTCGGGTTCTTGGCTTTGTGACGATCGGAATATTCGATATACTTTTCTCTTTAACGTGCTGGAGTAGCTTTGAGAGGATGGCCAACGATATTGGTAGGCTCTTGTAGTACCCCGTTCATCATTCAGACGACGACGTCGATTACGAATAAAAAGGTAAACCATCTGGGAGAGCGCGAGATTTGCCGCGATGATTCCTAGATCCGCTTCGCAACTGAACTTAAGCTTAGTCTTGGAACCAATCTGAGGTTCCAATGTTTTTGACTTACAAGGCCCAATCATCGACTATTACAAGAGCCCCTATCAATGTCAATGAATGAGTTCCACCAAAGGGAACTTTGGTGATATGCGGCTCACAGGTCAGATCATTTGACTCATTTTGAGCCGATAAAGCTGCCCTTACGGCAGCGCAGCCAGATGCTCTGAGTCCTTGTTTAGTCTCTCTGGCTCTAATGATGTTACGGCTGGGCTTACATCAACCCAAGGGTCATGAGACCAGACACAGCGAATTTGAGGCGAGGCGAGATTCGAACATTCCAAAGTATTATAAGTGGAAGGAAAGAGCATATCATGTCTGTAATGACTGAATAACCTATTGACTCTATTAGTGAAGGCTTAAATCTTTAACACGATTAGCATACCAACAGCTGCGTAAATAAAGCCGTTATAAATCCGAACATCCCAGCAAGTACCAGCGGCTCTATTCCAGTATGCATTTAGAGGCCTGCACTGCGCCAACAGAACAACGATGCAGCTTGCGTTGGTAATAATCAAACCAGCCATCATTACGTAGAGGAACCACTTGAGCCAGCCAGTCCTTTTAAAACGGAGAATAAAGAGGCATATAGAGACCTTGATAAGGCAGACGGTAACGAATATCAAGATTTCGTTTGCCCACGTCCACTTGAGGATATTCATGACTGCTCCAATCGAGAGATATTTTTGGTGTCGGCCATTTCCCTCGCTCAGGCTGATCATTGTGAAGCAAAATGAGACAAGCCGGAATATCTGTGCCAAAACGTGTCAGTACGTTGAGAGCCTTCATTGCAGTTTGGAGAAAGCTGGGGATAAGAAGCATGTGAAAAGGGGCTAATGCGTCGACAATGTGATGAATAGATAAGATCTTACCATTGCCGCGCCTATAGCAGCGTCGTCCCATCCAGTTTGATAATTAATTTTCCGGACTCCAATTCTAATCACCGTTACAAGAAGAGCAATTGGCGTCAGCACAACCTCAATGGCAAGTAAACCAGGGCCTCTGTTTTGATTCTGGCCATCTAGAGACATTGTGAGCGCGACAGCAAGTCAAGGCAGTATATTGTATGGAGTAGGCGCAAGATTCCTCTTGGTTTCCGTGCTGGACAGAGGTTTGCTGACTCTGGATTTTCCAAGAGGCAGCTTTTACAGGCCTATTTCAACAATTGTGTCTGTGTAATCAACTGAAATTAACCAGCACCCTTAATCAGTAATGCTAGGAAGCTTTGTGCACATCGGTGGGGCCCGCATCTACCAATAGTGCCATGGGGATGAAAAGGGTGTGTCTAAAATGCTTTGCCGTTCAAGGATATGAATCCTCACAGAGCTACAATGAAATACCGAGGACCGGTCAACACACTTCGAGGGGTCCTTTTGATTGAGCTCCTTTAGCTCTCAGATACCATATGCAAAGAAGCTGAACAGATTCTTGTTAATGAAAAAAGATCTATCTGTAACGCAGAATATCCTCTGCAATGTTGAAATTGCATGGTAACAAAACACCGCTGCAGTATTGCATGGAAATCAAAGTGCCCTAGTAAACTTTACTTAGTAATGCCTTCTATGGAGAAAACCACCGTCAAATTGATGGGTAACATGAGGCAGGCAGGAGGCACACCCACCTGTTTCGGCACTTCTTCTCATTGAGTTCAGCTTTGCCCGCCCACTGCGTAAATGATCCCGGCGCCGGTCGTTTGGGCCTCTGCTTGTCCTAAGATTCGTTCGATGGTGCCAGGCAGGCCACAATCATATGCACAAATTTATGCCCGCACGTACGGCACAGTGACTTGGACCAATAGCAATGGGAAAAGTGATAAATGTTCTTGATGCAAGATTAGCCCAGAGAAAGGCCCAATAGCGCAATGCCGATACGAGTAGTTCTACTAGGCTTTCTCGGCAACATAGTCCCCGTCGCGTCCCGCCGCGAACATCTTACTCTATCCAGACAGTAAGGCCTTCGACACCGCCGCGTAAGTACTAATACATGTGTTGTTTACCTTGAATCTACTGACTTGATAGAGGTCAACACGTCATGATGCCTAGTAGTGTGCATTGCATATTGGTGGAGATGGCCTGCCAAGTTGCCAACCACAATTGTTTCCCGCCACACACATGGGCGATAGCCCTGGTAATTACCATATTCAGTTCTTACCGAGTCGGTAACAGTGTGGAGTATGTATGTCGCTCAGGAAATGGATCATATTTCCGATGACATGCATGATTGAAGCAAGGAGTAATCCGAAGCTTGTTTTGCCTGTGGTTCAGGAGATACCCAATCGACTTGGGGTCACATTTGTGGAGCCTTGAACTTTCAAGTTTCAAGTTTGAAGCGAATACTTGCAGCGAAAGTGCGGGGGACGGATACGGCTCGGAAATGATGCGTTCCTGAGAAAATTCCAGCCGCACCTGGGGGGGATTAGGAAAAACCCTCTTCTTATTGTGTTAAAGGAACACATGTGCAATACCTTGGCTACTCTTGTTGTTGACCGGATTGATCTCTCGCATGGCTCAAGACAAAGAAACACAGCCCGTTGTAGCTCACGCCAATGAGTCCCAACCCCTAGGGGCTGCCGCTCACGTCCCTCGATCCCCTCCTAATGGTGGGATCCAAGCCTGGCTAGTCGTTTCCGGCGCTTTTTGTGCCCTGATATGTACATTTGGCTACCTGAACAGTTTTGGGTATGCTTGTGAAATCCGCTACCCACTGTTGAAAGCTAACAGAAACCATGGGATAGAGTATTCCAGTCTTATTATCAATCTAGATTTCTCACCAAAGAGTCCCCTAGCAACATATCATGGATCGGTTCACTACAGGTTTTCCTCCTTTTTCTTGGAGGTATATTGTCCGGGCCACTGGCGGATCGATATGGCATCAAGGTAAGCAAATTTATGATCTCGATCAGGCCCTTACTGACTTTTCAGGCTGTGCTGATACCGGCTTCGGCCATTCTTATATTCTCCGTCATGATGGCAAGTCTCGCGACACAGTACTTTCAATTTATCCTAGCACAGGGCGTTCTTGAGGGGTTTGCTTGTGGCATGATCTTTACCCCTACAGTATCTACGGTTGGACAATACTTTACAACCAAACGCGCTTGGGCGATGGGGGTTGTTGTCAGTGGTGCATCAACAGGCGGTGTCATATTTCCGATCGCTCTCAATCGCCTTCTCAACCACTCGTCCTTGGGCTTTGGGTGGACACTTCGAGTCATTGGCTTTATTATGCTCGCATTACTTGCCTTTGCTTGCATCGTAATGGAAGAGCACGCGCCCCGTCGACGCCATAGATTCTTTCTCCCCGAGGCTTTCAAGTCGGGATCGTATGTTTTTGCACTTCTATCCTTCTTCCTCACTCTTTTTGGGCTATGGACGCCAATATTCTACATCGTCGATTACGCCACAGCACAGGGTATGACGCTAGAGATGGCGTTTTATCAAGTCGCCATATTGAACGCCACTTCTTTTTTCGGCCGAACGCTTCCAGGATTCGCTGCAGACAAAGTGGGAAGGTTCAACGCCAACATTTTCATGACAGCTTGCTCCGCAATCTTGATATTTTGCTGGACCGCAGCAAAATCCAACGCAGGAATTACCGTTTTTGTTGCCTTGTACGGCTTTTTTGCTGGCGCCGTTGTGTCCTTAGCCTCACCCTGCCTCGCTGAAGGTAAGTTTCTGTGCCGGCGTATCCATACACATGCACGTCTGCAAGGCTGATTGGATGTGTAAAGCATGTCCAGAACCCAGTAACATCGGTACGTATATTGGCATGGCTCTTGCATTGTGCAGCCTAGGCGGCCTATCCGGAACGCCAGTAAATGGGGTGTTAATTTCACGATATGGCTACCTTTCAGCGTCAATATTTAGTGCTGTCATGGTCCTGGCAGGAGCAGTGTCGAATCTAATCGCGAAATTATTGATGAACAGGAATTTCTGGGCAGTGGTCTGAGAATCGGCCCCTGTACTATAGGTAGAGGCACTGTAATTTGAAAACTCATTGAGTTGAAGAAATTGGAACCGTCGATCGCATAGGCCATGGATTTATTCAACCAAGCTCCCTGCATGAGCAAGCCAAGATTTAATACCGAATCTACTATAGAAATACAGAATTCAAGATGATACAAAGACCGGATGGCCTCACTAGTGGTCACCAGATTGAATAGTGGGTGATATTGATGCTGCACTCTAACCTCAAGAAATATCGCATCTGTTCCAACTAATCCGCAATTTTATGGGCCATATTACAGCAAAGAAAATCCCATGAAGCTCGGTTCTTCAGAGCCTACTTAATTACATTCCAGATGCCATTCTTTTTTCACAAGATCCGCTACACGCTCGGCAACTGCATACACTGTGCTCTGGATATTGCCTCTCGGCACCATAGGAAAAATGCTTGCGTCCACTATTCGTAGGCCCTTGACTCCATACACCTTCAAGTTGCTGTCAACAACCCCACCCTTATCTTGAGGTAGCATTGCGCACGTTCCACAGGGATGCGAGGTTGATCTTAAATTACGTCGACAGTGCTCTTTTGCACTTTCAAGTGTACTGAGGTCGGAACCAAGTGGAAGGCGCTGGCCACCGGGCTTAACGAGTGAAAGCATGGGCTCGGTGGCGACGATCTTTTCCAACGCCATCATGTGCCGTCCCATAATTTCCGAATCTAGCGGATGGGACATAAATCGAGGATCGAGAGTTGGCAAATCCGTGGAAGAGTTGGAGTTGATATGCACATAACCATGCGAGAAAGGATGCGGGAGGGAAACGAGAAGAGCCAAATAATTTCCAGGTTGAGTAACGCTGAAAACGTCGATGTACGTCGATTTGTCGAAGTGAACCTGCGAAGCACCCAAACAAAGTTGAATCGAAGCTTCATTGGATGATTCAATGATCGAGCGAAGACAAGCATATTGTTCCTGTTGCGATGGCCTGGTTTCAGGATGCGAGTTATAGTTGAGGTGCTTGTCCAAGACCTTTGCGATCGGCTCGCCCGAATCGGGAGCCCACCCAGCTAGTGGCATAAAAGCAAAGGAAGGGAAGCCTGCAGTCAGCGGGCCCGTGCGATGCTTCTCATATAGCTCCTTTGCGGCTTTGAGGAAATCGGGGTCTCTTCTCATGTCCCCGGTTGGGACCTCGTCCTTGACCTGAACGCAAATCCCAGTCATGCAATGGTCTTGGAGATTCTCACCAACATTCGGGTTATTGACAATCACGTTGATTCCATGGTTGTTAAGGATTCGTGATGATCCAATACCAGAAAGCTCCAGCAATTGTGGTGTCTGGAAGACCCCCGCGGCAAGTATTACTTCTTTGCGAGCTTTGGCAGCATGTTGCTGTCCATTTTTCATATAATAAACCCCGGTAGCAGTGACAGAAGTAACGCCTTTCTCACCTTTGGCTTCCTTGAGAATAATCTTCTCAACCATAACTTCAGTTAGTAGATGCAGATTTGGCCTTTCAGCAACAGGGGAATAATACTCGTTCCCGGCGTGACTCCGAACCCGCTCTTTTGGGTCTACTGTGTAAGGACCGCTGAAGCCTCCAATGGATGTTCCAGAAATAGGATCACCAGTGACGTTCCAGCCCAGGTTTTTGAAAGTCTCAGGCCATGCTTTGACTAGAGTGCCCACAAAATCTGGGTAGGAGCTTTTGATTGGACCTGATGAGCCCTGGATAGAATCGTCGATATAGTCGACTCCAAGCGATGCTTTAGAGGCTTCCGATGGCGGGTTGTATGTTTGAAACTTCCTATAGTAAGGAGCCAATGTTTCCCAGTCCCAGCCACTATTGCCTAACTTGCCCCAAGCATCGATACTTGACTTGCTCGGATAAACTAAACCAAGGATGTTGATTGCGCTGGACCCTCCAACAGTTTTTCCACGTGGGAACGAGATGACTTTACCGTAAAGGTGCTCCTAAAATAGAAAGAATAAAATCAACCCTCGATGTACTTGGACTTTTCAAGCGAAATCTGACTTACTTGAGGTGTAGATCTAAAAATCCAATCAAACTCGGGATTGTCGTATAAAGCAGACGTCAATCCTGGTGTCGTAATGCGTGGGTCTTTCAAACGATCAGAACCAGCTTCTAGCACAGCTACTTCAACATGTGGATCCTCTGTGAGGCGATTTGCAAGTACTAGGCCAGCTGTTCCTCCGCCGACAACGACGTAGTCATATTCCTGTTGCAAGGTCATTCTGTAGATGGATATCAGCTGTTTATCGTTTTGACCAGAGGAGTGACACAATTACAAAGAGACTTTAAAGCAAGATAGCCAGCAGATCACCCCTAGACGACACCATTAGTCATTATGTAGCACAGGTGGATTGCCCCACGTTTTATGCAATGTACCATCCACTCTGTCAATACCCTATAATATATGGGGGTCCCACTAAACATACACCCCTTTTTACTACATTGACGCCCCCCGTTTACTACACATACACCCCCCCCTAATAGGTCTAGCGGCTACCCAACTAGGGTTTGGCAGCTTAAAGATACTTGATTTTATATGGGCGGCTCACCAAAAATTAAGTATCTTTGGGGTCGATATGTATGTTTTTCGAAGCTGATTTACATTTGCAACTATTCTACATATCAAATTTGAAACACCCCGTAGAAGCCTCCACCGTTTGAAGCTTCCTGCTGATGTTCGGATAGAGGCTCAGCCGAAGCTTCACCCCCTCTACCTCCTCGACCTCGCCCCCGCCCCCTACCTCTACCTTCGGCCCGCGGTCTACCTCTGCTCCGGCCCCTACCCCTACCCTCCCTATATGTTTGCCCTAGCTCTTGCTCAGCTCGTTGCTGCAGATTCGCTTCCACGCGTTCAAATTGACTGGGTTCGCGTTGGGTAGAGTCGTCTAGCTCTTGCTCAGTGCGCGTATGAGCTGCTGCTGCAGTTGCACCAACTGGTCTACCTCGAGCCCTTGCAATAGGTGAATTTTGCACTAGTTGGACAGTGATTATGAGCTGAATCTTCGATTCTGAGCAACCAACCCGCCTCGTCAAGCGACCATTTAGCTATTGCTTTGAAGGGGCATTCGATGAGCCTTGAACCGGCGTGTAGTCTCTTTTGCCCGACAGGACACGTATTTTTACCGCCTCTATCACACTTCAACCAAATTTTATCCTTGATTCACCGCTTGTTTTTGCTCGAGCGTTTGATATTGAGCGCGTAACCGTGAGCTCCAGCCCATGTATTGGCGGCGGCGATGAGCTCCTCGTGGTTCACATAGAGCTCACACACTGGAGGGGGTGCAAGATCTATGGCGGCGATGAGGTAGGGTGGGTGGTGGGTAGGATGAAGAAGAACGTGTGCGCGTTGTTATGATTATTGAGCCGCTAAACCCTAGTTGGGTAGCCGCTAGACCTATTGGGGGGGGTGTATGTGTAGTAAACGGGGGGCGTCAATGTAGTAAAAAGGGGTGTATGTTTAGTGGGACCCTAATATAATAGTCCATCCATGGTGTCAACACCCTGTAAGTAGTTCAAAAATTCTAATAAATTGCGTCCCAATGGTCACGAAGAACCAGGGACCCACTGTATTCCTTATAGACACGTTGTTTTAATTTAATTACTTTATCGGTAAAGGCACGTGGGATTTTTCTGTGCCGTGCACCGCGAGAGTACGTGGTACGAGTACGGATATACCTTATCTACGCTACAACCTTTTCTGTCCATGATCTACCCATTTACCCGCTCGTCTGTCGCAGGTATATATGATCTCACCATCTCTTGATCCGAGGGCCAATCTGGCCGTCATATTTAGCTTGTATCGCTCATTTTTCTCATTCATTGAGGTAGAAACACAAAAACTTCTACCTTAGCTTGGGCTTGAACTTCGGTAAACAATGCTTGGCCTATATCTCTGGAAGCGGGCGTGCATACTTTTGCTTATACTCCAATCACCTGTCATCACCGTAGCGGCGCAGACTCCATTGCTCGGAAGTTCTTTCGGAATTCCGAATGTTAATTCAACGTTTGACTATGTGGTATATTATCCGAAATTTATTGATTGGTATGCACGTCGAAGGCTGACAAAGATCTAGATTATTGGAGGAGGCACTTCAGGTCTCACTGTCGCCAATCGCCTTGCTGAAAATTCTAGCGTCTCTGTTGCAGTCATCGAAGCTGGAAGCTTCTATGAGATTGATAATGGCAACCTGAGTCAAATCCCAGCTTTCTGTACGCGATACTCCACAGATGTGGTAACAGACATCCAGCCTCTTGTTGATTGGGGCTTTATCACCCAACCCCAACCGGTGAAGATCCATACCTTGCTTCCACGAACATATTGAAGGATCATATTATTAATACGGCACACTCAGGGTCTCAATGGACGTCGATTACATTATACGCAAGGCAAGACCCTTGGAGGAGGGTTAGTTTCCAGATCTTATTTGTTAGATCATCATCTCTAAAAGATGTGTAGTTCCGCCCGTAATTACTTGGCATACCATAGGTCCGAGCGCCGTTTCCTATTCTATTCCATCACTGAATATCATACAGAGGCAATAAGGGTGCCTACCAGCAATGGGCCGATCATGTAAACGACAAGAGCTTCACATTCGAAAGTCTTTTGCCGTTCTTTCAAAAGAGCCCAGCGTTTACACCTCCAAATTACAGCAAGCTGCCGCCAGGAGATAACGTGTCATATGACCCCACAGCTTTCGATCCTACTGGGGGTCCCCTTCAGGTCTCCTACAGCAATTACCGCCAGCCCATAATACCATTCATCGAGAATGCGTTCATTACACTTGGTGTGAATTCTATTCCAGGTCTGAATAGCGGTAATTTGATAGGGTATTCCCGATTTACATCAACTATCGATCCAAAGGACGAGACAAGAAGTTCCTCCGAGACTTCTTTCCTACGGAATGCAATTGCAACCTCATCTCTGCAAATCTATCATAACACAATGGCAAAAAGAATATTGTTTGATAAAAGGAAGGCCGCTACAGGCGTTGAAGTCATGACCAATGGAGATTCTTACGTGTTATCAGCAAAGAAGGAGGTTATTCTAGCTGCCGGCGTGGTGAGTACAGTCCAAGACATTGACCCAAAAGGCGGATAGATTTACTCGATCATAGTTCAAATCCCCTCAAATATTAATGGCATCAGGTATTGGGCCGACAAGCACCCTTCAATCCCTCGGTATTCCCGTCCTCTCGAATTTGCAAGGTGTTGGTCAGAACCTATGGGTTTGTCAAAAATTTGAGATCCGCGACTCTTCGCCATCCACTAATCTGCGGAATAGGACCAGCCATATTTTGGAATAGTCTATCGAGTCAATGTGACGACAGACCAACAACTGGGCCACCCCACGTACCTAAGCACAGCGACATCAGACTACCTGAACAATCAGACTGGACCCTTAACGAACATAGGAGGAGATATAATTGGTCAATATTATTACCGCTCTGTTTTCTGACTTCGTCTGATTAGTCTTTCTACTTAGGATTTGAGAAAGTCCCACAGCCGTTTCGTAACAGCTTCAGCGCAGCCGCGCTCGCCGACCTCGCAAAATTCCCAGCCGACTGGCCTGAGCTAGAATTATTGCCTCTTGGTGCTTCGAACGTGCCAGTGAATGATAGTTTCGATTATGCATCCTTCACAATCGCGGTTACAGCCCCTCTTTCTCGTGGCAATGTCACCATTAATTCGACTGATACGAATGATCCGCCGCTGATCAGTCCCAATTGGCTCCTCTCCACGACTGATCAAGAAGTTGCCATTCAAGGTTTCAAAGTTGCTCGAGACATTGCTAAAATGAGTGGCATCACTGTTGGCCCTGAATTTTTTCCTGGACCGTCGGTACAAACAGATGCACAAATCCTCGAGGTGCTTAAAGAGATTACTGGCCCGATCCATCATGCCGTTGCCACTTGTACGATAAACCCATTTGAAGACTGACTCGCGATTGATACTGGAGAGGCTGACAACTGTTTACAGGCGCCATGGGAAATGCATCAAATTCAGATGCTGTTGTTGACATGACCGGAAAAGTATATGGAGTTCGCTCGTTGCGAGTGGTAGACGCCTCAACATTTCCCTTACTCCCGCCGGGGCACTGTCAAGCCACTGTTTGTGAGTAGTCAAATTTAGTTCATATTCAATCGTTTGATATGAAAGTGCTAACTCACTCGTTCAGATATGCTGGCAGAGAAGTATGCTGATGATATGAAAAATGAGAGATAAGTGTTAGGAAAAAATGAAAACGATGAAATGATCGAGTTACTGTTTAAATTGCTGTGAGACTTAAGTAAACAAGTTGCTGTTATACAAGCTAGAGTTAGCGTGACAATTCATCATTAAATAAATGTAGAATTATTCTTGAACTAATTTCAATGAATAAATCGTAGACTGGTCGCGTCGAGCCGAGTTATTGAGCTCGGGCCGAGTTTTCGGCCCGTCAAGACTTGATTCGGGTCAGGATTTTGGTATCGAATATTCAAGCCGAGTCATGATGTTGATATTGAGTATTCAAGTTGAATCATGATGTTGATATCGAGTATTGACTCGAATTTTCGATTCAACTCATCAAAATATGAAGACCCAGTGTGCGCGGAAACCCCGTGCATACGAGTAGTGCGGGGTACTGTATGATGACGGTCGCTGTTTTTGACGACCCTCAACAACTGTATAGGGCTGCGTCCCGGCCTTCAAAAAGCGAGGCACTAGCATTCAGAGTTGGCCCATAACTGCATTCGAAGAGTGCTTCCTTGGCAAGTACTCTCTGATGAGTATTTTCCTTCATTTTTGGGATCTACCTTTGGAGAGGTAGATCCCACGAAATTGGGCGGAGTACTCGCTGGGGGAGTACTACCCAAGGGAGTACTCTCCAAAGGTAGATCCCAAAAATGGAGTGCCTGGACGAGTACTCCCCCCAGAACCCTCACCTTTTGGATGTGGGGAGTATTCCCTCGACGAGTGCTCCCTGGACGAGTACTCCCCCCAGCAATCCCTCTATTTTTGGCCACTCTTGCGGGGTTAGTTCTAGATGTTTTGACTCGGACTCAAAAAACTACTGTCATGTGATGAGGCACCGTACAACGCTTCTGGCGCAGAATGATTGGTACAACATTGCTCAAATCAAGCTGTCCATCAAGTGTAATATGTTGACACCCAACCTTTATTTAGTGATATGGACTGGTTTGTGTCGGTCTTGAAGTCTCCATGAGTAGACTCCTGCGCTGTGTATCCATCTTGCGTCCCATCCAAACACGATTCTAAACGCATGCATGATGGTCTCCATGGTATGAGGTACATTGCGCAGATGCAGTGAGTGTGCAGTCCCCAATCCTCGACCCAGCAGAAGCGCTGCTAGCCCTCTTACCCTCCACTACGTCCTGTCCAACCGATCAATCTCACATCCCCACCACTTCTTGAAGTTTCCAAGATTCATTCAAGCGCTGTTGGTGACGGTCGTCGTGTGTTAGGCAAGTGTGTGTTAGGAAGAAATTGTCGTCCATTGTATGGTCAAAAGAATGTGTCGGCTGAAATCTGCTAGAATGATTAGCTGCGAAAAGCTATGAGCATAAGCGATACGAATATGTTCTCTCAGATAGCGCTCAAAAGTCATGGATATTTGACGTCCGCCGTCACGAAAAGTCACCCAACCTTTCCGCCGAGGATGTAAGGCCACAGCCTCAGCGGCCCACGTACCGACTACGGGACGATTTGGGCCTTGAAGACGCATAGACTTAGTCACTCTGCAAGCATAGGGTCTGATCTTGCGGGAAGGCAGGGTGGTGCGACTGTGCGATAGAGATAGTTGCTGTTGCTGGGTGGTCTGAGGGTTTGGGTCCTGGTTCTGGTTTTGGGCTGGTGATGGTAAAGAGACTGGAGTAAGGAGACCATCGTCTTCGGAGTCCGAGTCTGATTCGTATATGTACTGCCAATTCCTTGCTACAGCCCAGCGGTAACCCTCTTGATAGTGGGCGCGTTGGATTTGGCGAGCGACATCGTCTTCCATCTTACTTTTATCGTTGTTCTTGCCTGGGTTCTCCATCGTATGACTGGTGGCATGTCAAGTTACGCTGAAAATAGTGATGTTGTCGATGCAGTAATGATAAAGATGTTGGTTAATGACTCTGGTAGCCCAGCTAGCACAAGGGCCCAGATTGGCCCACATCGGCCCTGGGAGCCCAGAAAGTCCTCGGGCTAGAGTTTTCGATTTGCCGATTTCTAATCTCTCAGAACAAATCTTTCAGTCTAAAATCTCTGATAAACAGTGATTCAATCATCTACACTCTAATACATATGAGACTAGTCGATAAAGTATGCAAGAAACTAATGTAAAAACACTATTCCTTAGCCGATTTCGTTCTTTATATCTTTTCATTGAACAGTCACTTCGATAATATGCACATACAAGCGCGAGATATCAGATATAACATATTTCTATATCAACTCTGTCTTCATCTGAACGTACTGTGGCCCTCTATACCCCTCTTTTCGCCAATACCAAAACGTCGCGACAAACAGGGAGATGCCTCCAACAATCAGACTCGAGTAGTTCATATTCGCAGTCGTGGTCGGTAGAGAGGGGGGAAAGCAGAAAATGACAGCGAAAGCGACGATATACAAACAGCTAACGGCATTAACAAGGTAGCCTGTCAAACCTTTCATCCAAAACCAGCCCGGTGCTATATTCGACCTTCCGCTCAGCAGATGTGGTAAAATCGCTGCAAGGTACGAAAGCGATGTCAGAATGACAAAAGATGCCGCGAGATCGTCAAAAGCTCGTGCTGAGGCAAGGTAAAGGCTACCCAACAAGGTTGTCAGAACGCCACATAGTAAAATGGCATTGAAAGGGTTGTTGGTTTTTGTTCCGACCTGACTCAAAATTGTGCTGAACGGCGTAGCGTTGTCGCGTGAGAGGGTCCAGAACGTGCGACCAACGATGGCAAAACACCCGATGCAGCCTATACTCGTCGGTATCAGAGCCACAGCAAGGAGGCACACGGTTGCAGCCTTGGAACCCGTGGCTTGATGGTAGATATCAGCAAGAGGGAATACACTGTCTCTTGCCAGAACCGCGTCAAGGTCTGGAGTTGAGTAGAGCAGAGCCATGAGGTAAGCTACAGCAGTGACGAAGGAGAAGACGTATTGCACGAACACGGCTTTGGGTACGTTAACGCTCGGCCTATCGATATTGTCAGCAACTCATGCACATTGCGTTTGGTGATCTCAATGTGATACAGCTTCTGGGGTAACAGTACCTAGGAATCTCTTCTGCAAGATGGGAAGATATATCCGGAGCCCCAACGGCGAAGGCGCCATTAAGCATTCCAAGACAGAATACGAAAGCACTGCTTGACCAACCCGTAGTATTCTCCATCTTGGTCCAAACAAAAGTGTTAGACTCATAGGGCGTCCCTTTTACGTGTGGCATGACGACGCAGACAACAATGGATATAAGGAAACCAACGCTGCTGAAAATGCCACCCAAGTTTCCGATCATTGGCAACGCCCGGTTGCCGTAAAGGACAATCAGGCAGCATAACCAGGTGCTAAGAAGATAGCTGATGAATATATGCCAGCCTTGCATATTGAAGCCTGGATGAATGATCGAATACATAGCCAGAGTCTGAAGAGCCATGAACGAGCCTAAGGATGCAGCTCCGAAGACCCACGCAGCTAGATTCCACCAGCCAGCAAACCAGCCACAAATGCGACCATGCCGTCCTGCAGTAACCGAAGCCCAATGGTAGACTATTTCGACATCAGCAAAGTCCCTGAGAAATACTGAGAAGTGGAAAGGCAGGAGTAACTTGCCTGTCCCAGAGGAAGGCATTGCCGAAGCCAGTTCGGCGACTGAAGCCGCGACAAGCCAATAGAAGATTGAGTCGACGATCCTGTATACCCTCAGCACCAAGTACTCACGTTTTCCACTACATGCAGCATACAGAGCATAGATAACGCCAGGCGGACCCAGGTTGTAGATTGCTACAGTCTATTCACTTAGCGATTACTTTTCCATCCTCTCAGTATGTTGAAGCTGCATACAATACTGCCTCCCAAAGCAATCCATGATTCTCCAGTACTGATGGCGATACCGCAAATGCTGAGGAGGCTGAAGTTGCGCTCAAGCTCTTGGTGGTGGCCCGATGCGTTGATTGGACCCTTTGTTCCAGACGCAATGGACACCTCTACATCACGCGTCTGCTGATTTGACTTGCCATCAGCCATCATCAGCTGTAGGGCTTGTCCCTTCTTGGTATTGCAGCGCAGGTGTGTCAAGATTTGTGGTTGCCAACATGAAGGGAGGGCCAGCCAGTGAATGTATGCCAATTCTCAAGCCACCAAGCCTAGTGGGGTGGAAGATGGCAGTGTTAAGTTCTTCAACGGTAGACGACGACCACCGAGAAATGCTCAATTGACGGTGAGTTATGATGTTTTATCTAGCGTTGTCTACAGTTGAAGAATATTGCAGAATTAAGTCGAAAGTCAAGGAAATGAAGATTCGACTTTGCTGTGAAGTCGAGATTGCAGCCGCAGGCTTTGACCTTAAAGCAGCCACGTGGAAGGAGTAAGAGACTGCCCACTCAATGCGCCAGGCAAGTCCATGACGGGTAACCGCAACGGTTATATATCAGCATGAGCCGACTAAATCTACCGTATGCCTGACACCTCGCTGCCCCTGCCGCTGCTACTTCGCCCACAGATGCTAGCGGCCATCGTACGCCGTGACAATCTCACTGGACCTGAGCATGAACATCTCTCTCTGAGGCCCGCTGGCTACCAGGGCCAACCCACTTGAAGCGAGCCAGCAGGAATGCCAGGGTTTCCAGCAAATTCACATTGAGGTCTTGCCAATCCTGAAAGAATAGGTAAGGTACCCAAAGAACAATTCTTGTAGATACCTTATGTTGCCATGTCGGTCGTTCTTTCCTTCACTGACGTTCTTAGTCGTGGAGGCGCTAAGGAGAAATCGAGGCTGATTCACATGCCAGGCTGGCCCAGGATCAGGGGTTCGGTGTTAGTGTACTGTACCGTGTACTGTACCAACAAAGAAGAAAGATAACCACAACACCATTGTACCAGCGCTGCCAAAGAGAAATATAACCACAACACCATTGTACCAGCGCTGTTAGGAATCGAACCTAATATAAACTAACTACCCAAAGGAACTCCAACTGCCAAGGAGGAGAGGAGTCTTAGCGGCTGATATTCTACCGATGAACCCTAAATCATCGACTGAAAATCATTGACCGAGACCACGGGCACTGCCATTATTCACTGTGTATTCATACATAGTGGGAAAAAGACACTCACGACGATGACTTCACAGACTAAATGCTCTTGACTTCTTACTGCGAACCTTTGCACTCTATAGCGATTGTTGATGGACGAATCATGCGTTGCATAGCTTCGATTCACAGGTCTATCATCGACACTTCAAGATCAGACCGATCGATGATGCATCAGATGTGGCAGAACATGGCAAGCTGCGAAGAGCAGAGATTTAATGCCTGAAGTCTGTTGAGATGAGCTTTTTAATTTCAATCACCAGATCGTAAATCAGCACAACTGTATGATCCAACGGCTTCCCTCATCTAATGTTGTACAGCCGAGCTGGATCATGGTAAGACAAGGTACTTTACTAGTGGAAGCGGTGCTGTTGCAACATGAGTCGCTCAACCCAAACACTCATCAGTCCGAGCCTTTCAAGGTATATCTTGGAGATGCCTGCGCGGCAAGGTAGGTAGACAGCTCATTAGTCTTCGTGTACAGGCGTCGGCTCAATCTAAGGTAGTATTTAACGTGCAGAATCCACGTGACGAACAAGGCTGCTTTACTACGTATGTGAATTAAGTACCTACCTTATAGTTCCCTCATTCTTGAATTTGTCCATAGCTCTTCCTTTCGTTACTCTCATATGTGCCTTCTAGTAACTTTGACTGTGGTGACTTGAAGTCTGTACCGGGAGCACTTAGAAACATCAAAGCCAGGGTGATTGATGCTGGTGAGCATAAAGCTCAAGGTTCAATAACTATCAACCTCAAGATGTGTGGAATTAGCGCTGTTGTCACTCTGGACCGCATCAATGCTGTCTCGCTTGATAAGAGCATCTACCTGCAAAAACTGACGAGGACGCTCGATGAAAGCCTCGATAGTATCAAGCATCGGGGTCCGGATGCTCGCGGCCAATGGATCAGTGAGAATAATCGTGTTGGTAATAGCTTCAACCCCCGGATGCGACGGTCAAGCACTAATTGTACTTCGGTTCTAGCACTTGGTCACGTCCGCCTTGCAATCACTGATCTGACGCCGGCCGGTGAACAACCCTTTCTCAACGAGCAAAGGAATGTCCATGCGGTTGTTAATGGCGAATTGTATGGGCACGAGCTGCTCAGGGAGGAGCTAGCCGGGTCATACCAATTCAAGGGTAACAGTGACTGCGAAATTGTTATAGCACTTTACCTCAAATACGGGTTGCATTTCCTGTCGAAATTGCGTGGAGAGTTTGCTCTGTGTCTTTATGACGAGAGAAGGCAAATGTTCGTAGCAGCAAGGGATCGATTCGGAATCAAGCCTCTCTTCTGGACGGTTTCTGAAAATCGGCTCCTTGTGGCCTCTGAGGCCAAAGCTTTTCTATCTTTAGGGTGGAAGCCCGAGTGGGATGTTAGGAGCCTCGTAGAGGATGGTTGGCTCCACAGCGGTAGGACGCTCTTCAAAGGTATCCACAAGGTAAATGATTCTAGAGACAAACAATGCTTTACTTTCTATCAGCCAATGTTCTGACGGCTTTGCAAGATCCAACCCGGTCACTACCTGACTTGCTCATCTTTTTCCTACATGGTGGAAAGGCAGTATTGGGATATAACCTTTCCAGACAAGGTAAGTCGATCTCCAGCAAGTACATAGAAGAACTGAGTTGGCTAATCGAAGCCTAATAGCGCCTTTTGGAAACACGCACAGAGCAGGAAATGATCTTGGGCTTGCGGCAGCAGATGCTTGAAGCTGTTCGACATAGACTTCGCGCAGACGTCAAAGTTGGTTTGTATCTTAGTGGTGGGATAGATTCCGCAGTCATTGCAGGAATGGCTGCGCATCTTGTCGAAGAGGACTGGGTGAAAATTGGCACTGATCTTCGCAGCGCCAAACAGGACCTTACTTGCTTCAGCGTTGGGTTTGAAGAAGGCACCGAATTTGACGAGATGCGTGGGTTGAACATGACCTATTTTATCTTCGACTATGCTAATAGGACACCTTATTAGCTATTGCGCAACGCACGGCAGATTTTTTGGGACTCCCATTGGTTCAAAAACGCATGGACGAGAAAGCACTGGCTGAGAATTTCGAAGATGCGGTATATCATTCGGAGCACCACAACCCTGATCTTAACTCTGTCGCCAAGTACGCCCTATCAGAGTTACCACAGGCGAACGGCTTCAAAGTTGTTCTCTCTGGTGTGTTGATCCCTTCCAATGACTGATGCTACTCGACATCGCTGATCGAGGCACAGGTGAAGGGTCGGACGAGCACTTCGGCGGCTATAGAAATTTCCTCCCAGACTTCTTTCGTGAGCCTGACCCTGCCTGGAATGGGCATCCAATTTCAGATTTAGAAAGAGCGGAATTGACCGCAGTGAAGGAGCAAGAAACACAACCGGGCTACAAGGGAATTGATCAAGCTTTCGTGACAAAGGGCTCATTAACAGCTCGGCGAATGCTGAACGATACATCTATTTCCTCGTGCCTCTGGACGGTAACGCTTGCCCATTTCGCCGAATGGACAAAATGTTATGGAGACCTTGACATCCAACAGTCAAGAGCAGACAATCCGCATGGACGCATCCTCGACCTCATGAACTCGAAATGGCACCCACTGCATACAAGCCAATACGTTTGGACCAAGAGTATTCTGCCTAATCTGATCCTTACTTGTATGGGAGACCGTATGGAGATGGCGCACTCTATTGAGGGCCGACCTCCGTTCCTTGACCATATCCTGACCGAGTACATCAACAACCTCCCGCCAAGCATGAAGATTAGATACGACCCAACAAGTGGGGAAGTAGTTGAGAAGTGGATTCTTCGAGAAGCGAGCAAGCCGTTTATCACCGAAGAGCTCTACAAGCGGAAAAAGCATGTGAGTCCAAATCGTCTTTTCGAGCAGAAAATTTGCAGCTGTCTTGCATTCATGTTGATTTCTTCACTAAATGTTTCGTGCACATCTTCAAATGTCTAATTTCCACCTTTCCACCTTTCCACCTTTTCCTATTTCCACTCGTTTCACTCTCCAAACCCTTCCGCGCCTCCCTTATTCCACTACACTCAACCTCTCCGCCTTCTACGCAATCAACTCACAGACCTCCCGTCTTCCTTAGCCATTCACCGCGCCGATAACCTACTCCCATAACGGCCCCCTTTCCAACCTTCTCTCGCGCCTGATAACCCGCGCAAATATCGAGCAGCTTGGTTTCGTTGACTGGGGTAAGGTGGAAGGGCTGGTGGAAAAGGCGTTTCACGAGAAGGATGCGTCGGCGATGAGGTTCGCGTTCACAGTTGCGCAGTGGGTTGTGCTGGGGCAGAGGTTCGGGGTGAAGAAGGCTGAGCCGATCCTATAAGGAAATTGCTGATTCGGTGATTGTTTACCTGGTATGGTGGCAAGGGGGACCGTCATGATTGTGCGCTTGTACGCTTCGAAAAGGGAGGCTTTCGTGTCACTGAAACAGATCACGGGCTGCTTGCTCGAAGAAGGATTGATTTTGCTGTGAGTTCAGGAGGTATCAAGCACATCCCGCATAGCAGGATTTGGCTCAATAAATGGGACTTTAGCTAGTTACAACCGAAAACTCCATCTGCGGAACAAGGCATACGTCCTCTCTAAAAATCTGCTGTATCCTGCTTACAAAAGCCACGTTCACAACAAGTTGTATGAGATTGCGCTTGCATCTTCAACTCACCAAATCACGAAATACTCTCGTGTTAGCGGGTCGGCGATGATATCCGAGCTTCTCGACGGCTTCGTGATAAACTTGCGGCTTGGGAGTTCTACGTCCTGTATTACTAGATCCTGAACCCGATATACTCGGTAACAAGCACCTAATAAGCATCGTCTATTGCTATACAGTAACGTGTCCATCAGTTCAGGTGTTTCCTGAGAACAGCTCTGGATCGTTCAGCACCACCCGAGTCGGATTTTCGAAACTATTTCATTCTATCCCCAGTTGCTCCAGATTGCAACATTCTCTGATCGTAGAACCTGGCATAATGAATTCGGAGATGCCTGCAGAGGCTAGTACCGACAATGATTCTGCGATGAAATTCGCTTTTGCGATGCAGATCCTTTGCTCCCTTCAAACCTCCACCAAAAGGTTGGCGTTCATGAATTTTGCTTAAGAATTTCATAACGTTCTTATTCATTAATCGATAAACTGTTCATGATCATCATCGTGGCAACACAGTTAAGCATTTCTGAGAAACACGTACTTTATATTCGTCCTTGTCTGTGAAGGGATTTGCGCTGTCAGAACAATTTGACGTTGCTTGTGCAATACTAAACGGCACCTGACAGTCCAATGGGGTTTCATATGCGGAGGGATCAGATACAATCGACAATGTCTCGCAGATAGCACGAACCGGATGAACTGGCTTGTCAGTAAGGAGAGTGCAATTGATACCAGAGACCCGAGCTTCCCAGGAGGCCATAAGAAATTTGACGTTTTGGGTGCCGAAATTGGCATTCAGCGAGTACTAGAGGCAAGAATCTTAGATTTGTGAACGTCCTTAAGGTTAAGTGATAGAATTATGTGAGAAATAGAAGCGACTGTGAGATGATGACATTTAAGAGATTCGAGACAATGTTCTTTGCGAATACCTAGATGTACACACGTCATTTTTCCAACCAATAGGCCTTTGAAGCTATTGCTGTCTCATGGTTTTGAAAGGTTTCTTCCCTGGCGTCTTATTCTCAGTATGCCGCAATACGAGGCCGTTCATATAATCTCTGGCCGCCCTCCCATCGCTTCGATCTGTATTTGCGCACTCTTCCAAACTCTGCTTTTCAAGTTCGAATCTCGGACGTCCATTCCTGGAAACGCCCCATGTGTGCTCTTAAAATCATAGGGTATCAGGGCTTTCCACATATCTGCGATCTTACTGGCAGGGAGCGGTATCATATTCGGGATGGACCACATAAATGAATAGGAAGTCTGGCCAGGAGGTCGCGGGTCAGGCGTATGGGCCGACTAAAATTGCTTTTATCAGATCCTCTTGATGAACGGTTATGAAATGGGCCTTGAGGGTAAGGTGGATCGCTTACTGGCACGGTGACGAAAGTATCCGCAATAAATAGTCTGTCATCCCAATGCAGGACTAAGCTACCATCAAAGTGTCCCCCGACCCTTACAGCAGTCACATCGGGCAAGATTGCTTGTGTTGCAGACTTGAGGAAACGGTGGTTTGGGTTGGAGCGAAGGTCCGGCTCGAGCCATTTTTCATCTTCGACAGACGTATATATGAGACAATTGAAAGCTCGAGCCCATTCCACGGCTGTGGTGTAGAAGTGAGGGTGAGAGATGATGATAGCTGAGAGACCACCAAATGACTTGATCTACCGTCGTTCAGATTTTGTTCGATGTTTTCATAGTAACGATGTGTGGAAGTCTCATGCATGCCTTCTCAACTGTCGCTCCATCAATAAGCGCAATCAGATCCCAGAGAACATTGCCGTTTTTGGTTTGAAGTAAGAAAGCCCGTTGGCCTATCCCGAACTACCCAAATAAGCACACATTCCATTGAAACTAGTCTTCTCTTGTCGTCAACGACTCTACCTACCTTTGGCTCGGTCGACACACACTGTATCCGCTTATCATCGTCGTCCTGTTTCCACACATTGTGATACTCTCCAGCTCGTAGGTCTTTGAGGGTAGTGAAGGTTTGGCCTGAGGGTGGCACAAACTGGCGGGGATCCTGTAGAATCGGATATCTATTTAGCTTAGAGGGGCTCGGATTATTGGATATATGAAAGTAGGATTCGGAACTGGCTTAGGCATTGAGCAACAGCTCGGCTTTCTCACATCGCAGATCCTGCAGCTTTTCGCGTAAGTTCCACTGGTGTTGAGGAATTGAGTGCCGCAAGCAGTGCAGACAGCGCAGTCAAGACTCGATGCCATTTGTAGTCCTCAGCCCACTACTGACATGTATATGAGATAGTAAGTTCTCGTGTTACTGCAAGTGATAGACTTGAGGGCGTCGTCGAAAAACCCCACATTGTATTGGAGCTGTGGACAATAGCCGATTAACTCCGTTCTGACGTCATCATGCTTAACATCCTGCAAGGACACTTTGGCCTTCCGAAACCACCTAATTAAGATAATTACTGTCGCGGTCGTCGCTGGGGAAGCGTCTTTTGGAGCTGATGGAAGCGAACCTGTTGAAGTCATGATGAGTTGTTACTACTGTGGTATTTGGGGTTTAATTGTTAACGCGATCCGCAAATACAGGGTGATTGATTGGCTAGCACAGCAAAATGATACCGGTGTCTATCAGTTTTCTTAAAATGCTCGTGATGTAGCGATATATGCTCTAGATTTCTACAAATCCAATTGCCTTCCACTTGCGGACATGGCCGATCCTGTTTCACTTACTGTCTCTATAGTAGCCATTACACAAGCTGTATCACAGGTCTATACGCTTGGCAAGACTACAAAGAATGCCAAAAGCGAGATTAAGCGTTTGTGCGAGGAGTTGCTTGCCTTGAAGGTGTGTTATAGAAATGGTACAAATGCAGGTCACGGCGGCTATAGCAATGGGGCTTCTTATACGCATCCAGACAAGACGTTAGTAGACGACCTTCCTAGGGCTTTCCAATCTCAGGAATTCAAAGATATACTCGAATCCAGAAAGCAGTTTGTGGACGACATATTGAACGGCCTATCAAAAGGCAAAGGGTTTGAAATCTGCTCTTTAGAGACTCACTTGGCCTTTCACCGAAGGCGCAATGAACGAGCACGTTGCGCGCCTTGAGAGTGTGAAATCTTGGTTCATTTTTGCGATGCTAATCGACAATATGGGTTATACGACCAGATTATACGAAGAAGTCTGTAGATTGACCTAACAGGTAATACTCGACTAGGAACAATGAAAATTGAATCACTAGGAGAAGAAGGTGGAAAGATTGCCAACTGGATTGCTCCGGTTGACCCTGATGCAAAGCTTGTGACGCGCACCAAGAAGGCACGGGGACATGGTTTTTCCATGGAGAGTTCGAAAGATGGAAAGATGGCCCTCTTAGAACGGTTCTATGCCTCAGGAAATTCTGGTGCCGGCAAGACAGTCCTGACGTCTTCTGCAGTCGAAGAGATTAGAAGCCGTGTATCAAAGGATTGGACAATAGGCTTTGCATGAACCTGTCAATATCTTAGGTTCATTGCAGTGAAGCAGAGTTCCTTCTGGGTTTTGAGGAGGGATTCCGACGACTGGCCTTTGCTTGTTTACGCCACCTGGAGCTGGGATGCTCATGTCAATCACCTTGGCAAGAATTTAGCCGGGAAGTTCAACAACAAATACGAGCCTTTTTTGCCACGTCAGAGTTGCCAAATGGAGGGTCTTACTGTGCTTGGATTAAAGCAAAACTTCTCAACCAAGGTGCAATGATACGTTTTGTGACACCTTCCATGAATACATGCGCTACAACCGTGCTTCATGACTCACCGTTCGATTCTAGAATAGCAACGCTGACTCCAAATATTTTTAGGCTGTAAATCACCTACAGATAGAACCGTTGTATTACGCTTGTTGAATTGGCCTTACCCTAATCGTCCGGACGATGCTCGTTGGAGAGCCAAAACTTGACGTCGACTTGCGTGGTGGTCGGGCCCATGCTCCTATAGTGCAGTCAGCTGCCTACTATGGCGGCTATAAGATGACCGAGCTCTTGCTGAAGGCGGGTGCGGACTCGAATATAGGCAATGAGATAGCACAGACGGCGGTATTTTGGTCAAAGGTACGTGGCTACGAGGATATTGTGGAGCTGCTCTTGGAACATCACGCCGCATGCCATTCAGAGAGCTTCCATAATGCCAGGAGCGTAAGAATGGAATATTTGTACAATCAACACTAAGTCCTTGCTCGGGACAATTGGTGAGGTTATTATACAGAGAGGTACAGGTTGCTAGAAGTCATTGTCGGCCAACTCCCCCGTCATTCAAGGCAATTACGAGCATGCTGTCTGGTACTCTAACAAGGAACAAGATATTATCCGGCAGAGTCATGGTATGATACCGTCCGAGCCTAGTACAAGAGTCTTCATGGCAGAGTATCTGAATGCACAATCGTGGCCATACTGTTCGGAGCAACGCGGAGATGTTGCTAGGTATGGTCTAAATAAACTTCCAGCCTGTACGAGGGGACATCGCTATCTTCATTACGGCTATTTTCATATTCACGGAACCTCTTATGCTAATAGATCCTCGTTGGCTCTTGAGAAATAAGCATCGCGGTTGCATAGTAATGCATAAACCGGCCTATTCTGCCTTTCATGAGCTCCATGAGCTCCACGAGGCGCAACAGGCCTTGATGATTCGCCTACGTAACTCCCTTAACGGTCTACGGGGCATGGAACAACTTCCCGGGTGAAGCGACGGCGACGACGACTTTCGAGTAGGCCTAGGTATTCGTCCCTCGTGGGTAGTCTACAGATGGGCTCATCAGGTGGAATCCCGGAGGATATCGGGAATCAACTCAGTCTCAAGAAATTAACGCTCTTTAAAAAGCGGTTGATTATCGCAGAATTTGCCTCCATATACGCAACACTAACAAAGTTGTTACCTTCTTGGATCAACCACTGAACCGATGCTGTCGACCAGAATACGATTGTGCAAAAAATCAAAGTTATGCAATGACGTTACATATACGTCATGTCTCTGAAAAGTTCACCAGGTTGCAAATTCGATTCTCAAGTTGACTCTGGAAGGAGGATAAGGGTTGCTCGAACCTCTGCCATTTCAGCATACAAAATACGAAAACCAGAATGGCTCCATCGGGTCTCGCAATTCTTATCGGCGCCGGCCCAACCACAGTACGCTCCCCTCGATCCTTGTAAATCTGATATCTAATGGCTTCTCCTACCTGCAGGGCGCCGGTATAGCACGCATACTCGCCCACCCTTCCCATGGCAACCTCGCCGTTGCCCTCCTTGCCCGAAACCCCGAGAATCTCTCTTCTCTCGCCCACTCTCTTAGCTCCTCCGCCCCCAACTCCACCATCGAAACCTTCCCCACTGACACCTCACCCACATCTCTCTCCAAAGCCTTCTCAGCCATCAGCACACATAAATCGTTCAAGGATTTGAAGTTGAAACTTGCAATCTTCAGCGTTAAACACTCCTCCAAGAAACCTTTTCTTGAAGAAACCCATGCCGAATTCACAGACAGCCTAACCTCCTACGTTGGTGGCGCCATGGCCTTCTCGCAGGAAGCCCTCAAAATGCTCTTCGAGCATCACGGCTCTAGCGCCTTCGCTGACGGCGGCTCAAAGAAAGGCACAATCATCTTCACCGGCACACTCGGCGCCATGCGATCGAACCCACAATTCGCAGCGTACGGAGCTGGGAGAAGTGGGGTGAGAATGCTGGCGCAGAGTTTGGCAAAGGAGTATAGTGCGCAGGGAGTGCATGTAGTGCATACGATTGCGAACGGGGGGATAAAGGACGAGTATGGCGAGGCGCAAAAGACGGGGAAGACGATGAGTGCGGAGGCGGTGGGGAGGACGTATTTGTGGTTGAGCGAGCAGGGGCCTGAGCTGTGGACGCATGAATTGGGTAAGCCTTTTGGTTCATTATGGGTCCTCGGTCGTGAGGCTGACAACGTGAACAGATATGAGGCCAGCGCAGGAGAAATTCTGAGATAGCAATGTTATCATTAGATTGAAAAGCGAATAGGGACATCCAATTACAAGATTGGGAGACATAAAAGTTAGCTTCAAGATAAGGTAGCTGAGAATGTAAGTAGACGAGGCTTATACAAGACATCCTTCATACTTAGGATAATCCACCCATATTCATGCGAGTCGTCGAATTATGCTTCGAGGGATCTCAAGGCGTTGACGAATTGGAAATATGGCAAAATAGAGGCTGCGCGATCAAAGCTTCGATGGAAAAAAAGTACGCACGATTGCTTCATCTACTTTCACGTTCCAACCTACATACTCCGAACCCCAACAGATCGAATTATACGTATCGATGAATCGATGCTTACAAAGACTTGGAAACCAAGGACTCGGACTTCCGCAATTCTTCACATCTAACAAAATGGCTTTTGCCAGAAATTACATTCTTATTTTCTACTGTGTCCTGCTTGTATCCTCTGCTCTCTTATACTGTTCTCCAGGCCTTTTTTCTCATACATGAAAGAGGTTTTTGAGATTTCAGCACATTGTTGTATGAATAGTGGATTGTACGACTTCTTCAGGGCATTGGGCTGAAGACGAGGGAAAGAGTAGTGGTTCGGACAGAAAGATGGGAGCGTCGTATTATGCCCTGAGGAACATCACCAGGGGGTTTGGAATGCCCGTAAAACCGTACAGTTGCCCAGCCAACATGATCTTTGATGACACCTACAACGACATCTTTCCTGGTATTTGAAGGATCTCCGTCTCCTAATAATGTCGTATATCCTGACTCGAAGAAATCATCTGTCGAGCACATAGAGCTCCTAAGCCGACTATGCATAGAGATAGGCATGTCAATTAATCTCCAATTCCTTCCCGCCCCGTCCACTACCCCAACATCCCCAATCACTCGACCATCCACCGATCATCCTCCTCCGCGACATCATAGTCGACCTCGGCGCCTCCTATCCCCAACCCCGCCTCCTTATCCACACTATTATCACCATCTGCACTAGCCCCTACCATCCCTGTATCCCTATCCTCCTTCTTCACTACCTTCACAGGAGGCAGCGGCGTGTTCACCCATTCGAACTCCAATTTGCCGACTGATGGAATGTCTTTGGTGCCGAACATGAATTTCTCGGCCGTAAAGCGGTCTTTGAAGGTTATGACTTGTGTGGTTTCTGGGCGGTCGGGATGAGGGGTAATTGATTCGTATTCGCCGATGCCCTGTAGTTTTGCCCCTGTCAGCTACGGTCCAAGTGGCGTTGCAACGATTGCGTTGGGGGTGACGAATAATACTTACAAGTAAATACTGCCTCAGTCCCTCATCCTTCTCCCCCGTAGATTCCGTCCCACTCACCCCCACCTTCTTCGTTCGGTTATCCAGTTTATACACACCGCCTCCTCTGCCTCTTAAAGTTCCTCTACCTCTTGGACTACCCCGGAACGAGGATGCCCCGGCAAACCCCTCCCAGCCCCGATACGATCCTCGTCCTCTTCCTCTTCCGCGCCCTCGTGGCGGATATGGATCGTCTGATAATGCGGTGTCGAGGCCTAGGCTCTTCGCCTCGGCTTCAAGAGCTGCGACTTGTGCTCTTAATGCTTTGGTTTGTGCGCTCACATTACTATCGTCTGTGCCATTTGCGCCGTTGGCTTTGTGGCCATTTGCTGCGTCGCTGAGGGCGTCTGGACTCATGCTTCCTGCTTTCCCCTTCGCCGCCAACTTTGCCAAAAGCTTTTTCTTCTCATCTGCTTGCCGTCGCGCGAGCTCTTCCTTTTGCTTTTCTAGCGCTTGTCTTTTAGATTCTGCGTCTTTAAGTAGTGCCTTTTTCTCTTCTAGTCTCTTTTGCGCCGCCATGGCGTCGCGCTCAAATTTATCCTTGTTAAATGGCTGGTCCTCCTCTCTGATTACGGTAGAAGAGATGGCAGGAAATGTGCCAGTCTTTGGTGTAGATTGCGCACTGTCAGGCTTGTACCAGTAGACCTTGACAAAACGATTGTCGAAAATGACCTTGGGGCTGTCATATGCTCTCCGAGCCGCCGAGTAATCGTCGTACTGAACCAAAGCTAGGCGTTTGTAGGCTTGCATAGTAATGTTTTGGATCTTCCCAAATTCAGAGAAGAAATCCTGTACCGATTGCTCGTCGAATTTCTCTTCTGGTATCTGCTCAACAACTATTGTAGCGACGGAACGGTCGTGATTAGGACCACTAAAGGAGAATTCGGCGCGATTGCGTCGTGGAGGCATGTAGCTGCCGCGGTCCCCTCTACCTCTGCCTCGACCACGCCCCTCGCTGCGCGACATGTCAGAAATGCTGTGTCCATTGGTAGTAGGAGATGGCCTTTGAATATCGAGCATCGAATTTTTGGGGTCATACTCTAATCGATATTAGTATTGCTCGCTTCCATAGTACTTCTCGCTTACCGTCTTGACCAGGTACTACCATATGGTCGTTGCCATGCTCGAAAGGACATAAGTTCCCCCTCGCACAGAAGCCTTTAGTATCGTAATCCCTGCACCTGGCACTGATCTTGTTCTTCATGGGTAAATCGGAACCTGGCGAACGTTGTTCTCCATACGAACCATAGCCACTTGGCGAGAGAACTGGAGGGACTGAAGGCATGCCTGGTAGTGGTGGAAGTCCCATTGCTTGCAAAGTCATCATAGCCATCATAGGATCGTTAGGGTCAAACGGTAGACCAGGCGGCGGTAAGGGCATTCTTGGAAAACCTAGAGGATGCTGCGGTAATTGACCAGGTGGACTCCCAGATATGTGCGATCCGCCCCTTGAACCTGGTCGACCGTAGGGCCCGCCCCTCTCACCCCCTCTGCCACCTCTCCGCACTTGCTTTATCTGCCTTTCGCTTCGTCCATAATGTGGGTCACTCGCACTTTCATCCTCCATCCGATCATTGTAAGAGCGTTTCCGTGATTGCGGTATCCCTTCAGGATAGCCACCTCCTGCACCCATGTGGGGGTATGCGCCGACAGGCCCGGAAGGAGCAGCAAAGGCGGGACTCGCAAGAGGCGATGTTTGTGATGGAACATAACCCGGCTTATATGATCTGGTATGGATAGCCACGAAGACAGAATCAACGAAAGCTGCAGTGTCTGAAGGAGGCGAGAGCTTAGATTAGCATCCCGTTGGAGCTCGACAGATCATCAACAACATAGCAGAGCAGCGTACTTGGCTTAAGGAAGTCCTCTAGGTTCTCAATTGCGTTGATCCTCAACTCTGGCTCAGGCGTGTCTGCGCGCACTAGAGCCAGGACGTAGTCGGCCAAGACGTCCGAGTCAGCATCGGAGCTGAATGAGATATTGCAGTCAGTAAGACGGATACAAGTGAAACAGTCTGGCATGCTGGGCGACATAAGCATCCAGTGCTTAGAAAGCACGTACATATCTTCTAGCTTCTTCACGACCCAGGTTTTTAACTCTGCTGCTTCTTCCTCGGAGATGATCATCTTGCGGAACAGAATAACAGCTCTGAGAAGTGAGCGGTATAGAAACGGCCCAAACAGATCACAAACGCTCAAAGGCTAGAAAGTGAATAAGCGCGTCTTGTTGAGTGAGCAATTGGTTTCATGACTTTACTGAGGAACAATCTTTGCTCTGTTTCAGCCTTGATAAGGCTGAGTCGCGATGGAAAATTATTAATCCGAGATTTGCAGACCTTACCTATCCCGCTTAGGGTCTGGGAACCAAACATGAGGGAAGTTTCGAAATAAGACAGTGTGGACAACTATCATACATACACATTAAGGCTATTGTTCACCCAGTGTAGGGAGGCATATCACAGTGCCAATCAGCGAGCGCGATGGTAAACTTCTATTCTATCCCTCTTTCTACTGAATGGACAGACATTGGCATCGAAGAAAAAGTAAAGAGTAAAACCCATCAATCTGCATCGTTTTGCCTCCTGTCGCTAACTAGCCGTGTACATGATTCTCTTATTCTCTCTTGTCTCATGAATGGTCTTGTGCTTGAGTAAGATACAAAGATGCCATATCAGATACATCAGCCCGGCCCCAATTTGGAAATTTGTCGTTAATGAACGGCGGCTGCGTTCATAGCTTGTCATAGTACTGTCAAGGCGTCAGTGGTGCATCTGATTAGGTTGCAGAGACACAAAACTCACATTGTCAACACCAGGCACAATTTCCTTGAGACCCTTTCTCTTCCGCATTGTCTGCACAATTTGACCGGGTTTCGTCGTTGGGTCGAGAGGGGAGCCACCGGGCAGGATCTGCCAGTGGTCAAACACCATTTGAGGGAAGGCCTGACCGCCAGTGTGCGAACGTAGGTCAGCAGTGAAACCGAAGGATTCGTTGACAGGGAGGTAGGCCTTGCAGTTAAAGAGCGGTGTTCCTGGGCGCTGCTCTTCAGAGAAGACGTGACCTCTTCTTCGGGTCAGTACACCATAAATACCACCCATGGCCTGCTCAGGAACCTGGATCTCGACCAAGTAAATAGGCTCAAGGATACCTGGGTCGGCAAGAAGAGCCGCTGCGTAGAGCACACGGCGAGCGGTTGGGATGACCTGTCCGCCACCACGGTGAATAGCGTCTGCATGAAGAGTGACATCCAAGATGTTGAAGCGAACCGAACGCATTGGCTCCTCAGCGACAGGACCTTCCTTTGTCGCCCACTGGAAACCAGAGACAACAGAGTCCTTGATTTCGCTCAGGTATTGCACAGCCTTTGTCTGATCAACAAGCAAGTTGGCCCCAGTCGTTTCGGGACCAAAACACCAAATCTTTCGCGCATCGGTAACATCCCATCCATGGTCATCGGCTAGCACACGAGCACGGGCCTTGAAATCATCTCTCGGGCTGATTTTACCGTTTTCGATATCTTTTGCAACGTCCTCATCTAGGGGGCAAGCTTTCATATATAGACGATTGTGCTTGTTCGGCGACTTTGACAAAGCCGTGATGCTTGATTCGGCACCAACGGACTCACGGTAAGACACAACAGGATCCGAGATCCGGAGTGGAACTCCGGCATGGTCTTCTTCGAGATCCTTCAAGCAGATTTCCAGATGCAGCTCGCCCGCACCGGCCACGATGTGCTCGCCGGACTCGTTGATGAAGGCAAGTACGCAGGGATCGGATTTCGATAGACGCTTGAGACCTTCGACCAATTTCGGTAGATCATTGGCGTTTTTGACTTCGACCGATCGCTGCACGACAGGGGAAACAGAGAATTTCATAACCTTGAGGTTGTGAGCTGTCTCAGACGTGGTGAGTGTACCAGACTTAAGCAAGAATTGATCGACACCAACCAAACCAAGAATGTTACCCGCTGGCACATCCTCAATTGGCTCAATGTTACGACCCATCATCAGAATGGTACGCTGGATAGCCTTGATGAACAAGTCGTCCTTCTTGCCCGGAGTGTAATTAGGACCCTGGATGCGGACCTTCAAACCTGAGCGAACTGTACCGGCGAAAACACGTCCGAAAGCGTAGAAACGGCCCTTATCAGATGTTGGGACCATCTTTGAAACGTACAACATAAGAGGAGCCTTAGGATCACAATCACGAATACCAATACAGGCCTCGTCATCCGAGGGTCCTTCGTAAAGTGTTTCGGCCCGGTATTTCTGGGCTGTAACAGGGGATGGTAAGTGGATAATCATCATTTCCAAGAGTGCATCCGCAGCCGGCAAAAACTTTCGCATGACGACCTTGAGGAGCTGTTTGCCTTCCAGGTCTTTCTCTTCGCCGCTCAACTTGATTTCAAGTTTTGATAAAAGCGTTGGGATTTCGGCTTTCTTGAAGTTCATGATGGCTGCAAATATCTTGAATATTGGGTCGAGGATAAACTGGTTGAAGGCACGCTCTAGGGGTTGGCCCTCGTGCTCGCCAACTTTGGTCCATTTCTTGGTCTTAGGGTTGAAGTAGTTGTCGCCCTATCTTACATGTCAGTTTGAGCTTATCGGATATACTGTTTTTGATGCTTACCCATAGACGCTCCATCATCTTAGCCCGATCGACACCGAATTTCTTGGCGTACTTGACCGCAAATTGACGAACTGTAAAACCCCACCCATGGAGACCTGATCCAAAGGCAACAGTTCCCTGGTAGGGTTGGACTTGGACGTCACCGAGCGCTTTGTCGAAGTAGGTGGATATCACGACATTGACCGACTCAATCGTTCGCGAGAATGATTGGTACAAGTCCTCCTTTGAGACTTGGAGTTCGAGGAGCGCGCGGTCGACCTTGTTGACAATGACGACAGGCTTGATACGCTCGCCGAGTGCTTGTCGAAGGACGGTTTCCGTCTGAACGCAGACACCCTCAACACAATCCACAACGACTAGCGCTCCATCGGTAACTCGAAGAGCAGCGGTGACCTCAGACGAGAAGTCAACATGGCCAGGCGAATCAATCAGGTTAATCAAGAAATCGTTTCCATCGACCTTTTGGGGAATGTCCTTGATGTCTTCTTCATCTGCCATGTGCGCGTACAGGGAAATGGCGGTTGACTTGATGGTGATACAGCGGTCCTGCTCATCCTTCCGCGTATCTGTAAATCGTGCTTCACCGGCCTTTGCCGCGGAAATGATACCGGCACGCTGGACGAGAGAGTCGGTAAGGGTAGATTTTCCGTGGTCGACTATACGAAGAAGAGGCATCAGACTACATGTTCCAAGGGGGAAACAGATATCTTACCATGGGCAATAACCGACATGTTTCGGATATTGGCAGGCTTGCCCATGAGATCATGGATCTTGAATTGCGTCAGTCATGGACCTGTTAGAAACGTGATAGATATTGAGTGAGTGTTTACCTCCTCAACGGTAAAGCTATAAGGCGCAAAACAGTTAGCAAAGGGATGCTCAGCATTCGGACCTCGTTACCCCTCCAGGACAATATCTGGCAAAGGGCTTCAAGGGCACAATATCAAGAGAACAGTATAAACTTACTTAACCATCTTGGCGGTGTTTCAACTGATTTTGGCTGTGACTTTTGTGCGCTCGAGGCGAAAGATTTTCGACCGAAGAAGAACCCCGCTTTGCAGGACCGAGAGCTCGCTCGACCTGTAGCGATGTCTTGAAGCGTTGAAAAGGTGGCCGGCGTCGAACGTAGAAGACCTTAAGACCTGAAGAAGATCTTGCAAGTCTGTGGAGGGAGGAAAGAAATGAAGATGAGAGTCCAGCTTGGGGTGATTGTGCGGAATCCCGATTTGTGATCCCTTTCGCACACTAAATTTGCCCCGCATCGCTTAACATCCACTCTGCGCTAACAAGACTCACAGACTCACAGACTCACAGTGATACTCATCTTCACCACACAAAGAATAACCTACTTAACGTCTGTGAGTCACTTTTGTCAGCAGAGATACTCAAGTCTGATAGAGCATGTCTAGCTTTTCATGACCAATAATCATCTATGGAATTCGGTGCTTGGAATGGATGTCTAAGACGACTGTTATTCTAGAGTACAGTATATACTATATGTCCAGCCTCATGGAACGCCAATTCCTAATACTAGCATAGAGCTTTGACTGAAGCTTGAGCCTTACGACGAACCTAAGATTTTCGAATAAGCATCCTCCACCTCCTTTGCCACTTCCAATAGCGTGACAATGACAATTTGATGAGTCAGGTTCGGCAGTCTGTCCCTGTGGAGTCCTATCCACTCTAGTGGTGGTGTGGCTTCACCCATATCCCTTAACTGCGGCGTCTCAATGATGGCTGGCTGAAGGGCTTTGTACTGATACTTTGACTGCGGTACGTAAACAACGGCGGTTATTTTCTCTTGTCCACCTTCTCCATGTTTCTGCCCGTCATCTTCCCCTTCCCCTTCCCCTTCCCCTTTAGGTTGAGGTCCACCGGTGATTTGTAGAGCAGATTGGGGTATCGGCTTCCCTAGACGCTGTGCAAGCGCACGGTTATGGCTGGCCCACATGCCTCGAAGGAATCCGATCCGTGAATAGTTCCAACCGACATCAACTTTGCCCTGGAACGAGCTTTTAAAGATGTAGTCAATGTGCGTAGATTCTGGACTCTGCCATGTCTGCATTGTAGCCACCAATTTAGGCACTTTCAGTATAGTGCCGCCTCGAGAACCTGTGGCATAGGATACCACATCGTCTACGGAGACCTCTCTTAGTGTTTTGGGGGCAGTCGACCTAGTGATGCCTGATAGTGCGATGCGAAGTTGGCCCAGGGTCATGCCCAAATCACTGTGTATCCGTCCATGGTCCAGTTTGACAGCAAAACGAGCTGATGCGTCGAGTGCCTCGAGTTTAAATATCTGGTTATCGAAAAATGTACTTGGAAATGTTCCAACATTCACAGCCTTAAGCGTTACTACCACATTTGTTTGTAGCTGCAGCGGCGCTCGAGCTGTCTTTTGGCTCTCTTCTGCTTCTCGCTTTGCTGCTGCTTGCATCGTCAAAGGTCTGATAGAAGATTTTCGGCGCAGATACTTCTCGATGTCTTTCAAAGATGTCTCATATGCTGCTTGTTTCTCTTGAATCAAACGCTGAACTGCTTGATAAAGTGCAAGACCCTGGGACACGCTGGTAGTGATGCAGAAAATTTGCACTTTGTCACCATCAACCACGCCGACCAGGCGGTCACCACGGGCTTGACGAGTATCTCTGACGTTATACATAAGAAAACTCAGCGAAGTTATGTCTGCGACCAAGAAGGCTTGAAAGTCAAAGGCAGCTTTTATACGTAAGTGATCAAACCCTAGAGACGCTTGAATTAACGGTGTGTGCTTCTGGGCATGCTGCGTTATGGGCCATTGGATCGAAGTGCGCACTCTGAAATTTTGTAATGCAACGAATCCGCTCATCCTGCCCTTGCTGTCCACTCCGACTTTTTCGAAACCCAGGCAAAGATTTTGTTCCCAATCGGAAGTCTTCTTCGAGGAGATCCAAAAGTTGGATATGATAAATACGGATTTGCCCAATGATTGGCCTAAGTCTAACTGGACGTCAAGCTCTGCTATTGAGACTGTGGCATTCCACGGAAAAGCTCCCGCTGCGGCAACCTGTTGGTATCGTTCAACTATGAAGGCTTGAGGCTCCGTAGATGGCGTCGGCGCAGATGCATCAGGCGAGTGTCGGATTTCGGGGGGAATCCAAATTTCCCGAAAGAGAAGAAAATCTTGCATCTGTTTTGCGTTTACGAGTGCTTTCATAGGACTGACCTTCAGAATTGCAGATATCCCATTCGCTGCACTAACGTGCTTACTGTTCATCAAAGACAATACAATAGAGTCGACATCAAAGCTAGCAGTAGACTCTCTTGAGTATACGTGTTGCACAGAAGCCTGTAGACGAGTGAAAGCAGCCGAGAGAGTGAAGAACTGCCCATAGTCCGCCGACTGCACTGTGTTGACAGTAATATAGATATCGTCGAAATGAGCTGTTGCAGCAACTCTTGCAACCGGCTGGCAGCTCAAACTAAATTCCTGCCTGCATATACGAAGTCCAAGATTGAGTGTACAGTTTCCGAGTATAGCGCTGGGATTGGCGGTACGTAAGGTCCCTTCGCTAAGAAACTTCGGGGTTGACAGCTTTGGCTCCAGTGGTTGCTCCTGATTGTCAGACTCACCTACAATCTCCTTCACACTTGATGAAACCTCCATGATTAGAGGTACCACGGAGGGATAAAGGATATTTGAAGACGCATCAACCTTGAATTCGGCATTCAGGGATGGCTTGTCCACGCTTGCATCTTTGTACTCGACCTTTAGCGCAATACCAGGTGCTCGCAGAGTAGTGCTGCTGCTTGCTTCCTGGGAAGTAAATTGACTGTAACGGCCGCGCTGCGGTGGCTTCCCACCTTGACGAGCGTTCAACGCCTGCGGACCAGAATCCGAGACGTTCTGACCTTGGATATAGACTACCGCGCCTGCAAAGTCTGCATCTATCAACAGCGATGCAAGCTTCTTGTGAATGAACAGGTTTTGCGTTTGGTTTCCGGTCCGTATCGAAGTAGCGGTCTGACTCGTATGTTTGGCTGCTCTAAGGTCGGTAACAGCGACTGCAATTGATCGGCGTAAAGCTGTCGCCGGCAAGATGAATTGCGGCGTAAGATGTATATCTAGTGACTTCCCAGCAGCCTGAAAAGCTAATCGGCGATCTTTCGTGGTTGATAGGTAGGCAACTTTGAAGACTACCTCCGGCAACAGCGCCGAGTTCAGCGACCGAGTGTTTCTCGCACCGGAAATGGGTACCATTTGAAGCTGGAAATCTTGCATGAGGAGGCGGGCGGCGTTATCTCTCTTTGTGGCAAGGTCAATCTTTGTAAATGACAATACAAGGTCTTCAGCTTCACGACCTGGCGATGTTGGTGTGGAGTTGCCAATTTTCCAACATACTCGGACAGCGGCCATCTCAAGGGAATACACAGCGCTGGACAAGAAACTTGAGACTGCATCGTTTTCGGTACTGAGATTATCGGACACCATAGCCTCACTCCGCAATGTTGCACGCCTGTGTTTTCGCAGGCTCTTCACCTCATTGGACAGATCGATCGATTTGAGCCTGTTCTGCAAATGGGTGAGGATTTCTAGAGCAGCGGATACTGTTTCGGCGTAGAGATTGATCTCGAAATTAGTGCTCCGTACATGATAAGCCCGAATGAGGTTTCCAGTTGCGTCCACCTCTGACGTGCATTTGAATATAGCTTCAATGCCAATATCGCCGCACGAACGTAGCTCAAAATGGTCAGGCCGTGTCAAATTCATTTCCATTCCCTTGACTTTCAGCTCCAATTCTGGGTACCTTGAAGCTTGTCTGTGGTCAGAATCTCTGTTTGTGGCCTTCAACTGCAAGCACCCTAGGTCGAATCGCAGCTGGGTACCTCCAGGGCTGGCGTTGGCATTCGATGTGCTTGCACTTACCGTCAAACCTGCCCATGTCACATTTGCGCTGTACAGTATTTGTGCTTGGTGTTCTGCTTGCACCCGAGGTTGAAAGGGAACAAGCTCCTCGTAGTGGTCCCTTACTAAGTCGAATTCACGATGTATGCTAGCGGCGAGGCTGCTGAATTCTGGGCGGTTCATTATCACGAGTAGAGCATGCACTGCAGAGGCGTCCAAAACAATGCCTTCAACCATACAGTGAAAGATTACATATTTCTGAGTTGACATAAGGTCGAGGGTAAGACGGCCATTTGATGGTGGCATGTGCATTGTAGAAATTTCGTCGGAGGCATCATTGGCTTGACTTGTGAATGTATGCGCGTGATCCTTGACATCGAAGTCAACAACTATCTTTGACTCCTGATATACCCCGGACTGTATCGAGCTGCGGACTCCCTGCCCGGCCAGCTTATACGTCAGAGACGGCAGCACCGCGAAGCTGACTATGTAGGAATCTAGGAGAAGTGCGACATGGAATTCCCCCAAATCGACAGGCTGTGAAGGGAACGTTGGAGAAGTTCTTCGGTTACCAGTAGGTTGTAGAGTCTGGGCGAATGTCTTGACGTACGCTACTTCATCTTTCAAGAGAAGATCGGCGACCTCAAGCAGTTCGAGTGGATGCTCTAGTATCGTGAATGAGAGCTCACTGCAAGAAGTTGCCAGTTTCCGGGCTCCAGTTTCATCTTCCAATTGGATATTGTTAGAGCCAAAAATGCTTGGTATATGTAGCTTAAACTGGGTGAGAATTCTAGAATGGCTCTGGACCTCTGAGGTTGTAGTGCGAGCGTTGACCAGGAGGCTCGCTGTTGACCCTTCCGGGCGATCTTGTATATCCGAAACAAGGAGAGAAGCGTTCAGGCCTTCACAAACTGTAGTGGCCTTCAAATTGATGCTGTTGAGACTCACCATGGCCGTCTCGGACAAAGCTGTCCAATGTACGCTGTGAATTTCGTTCGAAGTCTTGACCAAAGGATCATCGTTCGATGGTGCCGGGGTTGATTTCTTTGAAGCCTGGAGGTATCGTACGACATCTTCCAAAAGCTTGCATATATCCCAGTTCAATGATACTACACTTTGGGCACAGCGCATTTCAATCATGGAACTAAGAGCCTTGGAGTCGTCTTGATGAGAACCATCACTGATGGAGTTCCTTTGTTCATTCATTGCAACGCTGACGACAAGTCTGTCTATGGCAATTTGATTTTGATTCGGTCCGGGGTGCAAAAGGAGTTGTATCCCTCCACCTCTAATTGATATTTCTAATGGCATACGTGCCGAAATATATCTATGCGCAGGATTGTTCGAATCGCCAAACACGTTACGGATCAATTGACTCTGTTTGACGTGAGCTACATCCAACACGCGCCAATGCTCAAAGCTGGTAATGACGCGGTTTTTGGCATCTTCTGGGAAGGGTTTCCGTGCCTGTGCAAATTCCTCAAACATCTGCGCTTGTGAACGGCTTGACAGGGACTGATAGACATAGCGAAGACGAGACAGCATCTTCCATGAGTCGCTGGTCCTCAAATGACTGGTAGCACTGCGCAGGACGTATGAAGCTCTTGTTAGGAAAGGTGGATCTGGAATACTGTCCCAATCTGTGGTAAGGGAGAGGACAAGCATTCTGATCCGGAGAGCGTGTTCTCTTGTTATGTTCGGGAGCTTGCGAAGAGTTTCTCTCGACAGTAGAGCGGCTTGGCGAACTAGAGACGATATGTGATCTACCGTCCTGCCTGCGCTGCTTATATCCAGATCGCTGAATCGCAGATCAGCAGATGCACGGATACCGCTTGATATCCAAAGTACTAAGTCATCAATAGTCAGTTGTATCATAGCTTGATCCTGAGACGGATCTCCTGCAAGGTCCTTTGTGGAACAGCTAATCCGGTCTAGAATTATATGACATAACTGTTGATCTGTTGTATTTTCGGTTTGTATTGGAAAGTTTACGTTCGATCTTGCGGTGGCAGTAAATTTTTCTATAGTCAAGTCAAGTTGTTCGCGCCGCATGAGATCGCTTGACCCGGAAATCGAGTTGTTTAAGTACCTTGCGTGAAGATAAGGCATAAAGGCTCTGACCTCAGTGACCTTTCGTCCGTTGCTTCGCTTCTTGACAGATTTCAATACGCCCGCTATGGCTTCGATCTGTAGTGTGTCTAGAAGGCCCACAGTATCCAGAGGTTGTAGCTGTCCCAGCAGTACCGGCACTTCAGTTAATGCTTCAGGTGTAAAAAAAGCCCGGAGACCCCGGCTAAAGTGCAAGAGGAAACTAGATTGTTCGACATCTTGAGCCGATAACCGCGAATCGATGCTCTCACTCGCATCAATTATAACATTATCGGATGGTAAGTCGTCTGGCAGTATTGGCACGTCACTCACATGTGGTGTTATCCCGTGAAGAGAAAAGTAAGGTCTTTTATAGGGACTAGAGAATGCGAGTTCCCCAAGCTGGTTGCCGTAAGAGCTTTGACAAGCCGGTTCGCAAGGAGGAAGATTTTGGGATTGACTTGTCTCGGGAACTCGCGAATTTGGAATGGTAGATTGCGGGAGCTTGTTGCTGAATCTAGATTGTGTAATATGATCTGGTGAGCCTTTACCCGCACGACGCCTTACGTTCATTTGTCTTTTTGAAACTTTCACCAGGAAGCTACTTCTCCGACTGGAGATAGTCTGGATAGAACTGGACGACAAAGACGTACGGTCGACAATGGCGTTGTTGCCGTCCGATACAGGTTCAGGCATTGTAGGAAAAGGCATTGCAGGAGGTCGAACCTTCGTTGGTCGACTTGAATGGCGCATCGAACTCACATGGTCTGCGTCATGAATGAGCCAATTTGTTCGATGCGTCCTTGCATCGTGTATGCTAACGTGACTTTGTTGCAAGATACAATCTTTGCTTGACTCTAACTTCTGCTTGACCATCCTCAGTAGAAGAGTAGTCTCAAAGTAAGCATGCGTGGTGGCGGGAGGGTGCTTTCTGCTTCGATCGCCTGAGTGTGCGACGATTTCCATTATTATAAATCTCATATCCGGAACAGATACATAGAAGCGTTCTGAGAACGGGGGATCGGCCCAATCGTTGTAGTCAAACTTGATTTCAGAAGTGCTGAATAGTAGAGCCTTCTCATGAATAGGTATCCAGACAGAAACAGGACGCAATCTGGCACGCAAAAAGGTCACGTCGTGGACTACTGGAGGATGTAATGGTGGTAAAGCATTTTCACCATCTCCGAAAGAGAAAGTGAAGCATCGCAATGCCAACATGAGGGAACGAAGAAAGCCCGTCGAACATTCTCCAGTTATAGACCCGACGTTGAAGTCCCAATTGCAAACATAAGTCGGCTCCAGGGGCGGCAGCCCAAACAACCGATGACCGTAGATTTCGAGACCATCAACGAAGACTTGAGTAGACGAGTCTGCTGTGGATCCAGATGACAAGTGCTCTATAGCAACTGTACGCGAGACTGCGACAGGGCTGAAAGACACCGCGAGATCCATGTAGTAGTTCGTGAAGCGGAGGTCTCCACTAATAGAGGATATGTCAAGCCGCAGACTCTCGGCAGCAGAGTAAAGATGTGCAGGCAGAAGGACACCAGTGTTTTCGGCAGTGATACTCAAGATAACATCTAGATCGTTACTGAGCTTAGAAGGCGGAATGATAATGACAGATTCTGGATACAGTTCTTTCTGGGCAACTTGACGTTGGTACTCTTCCAAAGTTCGAAAATGTAGATCCTCGCCAAAGTAGTTATCTTTGATCTTCATGAGGTATCGAATGAGAAAGCCGTAAAGATGGATCTCTGGGGATATACCGTGGACGTTCAGAAGTACGATATCTGTCAACATTGGTGATGTAGAAGTGAAATAGTTATAAGAGCCGTCTATGATGAGATGTTTTAGGGCGGCAACGTTGGCGTTATCCAAGAAAGCATGCTGCGTATTCCATAGTGGTGTGCGTAACTCAAAGCCACCGTTACTAGCGTTGATATCAAATGTTAATCTGTTGCGAATTGGACGGAATTTGTTTAGAGGTATATCAAGTTCAGCATTCAATGTCTCGCCCCAAACGACGACGAACGTATTATCGTTGACATCTGACGGATTGTCAATAATGTTGGAGTCGTTAGCATTGATGTAAAGTCTAAAGTTAGAAAACCGAAGACGGATAGCATAGTCGAAAGGAACGAACGTATGGAAATCGCTGGGTGGCCCTGAAGCCCAATCGTTGATAAGGTCTGTAATCAAAAAGATATGGTCACGGAGAAGGAACAGCTCCAAAGCATCACCTTGAACTTCAAACTGCCATTGTCGAAGAGTATTCCACCCCAAGGGGTAACAAAGATCGCACGATATAACTTGCGACTTCGATCGCCAAAGCAGGCCATGATTGACGCTAGATGACATTTCTAGCCCTTTCAGATCAATGTCTACTCGGCTTTTATAGCCGCTGCTGCTGGCGACTAGATCCATCATGAAGCTCACTGTGGAATCTGGAAGTAATTTGACATCTAGCCAACCGAAGGGACGAGTGTCTGGAGTTGGAACGGCTTTTTGGCCCTTTCTCTTTTTGACATAGCCCATCTTGCCCCTTTTCTTAGTCGCTGGCTCATTCCCGTTGATTGCTTGGTCTTTCCATTTCCAGTCCTTTGATTCTTCTCGAGTAGGTATCTGGAGAGAAGTTTCTTCCTCAACCTCGAGCACAAATTTGAACACAGTGCTTACTCTAGACTGTCCCGGTTTGAGCCTTACCGCAGGTATTGTGTCCCTGTACAGCGTAGGGAAGAAGACATTCTGGAGATCTGCGCGTTGTCTATCGGTCCACGGACCGTAGCTAATGGTACCTCCTCCAACCCGGAGCTCAACACCCCAATCTGGGGGAACATCACCGTTGATATCTGAAGTGAACTTGGGTAAGGTACTGTAACGTTTATCGCCGGGGTTAGGGACTAGGCCAGGAACGTCCCAATAGACGCTCACTGCAACCTTTGGCGAGTCGATGACCGTGGAGACTGCACCGTACTCGATGGCTTTCCAGCGTTCCTGCTCGACCATATCATCGTCATCGTCAAGATAACGTGTCAGCCCAAGCCATCGGTGCTGTCCGGGCATTCCCGCAGTATCGATTGGGGTCTTGGGACTTGTCTTGGAACGGTCCTGCGACAAGGATTCGACGGAGCTTCTACCGTACAGAGTAAGCTCGCGGAGGGAACTCCAGGTCTTATGAATTCGCTGTCGCCAGGCCGTAAGCATACGCCATGGTGTCTGAGATGCGAGACCTCGAGCGTTGTCGGATTTAACTTGGGCACCAGCGACAAGTTGAGCCTCTTTGAAGTCTCGATTCGGCTTTAGTTGGATTACCGGATGGACGAAGTCCAAATCAATGCACTGTTTGTATTGGTCCACAGTGCGCGAGCTACGGGCGTTCACATACCCTACTACCGTCTGAAACCGGGTGGTGAGAATAGATCGCGTATTTTGGTTACCCATTACGATTGCACCTTTTATGCATTCCACCTTTATCGGTAAGATGGTTAGGATACTTGGAAGCGTACTTGCAGGTATATGGCTAGAACCTCCTGTATTGACTGGATACGGTACCTTGCGATCGATATCGCCGTTCAGCTTCTCATATATCTCATTTTCGTTATCGATACTTGACGATGGAGAACGGCGAGAGTCGACCGGAACTTGGTTTGTCTTGTTCAATCTAGCTTTCTGCTTGTAATGTTCATCCTCTGATGTCTGATCATTCATATCACCACCTAACATGTTCTTCAAGATAGCGTCGTATGCTGGACTTCGGTTATAGAGGAACCACTGGAGGCCACGGCTCTTTAAGACGACTCGGCATGGTAAGTCATCTGAACCCTTCGCACCTCCTCGTTGACCTTCGCCTGCTCCACCTCTTCCTCCATGCTCTTTGCTGGAATCTGGTCCTTCACTAGAAGGCCCTGGTCGAGCGCAATCTACTTCCTTTACCCGCCGAAGCCAATATCTCCAGGTAATGTAACCATCATTGATTAAAATGGTCTCATTCTGGCCATGGTAGTGCAAACCCCTGAAGAATATACGGCCTGCTAAAAGCGATAATTGGAGAGCTTGAATCTCAACGTACGCGCGGTACTTGTGCCAGACATACGTTCGAATGCCGTAGGAGATTAATCTGGCAAAGATTCGGTTGAAGTAGAATAGGAAGAAGATGGTTCTGGAGATAGATTTGAGTTAGTTGTTTCTAGCGAAAGTAGTGTTATCATGACTTCCAGTCCATGGGCTGTAAACTTACAGCGCACCAGAGATGAGAAGTAACAAGAGGTACAACCTGTTCCAATCGTTAAATCAAAGCTATTACAGATCAAAGTCACCTACCAGTTAAAGTCCCGCTCCGGGTTTGGTGCCGCCATCTCCGCTTGAGCTTCGCTGAAGGCTTAACGGGGACATCTTTGCTGCGTTTGTTTAGGAAAGAGCTGCCTTCTCTCTAGCAACATGCCTCCCGAGCCTCCTCTGAACCTAAGATCCTTGCATTTCCCTCTACAGCAAGCGAGGCCTTTCATGGAGCAAATTAATGTCGAATCTTGAAGCATTGATTCTGTATGTATTATCATACCGTATTAAATCCTCTAGCTTCGTTAGGCTGTCATCACCTATGTGGTCCTGCAATGAGACTGTTCCCCCTCATGCTGTCCCAGTCCACCTCATTAATCAGATTTACACCTGTTTCTAGCAAAGGATAGAACGAATGGTTGATCCAGCATTATTCACCCCAGCCAGTATACAACATTCGAAGAATTGTAGGACTCATACTCAGCACGTTCTTGCTGCTGTTCCTCGGCGGAAGTCCTCGAGATGCGTGATGGTGCAGCAGGTGGGGGTACAGGATCTAATCTCACCAAGGCGACAGTTATCGTTTGTGGAGTGGCCTCTCTGGTAGCATCTCTCATATCGTTCTTGTAAGTCGGATGAACAAGCTCTCCATTTGTCTTGAGTAAGGGCACCTTAGCTGATAACGTAATAGGTCCATATGGCTTCAGACGTATGCCTTTGTAACACTCCTTGAATAGCTAAGAGAATGACTTTTGGCCACAGGAAAAACTACCGGAAACCGCTCTTACAACGATACGTCATTCGAATCTTGCTCATGTACGCTCAACCACTATTAGATCTGGATAATTAGCTCATACGCTTACAGGGTCCCTATATACTCGGCATCCTCATGGGCGAGTATCATGTCGTTGACCGCAGCTTTTTATCTCGACCCAATACGTGATATCTATGAGGCAAGCAACCCATTCGAAGTCTAGTCCCGACGAATCGTAGCTGAGCAAAGCCCTAGGCCTTCACCATATACACATTCTTCCAACTTCTCATAAATTTTCTTGGCGGCGAACGTTCGCTCATAATAATGATGCATGGTCGACAACCCGTTCATCATCCTTGGCCCCTCAACCATTGTCTAGCCAAAGTCGACATATCTGACCCACACACGTTCCTTGCTATCAAGCGTGGCATCCTGCAATATGCATGGCTGAAACCAATACTCGGTTTAGCGACAATCATTCTGAAGTCCACCGACACATACCAGGAAGGCTATCTAGGACCGAGCTCTGGTTATTTATGGATCGGTATAGTGTACAATCTCAGTGTTACGATCAGCCTATACTCTCTGGCAATGTTCTGGGTGTGCATGTCCCAAGATTTGCAACCGTTTCGACCCGTGCCGAAATTTCTCTGCATCAAATTAATTATTTTTGCTTCGTATTGGCAAGGTTTCTTCCTATCGATCCTGCAATGGCTAGGAGCTATCCCAAGTGTTCAGGGCTACACGCAGGATAATCTTGCAGCCGCTATACAAGACGCTCTCATTTGTTGCGAAATGCCCCTATTCGCTGTTTCGCACTGGTACGCTTTCTCTTGGCATGACTACGCCGACGTAACAATCTCGGCAGCCCGAATGCCTGTCAAATATGCCGTGCGGGATGCATTTGGGGTTCGCGATTTGATAGAAGATACAAAGGAAACTTTTGGTGGTAATCAGTACGAGTATAGAATATTCGACTCTGGGGATAATGTTCTAGCACACGAAGAGTCGGACTCTCGAGTTGCTCGTATGCGGGAAGGGATGAGGTACGAGAGAGGTGGAAAAGGTAAGTACTGGATACCGAAGCCTGGGGAAATCAATAGTCGTACGCCTCTACTTGGTGCCAGCTCCAGACCAAGTCGTGCTACGACCATGAGTTCTTCGCAAGGAGGAAGAGGGCTACATGATGAGCAAGGATCTGATGAGGTCGACGAGGGGAGTCTGGACGCCGAAGATGAGAGGCTTTTTATAAGTGCGAGGGTCTTGGAGTTTGGGGACTGGAATGTACGCTGGGTACCCGCGTACGTGCACTGTCAACTGCTAACATAACGTAGTACCCTGTTATCACGGCCCACGTCCCATCTTCTGAGAGGTGGCTTAGTTCTGACCCAGATATCATTACCACTTCAACCAACCAAAACTTATTAGAACCTACGAAAGCAAAAAAGGCTCGACGAGCGAGCAGCATGCAGAAGGGCATCAGCAAAGGCAAACATCGAAAGGGCAGCAGCAGCGCTGAAACTTCCAATTCGAGGTCATTTCGCGCACCAGTAGTAAACGAGCTGATCCGTGAAGACTCGTCATCGTCGAAATCAGTCAAATCAGGCAGGAGCCAACTGGTTGACTTGGTGGTCGAAGACACTGAAGCTGAGCAGATAGAGCGTGTTCGAGCCCGGAAAGAAGGTGGGGCTGTCTGGAACGAAGACGAAGCCAAACACTTTGTCAGGACGTATGATGATGAAGACGAAGGGGAGATGATTCGAGGCGGATTTCAACCAGCCAAGGAACCTGCATCAAATTCCTCGGATTCCGCGGTGGGCGATGACGAAGATGAGCAAGGCGGTGATGGACCGTCTGAAGAGGCTGAGCAATGGAGCGAACGCCCCGACCGAGACCGAAGCAATACCCAGTATGCGGGTCTAGATGACCGGCATGTGTGGAACGTGAAGGAAGACGATTAACCTTGATACCCAAAACGTGCTCGTACCACTGGCATAGCGCGGCGTTAACTTTCTTCTATTTATTAACTTCTATCGTTTTCCCGATATATGTACAATAGTATCAGCTTGGTGTTCATCCACCTCACATCTGGTCTTTCTCTAATGCAAGTCCTCGTCAAATTACGAGCCTATGGAGCTTGAACGCCAATGTAATTTATTCTACCAGTGTCAGTTTCATTACATCGCGTCAGTGCTTTCAATCACGTGAAAGCGTATCTCTTAATCACAACCAGTGACGAATGCTCCGTCGACGTGCGATTACTCGTGAATATAAAGCATCTCAAGGGAGATCTTTGTGTCTGTACGTATCCGGTGCAACTTGTGAGCCCACAGTGACATCCTTCCATTAGAGGCCTTCAGAGAGCCTGCAGTTACCTGTAAGTTGTTCATTGTTCGAATTAGAGTACGCGGACATTCGAAGCGCGTCTTCAAACCCCGCGCCGGCACTGTGGGGGAAAGTGAAGCTGGTTACCACCACTCACTGCCTATGATGACCTTCTCTGTTTCTAATCCTACGAACGGTAAGTGATGCGCGAGCATGTTACAAGATTCCTATGCTGTTGATTATCTGACGTTCTACTAGGGCAGGAACGAGATGCTACAGCGCAACGGTCGGATCCAAGTTCAGTCTCCAATTCCCAAGTCTCTTCTTTCGAAGATTCCGTAGCGAGTCAGGCGTCACCACAGCGGCCCATGTCCAGCGACAAACCCCAAAGCTCTGCCGCTGGCTACTCGACGCGGCAAATCACCCCCTCTACCTCATTGTCAGATCCATCTAGCCAAGAGCGCGCTGCAGATAGACTCAGAGAAATCTTGAGCGCCGACGATGATGATGCGCATGGGCAACGCAGGCTAGTTTCACATCATGCGCCAAATGTAAGGCCGCGGAGCCTCTATACGCGTGGTCTAAACGGCGAACACACTCATGCGCAAAAACGGACGGCAGATGGGCAAGTTAAAGCCGCAGACCCAGATGTCCCAATAAGCCCAGTGGATATCAGTCGGTCTCGTGGGCACACGAAGAACGACAGTGCTACATCTCAAAGCAGCCAAATCGGTGAGGTAGGTTCTACCGTTTCGACCTTATGATAGTAGAGGCTCATCTTTGTACGCGAACAGCTGTCGAACCATCTTAAGGCCCGTCTTTCCTATGCTTTGATTAAAGTTCAGAACGGCTGGCAGACTCACAGCATTGATAAGCTTGAAAGCATGACTTCACAGGAACCCTCCCCTATTTCACCTGTCTCGGATGTACGGGTGCCGTTCGACTCTCCAAGGACTACCCTGATGAGTGCGCAATTCGATCGAGCTGGGTTCACCAAGTCTTCCGAGCGAACAACTGCAACTCCGGAGACTGTGCACGCTTCGCCGCAAACGCAAAGCCGGACTTCGATGCTCGACTACCCTTACTCACAAACTAATGATATAACTTCCCCACAGCTTGGGCAATCAGGTCGCACATATGAATCGTTCTGGCGCGAGCATTCTACAAGTAATGCCTCAAGATATTTGCACACGCAGAACTCGGCCGACTGGCCATCGCTGGCACCACCAGCTGACATACAGCCTCGCCATGTCCGGCGCTCAGATGCGCCACAGACTCAACCACCAACACTCCAGAGTAGCAACCAGCATAGCTTTTCTTCCACAGGATCGACGCTGTCGGCCACGCCAGCAACGCCTCCCCAGAGACACGCCACAAAACCAAGGACGCCGAGTCAGAATGCCGCCATGGAACAGGATGCTGTAGAAACTCTACTCTTCATGTCAAGTCCTGGAAATTCTGGCTATCATCTGCCAGCTAAAATACCTGTAACGTCGCTGCGAAGCCACTTGTCGGTTGTGGACAGAAATCCTGGATTGGTGAGCACCACAGGCTACAGTGGTACAAGTAAAAAGCCGCTCCGGCCCAACAGACCTATGTCCGATCACCTAGACCTGAGAAGGCCTGCCAATGGTGCTGATATCGACAAGCTACTCGACGAAATGCCTGATGATGATAGTACAAGTGATGAAGAGGATTTAAAAGACCTATGACAGGCAAAGCCGTACGTTTGATTAGTTGCAAAGTCTTGGGTGCTTGTTCTCGATGTATTCTTTGCTCGGATATTGGATGTACTTTGCTACCTGCATCTCTTGATACCCAGACGACATTTGCATAGAACTGGAGTTGTTTCTATTTCTGTTTGACACCCGAGTACATAGATGTGTGAATGTTTGCATATAGGGTGTCTTGTTATTCTGCGCCGACTACTTTGATGAAAAAAAGATTTCGGTCTGTTCCGGAAGTCTCCCGAGATGGGTCTTACATCACCTTTCGATACTCACCTCCTCAATCCAAAATCAAAGAAATCCGTTGATCGTTGGTGACATACGTTAGATCATTGTTCGATCTGCTTCCCATCAGATCTTCGAGGGCAATACTAACGCGGCTCATCCATCTCGCTTTCTCAAACGTCGATTGTCTCAATGGTCATGGGGTCTTTCGCAAAGGATACGAGCCGCATCGCTTTTGTTGCATGGACCGTACACCCAACGTCACCCTGCCTTATCTTTCCATATGCTCGCTGCGAGATTTCACTGCTTTCGAGGTTCATATTCACGGCAATTATTGCCGGGATCGTTTCGGAGCCGTGGTGTGTCTCTTACACGCAGACTACCCTTACTGACGAGATCTACTCCCTAACAATGGTATTGCTCATGCATACGTGCTAATATGCGGAGACGCATAACATTGCACTCCAACTATCCTTTCCATAATCAGATCTACCAAAAAGAGAGCATTCCCGGCATCTTTCCTAGAGAAACCTTTTTGCTGATCCTAGATACTCACTCTCAGGGTTCAGCACAGGGATGGCTTAGAGATGTTTGACGGTCCTTGTCCCTCAGCGCCGCCGAAGGTATGATCATCCCTTCTTGGAAGCACCTGAAGAAGTATAATAGCTTTATGTACAGCCGTTTAGATATTGATGATTATGTATGTGAGAATTGCTACATGGACATCTACCATGTTTTATGAATCCGTGATGTGAGTGGGTTGTCGACCCTACGATCATACCATTCCTGACCTGCTGCTCAACCGGAAAACCATAGCTATATCAACTGAAAGCTGCTCTAGTCAGATAGTGCTCATCCTACTTGAATGCCTCATAAGATCAGCTTCTCTCATCGTAAATCGCACCTCCATATCAAAGTCATTTAACGTTTCCATAGGTTCGAAGACTAAGACTACATGTTGGTGCTACAAGCAGAGGGTTAAGCAAAGGTATAGACAATTTCCTCCCAACATATCCATCTCTATCTACAACCGCGAAATAATCGCCCCGGCATACTCATGCGTCTTCGCTTTGCCTCCCAAGTCGCCCGTCAAGTACTGTATTCAAGCGTCAGCAAATCCTACCGCTCATAAACATAGAAACCTAAATGCACTGACCTTGCCCTCTGCTAGAGTATCAAAAATCGCCTTTTGGATTTTATTGGCGTGCTCGTTCAACCCCATATGCTGCAACATCATGATACTACTCAGAAGCAACGCCGTCGGATTCGCCAGTCCCTTGCCCGCAATATCTGGCGCAGACCCATGCACCGCCTCGAAGATTGAGCACTCGTCTCCAATGTTGCCCGAAGGCGTAAGACCAAGGCCCCCAATTAATCCTGCGCACATGTCGGAGAGAATATCGCCGTAGAGATTAGGCATGACGAGTACCTTGTCATTGTAAGGGATCGGGTCCGTGACAATTTTTAGGCAGGTGTTATCAAGAAGTTCAGCATCAAACTCGATTTTGGGATAGTTTTTGCTAATTTCCCTCGCAATATTCAAGAATAATCCGTCGCTCATCTTCATGATTGTCGCCTTGTGCACCGCCCTTACCTTTTTCCTTCCCACATCCTCAGCGTATTGAAACGCAAACCTCAATACGCGCTCGGAGGCTGCGCGGGTAATGAGTTTGATGCTTTGCACGACGCCGTCGACAACGACGTGCTCAATGCCGGAATATTCGCCCTCGGTGTTTTCGCGGATGAGGACAGTGTCAACATTGTCGTAGGGGGTTTTGTAGCCGGCAATGGATTTGCAGGGCCGAACGTTGGCGAAGAGGTTGAAGGTGCGGCGGAGGGTTAAGTTCAGCGAGACATGGCCTTTGCCGATGGGGGTCTACGAGATTATCAGCGACGGGAAACTTGTATATGCGAGTACTGGCCATACGGCCAGGGGTCCTTTTAGAGCCACAAAGTTTTTTTTGACGCTATCAATGGCTTTGTCAGGTATTGCGGTTTTGCCGTCTTTGAGGATTGGCGTAACGTCGACAGGTTCCCATTCGATTGGAGCCTGGGCGGCGTTACTTAGAGCTAATTCAGTATGCTTGATTTGTACGGACCTTCGCTGCTGTGAAGATGTCTTTGACGGATTGTGATATTTCAGGGCCAATGCCATCGCCCTCTATGAGCGTGACCATGTATTTGCCCTGGAATTGGAAGTCCATCAGCACATTGACCATCTCTCTAACCAACCCCCATTACGATCCGAGCCGTTAGGGTCTTTGTTCAAACTATTCCTTACATTTGGGCCTTTTTGTCCCTTGAACTTGGCAACTTTTTCACCGTACGGTGCAGAGAAGAATCTCGATTGTGTCTGTTGCTGACACCACTGTCAATTTCGCCCCAAGTATCAACCCTTCACTGTTTAGGTGAGCATACCTGCGTCAATGGAACCCATCTTTGCAGCGCGGACACTCTCCGTAAACAAGGCCTTGTCAAAGCACTAAAAGAACGACGTGCTAACATGTTGGCAACCAGTCCCTCGCATCAATGCCTAAAAGCACTTCAGTACTCATTCGGTGGAAAGAAGGAAAGTTGTGACTGCTGGAACGTTGTAGTTACCATGAAGAAAGCAATTCTAATCCCCGGAAACCATGCCAAGAGATTGCGTTGTTGTGCATAAAGAATTTGTGCTCAAGCACAACCTTAAGTGAGACCCCTGTAAGCCTCGAAGCTGGCATACATACCTTACCTTAGGAGCTCTCCACATGCAAGTGAGAGAAGAACATGTCGCGAAGATGAGGCAAGTTCACTCAGTGTAAGGTTGAATGTCCTTGAAACATAGCATGTTAGTTATCCTTTCGGAATATCTACAGCATGGCGGATGTCCTCAACCATTACAATATTACCATTCCATTCCCTACGGAATGGCCGACTGAGAAAGACGAGAGCGATGGTTCGGACGACGATCTGCCCCCTAAAGGCGTGGCAAAGTCACTTATACGGCGATCAAGATCAAGATACTCTGCTCTAGAACGCAGTGGCAGTGATCGCCGCACCTTGGTACCTGGATCTGAGAAGACTGGGGATGGGGTAGAGAACTTGGTTCAAAAGGATGAACCCGATCCATTAGGAGGTACAGATAGTGTCGTACGAGTGCTGAAACACAAGGGAATACCCGTGGAAGATGACCAGCGTCTTCGGAATCGCTTTCTCCTGTCCTCCACCACTTTTTCACCAACTTTATACCTATCCCAGGTCCATGCGGATGCTTCCACCCAAGATCTGCTACGGGGCCTCGAGTATCTTTCTCGCTCGATTGATCAGAAATCCGCGTCATTGAAAGTCCTCGTTGAGAGCAACTTCGAGCGCTTCGTCCGTGCAAAGACCACAATTGACAATGTATATGCAGAAATGCGGAGCCAAGGAGCTGAGATACAGCCGGAGAAAACTCACTCCCGGGTTACAAGCAGGAGTAGTACCCACTTCAGGAATACAAGCGGCCAGGCGCCCGTAATACCCTCTAGAGGTATTCACAAGCCCTTACCAAGCGACAAGAAAAAGAACGCTCTGCTCAAAGAGAGCGAATATGGGGTACAAGGTATCAAAGCGCCTTTGATCGAAGTCGCGGTCAAGGCAGAAGAAATCTGGGGTCCGGCTTTGGGAGGCCGAGAGCGCGAGGGAGATCTAAAGTTGGTTATGAATTCGATAGAGAGAAGTCACGCTATGTTCGAAGCATCTGCGGCGGTATCTGACTGCATCAGACGCAAGGACTACGAGAAGCTAGTGGAAGAGTATTCTCGTGCACAGAAATTTGCAGATGAAGCTCGGATAATGGCCGAGAACGCTACTTTTGCTCAAATACCACTTGCGGAGCCTTATGTCCACCAGATCGTCATTACAGGACGTATCTGGCTGGGAGTAGAAGACGAGATCAGTAATTTCAAGCGCGAGGTCTGGCGAAAGTTGACGAATGCGCAAGCATCCCCAACAGCTTTAGCTGATCGCAGTCAAAACGAAGAATACATGGCATTAATAAGTTTACTTTTGGAGCTAGGAGTTGAGGACAACCCTATATGGGTATGGCTTCTGAGCAGATATGACTATCTGAAGAACAAGATCAGTACCACTTTTGAACGATCTCGAGTTGAGATCGAGGTTTTGAGAAGGCGACTCGCAAATGCAGAGCAGCCGACGCCGCAGGTCGTCGCTGTGCATCTCAAAAGTGCTGCAAGTCAAGTTCATGATGAAACGTCAAGGAAATTAGACACTGTTCCAGTCCTAGAGCTCTGGGAATTGATTTACAATTCCGTCAATAACCTTCTTTCTCTAAAAGGGGGATTACTCGGAGAAGTGACAGAATTCTGGGACAAGGCTCAGACTTTCATAGATGGAAAGGTTCAGAAGACTTTACCCATAGGAATAGATGGCTGCAGCCGCAAGCACCATCGTCTATCCACTGACGGAGTAAGAGACTTACAGGATGGAGCTGTTGAGCTTATAGATATGTTGCGGGAAGACGTCTTTGCCTTTTTCGCAGATCCGCCAATTGAGGACATCTCCATGTTATACTCTCCCCTACCACCCTTAACGCCGAGTACCCCAACACTGCGTTCACCGTTTACCCACCAAGATACTCGATTTAAGTTTGATGTAAACAATCCTCCCCCGCCATCGCCAAGGCGTGGCGAGGCTTGGGAAGAGTTTGCATTCTGGCCGCCATACGCAAATTCGTTGAGTGGCGTATATTACCTTGAGAAGCTTCTTAACCTACTAGGCGCAGCGGCGAGTGAGGTCGCTGGAATGCGACCTTTGGCTTCCGGCGCTGCGGTGACGGAGAAAATGAAAATCCTGGTTGCTGGGGCACGTGAGAGGGCTACACGAGCGGTATGTGCTGCTTGGAATAGAGACGCAGAAATGTGCAAGGTTTTGGAAGATTGGACACGCCCCACTGATAAGCGTGATGTGACAAGAATGCCTTCCTATTTAACTGCCTTTGAGGAAGCCATTCTAGGAGGCATGCAGAAGATATTGTATATTCCGGCAGCGGCTGCCCCTAGATCGGGCTCAGTTGGAATTCTCTCTCCTCCGCCCGAGAAGCTTTTACACATGGTCAGAAGTCAGTTCGTCGCATCTTTGTACAAGGCTTTATCGGGTATGGTTGAGAATGCCGAAAAGTCTGCCAAGCCCAATGACCACAGTTGGGAAGCTGGAAAAGGCATGGTTCGTGCGTCAATATCGAGACTGTCATTGAAAGATGATCCCTCAATGGATGATGGCAATAGAGTGAGTCAAGGTAATGCCACCCTGGTCAAGACTAAGAACTCACCTTATTACAGAATGTACGCATGTTGCTTACGTTGAGTAATCTCAAGGCCCTCCAGACAGACGTGGTACCCCAACTCATCGCTCAATTCGAGACGAGCTTCTCTGTCAAGCTCACCGAAGAGACAAAGACTATCCGTGATGTTCTTAGCCAGATCGAATCGCGGCTGTTCCAATCGTACACCCAGCCAACTGTCGGGCAGCTTTCGTCGATCGTCCGCGCTGGTATCTCATCTCCAAATTGGATTCCGAGCACCAATCGGCCGACAGAGGTCCGGCCGTACGTATATGAAGCCCTTCTATTATTGGTTTACGTCCATACCGAAGTCTCCACGACTGCCGCCCCGTTGACCACCCAGATCCTCTCCCATTTGCTCGAACAAATGTCGGTTGGTTTTCTAGAAGCTTTCAAATTACGCTCAAGGTACTCGCTAGCAGCTCTAATGCAAGCAACCCTGGACGTCGAATTCGTGGCCCAGACCATGACTCAATATACGACCGACCAAGCGAGTAAAACCCAAAGCCAGATATATTTGGAGCTTGACCGAGGGGCGGACAAAGATGCCAGTAGTAGGTTACAGAACGAGTTGCCGGAGATGAGGGCCATCTTGAAGAAGCTGAGAGAGGGGACGAGAAGCGAGTTTGCCTGTTTTAAGAAGCAACGAGGGGAGAGGAAATAGTGTGGTCATATCGACATTTAGGGAGTCGAATCTTCGTCACCGCGAGGTAGACTATCCAAATCGTCGTACTGTACGATATAGTGTAGATATCCAAGCAAGCGTACAGTGAATCTTCTGATTGTACAAGATGTACCACGAATGTCAATCCTTTTTCCCAATCGACTGTCTCATTTCCACCACTCCTATATAGAACCCTCTCCTCCATCCTTTGCAACTCCGTCCAGCACCTCGCCTGGCATCCCCCCAGCACCGTCCCCTCGGTGAGAACCGCTTAAGCCGACCCGTCCCCGATTGAAGTCGATGTAGGTGCATGATATTTAATACTGACACCAGCATGCGAGCTCGATCTACACAGCTCGACCAGGCTCCCGTGAGCATCGAAGTCAAGGCCGATTTTGCTCTTCGGTGACGGCGATAGCTGAAAGGGGGGTTTTTCGCGCGTTTTCAAAGATATGTAGGGGGTGCTTCGTTGATGTTTTATGCGGGCCAGGCATGCATAGAGTAGGTTACTGTCGTCGCATTTCGCAATGCCGTTGGCTTGTTATGTACATCGTAGATGAATGCCGAAGCGGGTATTCAAGCCTTGTCAAGACTAGATAGATGCCTGCGCCAGCGTCTTGCACAGCTTTGTTGACCTACCCAGAGGCGCACAGAGTCGATAAGCAATAGACGATTTACATGAGCATGTCCGAATGAACAACCACTGCCATAGGTTTATGAGCGAGTAATATCACAAACTCGGGGTCCAACCTCAATGCACCTGTGATAAGAAGAATTGGGGAAAGGAACATGTAGAGTCGGTCGATCTTGACCTTCCAATTCCCAAAATGTCACTTAGTCTTATGGTTGACCTGGTTATCGATTGCAGAATTGATATTCCTTAGCAAGCTGAGCCCTAAAGTACCCTAGAGGAAGGCCAATTGGGCCACGCAGCCTCTTGTCTGAATCTGAACCAAGCCACGGATCTTCGAACGTGAGATCGAACTAGAAACGCAAGGTCGGCAACTCGCGTCTAAACGTACGTCCAAGGCAAATTGCTCGCTTTCTCGATGGTCCATCGCAGTGTCTTTCCAACAAGCCGAAGTCCAACTACAAGCCACAGCTTTTGCTCTTCCGTTTTGACGCTTGCGAGCGAGACGCCGGCGGCAAAGGATACTGTAGGAGCCCGAAAAGTCCCCAGACGCTTACGTTGCGCCAACCGACACTCTGGAACTTGCCCATTTTGCATAGACCTCGGAATCCCGGGGAATACTTTCATAATCCAGATTTCAGGACTCACTGCGGCCTCTTACAGTTTCCAGAACAGCGTATTGTATCTGAGCTAGAGAGATTTCGAACAGTTGACGGACTTCGGCTTTCCACTGATCTGGCGGAAGGTCTCTACATATGATGGAGTTTCCGCATAAAGATGTTGCTTCAATTCTTCTCCACTCTTGCCACATGAAGCATAAGGAAGATCCCCAGAGGACATAGACAAGCAGAGCAAGGGAAAGCTCTGGTTCTGTTGCTGAAGAATTTATAGCTCTGTCCCAGATTCCCGTGAACGTGGTTTCTCAACTTGTACCGTTGTAGACGGACGGAAAACCACAAAAAGGTTCACTTACATAAACACCATTCGGATCCGTTTCATCTATGCTCCTTGAGGGCCTGTCTATGTTCGGCCAATTCACTGCCATGAAATTGTTGACATCATGGATAACCATTGGTTTGGCAGGGTAGTTCCAATACATACCTAGCTCTGGATCACAGATATGTGTATTGTCGATGCAGCCCAGGATGCCAGGTAGTAGTTCATTATTGACATATGTGTTCCTGTGAACACCGCCCCCTGTGGCTTTCGACATTGCAGAAAATACTGGGTCCTCTCTATATTTGTCGTGTATCATTCCCTGAAAACCGAATAGGAAAATACTGACGGAGCTGGAGTTGATCAGATCTTTAAGGAAGAGTTCCGAATCGGTTAACTTTGGCATCGCTTCAGCCGGATTGCATGCTAACCTGAGGTGGGTACTAAAATTGTCTTCATAGTTCACGGAATGATGAGGTAGAGATGAACTGATTGAGTCCTATTGAGCTGGACGAAAAGTCCCTGAATGTACCTTTCTTGTTCAATATGCGCTTCTGCCTACCATAAAGATCATAAGTGAATCCTGCGTCAGTCTTGTTCTTCACCCAAGATTCGGTCCAAGGTTCGGCTTTTGTGATATTTATGAATTCTCCATCGGCTTTGAGGGGAGCATAAGTCGTTGTCCGGCGAAAGCGATATCTTTTTTCGGAATTTATATCAATGAGGTTTGCGTCAATTAGGCCGGTGTCTAATGTAAGTGCAGGATCTCTTCCTCTTGCACATGTCTCTCCTGGAAACGGACACTTTTTCTCGATGTCCTCCGTATAGGTAATAGTTTTGCGAGCTTAAAGTGTTGCTCATCACAGATCACCAACATTGCGTTGTCTAAAGCGTTTGGTTAGAGTACCTACCACACCTACTTGGTTGCAACTTGCAAATTTCTCGGCGCCAATTCAGTCATGATGAATGCCCAATGTGTACCTGTTAACAGGCGTTGAGCTACCAATCCCGTTGGATGTATATTTTCGATTGGAAGCACATAGGCTGACAGGCTTTCACTGTGTGATTGTGCTGAATCGATGCAGGGTGTCTGAATTTATGAGGCCAAAGCCAGTAGCGGCCCACGTGTGCGTCGCTGTTGTTGGTACCTTGATCAATTATTGCGAGTAGTGTGGCATAAACTACGAATAACGGAATCTCGATCCAATGATGTGCAGATAATCGTGGTTCATTCTGAGACAACATACTGAAAACGAAGGTGTACAGCCATAACTTTCGGTATCTTCGAGGTCTTCCCACCCTATTGTGATCTTGACTTTTTGACCATCTTTCTTCAAAGTACGAGCGTTGCCGTCTAGTTGATTAAAGATTGGCGGTGTTTTCCATCAGTATCCTTTTGCATCATAGATCGTAGGTGTTGCAAGTGCTTCGCAATTTGAGGCTAAGCAGCCTGGCAGATCTGCCTACCACGGGCGTAGTCGGTATTCTATAGGTGCCTCACGGGGCTTACCTCGCCTTGGGAACTTCTATGTCAATTTCCATCTCATGCCGTTGTGTGGTGTTGGAAAACAGTGAAGGCGACCATCGCAAAAGAGCTTTCTTACAAGTCTAAAATGTATGGAAACTTCATGCCTGCTTCTGCTGCCCAAGCACACGATCCCGCATTTTCGCTGCTATATATGCACCGTGCATGGCATTTATTCCACACCCCATAGAGCGAAGTCGAGACGACATGCTTGCATCAGCGTCTTGCACGACTTGTTAAGCCACCAGGCGGTACACAATGTCAAGGAAACCGTAAACAATCTCGAGTAGATTTCCTGAGAGAGTAACTTCATCAACGCACATCAACGCAGGTTCGATTTTTTCAAAGCAAGTGCGATAAGAAGGGTTGGGAAGAGGAACATATGAAATCGGTCGATTTCGGCTTTTGAAGTTTGGATACCCGAAATGCCACTCAGTCTTATTTGGCCTGGCTACCGATTGTTGTTTCCGAAATATCGAAGGCTGTCAAATACTTACGACGTAGCACCAATAACGGTTTCCTTGCGATCACTATCACATGTGATAGTCAGTGTGGAGCTGCCGCTCACTACAGTATCACGCGGAGTATCTACAAACTCATCTTTCCTTAATTCTGTTGTGCCAAGACTTGATTGCCAACAGCAATGCCGGATGTGCTTTCTGCCCAATACGGATTATATATACCGAAGTACCTTTTCAACAGACTTGAGCCGCCAAGCCTATTGGATATTTACTCCGTAATTCGGATTGGAAGCGCATAGGCTGACAGGCACAGGCTTTCCTTGCGTGGTTGTGATTGCGCCGCATTGATGCAGGGCATCTGGACTATGAGGGTAGAACCAGTAAGGGCCCACGTGTGCGCCAGTGTTGTTAGTACCTTGGCTATTGCGAATCCTGCAAGCGGCATAACCCCCCTGAGAACCCGAGTACCGTAGGGCTGCTCCTTCGGTATCTTATCTTCGAGGTCCTCCTGCCCTTGACCTGTTGACGACCGTTCTTGAAATTAAGTGCTTACCGTCAAATTGATTAAAGATCGGCGATGTCTTCTATCTAGGGTGCGAACGTGTTTAAAACATGTTTTTTGACCAACTCCTTTAGGCTAGCTCAAAGCATGTTTTAAACATGCTTTTTGATCGATGTTTTAAACACAGGGGTTATATTTATAGTAGCAAATTAATAGAGAGGGTAAATTTGCCTGCAGATTGACCGGTTGACCTCTTTCGAAACCTCTTTCGAAGCTCTTCATCATGTAAAGAAAGCTTTAAAAGCATCTAGTCATTGATGCTATTCAAATACTCGTTGACGATGTTCTCGCTCGAAGAATTTAGCCTGATCATAGCAATTTCCTTCTGCAATAGTCTATTCTTCATTTCACATAGCTTCTTCTCATCAACTTCAATGCTCTGTGTATAGCGAAGTCTCTTCTTCAGCTCACAAGATCGATTGAGCGTATGCTTGTTGATGTAGATATACATGAGCTTATTGACATTGATGTTACTGAGCTGATTTCTAGTCTTTGACTTTATCAAATTTATGATCGATCAATCTCGTTCAGCTAACACGAAATTTCCAGATATTTTATTGACTTGTAGACAAAGCTTTGCTAGCTGAGAGACAAATGACTCGCAGCAGAGTCAAAAAGCTTCGAATAGTCAATTCATTTTCAGCATTTGACTTGAGAACGAAATTCGTCTGTTTGAGTTCAAAATGCAAGTCATTGCTTCATGATTGAAGTCACATCTGAGCGATAAAAACTATATCTATCAAAGAAAATCAGCATGATAGAACTGAATGTCAAACTGACTGTAAGATCTACTACTTTGATATCATGATTTTAAGATAGTAGTAAAGCAACGACTACATGTAAAGATGTAGATTGCTGAAGAAGTCAAAGCTCTCAAATATCATCTGCTATATGTTTTAAACACTCGATATGAGAATATTTCTTCACTTTGAAGTATAGATCAGCTTGTATCTTGTTTCAATTGTGAAGAACTCATGACAGCGAATAATTTTTCGCTTCAGAAAGATACTGAATTTGATGTAAAGACTTCAAGATATCACAAGCTTGCTTCAAGAAAATTCAGAAGTTCAGATTCTTAAGATGAGATAGAATTTTAGTGATATTTCTGTTCTTGTTGCTATCGATTTTCAATTTGAGCTGCCTGATGTATTTCATTAATGTCTTTTTATTCTTTAATACTGAGTTCATGAGTTCTATGATAGTTTCTCAGTATGTAGAAACATTGAGAATGAGCGAACATTTATGATCATATATCTAAAGAAAGAAAATAATTAAAATATGAATTAATCAATAGAACTGAGAAAGATTCTCAAGCAAGCTTAATAAAGAAGAATTTTGTCATTTGATGTTGAGATTTTTGAGTCTGATGAGACAATAAGCTAACTTAAAGAGAAAGATGATGAGAATAGTGTTATAAGTCTGCATAGAGCGAATTATATGAGTGTATTTTAACTAGAAGTTCAAAGCTAAAGAAGAAAGAAGATAAAACATGTCAAGAGTCTTATACTCACGAAGGCGCGCTAAATCACTAGCGTGTCAACATCAGTTCTATCAGCTCTGTACTAGTTTATGATAGTTTAACATAATCTATGTTAGACTAACTCAGAGTAACAAGACATGCTTGCAACATTATTTTCTTTCTTCATCAAGCAATGTTCTCATTACTGCAGTTCAGTCAATCTTTCTTGAGTTAATTTCTATCTTGACTTATTCAAATAATGTTCATGAAAGTCATTTATGATTTTCAAACATTCTTTGAATTCACTTTCATCAACGTTGTATCAATGTAGATTGACGTCATACTTTTTTCAATTGACACAATATTGTAATCATTTATCTCATTTATAGTGTCTGAAGTTCAATATGTTCTTTACTTTTCATTCATCTTCATTCTCAATCACTATAAAATCAGATGACTCATTTTATTGTTCTTTCAAAAAGTTTCTTGAATTCAGTTGCAGCAGATTCAATGCAAACTTCAAATGAATCTTCATTGTTGATAACAGTTTCAGTTAATATGCATGTTCAATCTTGATCAGAATCTTGAAGAGTTCTAGCATTTTATCATTCAGCTTCTTTGATGATCTTGAGATCATAATGTTTCTAGAATTCAGAAACATCATGTCATTTATCTTGTAAATCATTTTCTTTCAATGCTTATCAATCTGTTTCTTCATTGTGATTCTGACTTTTGCTAATGCTTGCTTAATCAATGCTAGTGATCATTTCATGTGTTTGAATATATTCTCTGCTTTGCTTGCTTCAATTCTAGTTTGAGTGATTTCATATTCAGTTGAGTTCAAATCAAAGTTCATACAAGAGTGAAAGTTCTTATTCAGAAAGAACGTTGACTGTTCAATTGATGATGAAATAGCATTGTTATCAATGAATTCAGTCATAAATAATCAGATGAATCAATTATTTTGCATATATGAGCAGTAACTTCATAGATATCATTTCACATTCTGATTCACTCTTTCTGTCTAATCATCAATTTGCAAATGATAGTCAATGAATAGTTTCATCTTGATGTTGAGTCTCAGGCAAAGAGATGTTCAGACAATCAATATGAATTGAGAATCACGATTAAACACTATTGATCTTGATAGTTCATGAGTTCTGAAGACTCATAACAACAGCAGCTTAACTGTTTATTCTGTGAAGATTTCTTCGTCATCTGATCAACATGATATATAATGTCGTTTCTTAGACAATTGATCTATAACTGTCAGAATCGCGTTGCTTTCATCACTTTCTAATAGATTAATAATGAAGTTCAAGAATATGTTTTGTCATCATTGTTCAAGTATGAACAATGACTTCAGCAGTTCATTGATTCAATCTTTCAATGCTTTTGATCTATGATAAACGTAACAGTTTCAAATGTAGTGTTTGATTGTTGTTCTCATCTTCAATCAGCAATATAATCATCTCAACAAGTTTAATGTTCAATTCATGTCAGAATAATCACTGATTGAAAAATCATGTGCTTTTCTTATTAATTAAGTGATCATTGACTGAGAAATTCATAATCTATCATCTTTTCAGAGTACTTCATTAAGTACTTTGCAGTTGTTCAGATCAATATCTTAATAAGTTCTTCTGTTCTGTTTCATAACTGCTTAAATATTAATACATAGTTGATTCATTTGATTTTCAACTACAATTTAATTCTAAATAAAAATCATCTCTTTGATCAAATCTTTGTTAGCTTTCAATTCTTGTTTCAACTCTGAGTCAGATCTGAGCAAAATCTAAGTCAAATCTGAGTTAAATTTCTGATCATCTTCTTGATTAACTTCTATTGACTGCAATTTAAACTTACTCTCTGATAATAACATCTAATGCAAATATAGCTTTTGATCATCATTTGCTTCAACTGACTTAATGTTTGACATTCTGATCAGCACATCGACTTTCAGATTCTGTTTTCTCAACTGATATATGATCTTGAAGTTATATTCAGATAACTTCTCAACTCATTTAGCTTGTTGTCTGATCAGTTTTTTGATAATCATAAAGTACTTCAAATTCAGATGATTGATGAAGATCTTGATCAAAATATTCGTACATTTTAATTTGAAGCATTAATGTTTCAAACAGCAAATAATGATCAGCAGTTCTTTGTCATAAATTTCGTAGTTGCATTCTGCAAAAATCATGTTCTTGCTATAGAAGATCATTGAATGTAGAATGTCTTCATTATCATATTGAGACAATACTTTGTCGTTCACATAGTTCAAGAAGTTCATTTTCAGAATAGTTTCTCTGATTAAGTTGAAATGCTTCAGAACAAAGACTGTCATCATCTGTTACTTTAATTCTTCAAAGATTGTCTGACAAATCTCTGTTCATTCAAAGAGATGATCTTTTCAAGTCAGCTTTATCATGAATTGAATAATCTTTGAGAAGTTCTTTATGAATTGTCAATAGAAATTGTAGAAGTCAATGAAGATCTGCACATGAATCAACAATCGCGACACTTTTCAGCTTTGAATCACATCTACTTTTTGTTGCGAGCGTGTCTCGTTACTCTGAATTAGCCTAACATAAATCATGTCAAACTATCATAAACTAGTACAGAGCTGATGTTGACACGTTAGTGATTTAGCGCGTCTTCGTGAGTATAAGACTCTTGATGTGTTTCATCTTCTTTCTTCTTTAACTTTGAACTTCTAGTTAAAATACACTCATATGATTCGCTTTATGCAGATTCATAACATTAGTTCAAAGCTCATTAATCTTGCTATCGACGTGTAGACGATATAAAAACAAGCTACACAATTTAAATCAGAAGTTGAACTCAGAAATTTTGACAGCAGAATCAGAACTTGAGTTCAGAAAGCTTGATAAAAATCAGAAATTTCAATAGAATCAGAATCAAAGAACATGAACGCGTCGTTCTTGACTAACTCTTTATTGAGCTCGTCATCAGAAATCAGAAATTTCAGCAGTACTTGAACTCAGAAAGTTTGATAGAGTAACATCAGAATCTCTCGACCAGCAATTTTCTACTCATATCATGACTAGAAGCTCAGAATCAGCGAGCATTGCTTGCTATGATTTTCAAAATGCTAGAAGAGAATCACTTCTATCACAGAATCAAACAGCATCAGAAGAAGAAGACATGAATGCATCATCAGATACAGAAGAAGAGAACATGAATGTGTTACTCTTTGATCATGAAATGATCAAGATCAGCATCAACACTGAATTGAATGCTTGAATAAGTGTTCATGAAGCAGACGACATCATTGTCTTTATCAAGTACATATGTCAACAGCATGACATCAAGATCAAGATTCACAATGACATAATTCAGATGTTAAAAGATATCAATGAGATAAACATCACATTGAAGATTATGCAGACGTGTCTGCAGAAAGAGAATAGAGACAAGAACGTGATTATACATTATTTAAAAGTTGCATCAAGTTGACAAAGCACTTCAATTTCTGAAAATCAATCTTCAAAGTTAATCAAGTTATTCAATTCATCTTTGTTCAAAGATTCATTGCAGAATGTAAATAATTGACTATCGCGAATGCAAAATAAGCTAAAGATAAACAAGAATCACTTTTCTATCAAAGAGTTGAAGATTGCTTACATTGAAAGTTGAGTCAGTGAAGCTGCGATCAAGCACATAGCATCACGAATGAGAAACACGTCTCTGAATTTCTTTCTAGAAGTCGAAGAAGTACTATCAATCATTAATAAGATGTACGATGATCTCAATCATCATCATACAACTCAACAACAGTACTTGAAGTTGTATCAGAACAAGATCTTCTTTCATAAATTTTGAATGAAATTTCAGAGATTTAGCGCAGAACTAAAGTACAATAACGAGACTCTACTAAATGATCTTCAGCATAAGATCAGCTCAGATCTTCAGTGAGCAATGCTCAATGAATGAATCACGAATTTGAATGAGTTTGTCAACATTTGCATGCAAGTCAATGTTAAATTGATTGAATTGAATGTTTGATCAGTTGTCAAAGCATCAATGACTCAAGCTGCTCAATCTGTCTTTAACACATTGACTGCTCAACTCACGTCATCAATTTCTTCGTGAAAGAAATTCAGAAGATCGAATCTCAATTTTATTCAGAAAGAGTTATTTAAGAAAGAACTTTGCTTCAAATGCAAGAAGTTAAAACATAAAGCATATGATTGTTTTAAAATAATTCAAGTGCATGAAATCGTTGCAAATTCGAAAAACGACCTGCTTTCGTCAAAGTAGTGACTGAGAGTGATATACTCATATTTTGTTTCATCAACATGTCTGATGATTCATTTAATTTCAAGTCATTCACTGTTGATATTATCTTGAATAGTCTAGAAAAGATATTCAGATTTCTTGCTCTGATAGATACTGAAGTCATTGACATGACTTTCATTGATGCATCTTTGATGTCAGAGCTATGTGAATGCTTTGATATTCAGTCAATATCGTTGTTGAAATCAAAGTCAATTTGATTGTATGATGAAACTTCTGATCAAAAGTCAATTACACATGCTTTGTATACATTGATCATAATACAAGAACACAAGAATGAAATGATGTTTTTATTAATAACTTGTCTAAATCAGCATAATAATAATAAATTCATACATTCTTGTGACATCGATTAAATCGACTCATGAGAAACTCTATGCTATCTGTATCGAGTGAACAAAACTCTTTGAGGTAGAAAATCACTCGCAGTCTACACGACTGCTTCACGCAGTCGAAACAGTGAGTTTTGAGACTATGTATCAAATTTGTTCGCGTTGATCGCACGTTAGAAAACGAGTGTTCTAGTCACTTTAAATTGCTTCAAGAGCTTCGTTTTCATCATCATCTTCGCTACTGCTCTGAGACTCTTCGTGATGGTGACAATTATTTGATAGTTCAAGAAGTCAGCATCTTGTAGCATTCTTGATCGCAGGTGCGACCAGTTCGAGCAGTGCATGAGTACATGCTTCGTCGTCTGATGACTTCATTCGCAGTCGCATCGCAAGCTATTCGTGCCTGAAACGTTTCTAGAGTGCAGATAAGCGTTCAGATCTATGCGTTCGATTCTGATGTGCGTTGCAAGAATGCTTTCTGCTTTCTGAAGATTGTCACGCATCTTTACCGTCTTATTGCTCAGGTGTGATCTTTGTGCTGAGATTGCGTTGACGTCTGCGACGCGTTCTCTGTACTTTTTCCATCGTTGATTTCATTGATCTTTGTGATACTGCGTTATTGCAATGCTATCGCTTGTTGAAATCGTTGTGAAGAAGAAAGTGCATCGTCTGCGTCTCGACTGTATCTTCGCACCTTCTTGAATGAAGACATTCAGAAGTACTATTTTCTTGGTGACGAGTGAGCGAGAAATGACGCGATTAACTCTCGTCAAACGAGCGCGTATTAGTTCGCATGCTTGTCTGACCTCTTGCGTTCAATCGTCGACTCGACTGTGTAGTGTGACCTTGTTCTGTAGCATGTTCAGATGAACATGTAGCGAACTCATGTATGTTTCTGTCTCTAGAGTTTCGATGTTTACTCTTTTGAACGCTTCTGCTACGTGACGCAGAGTCTGATTCTGAAGTGTTTCTAGCCTGCGTTCTTTGCTCGACAGTTCATCTTTCTTACTGCGCTGATGTCAGACTGACGCTTCGAATGCGATTCCTGACCTCACTACTGCTGAGTATACTTGCCTCGCTTTTGTGAAGGTAGCTTCTCATGTGAAGACTTCAAGACGACTAAGTGTCAGCATTCTTGTGACGTAGTTCGCCTCTATTTGTCGAAGATGCGCGCCTCATCGCAGTTTCATGTTCAGTTGCATCTTTAGAACTCGTACGTCTGGTTTCGATTTGATAACTGAGCTTTCTATTTGTATGCTAGTCGTCATGTCGAACCTCTTCGATTTTCTAGTGAAATGCGTGAGCTCATACTTTTCTGGTGCGAACGTTGCGTCATGAGTGCAAGCTCATTTCGCGCAGACGTCGTGTGCTTTGCTCAGTGTTCTGCAGATTTCTTCAGTGAATCTGTCGTAGACTAGAATGTTAATATCGTTTACGAAGTCAAGCACTTCGATTTTAATTCTCAATGCTTCGCATTTTTCGATTAAACTTGCGTTGAAGAATAGAAAGAGAATCGATGAAATGAAAAACCTCTGCGATATGTCTGCGTTTACCTCGCGCATGTCGCTCGTTTATTCGTCGAATATTAGCGACGTCTCTCGATTCTTTAGAAAGCTGCGTGTTCATTCAATTATGTAGCTCGACGTTCTTTTCATTTTCAGCGTGTGCAGAAGTCTGACGTGTGAGACTTAAATCAGCATAAAATAATCATTGAAAATCTTTGATTGAAAAGAAATCAAATTTTGATAAATTCTGCAAATGATTGATTAATATCATCATTGAAGATTCAAACATCAAAATCTGTTGTTTCAAAAGCAAGCAGTTAATCAGCATTTCACAGATCTGAGTCAAGCGAGATCTGTAAAATGAAACGAAAGAACTTGAACTTAATTGTTACGTTGACTATCATCTTGAAGCGACTCACGAATCAGAAACTAGTGAATTAGTTCATTGAATCTGTTCAATTCATTGAATCATTATTCTTAGTGAAGTCAAGCACTTAAGTTGATCTCGATCAATCTCAACTCATTCAATCATCAGAGAAAGAAAAGCTCATCAATATTATCATGATTGAAGTCGCTGTATATCAAACTCTAGTCAAAAATAAGAAGATCAAGATCTTTTTCTTGATTATTAGTGAAATCAACAAAGCGCTTAGCTCAGTCGAAGATTTCGTGAAACTAAATAAAGTGATCTTTATCATGTCACTGAGTGAACTGAAGAAAAAGCTTTCAATAGTTTATCATAACTTTCTAGATGTTTTTGATAGAGAAAAGACAACGCAGTTGTCTTTGCATTGATCATATGATCACAAGATTGAATTAGAAAATAAGAGTCAATCTTCTAGAAGTTGATTGTATCTCATGTTGAGCTACAAGTTGCAGAAGATCAAGAAGTATTTAGAAGAGAACTTGAAGAAGAAGTTTATTACACTCAACAAAGCTTTCTTCGCTTCGTTAATACTATTTGTCAAAAAGAAAGATAATAGTTTTCGCTTTTGCATGAATTATTGAAAACTGAATGCTCTGATCAAAAGAAATCGTTATTCAATACTCTTGATAAACGAAGTACTCGCTTGAATTCAAGACAGTAAGTATTTGACTTGACTCAACATTATCATCACGTTTAATAAACTGTGCATGAGTTCAGAAAATGAGAATTTAACTACTTTTGTTACTTTCTTCAATGTTTACAAGTATAGAGTAATGCTCTTTGAATTGATCAATGAACTCACGTTCTTTCAGCATTATATCAACAATGTATTGTTTAACTGTCTGCACAAGTTTTGTCAGACATACTTGAATGATATTCTCATTTATAGTAAGATCTTGAAAAAACATCAAATTCATGTGAAAGAAGTGCTAAACAAGCTTTGTGAAGTCAATCTGCAGATAAACATTGACAAGTGTGAATTCAAGATTCAGAAAATCTCGTTTCTTAAACTATTAATATTCATCAATAATCTGCGAATAAATTCTTGAAAAGTAAATGTGATTTGAAGCTGAGAAGTGTTACAATCATTGACTCATGTGCAGATCTTCATTGACTTCTGCAATTTCTATCAACGATTCATAAAAAACTTCTCAAAGATCATTCAACTCATGATAAAGCTGACTTGAAAAGATCACTTCTTTGAATGAACAGAGATCTGTCAGATGATCTTTGAAGAACTGAAGCAACAAGTGACAACAGCTTTCGTTCTGAAGCATTTTGACTCAATTAAAGAAGCTATTCTGAAAACTGACTTCTTGAACTATGTTAACGACGAAGTATTATCTCAGTATGACGATGAAGACATTCTACATTCAATGATCTTTTATAGCAAGAACATGATTCTTGCAGAATGCAACTATGAGATCTATGACAAAGAATTGCTTGTTACGAGTGTATCAAGACTGATAAGACTGAACAAGACTGACTAGTCAAGATCTGACTCAGGTTTGACTCAGATATGACTCAATCTCTTTTTCTTTCTCAACATTCTTTTCTTTCATCAACATCTTGTTCATCTACATCACATTCTTTTCATGTCACAAACACATTTCTTTCAAATCTAGCGCAGTCTTTGAACATTACATAAATAGAAGCTTTTGTATCAATCTTTTTCTGTATTTTTAATATTCAGTTATAGCTATCTCTAAAGATCAAGCACTATCAACTCTGATCTTCATTGATTGTATCATCTAGACATGATTCTGACATTATATTAAGAATTTGTTAATCACATGATACTGATCTCATTACTCATTCAACATACTCATTTAGACAGAATGAGTCTAAAGAAATTCATTTATCTGATGATTAATGACAATTGAAAGATAGAACAATACTAGAGAATTGAATAAAATCAACGACAAGACTGTTTAAATTGCTAGACTACTTATCGCTCATTAAGTACGCAAAGTTCACTCAATTATGAGAATCATGATAAAGAATCTTCGTGAATTGCTCAAGAATCAAATCGATTGATAGATTCAACGATAAAGAATCTTCATTGTTTGCTAGAAAATCAATCAATCAATCAATAAACAAATCTCATCTTCTTTGTTGAAGATTAAACATCATCTCATACGTCTTTCTTTTTCAATCATCAAGCATCATCATTCGTTCAATTCTCTTTCAAACAAATCTCATCATGTTTAGTCATTTGTCTACTGAAGAGCGTTCTGAAGAATTTCGAAATCGTTTCTCTCAAATCTCTGATGCTGATTCATTGAAATCACGAACGAAATCATCAAGTGCTGCATCATTCATTCATGAAGATGACGAATCATTTGCTGAAACAATAATACTCTTTGTGTTCTACAAAATCTGAAAGGCTTGAAGTCTAGCTCTTGATGAAGAAACAGATCAACTCTACAAGTTAAATATACAACAAGAAGACGAAATCAAAGAGTTGAAGACTAGACTTCAAGCTAAAGAAAACACTTCTTCTGATTTCATCTACTCTGAGCGTTTTAGATCTCAAAAAATACCTGATTCTTCGCTGTTTACTGATGAAAAGAATTCTATTTGTGAAAATTAATACGGAAAAATTCAGAATAAACTAGAGATCAACGTCAATCTCTTTTCTAATGAACGAGTCAAATTGAGCTATATACATTCTAGATTATTTGATGACGCAGCTGAGATCACTCAAGCTAGACGCGAACGCAGCTGTGTCAATCTCTATAAAATCGTCGACGATCTTTTGAAAGAGCTAGCTCAGTTGTTCAATGATTCAAATAAGAAAGTCAACTTTCATAGAAAATACTACAATCTGATTCAGACATCAAAGAAATTCAGCGAGTTCTATACTCAGTTTCAACGACTATCTTTCTATCTAGACTATCACGAAAAGCAACTGATCATCGATCTGAAAGATAAAATACACTCTCGTCTTCGATTCATTTAAGTAGATCAACTAGTTCAATCTGATTCTTTAAAAGAAATTCATTTCTATCTGATTCATTTGAATAATGATCAGCAAGTCATTCGAGAGATCAAGAACAAAATCAAACGCGTTGATGATGTTTCAAAGACTATCTTTCATAGAGCAACTGTTGTCACTCAGCAGTCATTCAATCATTCAAAGTCTGATCATCTAAAGTCGCATGACGCGATTTTAACTAACGTCAAAGAAGCAGACATTCTAGTCAAAAGCTGTTTCATATGTCATAAATCAGACCATAGCTTTAAAGAGTGTTTCAATCAATCTACTAGAATTAATGCAGTAAACAATGAATATGATTGCTTCAATTTCAATTTGAATTTCAATTTAAAAAACTAGTCATCTCTTCAAAAGTCATTGAAGAGATAGAGATTATATCTTTGTGCAAACTAGACGAAATTCTATTGAAAGAAAATTACTTTGAAAAGTCGTTTCTAATTGATGCTCATCTCATTTCTCAAAATCAATCTTTCAGCCTTCGTTCTTTAATAAATAGTGATTCAGTCATCTACATGATTGTACATTCTAATCTAGTTGATAAAGTATGCGAGAAACTGAGAATTCAACCTATATCACTGGCAAAAGAGAAGCTAATAAGAGATTATGATGAGAAGATATCTAAGAAGATCATCACTCATAAAATTCTATTCAATCTCATCATTGAAAGTCATAAGAAATTGACTGTATTAATGTTGATAACTGATATTGATCATCATGAAGTCATATTGAGTAAGCTTTGAATGAACAAAAACGAAATATTACTGAATATGCGAAATGACATCATTATTTTTCCGAATCAATTGAATACTTCTATTTCGATTTTTTCGATTCTTCTCAATTCAAAGCATTCAAGTTAATTGCGATCATCTTTGCTTTCTTCAATCATTCAGACTAAGATCTTTATGATGCTCAAATAATTTGTTCGAGAAGAGTCATTCTTGATTCGAAGCATAGACACAGCTTTGTTCAAAACACTGTTGAATCATTCAAAGAAGAACAAGATCAAAGTCTTTGCTCTATTCATAATGAACATCAATAGAAAAATCGCGTACAATACTCAGTGCAATTTGAACGCTTTAAACGTCTCTTTAATCAATGAAACGACTTGAGATTTGAAAGATATTAAAGCGAAGCTGTCATCAAAATATCATGAGTTTCTAGATGTTTTTGATCGAGCTCAATTAAATAAACTACCTTCTCATCACTTTTACAATCATAAAATCGAGCTCATCAATGATTCAACGCTTTCTCACTGTCAAATCTATCAAATGTTCTTTGTCAAACTTCTGAAAGTAAAGAAGTATTTAAACGAGAATCTGTCGAAGAAATTCATCACTTCTAGTCAGACTCTCTATTTCTTCTTCGTTCTATTCGTTCTCAAAGCAAATGAAGATCTTCAATTCTGCGTGAACTATTAAAAGCTAAATGTCATTTTCAAAAGAAATAGATATTCTCTATCGTTGATAGACAAGATCATTGATAAAATAATAAGTTGCAAGCATCTGACTAGATTGAACATCATATCAGCGTTCAACAAACTTTAAATGCACTTCAATAACAAGAATTACATCACTTTTATCACTGCTTTAGAAGCATATAAATATAAGATGCTATCATTCAAACTGACTAATGAATCAATCTTCTTTCAGCAATATATGAATGATGTTCTATGAAACTTTCTGAACGACTTTTGCCAAGTCTATCTAGATGACATTCTCATCTATAGAAAAATGAGAAAGAAACATAAAGATCACGTCAAACTAGTATTGAGTCAACTACGCGAAGCTGAACTGCAGATAGATATTCGAAAGTGTGAATTCAATGTAAAAGAGACTGTCTTTCTAGAAGTCATCATATCAGAACTAGATCTTTGTATAAATTTCAGCAAAGTGACAGTCATAGTCAGCTGAATCACTTCAATCAATCTAAAAGAAATTCAGAGCTTCGTGAAATTTGTTAACTTTTACCGTCGTTTCATTAAGAACTTCTCGAAGCTAGTCAAATCATTCACTCAGCTGACTAGAAAAAACACGTCTTTTGTTTGAAACGAGATCTGTGTTCAAGTCTTTGACAATCTAAAGAAACAAGTCAGCTCAATCTCAGTACTTCGTCACTTTGATCTCAAACGACAAGCTATTCTGAAGATCGATGCTTCAAACTATGTAAAAGATGAAATACTATCTCAGTACGATGACGAGAAAGTTCTTCATTCAATGATTTTCTACAGCAAAAGCATGATTTTCGCTGAAATCAATTACCACATTTATGACAAGAAATTGCTAGTCATTATTTGATGCTTTGAACACTGATGACTCAAGCTGAAATGCACTGAACTACTTATTCAGATGTTCATCAATCATCAGACTTTGAAGATCTTCATGAAAAACAAACAGTTGAGTCGATGACAAGTCAACTATCTGAACATTCTATTGAAGTTCAACTTTCAGATCATCTTTAGATCAGACAAAATGAACACTAAAGTCGATGCTTTAATCAGAATGCTTCTAGCGAACGTCTTTGAATCAGCTCAGCGTCTTGAAAATCATTTTCAAACTATTCTGACTCTTGATAGAGTTGATGTTCTATTTATTGAATTGAAAGCAAATCTCTATCAACAAGTATGAATGATCAATCAAATAGATGAGTTCTGCAGCGAATATAGACAAGCTATGAAAGAAAACAAGCTCAAATTTCATATCACTAAACTGAGAGACTGCAAGATTATTGACGACGTTTTATTTAGAAAAGATCTACTGTGAGTCTCTGAGAACATGCACACGAAATTACTACAAGAAGTGCATGATCAATCTTCAATCTCTCATCTCGACAATAAACAAATCATTGATCTAGTTCAGCGTTTCTACTATTGATCAGATCATCGAGCTACTATTTGACAATACATTCGAAACTGTCATGCTTATCAGCGAAGCAAAGTTTCTAGAAATAACATCAATGAACTTCATCATTCTCTTTCGATTTCACAGAAACGCTGAAAAGATATAGCTATGAACTTCATCATTGAATCATCTTTGTCAGAAAACTATAACGTCATTTGCACAATCATATATTGTCTCATCAAAAAACGTCACTATGTTCTCTGTCATTGAGAAGACAATGACATCTCAGTCGAAGAAATAATTTGAATCATGCTATGAAATGTCTATCGACTGCATGATCTACTCAGTTCTATTGTTTCAAACAGAGACTCTCAATTCATATCAACTATGTGAAAAAGTCTTTGCAAGCGACTGAGAATCACAGCTAGTCTATTTACAGTTTATCATTCTGAGATTGACAATCAATCGAAATGAGTCAATCAAGACGTTGAACGCGAACTTAGAATCTACTGCAATTACATGCAAGATGACTGAGTCAAATGAATATTTATGATGAAATTCAGCAACAATTCAAATATCTTCTTGATCACTTCAATGACTCTCTTCTACTTCAATAAAGAATTTCACTCTCGAATGAGTTTCAATTTAGATATGATGAACTACAAAACAACTCATGAACGACTTGAAGCTAGAAAAGCAGATGATATTGTTATTCAAATGAAAGAACTACTGAACTTTGATCATCAATAATTGAAAAAGACGAAGCTGATCATTGAAGTTCAGATCAATAAACATAGACGAAACGTCACATATAAAGTAAATAACTGAGTTTGACTATCTTTCAGAAACATCAAGACAACAAGACTCTGCAAAGATTTGAAAGATAAACAGCTAGATTTCTATCAAATCACTGTCAAAGTGAGTATCTTCTATCATCTTCATCTATCAATCAGCATGAAGCATCTGCATTTGATGTTCAGCTTGAAGCTACTGCAATCGTATTCAGAAGACTCTCTATCAGAACAGCATTCAGAATCACTCAGATCAATCATTATCAAAGATAATGAACACTGAAAGATAGATGATATATTGAACTTCAGATGCTATCAAGAATGAATACAGTACAAAGTCAAATGAACAAATTTAAATAAAGACAATGAATGATACTATGTTGATAAAGAGAAATTCAATGACTCAGAGAAAGTTTTGAACGAATTTCATAAGCTATATTCAAACAAATCACGCTAAATATCGGAATAACTATCAACAAAAGCGAGCAAATGAACTACATTCATGCAAACATGAATTTTCGAAGAGAGAGATAATGTTACAAGCGTATCAAGACTGATAAGACTGAACAAGACTGACTAGTCAAGATCTGACTCAGGTTTGACTCAGATATGACTCAACCTCTTTTTCTTTCTCAACACTCTTTTCTTTTATCAACATCTTGTTCATTTACATCACATTCTTTTCATATCACAAACATATTTCTTTCGAGTTTAGCGCAGTCTTTGAACATTACATAAATAGAAACTTTTGTATCAATCTTCTTCTGTATTTTTAATATTCAGTTATAGCTATCTTTAAAGATCAAGCACTATCAATTCTGATTTTTATTGATTGTATTATCTAGGCACAATTCTGACACTGCTGATCATTATTTGCTGCTTGAAGCATTGACGCTCTGAATTGAAATGTACAAATATTTTGATCAAGATCTTTATCAATCATCTGAATTTGAAGTACTTCATGATCATCAAAGAACTGATCAGACGACAAACTAAATGAGCTGAGAAGTTATCTGAATATAACTTCAAGATCATATATCAATTGAGAAAATAGAATCTGAAAGTTGATATGCTGATCAGAATGTCAGACGTCAAGTCAGTTGAAGCAAATAATGATCAAAAGCTATATTTGCATCAGATGCTATTATCAGAGAGTAAGTTTGAATTGCAGTCAATAGAAGCTGATCAAGAAGATAATCAGAAATTTAACTCAGATCTGACTCAGATCTTGCTCAGATCTGACTCAGAGTTGAAACAAGAATCGAAAGCTAACAAAGATTTGATCAAAGAAGTGATTTTTATTCAGAATCAGATTGTAGTTGAAAATCAAATGAATCAACTATGTATTAATATTTAAGCAGTCATGAAACAAAACAGAAGAACTTGTCAAGATATTGATCTGAACAAATGCAGAGTACTTGATGAAGTACTCTGAAAAGATGATAAACTATGAGTTTCTCAGTCAATGATCACTCAATTAATAAAAGAAGCACATGATCTTTCAATCAGTGATTATTCTGACATGAATTGAATATTAAACTTGTTGAGATGATCATATTGTTGATTGAAGATGAGAATGACAATCAAATGCTACATTTAAAACTGTTACGTTTGTCGTAGATCAAAAGCATCGAGAGATTGAATCAATGAACTGCTGAAGTCATTGCTCATATTTGAACAATGATGACAGAACATATTCTTGAACTTTATTATCAATCTATCAGAAAGTGATGAAAGCAACGCGATTCTGACAGTCATAGATCGATTGTCTAAGAAACGACACTATATATCATGTTAATCAGATGACGAAGAAACCTTCGCAGAACAAACAGTTAAGCTGCTGTTGTTATGAATCTTCAAAACTCATGAACTGTTACGAATGTATCAGAATTGATTAGAACTAGTCAACAATCTAGTCGAGATTTGATCTAAATCTGACTCAGATTTGACTCAAATATGATTCAGCATCTTTTTTCTTTTCTAGCATCTTCTAATCAGCTTCTATTGCCTTTTAGACAAACACACTTCTTTGTGTTACGAGTGATCAACAGATTTCTATGACAAACACATTTCTTTGTGTTGCAAACATCTTTCAAACCAACATCTTTCTTGTGTTTCAACACGTTCTCTTTGAGACTAACGTCTATCTGAGTAACTACTATATAAAGCGTGTTCTTCTTGTCTTTTGTACCTTCTTTCTTCTGTATTCTTAAAGTCTTAGTTATAACTACCTCTATAGATCAAACATTCTAGTCACGCACGCACTCTGATTAGTTTCTAGACATGATTTCAACATTACTTTAAGAATTCGTTAATCACACGATACTGATCTCATTACTCATTCAAGTTCACTTGACTGACAATGAGATGAGAATAAAGAAATTTATGTATCTGATGATCGATGACATCGAAAGACAGAACAACATCAAGAGATCAATAAAATCAACAAGAACATATGATCATGTGATTGCTAGAGAATCTATCGCTCAGTCAGTAGCATCAGTTCAAATCAATTAATAGAATCAAGAAATTAAGATCTTGATTGCTTGAGAATCATCAAAAAACTCTCTCAAATCAGCAACATTCTTCTTTGAAGACAAAAAAACTAGAACAGCGATCTCATCACATACTGTCAAGCATCGCTCTTCGCTCGATCGTCAATTCTTTGCTATGATTTAATCATCTGTGAACAATTTCTTCAAGAGTTATCAAAGTCTTTATTCTTCTGTCACTTCAGATTCAGTCATCTATTTTGAGCTATCACTTCGCATATTGAAATATCTTAGAATTGATGTCGTATGAAAACATTGATACTCTTTGCCTCATTCTCAGACTTTCGATGAATCTTGTGAAACTTCTACTTCATGAAATATAAAAAATGTAAAGCAGTTACAACACTAAGTTGAACAAGACTCAGAAGTTTTTCTAGAAGATTTGAACAGTCTTCAAACTCAACGAGATCTAGACGTGAAAGCTTGTGAGCTATTTGACAAGATATCAAGTGAACAAATATGAAAGACTCATTTCAAGAAAATGAATAAAGTCAAAAAACGCTTGAATCAATTAAATCAGACGTTTTGAAATCAAGTGACTGAATTGCAACATCAACTGCAATCATTTAAAGAAGTCACTTCTTTCTCTTCTACTCTGTTCAATTTCTTCAAGCGATCTCAAAAGCTTTCAAATTTATCTCTGTTTACTGATGAAAAAGAATTTATCTGAAATAATTGACAAGAAAAGATACATGACAAGCTAGAAATCAACGTCGATCATTTCAATATCAATAAAGCTATTCTGATCTACGTTCACTTCAGAATCAAAGAAGACGCAGTCAAAGTTACTTTAGCTCGACATCAACAAGATTCATTGAATTTCTATAAGATGATCAATGATTTTCTAGATGAACTTGCTCAGCTTTACGATGATTCTGACAAAGAGACAAACTTTCAAAGAGAGTATGCTAATCTCTCTCAAGAAAAGAGCAAATTTAGCGACTTCTATTTGATGTTTCAACGTCTGTTCTTTTATTTAGAGTATCACGAAAATCAATTGATCGTTGATTTACAAGATAAGATAGTTTATCATCTTCATGCAGCTTGAAGTAGTCAGTTGATTCAGTCAGAATCTCTCAATGAAATTCGTAGTTATCTGATTCATTTGAACAATGAGCATTGAGTCATGAATGACATCAAAGAAAAGAAATTCTTGGTAAAAGTCAGAAAGCAAGTCATCTTTGCTGAGAAATGAGATTTATTAAATCTTTATAGAAAGATCGAAGTCACTACACTCGTTGATCATTTAAAGTCGCGCGACGCGATTTTAACTAGCGTCAAAGACATTGATCTACAAGCTGAAATCTGTTTCATCTGTCACAAATCAGATCATACTTTTAAAGAGTGCTCTGATCGATCGAGAGTCAATGCATTAGAAGATAACAAGTTTGATTGATCTACGTTGAACTTTGAGTCAGATTCTGATTCAAAAAACTAGTTATCTTTTTCAGAGTCATTAAAGAGATAGAGATCATATCTTTGTGCAGTCAAATCGAAGTTCTATTGAAAGAAAACTATTTTAAGAAGTCATTTTTGATCAATGCTTCTCTTATCTCTCAGAGCAATTCTTTCAGCCTTCGCTCTTTGATAGATAGTGATTTCGTCATCTACACGCTGATACATGACAAGCTGATCAATAAAGTATGTCAGAAACTTGAAATACAATTTATATTGTTAGCAAAAGAGAAGTTAATACGAGACTATAATGAGAAGTTAGTTAGAAAAACTATTACTCATAAGATTCTACTCAATCTCACGATCGAAAGTCATAAGAAATTGACTGTGTCAATGCTGATAGCTGATATCGAGCATCATGAAGTCATATTGAGCAAACTCTGAATGAACAAAAATGAAATATTATTGAACATGAGACATGATACTATCATATTTCTATTTCGATTTTTTCAATCTCGTCAAATACAAAGCACTCAAGTTGATCGCGATCAACTTCGTGTTATGAACATGCCTGAACCGACCAGGGTTCAGATGACGCTATGCCTAGTTTGAACCTAGCGCACCCCTATTGAACCCTTCGAACCATTCTCAGCACTTCTTCCCGTTGTTCAGCACTTTCTTCATTCACTTCTTTCATCATTCTTTTAGGCAAACACATCTGGCATATTACATCACATCTGTATCGAGTCTAGCGCAGCCTCAAGCCATTATTTATAGAAGAGCTCGCACTCTTTCTCTTCTGTATTCTTAATGTCTTGTTATAACTATCTCTAAAGAGCAATACATACATACCAGCTTCGAGCTTCTTTGGTTGAATGATCTAGGCACGGTCTCAACACTTCGACCTCTTCAGCAGCTCACAGCAAGATCTTTAAGATGCTCAAGCGCTCAGTTTCATTCATTCAGAAAAAGTCATTCTCGATTCAAAACATAAGTGTTGTTTCTTTTCAAGCACTCATAAAACGAAAAAAGAAGAATCAGACAGAGGTTTTTGCTATGTTAATCGAAAACATCGATAGAAAAATCGTCTACAATACTCAATGCGAACTAGATGTCATAAACATCTTCTCAGTCAATGAAACGACTCAGAATCTAGAAGATATTAAAGTCAAGCTATTATTGAAATATTAGAATTTTCTAGATGTCTTTGATTGAGCTCAAGCAGACAAGTTATTGTCTCATCATTCATATGATCATAAGATAGAGCTTACTAGTGATGCAACATCATCTTGCTGTCGAGCATATTAAATGTCTCTCTACAAGCTTCAGAAAGTTAAGAAATATCTAAATGAGAATCTTTTCAAAGAATTTATAACTTCTAGCAAAGCTTCATATTTCTCACTCATTCTGTTCATCTTGAAAGCAAATGAAGATCTATGATTCTGCGTTGACTATCAAAAGCTCAATGCTATTATCAAAAGAAATTACTATTCTCTATCTTTGATAGATGAGATGATCAACAAAATATTTGATTGCAAGCATCTGACTTGATTGAATATCATTTCAACGTTCAACAAACTACAAATGCATTCTGATAGTGAGAATTACACTATCTTTATTATCACGTTAGAAGTGTATAAGTCAAAAGTGTTACTCTTTGAACTTACTAATGATTTTACCTCGTTTCAACAGTATATAAATGATGTTTTATGAAACTTTCTAAATGACTTTTGTCAAGTCTATCTAGACGACATTCTGATCTACAGCAAAACTCAACGAGAACATCAACAACATGTCAAGATGATATTAAATCATTTACAAGAAGCTGATCTACAAGTAGATATTTGAAAGTGCGAATTCAATGTAGAAGAAACTGTCTTCTTAAAAGTCATAGTATCAGAACAGAGTCTTTGTATGAATTCTATCAAAGTGAAAGTCATAGTCAACTGAACTACGTCGATCAACCTAAAAGAGATTCAGAGCTTCGTGAGATTTGTTAACTTCTATCGTCATTTCATTAAAAACTTCTCGAAGCTAGTCAAATCATTCATTCAGCTGACTAGAAAAGACACGTCTTTTGTTTAAAATGAAGTCTGTGTTCAAGCTTTTGATGATCTAAAGAAACAAGTCAGCTCGATCTCAGTTCTACGACATTTTGATTCAAAACGACAGACTATTCTGAAAATCAATGCATTTGACTACGTCAAAGATGAAATACTATCACAGTATGATGATGAGAATGTTCTTCACTCAATAGCATTCTACAGCAAGAGCATGATTCTCGCTGAATGCAATTATCACATCTATGACAAGAAATTGCTAGTCATTATTCGATGCTTTAAACACTGAAGACTCAAGCTAGAATGCACAGAGCTGCTCATTCAGATGTTCATCGATCATCAGACTTTGAAGATCTTCATGAAAAACAAACAGTTAACTCGACGTCAAGTCAATTATCTAGACATTCTATTCAAGTTTAACTTTCAGATCATTTTTTGATCAGGCAAAATGAACACTAAAGTCAATGCTTTAATCAGAATGTCTCTGATCAACGTCTCTGAATCAACTCAGCGTACTGAAGATCACTATCAGATTATTCTGACACTTGATAGAGTAAATATTCTAGCTATTGAATCTGAAGTTAATCTCTATCAGCGAGTAAAAGATGTCAACAAGACAAATGAGCTTTGCAATGAGTATAAACAAGCTATAAGCGAAAACAAGCTCAAGCTACATAGCACTGAATTGAAGCACTGCGAGATCGTTGACGACGTTCTGTTCAGAAAAGATCTACTGTGAGTTTCTGAGAATATGCATACGAAATTGCTAAAGAAAATTCATGATCAGTCTTTCATCTTTCACTCTGACAATTGAAGAACTACTGATTTAGTTCAATGTTTCTATTATTGATCAGATCATCGAGCAATGATTAGACGTTACATTAGAAACTGTGATGTCTGTCAACGAAGCAAGACATCTAAAGATAGCATCAATGAACTTCTTCATTCTCTCTCAATTTCACAGAAACGCTGAAAAGATATAGTTATGAACTTCATCACTGAGCTACTTCTATCAGAAGATTATAACGTCATTTGCATAATCATATGTTGACTCATCAAGAAACGTCACTATGTTTTCTGTCATTAAGAAGACGAAGACATCTCAGTCGAAGAAACGGTTTGAATCATGCTATGAAACGTTTATCGACTTTATGATTTACTTAGTTTCATTGTTTCAAACAGAGATTCTCAGTTCATATCAACAATGTGACAAAGTCTTTGCAAGTGACTAAGAATCACGATTAGTCTATCAACAATTTATCATTCTGAGATCAATGATCAATCAGAGTGAGTCAATCAAAACGTTGAATGCAAACTTAGAATCTACTGTAATTACATGCAGAACGACTGAGTAAAATGACTTTCAATGATGAAATTCAGCGAAAATTTCAATATCTTCTTGATCATCTCAATAATCTCATTCTACTTCAATAAAGAGTTTCATTCTCGAATGAGTTTTGATTCAGATACAACTGACTACAAGATAACTCACGAACATCTTGAAGCTAGAAAAGTTGATGATATTGTCATTTGAATGAAAAAGCTTCTTATCTTCAATCGTTAGCAATTGAAAAAGACGAAGCAGATCATCAAAGCTCAGATCAATAAACATAAACGAAACGTCATTTATGAAGTAAATGACTGAGTTTGATTATCTTTCAGAAACGTCAAAACAACGAGATCATGCAAAGATTTGAAAGACAAACAACTAAAACTTTATCAAATCACGATCAAAGTTGAAATTTTCTATCATCTTCGTCTATCAATAAGCATGAAGCAGCTGCATTCAGTGTTCAGCTCGAAGCTATTGCATTCTTATTTCAACAATCTCTTATCAAAACAGCATTCAGAATCTCTCAGATTACTCACTATCAAAGACAATGATCATTGAGAGATAAATGACATTTTGAACTCTAGATGCTATCAAGATCAAATACAATACAAGATCAAATGAACAGAACTAGATCAAAACGACGAATGATACTATGTCAATAAAGAAGAATTCAAGAGCTTGAAAGAAGTTCTAGTTGAATTTCATAAGCTCTATTCAGACAAGTCACACTAAATTGAAAAACAGTGAAAATTTGCGTTTCATTTGTTCTATTCATGCAAACATAAATTTTCAAAGAGGGAAATAATGTTACGAATGTGTCAGAATTGATTAGAACTAATCAACAATCTAGTCGAGATCTGATCTAGATCTGACTCAGATTTGACTCAGATATGACTCAGCATCTTTTTTCTTTTCTAGCATCTTCTAATCAGCTTCTATTGTCTTTTAGACAAACACACTTCTTTGTATTACGAATGATCAACAGATTTCTATGACAAACACATTTCTTTGTGTCACAAACATCTTTCAAATCAACATCTTTCTTATGTTTCAACACGTTTTCTTTGAGACTAACGTCTATCTGAGTAACTATTATATAAAGCGTGTTCTTCTTGCCTTTTGTATCTTCTTTCTTCTGTATTCTTAAAGTCTTAGTTATAACTATCTCTATAGATCAAACATTCTAGTCACGCATGCACTCTGATTAGTTTCTAGACATGATTTCAACATGAACTATTGAGATCAATAGTGTTCAATCGTGATTCTCAATTCATATCAATTGTTTGAACGTCTCTTTGTCTGAAACTTGACATCAAGATGAAACTATTCATCAACTATTATTCGCAGATTGATGATCAGACAGAAAGAGCGAATCAGAATGTGAAATGATATTTACAAAGCTACTGCTCATATATGCAAGATGATTGATTCGCCTGATTATTTATGACTGAATTCGTTAATAACAATGCTATTTCATCATCAATTGAACAGTCAACGTTCTTTCTGAATAAAAGCTTTCACTTTTGTATGAGCTTTGATTTGAACTCAACTGAATATGAAATCATTCAAGCTAAAATTGAAGCGAGCAAAGCAGAGAATATATTTGAACACATAAAATGATCACTAGCATTAATCAAGCAAGCATTAGCAAGAGTCAGAATCACAATGAAGAAACAGATTGACAAGCATTGAAAGAAAATAATTTACAAGATAGATGACATGATGTTTCTGAATTTTAGAAACATTATGATCTCAAGATCATCAAAGAAGCTGAATGATAAGATGCTAAAACTCTTCAAGATTTTGATTAAGATCGAACATGCATATCAATTGAAACTGTCGTTGACTATGAAGATTTATTTGAAGTTTGCATCAAATCTGCTGCAACTAGATTTGAAAGATGCTTTAAAAGAACAACAAAATGAGTTGTTTAATTTTATAGTGATTGAAGATGAAGATGAATGAAAAGTGAAGAATATATTGAACTTCAGACATTATGAATGAGACAAATGATTATAATATCTTGTTAATTGAAAAGAATATGACGTCGATTTACATTATAATAATAAATTCATACATTCTTGTGACATCAATTAGATCGACTCATGAAGAACTTTATGCTATTTATATCGAGTGAACAAAACTCTCTGAGATAGAAAATCACTTGCAGTCTACATGATTGCTTCACGCAGTTGAAATAGTGAGTTTTAAGACTATGTATCAAATTTGTTCATGTTGATTGCATGTTAAAGAATGAGTGTTCTAGTCACTTTAAATTGCTTCAAGAGCTTTGTTTTCATCATCATTTTCGCTACTGCTTTGAGATTCTTCGTGATGATGACGATTATTTGATAGTTCAAGAAGTCAGCATTTTGTAACATTCTTGATTGCAAATGCAATCAGTTCAAGCAGTGCATGAGTACATGCTTCGTCGTCTGATGACTTCATTCACAGTCACATCGCAAGCTATTCATGTCTGAAACGTTTCTAGAGTGCAGATAAGCATTCAAATCTATGCATTTGATTTTGATGTGCATTGCAAGAATGCTTTCTGCTTTCTGAAGATTATCACGCATCTTTATCATCTTATTACTCAGATGCAATCTTTGTGCTGAAGTTGCGTTGACATCTGCAACGCGTTCTCTGTACTTTTCTCATCATTGATTTCATTGATCTTTGTGATACTGCGTTATTGTGATACTATCACTTGTTGAAATTGTTGTGAAGAAGAGAGTGCATCGTCTGCATCTCGACTGTATCTTTGCATCTTCTTGAATGAAAACATTCAGAAGTATTATTTTCTTGATGACGAGTGAGCGAGAAATGACGCGATTAACTTTCGTCAAATAAATGCATATTAGTTCACATGCTTGTCTGATCTCTTGCATTCAATTATCAACTCAACTGTGTAGCGTGATCTTGTTCTGTAGCATGTTCAGATGAACATGTAGCAAACTCATGTATGTTTCTGTCTTTAAAGTTTCAATGTTTACTCTTTTGAACACTTCTGCTACATGATGCAGAGTCTGATTCTGAAGTGTTTCTAGTTTGCATTTTTTGCTTGACAGTTCATCTTTCTTGTCACGCTGATGTCAAACTGATGCTTCAAATGCGATTTCTGACCTCACTACTGCTAAGTATACTTGTCTTGCTTTTGTGAAGATAGCTTTTCATATGAAGACTTCAAGACAACTAAGTGTCAGCATTCTTGTGACGTGATTCGTCTTTATTTGTCGAAGATGCGCGTCTCATTGCAGTTTCATGTTTAGTTGCATTTTTAAAACTCATACGTCTGATTTCAATTTGATAACTGAGTTTTCTATTTGTATGCTAATCATCATGTTGAATCTCTTTGATTTTCTAGTGAAATGCGTGAGCTCATACTTTTCTGATGCAAACGTTGCGTCATGAGTGCAAGCTCATTTCGCGCAGACATCATATGCTTTGCTCAGTGTTCTGCAGATTTCTTCAGTAAATCTGTCATAGACTAGAATGTTAATATCATTTACAAAGTTAAGCACTTCAATTTTAATTCTCAATGCTTCGCATTTTTCAATTAAACTTGCGTTGAAGAATAGAAAGAGAATCGATGAAATGAGAAATCTTTGCGATATGCTTGCGTTTATTTCACGCATGTCACTCATTTGTTTATTGAATATTAGCGACGTCTCTCAATTCTTTAGAAAGCTGCGTGTTCATTTAATTATGTAGCTTGACATTCTTTTCATTTTCAGCGTGTGCAAAAGTCTGACGTGTAAGACTTAATTGAATGCTTCGATGATGTTTAAGCTTAGCATGAAGATCACATATTTGATTTCACAGTCTTACACTGTGTGAACTTGATCTATTAGTAGATTTAACGTCAAGATCACGAATCGCTTGTGTCTCGCTTTCATTTGAGCATTTGATAGCATGCAATGAGTCTCGACTATGTCACTCAGTCTTTTGATCATGATCAACTTTAGCGCTTTGCTCATGATATTAAGCAAAGCAATGAGTTGATACGTTTTTGAATCAATATAGTCACTTTTCTTCAATTTGCATAATACTATTGTCTGAGTCTTTTTGAACTGCTTCAAATGATACTTGTGTATTACACATGCATTGAATAAACTCGTCAGTACTGAGATCAGTTCTGCAAGACTTGCTTGAAGCGCTCTGTTTGAAATATCTGAAGTGCTTGATGCTTTGTCTGCTTTTACTCATCTGATTGTTTGCTTCACTTCATCTTCTGTGATGCGTGAATTGAATGAGACTGTCAGAGATATGAATGATTCTGCAATGTTGTTGACATTCGCTTAAGAAGATGAGAAAAAGAACTTTTCTCGCAGTATCTTGACTTTTTTCTCAAACGTCGTTGTTATATGATCAATGTTGCTTTGCTTCAATGACAAAAACTGAGAAAGCTTTTTAGATAGTTGACTTTTGATTCTAGCTCATTTTGCAAAGCGTCATATTGATTTGAATGCTTCACTCAACTCATGCATTTGTGTTCTGAAGTGTGTGCATTTCGTTTGTTGAATGATCTTGTTTTTATGATCATTGTGCTTCAGATATTCATTTCACACTTCTAATGTGCCTTGCGTTTTTCATATGATTCGCAGTCATCTTGATTTCATTACTACTTCAAAGCAGCTTTGATTTCAAAAGTCTTTTGCTCAATTTGATGACTTTGTTAAAAAAGTAAATTTCTCGATGATCTTCTGTAGCACTCTGATAATCTTACACACTCTGACATTCATCATAGTCTTGTTGTCTAGAGAGCATTTCAAAGATAGATGTATTTGCAGATAAGCACTCAATGCTTCTGTATTTATTTTCTTTCAAAGTCATCAAGTTGAGAGTTGCACTGAGATTGTTTGTAGACATAACTCTGTGATGATTGAAAGATGATTCGATCTCTGATGCAGATCAATTCGTATCTTGCACTTGCATGTCATGAACTGTATTTTCTCGCTGTTAAAGACTAGATCAATCGTTGTAAATTGATTGCGAACTTTGTGAGTAATAGTGTCTGATTTCAGTAATAATTTCAGTCTTGCATTTGTAATGACGTTTAGTAGAATATCAGTTATCATATGATGAGTGAAGCATCTTCATCTTTCTCAGTGAGAATGATGTAAATTGAAATCTTTTACAATCAGTTGTTCACAGTCATTCTTGAGTAGTTTGTTCAAACAAGAAATGATTGAAAATTTCTTTATGAATGTAGTAGACAGTGAGCATGAGTTGTAGACGTTTAAAAGTCTTAACGTCTGCATTTCATTGTCTGTATTGCGAGTTAATATTCTGATTGAGCAAATGTTTGACTCAGCTGTTTTTACTATTCATTAATTGAGTCTTAGACATTTATTAACATATATGCATGTTCTTGATTGAGATGACGAGTTTTTCACTAAATGAAAGAAGTTGTGTGCTGAGCTAAATAACTGCAAGTCATTGTTGTTGCAATCTTGCTTCTGTATAGCTACTATGTTAAATTCGTGAACTTTTCTGTTAATTAAAAATGATTCTTGAATTCTTAATGATTTTCTGATGTTGTACTGTAGAATTCGTAAAAAAGACTGTTTCATCATAAAGTTATTTATAGCTGTTGTTGACTCTGCAATGAGAAGACTCTTTGTATGCTTTCAATCATTGATGATCTTTCTCACTTTCTGATTGAACGTTTCTGAATCTGCTCAGATGTTGTCTCGTCTGAATCACTACTTACGCAAGAGAAAAGATTGACTCGTCTCTTCTTGACTTCTACTATCTGTCAAGCTGATTCATCAACGATTCAACTGTGTGTTTTCAGCATAACTGTTGCTGAGCTCAAAAGATTCATTGAATTGAAAGAATTCATTGAATCTGAAGAGTTCATTGAATCTAAAGAGTTTAAAGACAGCGAGAAGAGTGTGTGATTGTATTTAGATGTTTCAGAATATCTGAATGATCTGTTTCTATATATTTCGAACGTTTGTTTCATCTGCTGTCATCACTTGAAACAGATGCATCTTCAAAGTTCGTGATTTTCGTTGCAGTTGATGCAACATCTTTTATTCAAAGACATTACATACTTCTTTATGTGATGCTTGTCTGCGCATTTTTCGCAGCGCTGATTCTTTCTGCAGATCTTAATCATGTGATCAAATTCGTGACATCTGAAGCACTGTGTGATGCAACAGTTCTTTTCAAATAGCTTGCATGCACATTCTTGATATGAGTTCAGCATGCTTACGTTCATTAGTTGATTCATCATCGCTTCGATCGCGATCTTTACGATGAGTGACGAATGAGCTTTTTCGCTATTTGCTATCTTCTTGAGTCAGACTATTCTTAAAACTTTCAGATCTTCATGAAGTCTCACGTTATCTTTTATCAATCTTTCAATGATCTTTTCTTGATTGCTCATGTCTATTGTAGTGTGTACTTCATGTGTCAGCACTGCAAAGATTCAACGTGCTACGCATGTTGAACTCGCGATTTCTTTTGCTCACGTCTGAGTCTTTTTCAAGTTTGCTCAAGCATCTGAACTAACTGCGTGAAGAAAAATGTCATCGCTGTTCAGCTTGCAAAGTGACATGATTAAATTTCTTTGATCTGTCGACACGTCTGCAATTCTTTGTAAAATCTGTTCAATTGACTTCTTCTGTATTTCTTTTATTTCTCTTCTGTTCATTATTTTAATCATGACTTCTCATTTCTTGCAAAGCGACGACGAGTTGTTTCTGAGACGTTGCTTTCTTGTCGCTATTTTTTCTCTTGTCACGTTCGCTCATGACGTGATTTTTGTTGAAAGACGTGTGTTTTTCTGTGTATGCAACTGCTTGTTAAGCAGTTGAACTGATGTCTTCAGTTTCTATACATTCTTCGCGATGAACGCGTTCTGATTCGCGTGATGTTTTTCTTCTGAGTTGAGTCGAAAATGTTGAATCAGCTTCAATGCTATCTCTTTTCATGAATGATCTTTGCTCTTTTCTTTCTCTAACGTTGATATCTTTATTAGTAGATCAATAATATTAGCAACGTTCTCTTCATCATTGCATGAGTGTTTCGACTTTGCATCTCTGTTTTCTTGCAATGAATCAACGTTGCTCATAATCATCTTTGAATCAGCATTGCTGCAATTTGTGCAATTCATTGTTGTTTAATCATCTTCTAGATTCACTCTGTCTTGTTTATAATGCTCTTTTTCAAAATTTGTGATGCGTGCGTTGTGATTGTTTTTTCCGTCGATTTACATTAATACAACATCAATGAAAGTGAATTCAAAGATTGCTTGAAAATCATCAATGACTTTCATGAACATTATTTGAACAAGTCAAGATAGAAATTGACTCAAGAAAGATTGACTGAACTGCAGCAATGAGAACATTGCTAAATGAAGAAAGAAAGTAATGTTGCAAGCATGTCTCATTACTCTGAGTTAATCTAACATAAATCATGTCAAACTATCATAAACTAGTACAAAGCTGATGTTGACACGCTAGTGATTTAGCGCGTCTTCATGAGTATAAGATTCTTGACGTGTTTCATCTTCTTTCTTCTTTAGCTTTGAACTTCTAGTTAGAATACACTCATATGATTCGCTCTATGCAAACTCATAACACTTTTCAAGAATTCATTTGTAAATCATTGATGAATATCAGTAGTTTAAGAAACGAGATTTTTTGAATCTTGAATTCATCATCAACAGTTTGTAAAATGAACTAAATTTTAGAGTTTAGCTCAAGTAACATTCATTACTTAAAGTTGAATAAAATCTGAATTTAAGCTGATTTTGCTGAGTTGAGTTCTGCTTTTGTTGATAAAATTTGCATTTATTCATATGTTGCTGAACTGAATTTCGCTTTTGTTGATAAAATCTGCGTTTGTTCATATGCGCTGAACTGAATCTCACTTTCGTTGCTTTTGTCACTTTCGTTGCTTATGTCACATATGTTGATTCTTCTTTTTGTGTATATTATATATATATTTACAAAGACTTATTTAAAGGCAGAATTATAGTATGAAGCATCGCTACAATGAATGTCATCGTTGTACTCAAGAACATCATTAATAGTACATAAACACTCTTCATTCTTGATCATTCATCTCTTCAAAATATACATTGACTTGAATCAAAACAACTCAGAAAATGACTTGATTAATTCTAATTTCAAAGATGATTTGCAAATTATTTCTTGAGTCTTGCGCGAAAAATATGAAGACAACATTGTCAAAAGTTTTGAGCAAGCGCAATCATTAAGACATCAAGCAACATGATTCAAGTAATTTTATCGAGCATTCATTGCAAAACAACTCAGAAAATGAATTGATTAACTTTAATTTCATAAAGATTGACAATTTTATCTGCATACGAAGTATATGCTCATGACTAAAGATGATGAATTAATGATTAAGAAAATGAGATGAATGATTTCTGTTAATGTAGCATTTCTCGATCTTTTTATCTGAACATCAATTATGCATGTATGTCTGAACACAGCAGTTTTGCTCAATGCTCATGCTGAGTGAAACTAAATTGTTGTACTCGCTTTGAAAGTCTATCATTAGACTGATCATGTCAAGTTAAGTTGAAATTTTTTTGAAAAAGTGTTAAGTTGAGTTGAGAAGTTGAACTCAAGCACTCAAGTTGAGTTAAGAAGCTTGACTCAACAACTCGATCTAAAAACTCAACTTGACTCAACAAGATATTAAATAGATGTAAATAGCTTGATTGAACAGTTTACATGATTTTTCTTCATGACTTTCTATCATGTTTTTCCGTCATGACTCTCTATCAAAGTCAAACGATCTTCATGTTTCTTCATCATGTTTCTCGTCATGTTTTTCATCATGTTTCTCTTCATGTTTCTTGTCATGTTTCTCATCTTCATGTTTCTCTTCATGTTTTTCTTCATGTTTTTCTTCATGTTTCTCTTTATGTTTCTTGTAATGATTTTCTATCAAACGATTTTCATGTTTTCTCATCATGACTTTCTATCAAATGATCTTTATGTTCTTCTTTATGACTTTCTATTAAACAATCTTCATGTTTTTCTTTATGACTCTTTATCAAAAGATAATGCAAAAAGATAATGCAAAAGTCAAAAATCGGAAAAATTTCTATATTTAATTCTCTTGATGTCAAGCTTAAGTTTTTGACGAGTCAAGTCAAGTTGACTCGATTTCTAGTTGAGTTGAGTCACGTCAAGTTGAAAATATGCTCAATTCAACTTGAATCAAGTTAAAAATGTGAGCAACTTGACTTCAAATCAAGTTGAATTCAAAATGTCAACTCGAAACTCAACTCAATGATCAATTTATCTATCATGCGCTGCTGATTTGTAACGTCTGATGTAGCAATGATCTCACGTTCACTCTTCAACTTCTGTGTTAAATGTCAAAGTTGTAATGCTTTTGTTTGAATTTTCAAGTCTCTTTGATCTTCAATCTGTAAAGACAGTTTTTCAATGATGATTCTTTCTCTCATGTCTCGATTCTATATCAGCAACAACTCAAACTCTTCTTTTATTGACTTTCTTATTCTCATCGCTAATCTTAACTTCTTGCAGTCTTCACAAAGTCTGAACTATTTGCTATGAATGCATTGCAATGACTTGTCAAACTTCATGCATTAACATTCTTTGCAATATTTCAAATTGATTCAACATTATTTGATCTGATATCAGTTGTTGCATTGTCAATGATCTTGCTCTTGATCATAATGTGCAAGATCTTAAGTAATCACATATCTATCATCTGCAGCAGATTCAATAACTCATTTAGCTTTTTCATGATTTCATTGTTATTTTCAAAATCATGAATCTGAGATCAGTTGACTATATCGATGTACGCGAAATCAATCATTTGCAAAAGCATTGTAAATGTCATTTTTTTGACTTGTATCTTCACTTGATGTGCAAGTAAATGATTTTATTCATCAGAAAACTGAGCTTTGCAGTAGTTTGACACAGCTGCTAGAAAGATTCTGTGAGCTGACTTTTCATGATTTTCGATCTCGAGTTAGATCAATTGCGTGTGCTTGACTGATTTCAAAGCAGATACGCTGCTACTTTTTTAACATCTTGACAGAACGTTGAAGTCTGACTTGATTAATTAAACTGTTATCATACTCAAATCACAAGAACACATTGAACGTAATTTTTGAAATTGAAAATCTTTGTTGACTTGCAAGATCAAAGATCAAGAAACACTCAGTATGTATGAAGAGATTGTGAACATTGCATTTTGCAGTGAAGAAAATGAGTCGTGTGCTCTATATGAAAAGTAGATAGAAAGATTTCACTTTCGTGATTGTATAATGACATTGTCTTGCAAAATTTCTCTTTTTATTCAATGCAATTGCTGTTAGAAATTTGATGTTGTGATTTGCAAGTTCTTGAATAAATGCAAAGTATTCAATGATAGAAAGTTTTTCTCATGTTCATGAGTTGATGATGTTGAGCGTAATGTCAAAGTTCATTGATCAACATGACATGAATATTCAAGATCTTCAATCATATCAAGTATTTATCTACTATTTTCAAAGAGACAAGATTACTTAAACTTTCTACAACTTACAACAAAAGTAGCTTTAAGATCTTGCAAAAAATGATTTCTTTTGCAGATAAATACTTTGCAGCTTTGTTAGAATGCAACGATTGAATAACTTTAACTTGCATATTTCATCTTATGCAAAAAACATGAAGAAAACATTCTCGCAAGATTTAAACATGTGCAATCATGAAGATATTGAGAGACGCGATCAGAATAATCTCATTGAGTCGATTCATCACATTAGTGCATGTGATGAGTGATTGATGATGAAGCGCAAGATCAAGCAGTAAGACTCTCTGTTGATGATGAACAAAGCAAGACAGTTATTCAGATACAAGTGATAATGTCTTGTATATCTCGATGAGCTGTATATAATCATGATTCTAGCTATATATATATAATATATAAAGAAAGCATTTCATCTTCTGATGTGCAACTTTAATGATTGAATTCTCATAGCTTCTGATGAAATGATGTTTGAGAATCAATCTGTCGTTTTCATGAGTTTGACTGATGTATGATTCATTGAACTGCAAAACAGATTCATTGAATTCATGATGTCTGCTTTGATGTCATTAATCATCATGTAATCTTCAAGATGTATGAAAGTCATCAAGTTTAACATTCTCAATTGCATCTAATATCTTAATGATAATCGCTTGAAAATCATAAAACTTGACTATTGTGATCATGACGAAGCGAAGTGCATCTGTGTCTTCTTCAATCAAGCAACTACATCGTTGATCTTGTTGATAATCAGTCGCGATGATTGTAATCAGTACACTCTTCAAGTCAGAATCTTTGCAAATGACTTTCATGAGTTTAAATCTTGCAAATTGTAACTTCTGTATTTGCAATGATGAACTTTAAGTGAGTCGTTGTCATAAAACTTGAGTTACTCGTGTTGATGCAAATTCACAAATGAGCGAGCTGACATTCAATTTTTAAACATTAGAAGTCAAGTCAACTTTTAAATCAAAGTATGATATAAATAAAGTATCATACATTCTTCATGTGCATTGACAGCGCTTCTTCTCTTTTCTGAGAAAACATTTCTATACTTTTATACTTCATATTTTTATTAATTGCGTTCATGTTTACATCATCTGCAATGTATGTAGATTGATTGCGTCAAGTCGAGTACTTGAGTTTAAGTTGAGTACTTGAGTTTAAGTTGAGTACTCGACTTGAAAAGTGTCAAGTCGAGTTGAAATTTTTTTGAAAAAGTGTTGAGTCAAGTTGAGAAGTTGAATCTGAGCACTTGAGTTGAGTTGAGAAGCTTGACTCAACAACTCGACTCGAAAACTTGACTTGACTCGACAAGATATTAGATAGATGTAAATAGTTTGATCAAACAGTTTACATGATTTTTCTTCATGACTTTCTATCATGTTTTCTCGTCATGACTCTCTATCAAAGTCAAATGATCTTCATGTTTTCTCATCATGTTTTTCATCATGTTTCTCTTCATGTTTCTCTTCATGTTTCTCATCATGTTTCTCATCTTCATGTTTCTCTTCATGTTTTTCTTCATGTTTCTCTTCATGTTCTTCTTTATGTTTCTTGTAATGATCTTCTATCAAATGATCTTCATGTTTTTCTGTCATGACTCTCTATCAAACAATCTTTATATTCTTCTTTATGACTTTCTATCAAATTATCTTCATGTTTTTCTTTATGACTTTCTATCAAAAGATAATGCAAAAAGATAATGCAAAAAAATAATGCAAAAGTTAAAAACCGGAAAAATTTCTATATTTAGCTCTTTTAACGTCAAGCTTGAGTTCTTGATGAGTCAAGTTGAGTTGACTTGATTTCTAGTCGAGTCAAGTTGCATCAAGTTGAAAATATGCTCAATTCAACTCAGATCAAGTTGAAAATGTGAGCAACTCAACTTTGAATCAAGTCAAATTCAAAATGTCAACTCAAAACTCAACTTGATGATCAGTCTAAGTATGTGAACATCTGACAAGTATGAGAAGACTTTTCGAGTGCACATTTTCATGTAGATGACTCAAACTTCGAGACTCATGATTTTTAAGAAGAGCGCACTTTTCTTACTTGTAATCTTTCATTTATCTCTTTTCATGATTGATACTAATGATTTAATAAAAGTGAGATGAATGTTGCTTGCTCATTCAGAGCATCGTGATTTTGAATTGTGAGATCGCTGATGTTTGACAAACATTTTCATTACTTCAATGAGTGAAGTTTTCTAAACTTTGCTGTGTTTCATAAATGCAGAACAATTGTAGCTGAAATCAGTACAGATGAACATTATTGTCAATTTATGAAATGATATTGCGTTTGCTTCTTCAGATCATTATCAATCTGCACACATTCAAACACAATGTTGATTAAGTAGTCATGATTTTCTTAATGAGCTATTTGAATGAATCTATTTAAAAGAACGAAAATGAGAATTTATAATTATGCTTAAGCAGTATTATTTATGTCATTGAAGATTTATTGAATCATTGAAGCAATATCTGCAACATCATCAAGAATCACAAAGCTTAGTGTTGATTATATAAATTTTTTCATGATTTCAATAAGTTTTGATGAATATATCAGTGAATGTCAAAGAAGAAAGAGTGAATACAACTATTTATAATACAGACTGATAAACTAGTAACACATTGCACTTTCTTAATGCACATGTATTGTTACGAGCGTGCTCAGTCTTCTACTGAAACGCATGTTCTTGAGTGAGTTTAAGACTTTATTGAGCTTAGCGCTTTTCTTTCTTCTGTACATATAGTCTTTGCATCTTGATAGATCTTGCTCTTTAGCTTTGAATTCTCATTTATCTGATTTATTTTTCATTTATTTGTATCTCAATGACTTGCTCTAGACATGATTCTAACATTATTCAAAGCTTCGTACATATCACATAACAGTGATTCACTTTCTAGTTGAGTCGATTTTTGCAGCTTTATGATCGAAAGCAGAAACTCTGCTACAGACATGTAGTAAATGTGAAAACAACAGTTGATCTCTTTACTGAGCTTGTCATTGAATTGAACAAGTTCTGTTACATGTTGCAAACAAGAAAATCTCAACTGAGCTCTTGACTGAGCTCATCATCGAACAAGCTCTGCAACGCATCACAGACATGAATCAATTTCTTGATCAATCTTTTGACTAAGCTCATCATTAAACAGAACAAGCTTTATTAAACGCAATAGACAGAAATCGAAACAAGTTTTATCGAATGTGATAGACAGAAACAGAGAGCGCTATCAAATGTGATAGACGTGATCAGAACAAGCTTTGCTTCAAGAGCGTGTCTGATATTGATCTTGTCATTGAGATGATCAATGAACAGAACAAGCTTTGCAACGCGTTGCAAACAGAAATCAGAAGTGAGTCTGCTACAATGATAGACAAGAATTGATCTCATCATTGAGTCAGTCACTCAATAGCTAGTTTGCTTGAAAGACATGAATCAATAGTGAGTCTGCTTTAATGACATGAACGAAACAAGCGTTATTGAATGTGATAAGTTTGAATCAGAAGTGAGTCTGCTACAATGATAAAAGAATGATTGATTTCATCATTAAGTTCATCACTTGATAATGAGTCTGCTTGAACGACATTTGAAATCAAATTCAGTCACGAATCTTTCTTTATTCGCACCTTCTACAATTTATCTCTATTCACAACATTGATGACAACAGCAAGATGATATATACTGCAGACAGAATGAAACATGTATTATATGTCTTAAGAGAATTGAACATATACTACATGTCTGAAATTACGAAAATATGAGCTGAAACTCATTCATCATTAAATATTTGAAGCTGAATAGAAAGAGTCTGCTTGAATGACAAGAATAGTGAATTTGCTTCAAAAATAGATAACAATTGATCTCGTCATCGAGCTTATCATTCAAAGTGAGTTTGCTATAATGACAAGTTGATAGTTGATCTTTTAATTGAGTCAGTCATTGAACAGAAGACAAGCTCTATTGAATGCAATAGACATGAACAAAACAAGCTTTGTTACATGCATGTAGCAGACATGAATCAGAAGACAACAGTTGATCTCTTGATTGAGCTCGTCATTGAACAGAACAAGCTCTACTACATGCATGTAGTAAATATGAACGAAATAAGCTCTGCTACATGCATGTAGTAGACACGAAGTGATAGTAAGTCTGCTTCAAAGACGCGTTCGATATTGATCTCATCATCGAGCTCGTCACTCAATAGTGAGTCTGCTTCAATGACATGAATGAAACAAGCTTTGCTACATGCATGTAATAGACACGAAGTGATAGTGAGTCTGCTTCAAAGACGCGTTCGATATTGATCTCATCAACTGAGCTTGTTACTCAATAGTAAGTCTGCTTGAACGACACTCAAAGTGAGTCTGCTTCAATGACATTCAACAAGAAGAAATAAACTTGAAACATCTGATGAAATGAGCTTGAAACGCTTTATGTCAAGAAGAAATAGACTTGAAACGTCTGATGAAATGAGCTTGAAACGCTCAAATAGAATGATAACAAAACAAACAAGAAAGAAAGAAGCTGATTGAAGCAATGAGATCATTGCTTGACTGAAGAAAAGAAAGTAATGTTATGAGCATGCTCAGTCTTCTACTGAAACGTGTGTTCTTGAGCGAGTTTAAGACTCTATTGAGCTTAGTGCTTCTCTTTCTTCTGTACATATAGTCTTTGCATCTCAATAGATCTCACTCTTTACCTTTGAATTCTCATTTACCTGATTTACTCTTCATTTATCTGTATTTCTATGACTTGCTCTAGACATGATTCTAACATGTATGAAGTGATGTGATTTATGCGCAGTCGTTGTTTTTCATTCTGTCATTGAGTTTGATGTGATTCTCTTCATCATTATCATCATTTTCAATATCTTTGATTAATTCTTTAACTTGAAATGTTTTGAGCTTCAATGTCATGTTCATTAAACGCGCTCGACAATTTTGTCTGTTGTATATCAGCATCTCAATCTTCGAATCTACGCAGCGCAAGTCATAAGTGATAGTTTTCTCATGTTATTCAAGATGATTGACTCTCTTCTTGATCTGTGCTTGATTTCTCTTCATTCATTTCAAGTCAATCTGAACTAGTCTCTTGATTCTGTGTAAATTGTAATCAACATCGATTAATTTGATAGTGTCAATGATAAAGCATAATGACTTTTCATTTAAATACTTCTGCAGTTTTTTTGAATCTTCTTGAAATAATCAAACTATGTTCATCACTTTAGATTTGAGCAATTTTGAAGTTATCAAAGTCATTGAAACTTTAAGAACAAGTCAAAAGTACTACATAATTAGATGTTAGTAATCATGTTGAACATGTTTTCTTTCGCTATGCATGTGATAACTTTCAAGAACGACATTAACAGAAAGTAAAGACTTTGTCACTTACTCAATAAAGAATAAGTGCATTCATAGAACTCATGATACAGAATACAGTCTTCTCGTTCTTGTTTCAGACATGATTAATGAGTTTGTTAATTACTTTGATCTTGATACAGTTCATCTCAAAGATAATCTCAAGAATGTACTTCTCATAGAAAGACTTGACTTTCTTCAAGTCGTAAAGATGATCTGTTTCAAAGCAAACATATCTCTTCTTTCAATCTTCTTCTTCAAAGAACGCAAGTAACTGTGTCTCTGAAAGTTGTTCAAGATGCAAGAATGTGCTAAGTACTTTGAATCAATGAACTTTCATCATTCAGTTGTTGATGTTGATTTGAAACTGATTTTCAATGCACTTTTGTGCTCTTCACTCTTGCATTTTTCTATCTTTATTCTTTTGAAGTTGTTCAATGATTGTCATCACTGAGAAATTAACAAGTTCGTTGAACATTAATGAAAGCTTGCAATCAACATCTTGATGCTTATTCAATTTCACATCTGTAAGAAAAGAGTTGAAAAACTTCAATAAATTGATGTCACGTTGTAATCATAATGTATCACACATGATCTTTAGCTGTTTGATGTACTTCTTAATGATTTAATGATCTTTCTCTTAAAGATTGATGATTTTCATATATATTTTGTTCATCTTTTTCAAATTTTTGTATATACAGTATATCAAATTGACTCGATGAGCTTCTTTTTCTTTTCATCTTGATTCATGTTGATTCATTATTGAATCTATCATCAGCATGTTCACTCATATCATCATTTGTATGAAAGATCATTTGAAGAATGTATCTGTAACAAATCACTTACAAGATTTTTCATTCATGTTCTTAAACAGATTGATGATTTTGAATGTTAGAATCATCTTTCTATGCATCTCATTTACAATCAGTTGATCTCATTTTATATTTCAGAACTGTCATATCGACTTTGATTATCTTGATCTAAAAGTTGCTTTTTCAGATTGATATTAATTTCTCATTAATGTTGCAACATAAGTCTTGTACATGTTTATTGTGATTACACATATGAGATCAGAACTAGCTTGCTCTTGTTTTATTAAAAGATCTCTATCTGTTCATGTCAATCTGATGACTAGCGTGTTCATCTTTACATCACAATATGCATGATGAATCTGTCAACATAATAAATCATTGTTCTTGTCAAGATGAATTTGAATCTTTTTTAGTCAGTTGATAATCAAGACTGATGAAACAATAACTAGATTGACAAATTTCAATGATATGAGATGTGCAGATGAGTTCACGTTCACACATGAACACTCAATTTTCAACTTGTTATCAGAAGAGCACTTTGCATCTTTAGACTGAAATGTACTGAAAGTGTCTTCTTTCAGATGTTCATTGAACTTCTTCTCGTAATGAGCATCGTTGATCTCGTCATGTGCTATGTGCAATAAACGATTCAAACAAATCAATTCAAGCATCTTTATTGTTTTATCAATAAATTAACATGCTTCATTCTTAATTTTGCTGACATTCATGTTTATCTTTTCAAGATTCATATCATCGACATTGAATTTTCTCTTCATAAACATTTTCATCTTAAACATTACAAAAATTTCAAAAGTCTGATATAAAAAGAGTGACGTGTTCATTTTTTGCAAATGTATGCGTGATTGAGATTCAACATGATTAAAATCATGCAGAAACAGTTAAGCATAATTTCGTCATTTATCTTCTTCATGAAGATGCTTTGTAACAGTCAGTGATATTTTCATCATGAGTTTGTTCAATCTTGTTAGTCAAGAAACAAGATTGACTTTGATATCTTAATCATCTTGCGTAACACTTCTTCAAATTCTGCTCACTATTTTTATCATTGTTGAAATTCATGTTTAATTATGCATGATTCAACTCTCTTGCAAGATCTTCTGTAACTGAATGATTGAAAATCATCATGTTCTGTTAAGATTTCATCTGCTGAGATGAAGATGATACAGTTGCTTCATGTTGTTTAATTTGACTCATTGAATCTCAATGTAAGTTGATGATTTTGTTTTTCTTCAATGAAGAACTATCATACTTCAATTCTGAAGATTGACAACGAGATTCATCTGTACATGATGTTGACTACAAATCTTTTAATTCTATTCTGTTTTGAATAGAAGTCAGAAGAGTCAAGAAATCTCAATTCAACGCAGTTCAAATGATGTTAGAATGTTGCGTGATCAGAAAAGTTATTATGCAAAGTTTTCACTCACACGACAACATTCTCTTCTAACAATCACAATCAATCGACAAAGAGAATTAATGACATGTCAATGTCAGTAAGAGATGAAAAGATACTATTAGTAGAATAGTTGACTCAGATGAAGAGTCTGAAAGTTGTGACTACAAGTGATCAAAGAATTTGCGATTCGTTGACTGCGTTGATATTAAAACGTCTTCATTACATTGACAGTGCTGTCAAGTAATTGATGAAAAGATATCAGATAAAATAAATGAATCAGATGATGAGTCTTGAGTTTGTGACTACATGTGCTTGAAGAAGTAGTGACTCGTCAATCATGCTGATATACTGAGAAAACTTGAGCTCATCTTCTTTACTTGACGTCAAGTCATACATCTATCTACGTGAAAAATCGAGAGTGCATGAGAGTGATCAGAACGCATCTCTACTATCAATCAGCTAAGCATTGAATGATTGTGATTGCACGTCTATACTAATAATCTATTCAACGTTTACGTGACATAAGTCAAATCAAGAGAAGAAAAAAGTTATTTAATACAATCACACTTTAGTGATCGAAGAATTTGCGACTCGTCAACTGCGTCGATATCGAAACGTCTTCATCACATCGACAGTGCCGTCAAGTAATTGATGGAAAGATATCAGGTAGAATAGTCGTCTCAAGTATTGAGAGGCGTGACTACAGTGCTCGAAGAAGTAGTGACTTGTCGATCACGCTGATATACTGAGAGAGCTTGAGCTCACCTTCTTTACTTGACGTCAAGTCATTCATCTATTCACGTGGAAAATCGAGAGCTCAAGAGAACGATCAGAACGCATTCTCTTTCATCGATCAGAGTCAAACATCGAACGATTGCGATCGCACGTCTATACTAACAATTCATTCAACGTCTACGTGACACAAGTCAAATCAAGAGAAGAAAAGAGTTACTCAGTACAATCACACTCTACCTTCTCATCGTGTGCATCTCTCTTTCATCACATATTTCTCTGCTCAATGAATGACAATCATTGAGTAAGAGAACACAGCTCTACGTACGTTATAATCACGAGCATTATGAGTGCAAAGAAAACGTCTTTCGTCTTCGAATCGAAAATCGAATCGAGACATCGTTGTATAAAATATCGTCAATGAAGAGCAGAGCAAAGACGATGCATCATAATCAAACAGCACAGACACTCTCATCAAGAGTTTACTCGAGCGTCATGCGCTGAATAGAAGCTATAGATTCATTACTTGATAACACAGTGTCAATCTCATTGTTTCGACTGCGCGAAGCAGTCGTATAGACGACGAGTGATTTTCTTTCTCAGAGAGTTTTGTTCACTCGATATAAGTAGCATAGAGTTTCTCATGAGTCGAGTCTAAATCGATGTCACAAGAGTGTATGAATTACAATTACAATTACAATTACAATTACAATCACACTTTACCTTCTCATCGTGTGCATCTTTCTTTCATCATACATTTCTCTGCTTAATGAATGACAATCATTGAGCAAGAGAACGCAGTTCTGCGTTATAATCATGAGCATCACAAATGCAAAGAAACGTCTTTCATCTTCAAATCAAGAATCGAATCAAAACATTGTTGTATAGAATATCATCAATGAAGAGCAAAGCAAAAACAATGCATTACAACAAACAACATAAACACTCATAAGAGTTTACTTGAGCGTCATGCGCTGAATAGAAGCTATAGATTCATTATTGATAACACAGTGTCAGTTTTATTGTTTCAACGACGTGAAGTTGTTGTGTAGTCAACAAGCAATTTTCTTTCTCAGAGAGTTTTGTTTATTCAATATACATAGCATAGTTTTTCTCATGAGTTGAATCTAAATCAATGTCACAAGAATGTATAAATTCAAATCAAATTAAATCAAATCAAATCAAATTAATTCTGAACTTATGTTTATTGATTAATCAACATTTGAAACTGAGATGTTAGATTTATTCAAAGTTGACATCAACATGTCGTTTTCTTGAGTCTGCATCTTGTCGTTTGACTTTCATTGCTTTGAATGCAATGATTCAGAACTTTCATCATTCTTTGTAAAAATTACTTGTCATTAGTTTATCATTCATACACATACTTCAGTGACTTACTATAGTGCAATGTTTGATCAGCTAATGTGATGCTTATTGTGTTTTTCTTTGAATGATTGAATCTTGATCACTTTCAAGAAAAATATAAAAGTGTGTGAATTAAATCTTGTTCATGAAATTTTCACTCTTGTCAGTTTGCTGTGAATGTACACTCTTCACAAATCTATCAGATCTCATTGCATTGTCTGCTGAGTTGACGTTATTCTTTGTTGTACTCAGAACAGTTGTGTCATTCACATCACTCTCTTTCATGTTAATGACTGCTGACTGCTTCTGAACATGAGTAGACGCTGCGTTGTCTGCTGAGTCAACGTTATTCTTCATTGTATTCAGAACAGCTGTGTCATTCGCATCGCTCTTTTTCATGTTAATGATTGCTGACTGCTTTTGAACATGAATAGACGCTGCGTTGTTTGCTGAGTCAACGTTATTCTTCGTTGTACTCAGAACAGCTGTGTCATTTGCATTGCTCTCTTTCATGTTAACGACTGCTGACTGCTTCTGAACATGAGTAGACGTTGCATTGTCAGTTGAGTCAACGTTATTCTTCGTTGTAAACAGAACAGCTGTGTCATTTGCAATGCTCTCTTTCATGTCAATGATTGCTGACTGCTTCTGAATATGAGTAGAATTTATTCAATTCTGCTCTATGAAATCTAAACTTCTTGTCAGTCTTTATTAATATACATGATTTATTGAATTATCAATTGTTGTTTCATGATCAATTGATAGTGTGTTGATCTCATTTCTTTGAGTTGTCACTTTGTTAATCTCTTCACTTTCGTTAAAATCAATGAATCTCATATGTTCTTGATGAGAAGCTGAGATTGATGAAGCATTGTCTGTGAGTTCTGCATTAATTATTAGTTCGCTGTTTACATACATGTGTTCATTAATGATAGCTGACTTCTCATTAAATCTGATGTGCTTGAGTGTAAACATGTGCTTTTCAATTCATTGCTCGACTTGATTTGTTAAATTCTTCAGCTGATATTTATCAATGTTTAAGATTTTAAGAATCTTTATCATGTTTCTGAAAGTTAAACACTCATCATCAAGTTGAAAATTCTGATATCTGATAGTGATATTCTTTTTGAAACGTGAGTTAGTCATTATGATGAGTTGATAAAATTAGTTCAATAAGATAAATGATGATGATGAAATATTAATGCTGCTATTCAACTATGTGAAATGAGTTAACGTGATAAACTAGACGCGTACTTAACTGATATTAAATATGCAGATTCAATCAACTGAGATTGAGTTCAATAAACATATTTTGATCTTGATGATGATGCTTGTTGAAAGAAACATATGATGTTAAATCATGATCTTATATGATTATGAAAGCAAATTAAAAGACTCACATCAAGTATGATGAGCAGATGAATGAAAGATTAAATTGTATTACATGCAATGAATGTGATATTGTAGAAGTTGAAACATAATGAATTTACTTTAACTTACGCTGAAGATTTGCGCTCACATGATGTGCATAACAGCTTAAAGACTAAGCTAGTATATTGTTGATTGAAGTGTATTGTATCTGCAAGTTGTTATGTCTGTATTTCAATGTATATTACACAGTGATCAGTGTCTCAATCTCTTTGACAGACTTGAACTAGCAGCAAACAAAGAATTTAGACATCAAAAAAGAATGTTGTCTTCTGTGAAACATGTTTATCAGTCAATGAATACTGTTTCTTGATCAGATTTATTTTCTTGCAATGCTTGCTTTTCTGCAAGATTTGCTGCAAAAGCTTTGTTCATGTTTCAATGATGCTCTTGCTTTTCTGCAGAATTTGTTGCTTGATCTTTGCTTGCATTCTAATGATGCTTTTGCACTTCTGAGAAGTTTATTACTTGATCTTCACTTGCGTTCTGATGATGCTCTTGCTCTTCTGAGAAATTTATTACTTGATCTTCGCTTGTGTTCTGATGATGCTCTTGCTCTTCTGAGAAGTTTATTGCTTGATCTTCACTCACGTTCTGATGATGCTTTTGCTCTTTTGCAGAATTTGTTGCTTGATTTTCACTTGCGTTTCAATAATGCTTTTGCTCTTCTGCAGAGTTTATTGCTTGATTTTCGCTCATGTTCTGATGATGCTCTTGCTCTTCTGAAGAATTTGTTGCTTGATCTTCGCTTGCATATCAAGCTTTGTTCTCATTTCATTGTGATTCTTGCTCTTGAAATTGACGCTCTGTTTTCATGAAATCAATAAATTCTTGTTGACTAAAGTATTTCTCATAGACTTTGTTGATCAAGAACAGATTTTGAACATGTTGTATCATATGTAGATTGCAAGCATAATCGTGCTGAAATTCATCATAGTTACATAATACAACAAATAAGTTGCAAGCATAGTTACAGACAGTCAAAAGACGATTGAATTGAGACATGAAGTCAAGTTTCTTGATTTTCATCATACATAAAATGATGACAGAAGCTTCTTCGCCTTGAAAAGAATCAATCATGTACACTTCAACATTTCAAACTTTTGAGTCTGAGACTAAGCTTCTCTTCAGTAACTGAACTTGTGCAGTATATTTCGTGAGAATGACGATGTTCTTAATAGATATCTCGACTTCAGCGTAGATCTTGACTAGCTCGATTGCTACAATGACTTCAATCTCATTCTGCTTGAACTGAGATGCATCGATTCTTATGTCGATTTCATTGACGTTGAGAAATGTCAATGATCATTCTGTTTTGCAAAAGCTCTTTAATACTGTTAGAGATTGACATAGAGCAAGTCATATGAATGTCATTTAATTAATAGATAAATGCTAAGAAAGAAAAGTATCTACAGAAAAGAACTTGATTCTTATATGTATGTTTCTCAGCTCTGTGCTAGACTCAATTGAATTGACATCTTACACATATGATGCAGAGACTCAATGACATCATCTCTAGATCAGATTCTCGCTAGGCTCGATTAGAATGAAATCAGACGAAGACTAGTTGAAGAATAGACGAAGACTAGAATCATAACATTATCTTTCTCTCTTGACTATTCATGTTTGCATGAATGTTGTTTCTTAGTGCGCTTTTCTTGAATATTTAATATGAAAGTCGTCAATCATCTCTTGAGCGTTCATAAATTTGTCGTCGTCAGCGTTATATCAGTTGAGATCGTTGTCATAGTTCTTTCATTTGACTCGATATTGAAGTCGTCTTTGATATTATCGAAAGTTCAATATATTGTTGATTTTTCATTCGTCTTCATCGTTTACCACTATTGATCTTGAGAGTTCATTCTTCTGATCAGACAGAGAATCATTGACTGCAAAACAAAGAAGCTCTGAATGAAATACATCATGTATACGCATAATGTCTGATAGTTTCAATTTATAGAAGAAGTCAACAGAGTCTTTGACCTTGAATAAATTGAGCATCTTGTTATTCAATTTTTTGAAGAGTCTCGCTGTAATGATGTTTCGTTCATTCAAAAACATCTTTGATTCAATCTTGTAATTGATTTTCTTTCTATGCTTGTTAGCTTGATTTACCATTTGTTCTCGTGTTTTGATCAGAGCTTCACGCGCGAAGATTAATGTCTTGTTCATTTGTTCAGATATATTCTTGACTTGATCAATCTGCAAGCGTTCACGAGTGCTTTCATACTCAATGATGTCAGAGTCGAAGCTCATACAAGAATGAAAGCTCTTGTTCATAAAGAAGAGAATCAAGAAGATGACTGATGATAAGATGTTATTGTTGACAAACTCAATCATTGATAGTCACTTAGATCAGTCGTTCTGCATATATGAACAGAAGAAACGAAGATATTGCTCAACATTCTGATTGACTCGTTCGCTTTGATCGTCGGTCTGAGAGTGATAGGCGATGAACAATCAAAGAGAAATGCTCAGTCGTTTGCAAAGAAACTTTCAAAGAATGAAGATGAACTGAGAATCTCGATTGAATACAATGAAGCTTGATAAATCATGAGTTCAATATACTCATTGAGTCAGCATTTCAGCTGTTTTTTCAACAGTGATATCTTCATCATCAGTGATGCAAGAAATATAATGTCTTTCTTTCAACAATTTGCAAATGACAGTCAGAATAGCGTTGTAGTCGTACGAATCAGATAGATTGATAATGAAGTTCATGACTATGTTCTGCCATCGCTGTTCAGATATAGATAGAGATTGAAGCAAGTCATTTGATTTATTTCTTGATGTCTTTGAACGTTGACATACGTAGCAGTTTCAAATATATTGATCTACCGTTTTTCGCATAGAAGATTAATAGTAATTTCGCTTTATGACTTTCACAGTTCTAAGAATATCAGAATGATCAACTGATGATTGATCATGCATCTCACGAATCAGATTCATTTGTAGCAGCTCGTTGAACGAAATTCATAGCTGACTATCATGATACAAGATTTCATTCTGAGTTCAACAATTCTTTAATTTGATATCTTCATATTATGCTTCGTCTCTTGCTATTGCTTCGCGAAGTAGTGTACAATTCTCGTCAATTTCATTCACGTCAAGAACTTGTTTATAAATTGATTGATCATTATTCTTCTTTAGATCAGCGATCTTCATTTGATTCAATGTCAGAATAGTAGTTCTTTGATATCAAACGCGTTCATCGTTGAGATCTCTAGGCACGAAGTCAGCTCAACAAGTTAATGCATTGATCTTAATGTTTTGTTTGTCAAATCAATACATTATCTTGAAGTTGAAGTCAACTAGCTTTTGAACTCAGCGCATCTAACGTTTGCTCAGCTCTTTATCTTTCATCAACAAGATGAGCGCTTGATGATTGATGAACATCTTGATAGAAATGTCAGTTAGTTTCAGTTCAAGTCATCAGTGTTCAAATGCTCAAATGATAATCAGAAGTTTTTTATCATATATCTTGTAGTTGCATTCAGCAGAAGACATGTTCTTGCTATAGAAGACAATCAAATGTAGTACTTCTTCATCATCATATTGAGAGAGAACTTCATCGTTGACGTAGTTGAATGAGTTGATTTCAAGAATAGTCTCATGAGTTTGATCAAAGTGACGTAGTATAAAAGTCTCGATCATACGTTTCTTCATATGATTGAAGATGATCTGACAGACTTCATTTCATTCAAATATGATCTTCTTTTGAGTGAGTTGAATCATTGAACGAACAATCTTCGAAAAGTTCTTAATGAAGCATCGATAGAAATTGCAAAAGTCAATGAAGAACTGCATCTGAGTGAGATTATTGAGTGTAGATCAATCAACGACTGCTTGCATCTTTCGCGAGTTCATCTTCAATTCTTCGATTGATATCAAGAGTTCTAGAAAGATAGTTTTCTGAACATGAAACTTGCACTTGTTGATGTTTATCTGTAAATCAGCTTCTCGTAGTTTATTCAAGATTAATCGTACATGTCGCTTGTGTTTCTTCAAGATCTTGCTGTAGATGATAATGTCATCTAGATAGATCTGACAAAACTGATGTAGATATTTGAACAACACGTCGTTCATATAGTGTTGATAGAACGTTGATTCATTGATTAATTTAAAAAACATTACATGATATTTGTATGAGTCGAAGAAGATGATAAAGATAGTCAGATCTTCGCTATCTGAGTGCATTCGCAGTTTATTGAACGCAACAATGATGTTCAATCGAGTCAGATATTTGCTTTCTTGTATACAAGCGAAAGTCTTGTCTATCAATGACAAAGAGTAGCAATCTCATTTAATCAAAGCATTGAGCTTTGTATAATCGACGCAGAAACGCAGACTATCGTCTTTCTTTTCAATGAACAAGATGAGCGAGACGTATGATGTGAAGCTGAAGAAAATGAACTCTTTGTTTAAATGATTAATCAAATACTTCTTTATCTTCTGAAGCTTGTGATTGAACATCTGATATAGTCTGCTTCGAGAAAATGTTTCTTCATCAATCAACTCAATTTTATGATCATAGAAACGATGCAATGATAGCTGATCGACCATTGCTCGATTGAAGATGTCTAGATAGTCGTGATATTCAGAGAGAAGCTTGATCTTGACTTGCTTGAGAGCTTCAGCGTGAGAAAGCTCATGCAGATTCACTTCTTCAGACTTGTTTTCAACTGTAGTTATGAGTCGATCAATTTTCAAGACAATAACAGCAAAGATCTTGACATTTAATCATTTGACTAACATTCTATATGTTGCTGTCTTTATCATTGCTATGTTTGTTGAATCTGACGTTGATTTAAAGATTTTGACGTTAGTTAAAGTCGCGTCACGCGATTTTAACTGTTCAATTAGTTTAACTGACTTCTCATTGAACTGATTGAAAGAGAGTGATTTCAGACTGAGTTGAAAGATAGTGAAAGATCTCTTTAATATATGAGTAGAAGTCAAACTCTTTTGCTTCGTGATTGTCTTGTTGCTTGTGAGTAGAACAATTGATTTCAAATTGAGAATGAAATTCGAAAATCGAAGAAAATCGGTTTGCATATCAATTACTAGATCAATTTTGTTCATTCATGTTTTTTCAAGAATCATTTGATGTTGATCTAATCGAGTGATCAACATAGAAGCTGTGTCAATCGTATGATCTTGAACAGTCAGATTCAAATAGATGACATGAGTAATGAGTTTCTTAGCATAGTGATCATCGAATTCTCAAATTGACTTCGCTTTGATCAAAGTCAAAGACTTGATTTGCAACTGATCACAAACAATCTGCGCAATCACTTCATCAATGAATGAATAGTCAGCAGCTTCGATGTCAATCAATGACTTTAATGAGTAACTAATTTCATTGCTAGAAAGTATACATTCAGTAATCAAAGATTCAGAAGCAAAAGAATCATCTGACATGCTCATCATTGAAGAAATTAACACATTTTTCATCGCGTCTTTGATGAAAGTCTCTAGTTTTTTGCCTCATTATCTTCAAAAGAAGATATTTTCTCATTTTTCTTATTCTTCGAAATGATGATCTCATGTAAACGAAAAGTGAATGCATAAGATGCAGAAGTGTTGATCTTGTTCTGAGAGCAATTCTTGAACAAATGATTTGAAGTTTTGCAAGTATAGCAGATGATAGATGATCTTGCTGACTCAGAGATAAAAGAGAAAGTAGACTTAACATAATCAATTATCAAAGTCGTCACTGACAATGAAGTAGCAGCATGTTTATCAGATACGACAGTGACTTTGACGATGACAGTGCAAAGCTAACTGCGTAGCTGATAGTTGACTCGCTGTTTATTATTCACATCTTGAAGAAAGATTCTTAAGCGAGTGAGTGAAGTAAAATTCTCTGAACAGACTGATAAAGCGTTCTGCAAGCAATTATTGATTTTATTCTGAAGATTGTTTCTCAAAGTGCAATCGTCATAATTGAGATAGCTGAATAGCTTCATAAAGTTGAAGTAGAAGACATTGAAAGACTTGTCTGCTTGTCTCAGAGCATTGTACTTACGACGACACTTTCGATTTCTATTCAGTTCATCGTATATTTCTTTCAGATGCTCAAATAGCTCGTTGATTGAGATGTATGAATGCGAAGCATCATGTCGATGTCAAGCGAAGATGTGCTCAGCAGCATCATCTTCTAGTCTAGATATCACATAAACAATACAAATATTCTCATTATCAAAGTGATCGACATTAGTCTAAAGCTTGTCGTCTATCTTGATTCTTCAGCTGTTTCATGTTGATTCATCTTCATCAGTGAATATAAATGAATTCAAAAACTTGAAGAACTTGTGATGATCATTGTCGAAAAGAGTAGATGACTCTCGTCGAGTATAGTTCTTGATAGAAGCTCAAGACTTCGTAGACTGTCGAGATCAAGACTGATTCGCTGAACGCTGTTTCTTTTTTAGACTCAATACTTTCTCTTGTAGTTTGATGATAGTCTCTTCTTAAGTGTCTATTGTTGTTTGATTGATTTCTAGCTCATCAAGTCTCTTGATGTGATCAACTTGTAAATTGATTCATTGTTCATTGAGTTTCAAAGTCATGTCTCGTTGATCTCTTAGCTTGATCAGCATCTTGATGATTTCGTTCAACTGATTGATAGCTCATTGACGAAGTTGTTGACTCATGTTGATGTCTCATGAGATAGTGACATTCTGAGATTTCGCTGAAGCATCGACAGAAATAAGAGAAACACGTCTACTAGCAGTGCTTTTAAGCAGACGAGCTGTTTGTGACTCGACTGATTCAGAGTCACATGTCATTGTGAGAAAGATAAAAATAGGTTTGATTGTAGTAAGATTGAGTGATTGATTTGATAAATTTAAGTAAATTTGCAGATGTGTTTTGATGAAAGTAATTCAAAGAATCTCTTGCGAATTTTCTGAATAAACGAAGTAGGTTATTTCGTATCGTTTACACGTCGATAGCAGAGTAGTTGATTAGCATTTATCTACTGTTAGAGATCAACATAGAGCGAGTCATATGAGTGTCATTTAACTAATAAATAAATGCTAAGAAAGAAAAGTATTTACAGAAAAGAACTCGATTCTTATATGTGTGTTTCTCAGATCTGTGCTAGACTCGATTGAGTTGACGTCTTACACATATGATGCAGAGACTCAATGACATCATCTTTAAATCAGATTCTCGCTAGACTCGATTAAAATGAAATCAGACGAAGACTAGTTGAAGAATAAACGAAGACTAGTTGAAGAATAGACGAAGACTAGAATCGTAATAAATACAATGATTGAAATAGTCATATTGAGTCGAAGTGAAGAGTCAACTGAGAACTGCATCTGAGTTTTGTATCAGACAGTGAATACAATGTCATCTATGATGAGAATTGCACGATACTGTTTAGTGAGAAGCATATGAGAATATTCAAGCATAATCAGATGTTCAAATAAACTTCTGTTTATATAGTGTGTAAAGCAATTGTTCTTGATGTTTTCTTTCATTGATCAAAGTTACTCATCATCATCAAACATATGCATTGAATCGTTGCTGTGAATCATAGCAATAAAGATCTCTGCATTCTTGACTCTCACAGCTTTCTGAACGACAGTATGATCTTCTTTGAATTTTTTTAGCATAGTAGTGTCGAAGTTGATCAGCGTGCAAACAACAGCGCTTACGTCATGCTCAAGAATATTCACACTTAGTTCAATCTTAATGCGCTGAAAGAATTCTTGATCTTTCATGTTGAGAATTTTTTTCATCTCGATTCTTTGAAAGTACAAGCAGAACGTCTTAATAACAGCGTCACGCTCAGTCTCATTGTTCATTCTATTGAGCTTGACATTGATAATTCTCTGAAGCATACAACATTTAAATTCATGATCTCGCTTCAAGAATTGACGAGTGACACAAGAGTTAAAATCTTCATAATTCACATTGAGTGAATTATCATCATTCTTGAAATCTTTATGAGTCACATTGACTTCTTCATTATTGATTTGTACAATTGAAGAATCTTGTGTCTCATGCTGCTTATCATTTTGTTCATCATGTTGATTCTGAAGTTACGTCTTATTCATTGAATGATTGCTCAAACTCATGACTTTTAAAAGCAGAGTGTCAAGACTGATCTGATACAATTTATTATCAGAATCATGTTTAGATGATACAATCAATGAAGATCAGAATTGATAGTGCTTGATCTTTAAAGATAGCTATAACTGAATATTAAGAATATAGAAGAAGATTGATACAAAAACTTCTATTTATGTAATGTTCAGAGACTGCGCTAGACTCGAAAGAGATGTGTTTGTGACATAAAAAGAAGATGATGTAGATGAACAAGATGTTGGTGAAAGAAAAGAGTGTTGAGAAAGAAAAAGAGTGTTGAGTCATATTTGAGTTAAACCTGAGCCAGATCTCGACTAGATCGTTGACTAGCTCTAATCATTACGCAGAGAACTCGCTAGTGTGCACTGCGAGTTGATTAAAGCTTCAGCCTTGTTCAGTCTTATTGATCTTGATACGCTCGTAACATTATCTTTCTCTTCGAAAATTCATGTTTGCATAAATGTAGTTCATTTGCTCACTTTTGTTGATAGTTATTTCGATATTTAGCGCGATTTGTTTGAATATAGCTTATGAAATTCGTTCAAAACTTTCTCTGAGTCATCGAATTTCTCTTTATCAACATAGTATCATTCGTCGTTTCTATCTAGATCTTTTCATTTGACTTTGTACTGTATTCAATCTTGATAGCGTCTGAAGTTCAATATATTGTCTATCTCTCAATGTTCATTGTCTTCAATAGTGATTGATCTGAGTGATTTTGAATGCTGTTCTGATAGAGAGTCTTCTGAATATGATCATAGTAGCTTTGAGCTGAACATCGAATACAGATGCTTCATGCTGACTGATAGATGAAGATGATAAAAGATACTCACTTTAGCAGTGATTTGATAGAAGTCTAGCTGTTTGTCTTTCAAATCTTTGCAGAGTCTTGTTGTCTTGACGTTTCTGAAAGATAGTCAAACTCAGTTATCTACTTCATATGTGACGTTTCGTTTATGTTTATTAATCTGAACTTCAATGATTAACTTCGTCTTTTTCAATTGTTGATGATTGAAGCTCAGTAACTCTTTCATTCAAATGACAATATCATCTGCTTTTCTAGTCTTAAGTTGTTCACAAGTTGTTTCGTAGTCAGTTGTATCTGAATCGAAACTCATTCAAGAGTGAAATTCTTTATTGAAGTAGAAGAGAATCATTGAAGTGATTGAGAAGATATTGAAATTGTCGTTGAATTTCATCATAGATATTCATTTGACTCAGTTGTTCTGCATGTAATTGCAGTAGATTCTAAGTTCGCGTTCAACGTCTTGATTGACTTGTTCTGATTGATCATCAATCTCAGAATGATATGCTGTGAATAAACTAGCTGTAATTCTCAGTCGCTTGCAAAGACTTTTTCACATAGTCAATATGAATTGAAAGTCTCTGTTCAAAACAATAGAACTGAGTAAATCATGCAGTCAATAAACGTTTCATAGCATGATTCAAACTGTTTCTTCAACTGAGATGTCATCGTCTTTTCAATGACAGAAAACATAGTGACGTTCTTTGATGAGATGACATATAATTATGCAAATGACGTTATAGTCTTCTGACAAAGATAGTTCAGTGATGAAGTTCATAGCTATATTTTTTCAGCGTTTCTGTGAAATCAAGAGAGAATGATGAAGTTCATTGATGCTATCTTTAGAGACTTTGCTTCGCTGACAAGCATGATAGTTTCAAATGTATCATCAAATAGTAGCTCAATGATCTGATCAATAGTAGAAACGCTGAACTAGATCAATGATTCATTTATTGTTGAGATGAAAGATTGAAGATTGATTATGCACTTCTTGTAGTAATTTCGTGTGCATGTTCTCAGAAACTCACAGTAGATTTTTTCTAAATAGAACGTCGTCAATGATTTTGCAGTTCTTCAGTTTAGTGATATGAAATTTGAGCTTGTTGTCATTCATAGCTTGTTTATATTCGCTGCAGAGCTTATCTGTTTGATTGATCATACATACTCATTGATAGAGATTTGTTTTCGATTCAACAGATAGAACATCAACTCTATCAGAGGTCAGAATAGTTTGAAAATGATCTTCAAGACGCTGAGCTGATTCAGAGACGTTCACTAGAAACATTCTGATTAAAGCATCAACTTTAGTGTTTATTTTGTCTGATCTAAAGATGATCTGAAAGTTGAACTTCAATAGAATGTTCAGATAGTTGACTTATCGTTAACTCAACTGTTTGTTTTTCATGAAGATCTTTAAAGTCTGATGATCAATAAACATCTGAATGAATAGTTCAGTGCATTTCAGCTTAAGTCATCAGTGTTCAAAGCATTGAATAATGACTAGCAGTTTCTTGTCATAGATGTGATAATTAATTTCAGCGAGAATCATGCTTTTGCTGTAGAAAGTCATCGAATGAAGAACTTTCTCGTCATCATACTGAGATAGTATTTCATCTTTTACATAGTTTGAAGCATCAATCTTCAGAATAGCTTGTCATTTGAGATTAAAGTGACGAAGTACTGAGATCAAGCTGACTTGTTTCTTTAGATTGTCAAAGACTTGAACACAGATCTCATTTCAAACAAAAGATGTGTTCTTTCTAGTCAGTTGAGTGAATGATTTGACTAGCTTCGAGAAGTCTTTAATGAAACAACGATAGAAGTTAACAAATCTCACGAAGCTCTGAATTTCTTTTAGATTGATTGAAGTGATTTAGCTGACTATGACTGTCACTTTACTGAGATTCATACGAAGATTTAGTTCTGATACGATGACTTCTAGAAAGACAGTCTCTTCTACATTGAATTTGCACTTTCGAATATTCATCTGCAGTTCAGCTTCACGCAGTCAACTCAATACTAGTTTGACGTGATCTTTATGTTTCTTTCTCATTTTGCTATAAATGAGAATGTCATCTAGATAAACTTGACAAAAGTCGTTCAGAAAGTTTCATAGAACATCATTCATATATTGCTGAAAGAAAATTGATTCATTAGTCAGTTTGAATGATAGCATCTTATATCTATATGCTTTTAAAGCAGTGATAAAAGTGATGTAATTCTCATTATCAAGATGCATTCAAAGTTTGTTGAACGCTGATATGATGTTCAATCTAGTCAGATGCTTGCAACTCACTATTTTATCAATGATCTTGTCTATCAATGATAGAGAATATTTATTTCTTTTAAAAATGACATTTAGCTTTTGATAGTTTACGCAGAATTGAAGATCTTCATTTGCTTTGAGAGCGAATAAAACAGGAAAGAAATAGAGAGTCTGACTGAGAGTGTTGAATCTCTTGAACAGATTCTCATTCAGATACTTCTTTACTTTCAGAAGTTTGACAGAAAACATTCAATATACTCGACAGCGAAAAGACATTGAATCACTGATGAGCTCGATTTTATGATTGTAGAAGCAATAAGAAGATAGTTTATTCAATTGAACTCGATCAAAAACATCTAGAAACTTGTGATATTTCAAAAGCAGCTTCGCTTTAATGTTTTTCAAATTCTGAGTCGTTTCATTGATTGAAGAGACGTTTAAAACGTTCAAATCGCACTGAGTATTGTACGCGATTTTTCTATTGATGTTCATTATAAATAGAGCAAAGACTTTGATCTTGTTCTTCTTTGAATGATTTAACAATGTTTTGAACAAAGCGACGTTTATGCTTTAAATTGAGAATGACTCTTTCTGAGCAGTGATTGAAACGAGTCGTTTGAGCATTATAGAAGTCTTAGTCTGAATGATTGAAGAAAGCGAAGATGATCATGATCAACTTGAGTGCTTTGAATTGAGAAGAATTGAAAAAACCGAAATAAAAGTATTCAATTGATTTGAAAAAACAATGACATCATTTCACATATTCAATAATATTTCGTTTTTATTCATTCAGAGCTTACTCAATATGACTTCATGATGATTGATATCAGCTATCAGCATTGATACAGTCAATTTCTTATGACTTTCGATGATGAGATTGAGTAGAATTTTATGAGTGATGATCTTCTTAGATATCTTTTCATCATAATCTCTTATTAGCTTCTCTTTTGCCAGTGATATAGATTGAATTTCCAGTTTCTCACATACTTTATCAACTAGATTAGAATTTATGATTGTGTAAATGACTGAATCACTGTCTATTAGAAGATGAAGACTGAAAGATCAATTCTGAGAGATGAGATGAGCATCAATTAGAAATAACTTTTCAAAGTAATTTTCTTTCAATAGAATTTCATCTAGTTTGCACAAAGATATAATCTCTATCTCTTTAATGACTTTTGAAGAGATGACTAGTTTTTTGAATCGAAATTTGAATTGAAATCAAAGCGATCATATTCATTGTTCACTGCATTAATTCTAGTAGATCGATCGAAGCACTCTTTAGAGCTATGACCTGATTTATGACATATAAAACAGCTTTTGACTAGAATGTCTGCTTCTTTGACGTTAGTTAAAATCGCGTCATGCAACTTTAAATGATCAGACTTTGAATGATTGAATGACTGCTGAGTGACAACAGTTGCTCTATGAAAGATAGTCTTTGAAACATCATCAACGCGTTTGATTTTGTTCTTGATCTCTCGAATGACTTGCTGATCATTATTCAAATGAATCAGATAGAAATGAATTTCTTTTAAAGAATCAGATTGAACTAGTTGATCTACTTAAATGAATCGAAGACGAGAGTGTATTTTATCTTTCAGATCGATGATCAGTTGCTTTTCGTGATAGTCTAGATAGAAAGATAGTTGTTGAAACTGAGTATAAAACTCGCTGAATTTCTTTGATTCTTGAATCAAGTTGTAGTATTCTTTATGAAAGTTGACTTTCTTATTCAAGTCATTGAACAACTGAGTTAACTCTTTCAAAAGATCTTTGATGATTCTATAAAGATTGACACAATCACGTTCGCGTCTAGCTTGAGTGATCTTTGCTGCGTCATCAAATAATCTAGAATGTACATAGCTCAATTTGACTCATTCATTAGAAAAGAGATCAACGTTGATCTCTAGTTTATTCTGAATTTTTCCGTATCAATTCTCTTAAGTAGAGTTCTTTTCATCAGTAAACAGCGAAGAATCAGGTATTTTTTGAGATCTAGAACGCTCAGAGTAGATGAAATCAGAAGAAGTGTTTTCTTTAGCTTGAAGTCTAGCTTCAACTCTTTGATTTCGTCTTCTTGTTGTTTATTTAACTCGTAGAGTCGATCTGTTTCTTCATCAAGAGCTAGACTTCGAGCTTTTCAGATTTTGTAGAACATGAAGAGTATTATTGTTTCAGTGAATGATTCGTCATCTTCATGAATGAATGACGCAGCACTTGATGATTTCGTTCGTGATTTCGATGAATCAGCATCAGAGATTTGAGAGAAACAATTTCGAAATTCTTCAGAATGCTCTTCAGTAGACGAGCGACTAGACATGATGAGATTTGTTTGAAAGAAAATTGAACGAATGATGATGCTTGACGATTGAAAAAGAAAGACATATGAGATGATGTTTAATCTTCAATAAAGAAGATGAGATTTGTTTGTTGATTGATTTGATTGATTCTCTAGCAAACAACGAAGATTCTTTATCGTTGAATCTATCGATTGATTTGATTCTTAAGCAATTCACGAAGATTTTTTATTGTGATTCTTGTAATCGAGTGAACTTTGCGTACTTAATGAGCAATAAGTAGTCTAGCAATTCAAACAGTTTTGTTGTTGATTCTATTCAATTCTTTAGTGTTGTTCTGTCTTTTGATTGTCATTGATCATCAGGTAAATGAATTTCTTTAGACTCGTTCTGTCTGTACAAGTATGTTGAATGAGTAATGAGATCAGTATCGTGTGATTAACGAATTCTTAATATAATGTCAGAATCGTGCCTAAATGATACAATCAATGAAGATCAGAATTGATAGTGCTTGATCTTTAAAGATAGCTATAATTGAATATTAAGAATATAGAAGAAGATTGATACAAGAACTTCTATTTATATAATGTTCAGAGACTGTGCTAAACTCAAAAGAGATATGTTTGTGACACGAAAAGAAAATGATGTAGATGAACAAGATGTTGATGAAAGAAAAGAGTGTTGAGAAAGAAAAAGAGTGTTGAGTTATATTTGAGTCAAACCTGAGTCAGATCTTGACTAGATCATTGACTAGTTTTAATCATTACGCAAAAAACTTGCTAACGTGCACTGTGAATTGATTAGAACTTCAGCCTTGTTCAGTCTTATTGATCTTGATACACTCGTAACATTTATATCAATGATCTTTAATGTCATGTAGAGTCTTCTTGCTCTGATCGATAATTCATTGTATCAGCTGATCATAAAAGACATCAGATAACTTGTGAAAGATATTTCATCATTGTTGAGCGAGATCGTTGTTTACTGAGTGAAACGTGCAACTGTCTTGAGCGACTATTTGACGTTCAATGAACTGCAAGTGAAAACAAACAATCTTCTTATTCATCAGAATGATGTCTTTGTTTTTCAGTCATTGAAGCTTGTTACGAGTGTGTCGAGATTGAATAGAGTTTTCTAGTCAACAAGCTCTAGAAGTTTTGACTCATGTTGAATCTCTAGCCTCAACACTCTATTCTAGCGCTTTCGATACTCGAGCAAACCTGCTTCGCTCTCTTTGTTTTGCTCTACTATAGATACAGCTCGAAACTCTCTTTGATTTCTTCTGTATTCTTAATATTCTAGTTATAGCTATCTCTATTGATCAAACATTCTATTCAGCTACGCACTATCTCGCTGCAGTGTGGTTAGATTCTAGGCACGATTTCAACATTATATTAAGAATTCGTTTACCACACGATATCGGTTTCATTACTCATTCAAGCTACTCGACGAACAACGAAACGAGTATAAAGAAATTTGTTTTACCTGGTGATCGACGCAATCGAAAGACAGAACAACATCAGGGGGTCAATAGAATCAACGACGAGACTGTTTGAATTGCTAGAGAATCTACCGCTCATTAAGTACGCACAGTTCACTCGATTAAGAGAATCACGATAAAGAACCTTCGTGAATTGCTCTAGAATCAACCCATTCTCATGAAGCAGACGAGTGAAAATAAGCTGTTCAACTCATTTCTTTCCCTCTTCGCCTCGAATCAAGCTCGTGAATCAGGCGAGTCAAAACAATCTGTGTCGTCAGATCAAATTAGTGAGCCTGCTACTACAAATGACGTTCTCATAGTGAGCCTGCTACAATGACACTCTTCGTCAATGCGATGACCTACCTACCTTCATCGCTCTACCTATCAGTGAACCGATCTACCTCACGTTCACATGCAACTAGTGAGTCTGCTTCAATGGCAAGTCGATAGTCGATCTCTTCAATGAGCAAGTCGACTAGTGAGTCTGCTTCAATGACACTCTTCGTCAATGCAATGACATATCTACCCTCATCGTTCTACCTACCAGTGAATCGATCTACCTCACGTTCACATGCAACTAGTGAGCCTGCTTCAATGGCAAGCCGATAGTCGACCTCTTCGATGAGCAAGTCGACTAGTGAGCCTGCTTCAATGATCATTCTATCTCACATAGTGAGCCTGCTACAATAGACATTTGACGAGTTGGTTTGAATCAATAGAAAGGTTGATAGAAAGGCAGGCATCAAGGCTCTACGTCAGTGCTATGAACTACACTACAAGTCATAGAGACATGACTTTTAAAGAGAAGAAGATAATGTTACGAGTGTGTCGAGATTGAATAAAGTTTCCTAGCCAACAAGTTCTAGGGGTTTTGGCTCATGTTGAACCTCTAGCCTCAACACTCTATTCTAGCGCTTTCGATACTCGAGCAAACCTGCTTCGTTCTCTTTGTTTTGCCCTACTATAGATACAGCTCGAAACTCTCTTTGATTTCTTCTGTATTCTTAATATTCTAGTTATAGCTACCTCTATTGATCAAACATTCTATTCAGCTACGCACTACCTCGCTGCAGTGTGGTTAGATTCTAGGCACGATTTCAACAAAGCTGTTTATTCAGTTTGAGAATAAATGTATCAGCTGTGTTATTGAATGAACTCAGCACTTTGACTTTCTTGCTCAGCTTTAAGAGTAGCATTGTGATAATGACATTCATCAATGTTTTCTCAATTTCAAAGAGTTTCTTGATAAAATCAAAATCGTTAGAAAGATTCTGAAGATATTGCATGATCAACATTTGAGACTTATTCAGCTCAATATCTCATTCAGCAAGAGTAGTTGAAAGATTCAAGTCTTTGAAGAGAACTGATGTGAATTTGATACGAAGATTCTGACTCAGTATAATATCGCGAAAGCGATCGTTGTATTCATAATATTTCTCGTCAATATGAGCAGAATTGAGAATTCTGATTGTCGCTATTTTGATTCTGTTGAGCTTGTCAGACATGATTGAACAAACTGAAATCACATTTGATGCGTTGAAAAGACAATACTGAAGTACTTGTTTATCATTATTCTGTTGCTCATACTTACGAAGATTGAACGTTGACTTCAACTCAATCAAGCTTCAATCTGTCTTGATGAGAGAATGATGAAGAACTACGCTCACATCTGTCATGTTGAAGAAAATAAACGGTTTGACAAGAATAATAGCAGTTCACTTGTTATTGTTGATCTGCATTTCAAAGTGATTCTTCGAGTCAAATTGATAGTTGAAGCGATTGAAAAGATGCAGCAAATCAACATACTTCTTGTCTGTTCTTGCAAATGTGATGAATGCATGCAACTCATAAAGCAATGTTTGAGTCTTTGCAATCAGTACTCGCTGTGTCTTCATTGACTGTAGTCTAAAGAAATCTTCGATAAGTCAGCACTTCTTATCATCGCGATAAATGCATCAATATGACAGATAGATAGTTGAATGATTCTTCTTTGAAGTCACTTGTTCTACTTAAATGATATGCTTGTGATTTTTAAACTGACTGAATCACATGTTGAATGCTGAAAAGTCTCACTTTATTCTGATGCTACTGTTGAATTTTCAATACTGATTCAGAAATGTATTTTGTTTGATCATTGAGATGAAGATCTTCAGTTTGACTGTGCAATTTTCTGACAAATCGAAGACTTTTTTGAGTGTGTTCTCTATATTCTGAAGAACTGATGAATCTTCATGATTCTCAAGCAGAATCAACTGAGTATGAGTCGAGATTAATCTGAAGATAAATTCAAGAAGAATCATTCATTTATCTCAATGCAGATTCTTGATCTTTGAATCATCAATGTTGTGTGTGAAAAACATGAATTCAAAATAAGAAATGTGTGACAGAGACATGTTTGAATAGTTTGCAATGATAACTTCGTGAATGTCAGAATTTGAATGTAAGCGAAAGACTCAGTTATGTAAAATGTCATGAACAGAAAGACAGTTCTTGAATAACAATGATGTGACTTGATGTAATTTAATGTTGAAGCGAATGCTGAATGTTCAGTTCATTAAAATCTTCATCACAATCTTGCAAGTAATGTAAAGATTCTCATTCAAAGAATCGAATGCATTAATTACTGATTCAACTACTTCATTGATTTTGAAAATAATCTTAGCTTGAAAGATGACAGATCTGATGTTTTAATGCTCAGCTAAATCTGCTTTCTGCATCATCTTCTCATCATTTGAAATGAGAATAGTGAAATTGTCATTCTCAAGCTTCATCACTCAAGATGTGTGATACATGATGTCAGTCGCTGCATCTTTATCTGTTGATGTCACTTTGAACTTTTCTTTAAACATCATGATGAGATGTTTGTTGAAAGATGTAAAGTAATGATGTGAGATGATGTTAAGTTGTTAAATATGAAGAAGCAATAAGAAGCAGTGAGATTGTAGAATGTATGATGATAAAATGAAATGAGATTGCAGAATGTTGAATTCTATACTGATGTGAGTTTAAAGTGAATGATTGATCTTGACAGTTGCAGCTTGAATTAAGATTGTTATCTGATTGTGATGAAAGATAGAAAGTGAGATAAAGTTGCAGAATGTAAAGTTCTAAACTGATGTGAATCTAAATTGAATGATTGATCTTGATAGTTGCAGCTTGAATTGAGATTGTTACCTGATTGTGATGAGAGATAGAAAGTGAGATAGAATTGCAGAATGTAGAATTCTCGACTGATATGAATTGAAGTTGAAAGATTGATCTTAATGATCACAGCTTGAATTGAGATTGTTATCTGATTGTGATGAAAGATAGAAAGTCTCTAAGATGAGAATGATTCTGATTCAAAAGATTGAAGCAATTAACTGTTATGATGTTTTGAAAGTTGAGTTTCTTTAAAAAGCACACACTCAAATAAAGTGAGCAAGATCTCGTTGATGAATTGTATTCTTCTATTAAATATAACTAAAATGATAGAAGTGTTGATCTCAATTTTGATATGATGATTATCTTTCATTCATAAAATAACAAAGTTGTTATTCATCTTTTATTGAATCATGCTTATCTACATTGTATTCTTCACTATATTCAAGTTAACAATATAGAAGAAATGATACAATGAATATTGTTTGCATTTTTATCGCTTATTGTGTTTCACTCTGAGACATGAGCAAACAGGCTGCATCATAAACATCTCAGTCACATCTTCATTGATCTGCATATTTTTCATGTTGAGTCTTTCTGCGATGATCATTTGTCGACTTTCGTGACTATACTGAGAACATTCTTCAAGGCGAATAAATCAATTCATAATGAAAATACAATATATATCTTTGTAATTCAATTAAAATCTGTCAAGATAGTTAATCATCTATATCAAATCGAAATTTTCTTTGCTTAGAAAGCATAACTGATCATCTCTTAGCATTATGATGTCTGTTAACAAAATCAGTATTGCATTGCAAGTCATAATGCTTTCGAGCGAATCTATTTGTCACTTTCACTGTTGCGATTCATGAGAATGTGATAGCAAGCGCTTTCATAAGAGTGTCGCGAATCACAGTGATTCATTTATTGTCAGTGAGCAGATCAGTCATGTAGTTCAATCAAGATGTGTTGCATTTACTCATTTAATGATTGCATAACTTTCACATTATTATCAATCACTTTCTGAATACAGTTGCGAAAATAAGCACTCTGTTCAAAGTCTCTCATGAGTAGCACAGCTTTAACATCTTGTTATGAAGATTACATTCAAGTGTTTAATGATGCAAATCATAGTTCACATGATTGAAAGATGAGATAATGATTGTCATAAAGTCACTGAAATGTGATGTCGTTGTTGATTCAACAGTAAAGAAAGTCAAGAAATTTTCTTTGAGTCAAGATGTTAAAGAATGACATCTTCAAATTAAAGCAGATTCAAAGAATTATTATTCAAGTTTATTAAATCTTACGCACTTCAATTTTTCAAACGTATTGCATAATTTCACTTTCTTCTCAATCACTCTTTACATTACTTGTGACTTAATAAACATTGAATAACACTATCATGAAGATAGTGTCGACTGAACGCATACAAAACATCACGACTAGTGCTAGACAAGCTTTCACTACTCAACATGTTAAAAGACGAAGAAATACTACTTTTGAACTTCATTCATCTCTTGAATCTGTCAAAAAAGCAGTCGTAAAGAGAATATTAAATGTTTCAAAGCAAATAAATAGAACAGAGTCGTGAAACAAACAGTTTAATTTGAAAGACATCAAGTATCTTTTTAAAAATACTGTTTTATTTACTGATCTGAACTCACGACTTAAACATGATACACAGCATTGATTCAAGCAGATCTTGAGTGTCAACAATAACAGTTGAAAGAACAGAATTGATTCTGAAATATATGATGAAGAGACAAATGAGAACATGATTGAGAAGTCTGTAGACTTTCACGACGATGATTTAAATGTATATGATTTGTCTTACGTTGTGAACTGAACAATTGTACTTGATGATAGAGAGATTTCACACGACTCAGATACAAGAGTATTCAATCATGCAAACGAGTTTGACTTTGAGCTTTAATGTAACAATCAATCTCATTTGATCTTCAACTAATGTATCAACTGAAACTACATGCATTTTTCACTTTGCAATCAGACTATTGTTCATTGCTTCAATCAATTAATCGAGATGATAAAGATGTTGAAGAGACGCAACGACTGAAGAAATTTGAAGAATATACTGTTTCATTTGCAGAATAGCAACAAAAGAGAGTTCATCATTGAATTGATCAGTTCATGAATTTGCAAAGATCTCAGCAATTATATCACAAATGATGAAACTTCTTTCAAGTTCAAAGTATCAAGAAAAGACAGAGAGATACAAGTGTTAAGAAATGAAATCTTAATTATCATTTTGAGTTGCTTCTTCTGTGTATCAGCTAACTGATTGCTTTCATTCAGATCAGCGACATCACTCATGCAAAATGTTTAAAGAACAAACGTAAGAAGCATTTGCAGAGAGACAAGTCATACATACTTGATCTTCTTACTTGTTGATGATGTTATCACAAGCAGTGTAAAAACTTCACTTGCATCTGTTATCATCAAGATATAAATCATTCTCATAAAGCAATAGAATTGAAGACAATACAATATTAAGCAATAGCAATCATGAGAGATAACAAAGAGATTGACTGCAACAATTCTTCATTCAGTTTAGTCATTGAATGACTTCATTCATTTTCAAGAAATGAAAATTCATTAATGAAATTAAAGTCTTCATCAAGCAGTCAGTTCATTGCAGATACTGTTTATAGTGCAACATCATTAAGTACATTTTCATTGAAGTCAATGTATGCAACAACATCTGATTTGTTAATATGCACATTGTAATTGAACTCATGATCTAACTATTGACAGTAGCAATAGACGAGTTCAATTGAGACGTGTCGTTAAATGCGTCAAAATTCTTGTCGTCACTCAAACAAGCAGTTGACGTCACACAAAGAATCATCAGATGAGAGACTCTTCAAAACAAAACTACATCATCTTCAATGTCATCTCATCATCAATAATCATCTTCGCTCGTTACTGTCACTTATTTGACTGATGAGTTCATCTCTACATTTGTTGATCAGCTAATTTCTTCATCTAAGTTTGAATCTTTAGTCTTTGATACTTGAACTCTCTCAGTTTTCATTGTACATCAGATAACAACAACTATAAAATTTAAGCAGTCTTGCACTTATGATAAGTTCAGAAGAAGCAATGTTACGATTCTAGCTACGCACCTTCGTTGGTGACTATGTTGATGACTATGTTGATGACTATTCTGAGAACTATCGCCGATCGCTCGCCGCTAGAGCATAGGCTTGTTCCGAAGCCAATCCTATTCAGGGTTAGCTTATGTTCTTCTGAGTCATATAGATAGTCGACCCTTTTCTTCTAGATACTTTCCTTTCTTAGCATTTATATACTCGTTACATTACACTCATATGACTCGCTCTATGCTGGTTCCTAACAAGCAACAATGAGTTTAAGCGTAATTGACATGCTATCAGAGAGTTTCAAATAAAGATGAAGAAGATAAATGCATAGTCATATATCTTTCGAGTTGCTCATTAAGTCATGACAAGAGCGAGATAAATGATGATGACAAGATAAAGTTTGTAAACTTTGAAGATTGCTTCAACTTGAGATATATAACACTTTAGCAATCATTACTCTCATCTCATAAGAGATTTAAATGATCGCATCTTGAATGACAAAGCTAGATCATGAAAATAATGATGATATTTGTTTAAGTGATTGATTTCGTTTTCTTTATGATTTAGCTAGATATAGTTTACATATCTTAACTATTGAGTTCAAATTGAAGTCGATAACTTCTGAACAAACGTGATTCATTGACTTTGTGATTGACATTTTTCGATTCATCTCGTTACTGACATTTCATGCACAGATAAACAGTTGAGTGTAAAGAATCATTACAATTCATCATTGCTTCGTACAAGTTATATAAAAACACTAATCAAAGACTTACAGATAATGCAACGCGTATGTTCTTTATGTGAGATGAAGATAAACAACATCAGCGAGCTTGAACATCATTTTCATCACTGTCATGTTCGCTTGCATGATCAATCGCAAAAAATTCTCTGATGAAAGTTATCATCATCATCAGAATCATCATCATGCAATTTGATGCAGCTCATTTGACGCGATCATAAGACTGCAGAATGAGCTTCAAACTTGAATGATTTTCATGATGAAAATGTTCAGATGAACATTAAAGATGAGAATCAAGAATATATGTTAATAGATAATTTCACAAAAGAGCACATAAACATTGAGATGAATAGTGCTGATTTGAATCAGAATATGAAACATATATCATCAAGAATTGAAACAATACAACTTCAGACTGAACTTCTCTTCACATCATCAACGCTGCGAGTTGAAATCTTCATTAAGACAACTGATCGTGATGTTGAGATGATAGTCAACGTGTCAAAGAAAGTATCAGAGTCGTTGAGCTTGAATTCTCAAACGATCAAGAACATAAATAACAATCAATACTATTCATTTCAATGCAAAGCAGATTACGCGTTCACTCACTGACTTCATCAAATGAAGATTATCAAAAATAATGTTAATCAATTCTTTCAAGACTTACGCTTACAAGTCTTACATCAACATGTTAACTTTTACAATGCAAACAAGTGATTGACACTTCTACATCAGATTTCATATGATGTTGAAAACGATGAGTGACATTCTTGAATGTTCACAGTTGAATTCAGTTACAAAGAAGTTCAAGAAGAGCAGCACTGCATTTTGTATTATAACATTATTAAAACACTTTGATTCTTGTTGAATCACTCATCATTTCAAGACGAGCTGATCTACGCATTCATTCAACATTATAATGTCAACAACTTTCAAGTTTACGACAAGATGCATACTGCTGATTGATGATGAGAAACGCAAAAGAAGCTTTCTGATGATGTTATCATGATATCACTGTTAATTTTCATCGATAAAACAGTCTTGACTGAGCATCAAAGCAATCTATCTGCATGATTTATATATTTAATGATAGAGAATCTAAATCAATGCACAAGACATGCTTAAAAACGATTGAGATTAATTCTTCTGAGATTTCTTTTCATAGTTAACAATGATGACAACGATATCAAGTCAAAGATTTGACACATAATGTTATCAATCATACTCAAGCGTACGTTAAACATGTATCATCATGCATTAATACATGATCTCACATGTAACAATCATTGAAGTTATGTTCAGAAACGACATTTTTGTTCTTTGCACAAACAATAAAATAAGATAATGTTGTTTGATAATCATCGAGTTCATGATGAACTACAAGAAACAAGTATTAATCACAGACATCAAGATGAATCAATAATGCTTTATCTGTCAAGTGTCATCTCATGAGTGTGAAAATTTAAACAAGACATGATTAATTCAAATGTATGCATTCACTAGAAATCAACAAAGACAACAAAGAAAGAACAATATGATTGAGAATGATTTTGCTTGAATACATTCAGTGAAAAACTTTGCATAATCACATATGTTTATCAATATTCACGAGACAATAATGATAAACATGTTACATCAACTACTTAAGAAAATCATCTTGTATCTGATGTTATGACTCAGTCAAATCATCAATGAAAGTGTTTATACAAGTTGAAGAAGAAAAGAAATCAGATTAGTTCTAAATGATGCATCAGAAACAGCTCAGCTGAATCAAAGATTTCACGTCATTTCATCATTTAAAGACATGAAGAGATTTGTTAAGTACAGTACAATTAAGCAATGAACTGATGCAGATTGAAAGTCGATTGTATATCAGTTTATATCAGTCATTGCATCGTTTCTGATCACGAGAACATCTGCAATGATTCACTTTGCTCAAGCAGTGATAGACTTTGTGATACTTGCTCAGTATCATTTGCATGACGAAGAAACTCTTTGATATCTTGAACATGCGCTTTTTCAATTGAACAAGCTAAAGAATGTTTTTCGTTATTTGTGATCTGAGCATTCAGATACAAACGTCGATCATTTCAACATTTCAAAACTACATGTAATGACATATTATGCAAGTCAGATTCAAAAATATGATAGTGCTGATAATTTCAATACAAAGCACAGTGAGATTGCACACAAGCATTTAATGAAAATCTTTTTCGATTGCATCAACAAATGAGAAACGTTTCAAAGACAGTTATTGCATCACAATACTCGACATCTGAATCTTCTTGTGATGAAAGATATTCTTCTTCACAGAGATATAAAACAAAGCAAGATCAACAAGCATGCATTGACTGCTATGATAACATGATTCAGTCATGTCTTTAGTCTTTGTAAAATTCAAGATGCATTCATTCACGAACAATGCAATCAAATATAAGAGACAAAACTCAATTCAAAGTTATGATGTCATGCATTGATCTTAATTGAGATTCTGAATATAAAGAAGCTTCTTGATGCATTAACAATCTTCATGCGCAAGTGTTGTAACATAGTCGACGAGAAAATTGTATCAGATAGAGAGTTAAATAAAAAGAAAAAAGACTCAATCTGAGTGAAATCATACTACGTAAGCGTTCATGAATCACTTCAATGCTGAAAACGAGATGAAAAAGACATCAACGACTTAGAGAATCTTGTCAGTGATAAAATATACTGCTCATTGAACTGACAGAGAAAGAAAAGAGTTTGAAGACGTGATTATGTTCTGATTCAGAAGAGATTGAAAGAGACAACTGAAGTCTCAACTCTGTTAAACAATCAACTGTCTGATCAGTTACAACTTATTCTTTTCATTATAAATTTGTTGCGTCAAGACAACAAGAATAATGAGCTACAACACAATGATGTTTTCATCAAACTACTCAAATCTCGTAATGAGAGAACTCAACATGCTATGCATGAAATGATTGAGATAAAGCACTGATTTAAAGATAACGTCAAAAATTCTTGTTCATTTAAAGTTAATTGATTTTTTCATTTGCATACAATTCTGAAAAGTGTGCATGTTGTATCAGCAAATGATATTTCTAGCGAGTCAAATAAAAATAAGTTCTTCTACATTAACAACTTCAGCAATTGAGATTCATACAATTCAATATACAAGAAGAATTTCTTGCATAAAAAGATAAAAATAGCAGAATACTACTTCAAATGCAAAAGCTGAAGATATTTGAAACTGACTTAATCTCATCGCAGGCAAAAATCAAACAATGTATATGTATTATGTTTATGTTTCAGAGCATATACAGAATCATTGAAGTCAACGATGTTACACGACTAAACAACTAAGAAATATAATCATCTCTTGACTTTGTTCAATCAAATTTCTCTTGACAAACAGAAATCTCAGCTATGAATCAATGAAAATTAAAGTCAGAGTTTAATCTCACAAGAGCTTTGTTCTTATGAAATATACATAATAAACAAAGCTTTGTTCATTGCAAGAGTATCATTAGTTACAAATTTGATATCATGAAGTCAGTTAATCAAAGTCAATTGTATCAATGAATTGATCTGAAAGAGAATTGACTTAATGATCGCGAGCGATTGTATTACAAAAGAATGTAAGTGACTCAGTAGTAAACTCTAGATAATTGATATGTATTTCATAAATTTAGTTGAGAGCTTAAGTAGTAAGTAAATCACTGAAAGCTGACATCAGTTATCACATGAACAAGATGCAGCGAGTGTGACATCAATCAAATTCTGAAGTTATGAATCATTGATGCTAAAGTTTTTTGTGATAAGCGCAGTCATTAGTCACAGACATGAAAATATTCAACAAACATCAAGTCTTCTTTTTAGTATAATGAATGCATTGTTGAAAATGTCATGTAAAAAGTATATACACTACAAATGATCAATAAACAGAGTGAAAGAAAAACTCAGCATTGATGAGTTTGAATACACGCAATTGAAGACGCAAATACAAGATCAGATAAGATTTCTTCAGCTTATAAAATAAAAGCTAAATATAAATAAGTCAAAAGAGATCATCAGATCGACATTTGAAGTCATATATCATGAGTTTCATATTATATTCAACGATGTCGCAAGATCAAGAAGTGATTTTATGTTAATGTTCATGACACAGCGATCAAATTACAATGTAAAAAGACAACTCAGAGTCAAAGAAACATAATGAGACAATCTCAAGTACAATTCTTCATCATTTTTTCAACTGAAAACACATTTACATTTCTTGAGTTATGTCGTCTGCAACAAACAAGATCTCAAGAAATCTCAATCAGTATCAGTCAGATCAGTCAAAATTCTCATAATACAAATCAGTCACAATCTCAATTGTAATACATGCTGCAGATCATAAGATTTTCTTAAACGTGAATCAATGAAGAACTCAATTTGCATCAATGACATGAAATATAACAGATTTATAAAGCTGATTGAGAATGAGCTAAATTACGACTGTGTCACAAATACGATGATATACGATTGAGCTGAATTCGCAAGAATATATATCAGCAACGAGCGTGAATAAAAAACAGCATTGAAAGAAATGCATGCAAAAGAGTCTGTTCACTTTCTTTTTACAATTTAATCTGCTGTGAACAACGATTGTAGATTTCAGATCTCTTGTGATACTTGATTCAAGCAGCTGATCATTAAAGAAATTATGTAGAATGCTCATAAAAAACATGTTCATGCTTAAGATTCTCAGTATAAGATGACATAATGAGATCATGTCATAATTGAGAAATCTCAAGAATCAATGACAAGACTTATAGTTCATTCAACATCAACAAAGATTCAATGAATTTTTATCAAGATTAAATAAACTATTCTTAATGCTCAAAATAAGGTAAATTTTCTTCTTATCATGAGAAAAAATCGTTCGCAATCTGACATTCTCTTTTATTTTTCTTCTCAATTATTTGTTGCATAAATTTTCTTACATTGTTGAGTCACATCAAATGACTTTCATCTTGAATGCAACATGAAGATACATCAATCTTTATGATGATGAGTTTATCAAGATACTAAGTGACATTACAGAAAAAACGTCATCACATGAGCAACTTTAAGACATCATCATCATCAAAGCGCAGCGCAGTTGAACATACAAAGACTCACAATGACAACGAGATTGCAACAGACTCAAGTGACAATGATTCTGTGAAAAAAGTCTTCAACAAAGACAAATATGTCACTCTCAAAGTAATAACTCACTTAAGAATTTAAAAGAATAGATGATTAATTCGAAAAAAGGCAGAATTGAACGTTGTCAGAGCATTCAGTGAAAGTATCTTCGTGAAGTCATCACAACATTTCAAAAACTCAATGTATGCAACATTGAACAGCTTGATTCTTTTCAATCAATCAATAACAAACATACTAGAATTGATTTTGATGATGATGATGTCAACGATGCAGATTAAGAATCAATAACATCATATTTATGAAAAAAGACATCACGTTGAACTAAATGCAACTTCATCATTGATCATGAGTCAATTGTCAAAGTTTGCACTCATTATTTACTTGCATGAATATTGAGCGATCATGTCAATAGCAATAGCAATTCATGATCAGACTTCAAAAAAAGATGACTTAATAAGAAAATGAGAGAAGCATGAAAGAATATCACAAATCATCTAGACAAGAAGTCAAATCACAAACATTTTGAAGTAAAGAACATTTCAACAATGAAAGAGACTTGAAAGATAATATGCTCAGATCTTTCGTTGCAAATAAGACTCATAATAGATAAATGTATGATATCTTTGAGACGTGATGATCTAGTGTACTGAGTTAAGTACAAATCATAGTCGAGAGTGAATACAATTAACAGAAGCAATTCACAAGAAAAGAGTGAAAGAATTTGATAAAAAGTCTGCTAAATAATGATGACTTTGCGTGTGAAAAGATATGTACTAATTAAAGATTGCAACATCATCTAATGTGAAAAGACTTCTTAAGACAGATTCTGCGCAAGAATCATAGCAAACATATTGATTCAGAAGATTTACTGCAAAGTCAGAGATGAAATAGCATATCAAGAATACTTGAAGATATTCTTTGATTCACTTTTTACTAATGTCATTCTCATTGCAGTGACAATGATCACTCATTGTATACAAGAATATGAATCAAAAGAGCACAGATTAAACAAGTTTAAGAAATTGAATGTGAAGAGTAAGTGAACATTTGCATATATTAATGACTAAAGTGATTGAAGCGAAGCTGAACTTGATAACATGCAGCGACATGAATGCGCGTTAATGCAACATGAAATCAACAAGCTTGCGAGCATCAACAATTAATATTGAAGATTTTGTTATGTCATATCAAGCAACAGATTGATAATGATGATATCAAAGCGACTATGAACATTCAAGCTGTACTCAATGTATACGTTGATTATCTCAATGATCTCTCATTATACAAGTTAGAAAATGACGTGCAACTTGATTCAAATGCAAGTCATAAGAAAACATTCTTAAGTTCAGAAAGCATTTTCATCTTTTAATCTTTGAGACTAACATCACTTGTCTTTGACATAGTATTATTGAATGAAGCTGTAAATATTGCAACTCATAACTAAATCTTCAATCACTGATGCTGTGTAGAAGAGATTGATTGAATCAAACATAAAGAATGAATCATCAATTGATGATGCTCAAGTCAGCAAGAAGCAAACTCTTAGCAAAAGATCTTACTCTACATCACAAACTAAAAATCAATCACATATCATATTGCAAAGCGATGAATATGAGCTCGTGATAGCACAACAGAATGATGTTGAGTCAACAATGATTAAGATCAGCTGAGAATGAAAGTTTGATGACTTGTAAAATGCTTTAAACATGAAGAAGAATGAACGTTTGTGATATAAAGCAGACAAGACAGACAAGATTCTAAGCAACGAGAAGAAATATAAAAGCTTCATGCGTAAGATGAGAAAGAAAAGCATCATGAACATAACTCGCAAAAAGAAAGAAATTAAAGAAGAATAGAACTCAAGCATAGTAGTCACTATAATCAAATGATTTGAACAAAGCGAATATTTTGCTTCATACTGCGAAAGCACTTCTGTTGCATGTGTTTACATGAGAAAACATGATACTGATAGTAATGCAAGCGCACTGATTGAACACTTCGAACATCTTGCTTAAAAATGCGCAAGCGCTTATGTTGCAGATGCTATCATGAAAGAACATAGTGCTAGAAGTGATGCAAATGCACAATAAGAAAAGAGTGATAATATTGAGAAGAACAATCAAGATATTTATGATGATATTAATTATTAAAGAACAAAAGATACATTGAACACTTTAAGCAGTCTGTGTAACATTAAAGCTATGTTTGCAATGTATGATAATTACGCAGTTAACAGCTTAATCGTTGATGATGATTCTAACAAAGAAAAATTATGCAAAGATAACAGTGAATTACAAGCTTCAATGATATTATTCGACATTGCGATTCTAATTGCTACAAATGTCAAGATCATATTTGTTGAATTAAACAATAAAGACGCATACTGCGCTCATAGAAGTTCTAGAAATGTTGACGTTTTTATGAATATTGATGCTTTTATGAATATGTCTCAGCTAAAAGTGACGCAAATCTGAAACATAAGATTAAATGAATATTTGAGATATTGATCACTAAAAACGCTAAAATCAGTCACTGTCACTCTTTACAAATTACAAATGACACTTGTCAATGTTTATCTGCAGATTGACTTTACAAAGCTTATTTAACACTTCTTTTACATAAGTTTTATGTTCTTTCAAGATCTTGCTGTAAATGAAAATATCATTCAAATATGTTTGACAGAATTTATGTAAACAGTTGAACAACACATCGTTGATATAGTGCTGAAAGAACGCAGATTCATTGATTAATTTAAAGAGCATTACTCTATACTTGTAAACATTGAAGAAAGTAACAAAAGTAGTTAAATCTTTGCTTTCTAAACTCATGCGCAGTTTATTGAACGTGATGATAATGTTGAGTTGAGTCAGATACTTACTGTCTTGAATTCAAGCTAATACTTCGTTTATTAAGAGTATTGAATAACGATTTCTTTTAATCAGAGCATTCAATTTTCAATAGTTCATGCAAAAGCAAAAACTATCATCTTTCTTTTCAACAAATAGTATTGACAAAGCAAAAGAAGCTTTGCTGAGTGTAATGAACTTTTTCTTCAAATTTTCTTTCAAATACTCTTTGATCTTCTGCAACTTGTAGCTTGACATGAGATATAATCAACTTTTAGAAGATTGACTTTCATCTTTTAATTCAATCTTATGATTGTATGATTAATGTAAAGACAACTGCGTTGTTTTTTCTCTATCAAAAACATTCAAAAAGTCATGATAAACTATTGAAAGCTTCTTCTTCAGTTCATTTAATGACATGACAGAGATCATTTCATTCAGTTTCGCGAAATCTTCAACTGAGCTAAGCGCTTTGTTAATTTCATTAATGATCAAAAAGAAAATCTTGATCTTTTTATTCTTGACTAAAGTTCAATATACAACAACTTTAATCATGATAATATTAATGAATTTCTTTTTCTCAGTTAACTGAAAGAAGCGAAGTTGATCGAGATCAACTTGAGTGCTTTGCTTTCATATGAGTACAGATTCAATGAATTGAACAAATTCAATGAACTGATTCACTAGTTTCTGATTCATAAGTTGCTTCAAGATGATTGTTAATGTAATCATTAAGTTCAAGTTCTTTCATTTCATTTTGCAGATCTTGCTTGATTCAGATTTGTGAAATGCTGATTAATTGCTTGTCTTTGAAACAACAGATTTCAATGTTCAAATATTCAATGAAAATATTAATCAATCATTTGCAAAGTTTATTAAAATTTGATTTCTTTTCAATCAGAAGTTTTCAATGATTATTTTGTGCTGATTTAGACAAGTTATTAATAAAAACATCATTTCATTCTTGTATTCTTGTATCATGATTGATGTATACAGAGCATGTGTAATCAACTTTCAATCAGAAATTTTATTATATGATTGAATCAACTTTGATTTTGACAGCGATATTAACTGAATATCAAAGTGTTCACATAGTTTTGACATCAAAGATTCATCAATGAAAGTCATGTTAGTGACTTCAGTATTTATCAGAGCGAGAAATCTGAATATCTTTTCTAGATTACTTAAGATGATGTCAATAATGAACGACTTGAAATCAAATGAATCATCAGACATGCTGATGAAACAGAATATGAGTATATTGCTCTCAGTCACTACTTTAACAAGAGCAGATCATTTTTCAAATTCGCAGTGATCTTGTGCACTTAAGTCATTTTAAGACAGTCATATGCTCTATGTTCTGACTTTTTGCATTTGAAGCAAAGTTCTTTCTTAAACAACTCTTTCTGAATAGAATTGAGATTTGATCTTCTGAGTTTCTTTCATGAAGAAACTGATGACGTAAGTCAAGTAACTTATGTGCTAGAAACAGATTAAGCAGCTTGAATCATTGATGCTTTGACGACTGATCAAGTATTCAATTCAGTCAATCTAACATTGACTTGCATGCAGATGTTGATAAACTCATTCAAATTCGTGATTTGTTCATTAAGTGTTGCTCACTGAAAATCTGAGCTGATCTTATGCTGAAGATCATTTAATAAAGTCTCATTATTGTACTTTAGTTCTGCGTTAAATTTCTGAAATTTCATTCAAAATTCATGAAAGAAGATCTTGTTTTGATACAGCTTCAAATACTGTCATTGAGTTGTGTGATGATGATTAAAATCATCATACATCTTATCAATGATTGATAGTACTTCTTCAACTTCTAAAAAGAGATTCAGAGATGTATTTCTCATTCATGATGCTATGTGCTTAATTGCAGCTTCACTGACTTGACTTTTGATGTAGACAATCTTCAACTCTTCAATAGAAAAGTGATTCTTGTTTGTCTTCAACTTACTTCACATTCGCGATAGTTAATTATTTACATTCTGCAATGAATTTTCAAACAAAGATGAGTTAAGTAACTTGATTGACTTCAAGAATCAATCTTCAGAAATCAAAGTGCTTTGCTGACTTGATGCAGCTTTTAAATGATGTATAATCACGTTCTTGTCTCTATTCTTGTTACAATTCTAGTCTTCGTCTATTCTTTGTCTAGTCTTCGTCTGATTTCATTCTAATTGAGTTTAGCGAAAACCTGATCTAGAGATGATATCATTGAGACTCTGCATCATATGTGTAAGGCGTCAACTCAATCGAGTCTAGCACAGAACTGAGAAACACACATATAAGAATTGAGTTCTTTTCTGTAGATACTTTTCTTTCTTAGCATTTATTTATTAGTTAAATGACACTCATATGACTCGCTCTATACTGATTTCTAACAGTAGATAAATGCTAATCAACTACTCTGCTATCAACGTGTAGATAATACGAAATAATCTACTTCGTTCATTCAGAAAATTCGCAAGAAATTCTTCAAATTACTTTCATCAAAACACATCTTCAAATTTACTCAAATTTACTCAAATTTATCAAATCAATCACTCAATCTTCTCACAATCTATTTATCTTTATCTTCAATTTCTCACAATGACACACGACTCTGAATCAGTCGAGTCACGAACAACTCATCTGCTTAGAAGCATTGCTAATAAATGAGTTTTTCTTATTTCTTTTGATGCTTCAGCGAGATCTCAGAATGTTGCTATCTCATGAAACATCAACATGAATCAACAACTTCGTCAATGAGCTATTGATCAGTCAGATGAGATCATCAAGATGCTGATCGAGCTAAGAGATCAACGAAACATGACTTTGAAACTTAATGAGCAATGAATTGATGTTTAAGTCAATCACATCAAGAGACTTAATGAGCTAGAAATCAATCAAATAACAATAGACACTTAAGAAGAGACTATCATTGAACTACGAGAGAAAGTCTTGAGTCTAAAAAAGAAACAATGTTTAGCGAATCAGTCTCAATCTCATCAATCTACTGAATCTCGAGTTTCTATGAAATCTCTATCTCATCAATCTATCAAGAATCATACTCGACGTAAGTCGTTCACTTTATTCAATAATAATCATCACAAGTCTTTCAAGTTTTCAAACTCATCTGTATTCATCAACGAAGATAAATCAACATGAAATAGCTGAAGAATCATGATGAACGACAAGCTTCAGACAAATGTTGATCACTTTGATAATGAGAATATCTGTATTGTCTATGTGATATCTAGACTAGAAGATGATGCTGCTGAACATATCTTCGCTTGACATCATCATGATGCTTCGCATTCTTACATCTCGATCTACGAGCTATTTGAGCATCTGAAAGAAATATACGATGAACTGAATAGAAATCGAAAGTGTCATCGTGAGTACAATGCTCTGAGATAAACAGACAAGTTCTTCAACGTCTTCTACTTCAACTTTATGAAGCTATTCAGCTATCTAGACTACAACAATTGCATTCTGATGAATGATCTTCAGAATAAGATCAACAATCGCTTGCAGAATGCTCTGTCAGTATGTCTTGAAGACTTTGCTTCACTTCATTGTCTCAAGATCTTTCTTCAAGATGTGAATAATAAACAGCGAGTTAACTATCAGCTACGCAGTCAGCTTTGCACTGTCACTGTCAAAGTCATTGTCGTATCTGATAAATGCATTGCTACTTCATTGTCAGTGATGACTTCGATAATCAATTATGTTAAGTCTACTTTCTCTTTTATCTCTGAGTTAGCAAGATTGTCTATCATCTGCTATACTTGCAAGATTTTGAATCATTTGTTCAAGAATTGCTCTCAGAACAAGATCAACACTTCTGCATCTTATGCATTCATCTCTCATCTACATGAAATCGTCATTTCGAAGAATAAGAAGAATGAGAAAATGTCTTCTTTTGAAGATAGTGAGGCAAAAAACTAGAGACTTTCATCAAAGACGTGATGAAAGAGATGTTAATTTCTTTAATGATGAGCATGTCAGATGATTCTTTTGCTTCTGAATCTTTGACTATTGAATGTGTACTTTCTAGCAATGAAATTAGTTACTCATTGAAGTCATTGATAAACATCAAAGCTGCTGACTATTCGTTCATTAATGAAGTAATTGCGCAGATTGTTTGTGATCAGTTGCAAATCGAGTCTCTGACTTTGATCAAAGCGAAGTCAATTCGAGAATTCGATGATCACTATGCTAAGAAACTCATTACTCATGTCATTTATTTGAATCTGACTGTTTAAGATCATACGATTGACACAGCTTTTATGTTGATCACTTGATTAAATCAACATCAAATGATTTTCGAAAAAATCTGAATAAACAAAATCAATCTAGTAATTGATATGCAAATCAATTCTCTTCGATTTTCGAATTTCACCCTCAATTTGAAATCGATTGTTCTATTTACAAGCAACAAGACAATTATGAAGCAGAAGAGTTTGACTTCTACTCATATATTGAAGAGATCTTTCACTATCTTTCAATTCAGTCTGAAATCACTCTCTTTCAGTCAGTTCAATGAGAAGTCAGTTAAACTAATTGAACAGTTAAAATCGCGCAGCGCGACTTTAACTAACGTCAAAATTTCTAAATCAACGTCAGATTCAATGAACATAGCAATGATAAAAACAGCGACATATAAAATGTTAGTCAAATAATCAGACATTAAGATCTTTGCTGTTATCATCTTGAAAATCGATTGACTCATAACTACAGTTGAAAACAAGTCTGAAGAAGTGAATCTGCATGAGCTTTTTCACACTGAAGCTTTCAAGCAAGTCAAGATCAAACTTCTCTCTGAATATTACGACTATTTAGATATCTTCGATTGAGCAATGATTGATCAGCTATCATTGCATTGTTTCTATGATCACAAAATTGAGTTGATCGATGAAGAAACATTCTCGCGAAGCAGACTATATCAGATGTTCAATCACAAGCTTCAGAAGATAAAGAAGTATCTGATTGAACATCTGAACAAAGAATTCATTTTCTTCAGCTTTGCATCATACGTCTCGCTCATCTTGTTCGCTGAAAAGAAAGACGAAAGTCTGCATTTCTGCGTCGATTACAGAAAGCTCAATGCTTTAATCAAATGAGATCACTACTCTTTGTCATTGATAGACGAGACTCTTGCTCATATACAAGAAAGCAAGTATCTGACTCAATTGAATATCATTGTCGCGTTCAACAAGCTACACATGCACTCAGGTAGCGAAAATTTGACTATCTTTATTATCTTTTTCAACTCATACAAATATCATGTAATGCTCTTTGAATTAATCAACGAATCGACGTTCTATCAACATTATATGAACGACGTATTGTTTGAATATCTACATCAGTTTTGTCAGATCTATCTAGATGACATTATCATTTACAGCAAGATCTTGAAGAAACACAAGCGACATGTATGAATGATCTTGAATAGACTACGAGAAGCTGATCTACAGATAGACATCAATAAATGCAAGTTTCATGTTCAGAAAATCATCTTTTTAGAACTTTTGATGTCAATTGAGAAACTTAAAATGAATTCACGAAAGATGCAAGCAGTCGTTGATTGATCTACATTCAATAACCTCACTCAGATGCAGTTCTTCATTGATTTCTGCAATTTCTATCAACGCTTCATCAAGAACTTTTTGAAGATTGTTCATTCAATGATTTAACTCACTCAAAAGAAGATCATATTTGAATAAAACAAAGTCTGTCAAACTGCATTCAATCACATGAAGAAACGTATGACTGAAACTTCTATACTTCGTCACTTTGATCAGACTCGCGATTTCATTCTTGAAATCAACTCATTCAACTACGTCAACGATGAAGTTCTGTCTCAATATGATGATGAAGATGTTCTACATTCAATTGTCTTCTATAGCAAGAACATGTCTTCTGCTGAATGCAACTACGAGATATATGATAAGAAACTGCTAATCATAATTTGAGCTTTTGAACACTGATGACTTGAACTGAAGCTGATTGACATTTCTATCAAGATGTTCATCGATCATCAAGCGCTCATCTCATTGATGAAAGACAAGAAGCTGAGTTGATGATAAATGCGTTGAGTTCAGAAGCTAGCAAACTTCAACTTCAAGATAATGTATCGATCTGATAAACAGAACATTAAGATTGATGCATTAACTCGTTGAGCTGACTTCGTGCCTAGAGATTTCAATGATGAACGCATCTGATATCAAAGAACTACTATTCTGACATTGAATTGAATGAAAATCGCTGATCTAAAGAAGAATAATGATCAATCAATCTATAAATCAGTTCTTGACGTGAATAAAATCGACGAGAATTGTATGCTACTTCGCGAAGCAATAGCAAGAGACGAAGCACAATATGAAGATATCAAATTAAAGAATTGTTGAACTCAGAATGAAATCTTGTATCATGATAGTCAGCTATGAATTTCGTTCAACGAGCTGCTACAAATAAATCTGATTCGTGAGATGCACGATCAATCATCAGTTGATCATTCTGATATTCTTAGAACTGTGAAAGTCATAAAGCGAAATTACTATTAATCTTCTATGCGAAAAACAATAGATCGATATATTCAAAACTGCTACGTATGTCAACGTTCAAAGACATCAAGAAATAAATCAAATGACTTGCTTCAATCTCTATCTATATCTAAACAGCGATGACAGAACATAGTCATGAACTTCATTATCAATCTATCTGATTCATACAACTACAACACTATTCTGACTGTCATCTGCAGATTGTTGAAAGAAAGACATTATATTTCTTGCATCACTGATGATGAAGATATCACAGTTGAAAAGACAGCTGAAATGTTGCTTCAATAAATATATTGAATTCACGATTTATCAAGCTTCATTGTATTCAATCAAGATTCTCAGTTCATCTTCATTCTTTGAAAGTTTCTTTGCAAATGACTGAGCATTTCTCTTTGATTGTTCATCGTCTATCATCTTCAGATCAATGATCAAAGCGAACGAGTCAATCAGAATGTCGAGTGATATCTTTGTTTCTTCTGTTCATACATGCAGAATGACTGGTTCAAGTGACTATTCTGATTGAGTTTGTCAACAATAACATCTTGTCTTCAGTCATTTTCTTGATTCTCTTCTTCATGAACAAGAACTTTCACTCTCATATGAGCTTCAACTTTGACATCATCGAGTATGAAAGCACTCGCGAACGTCTGCAGATCGCTCAAGTTGAAGATATATTTGATCACATGAATAAGACACTGATTTTTGCTCGCGAAGCTCTGATCAAAACACGAAAACAAATGATGAATCAAGCTAACAAGCATAGAAAGAAGATCAATTATGAGATTGAATCAAAGATGTTTCTGAACGAACGAAACATTGTTACAGCGAGACTCTTCAAAAAATTGAATGACAAGATGCTCAATTCATTCAAGGTTAAAAACTCTGTTGACTGATTCTATAAGTTGAAACTATCAGAGACTATGCATATACATGATATATTTCATTCAGAGCTTCTTCGTTCTGCCGTCAATGATTCTCTGTCTGATCAAAAGAATGAACCTTCGAAATCAATAGTGGTAAACGATGAAGACGAATGAGAAATCGACGATATATTGAACTCTTGATGATATTGAAGATGACTTCAATATCAAGTCAAATGAAAGAGCTATGACAACGATCTCAACTGATATAATGCTGACGACAACGAGTTTATGAACGCTCAAGAGATGATTGATGAATTTCATATCAGATATTCAAGAAAAGCGCACTAAGAAACAACATTCATGCAAACATGAATAGTCAAGAAAAAAGAATAATGTTATGATTCTAGCCTTCGTCTATTCTTCGTCTAGTCTTCGCCTGGTTTCATTCTAATCGAGCTTAGCAAAAACCTGATCTAAAGATGATATCATTGAGACTCTGCATCATATGTGTAAGACGTCAACTCAATCGAGTTTAGCACAGAGCTGAGAAACACACATATAAGAACTGAGTTCTTTTCTGTAGATACTTTTCTTTCTTAGCATTTATTTATTAGTTAAATAACACTCATATGACTCGCTCTATGCTGACTTCTAACAATTCTTTTTCTGCAGACGTGTCTGTGTAATCTTCAATGTGATGTTTATCTCATTAACATCTTCTAACATCTGAATCATGTCATTGTAAATCTTGATCTCGATGTTGTGCTGTTGACATATGTACTTGATAAAGACAATGATGTCATCTGCTTCATGAATGTTTATTCAAGCATTCAGTTCAGTGCTGATGCTGATCTTGATCATTTCATGATCAAAAAGCAATGCATTCATGTTCTTTTCTTTTGTATCTGACGATGCATTCATGTTTTCTTCTTTTAGTGTTGTTCAATTCTGTGATAAAAGTGATTCTCTTCTAGCATTTTGAAGATCATAGTGAGCAATGCTTGCTGATTCTGAGCTTTTAGTCATGATATGAATAGAAAATTGCTGATCAAGAGATTCTGATGTTACTCTATTAAACTTTCTGAGTTCAAGCAATGATTAGTACTTTATCGAACTTTTTGAGTTTAAGTACTGCTGAAATTTCTGATTTCTGATGACGAGCTCAATAAAGAGTTAATCAAAAGCAACGCGTTCATGTTCTTTGATTCTAATTCTATCGAAATTTCTGATTTCAAATCAAGATTCTTCTTTAGAAATTTCTGATTTTTATCAAGCTTTTTGAGCTTGAGTTCTGATTCTGCTGTCAAAATTTCTGAGTTCAACTTCTAATTTGAGTTGTGTATGTAACTTGTTTTTATATTATTTACACGTCAATAGCAAGATTAATGAGTTTTGAACTAATGTTATGAGTCTGCATAAAGCGAATTATATGAGTGTATTCTAACTAGAAGTTCAAAGCTAAAGAAGAAAGAAGATGAAACACGTCAAGAATCTTATACTTACGAAGACGCGCTAGGTCACTAGCGTGTCAACATCAGTTCTATCAGCTCTGTACTAGTCTATGATAGTTTAACACAATTTATGTTAGACTAACTCAGAGTAACAAGACACGCTCGCAATAAATAAAGCTGAGAAACATCAAGTATCTTCAAGTCAAAAAAACAAATTTATACTAATTATTGTTTGAAACTTTCACAGAATAGTTAACTTTTTGAGAGCGACGAGAAAAGATTAAGCAATTCACTGAGCATCTTCTAGTATTTCTGTAAATCACGAAAGTTTCAGAATATCATTAAGCAATAGCTGCAATTCATGACTATTACATGAAATGAAGAAAACATGCTTCAACTGATCAAAAACTTCAAGCTTGCTTCACAAAACTTTCATAGTAGCACATGTATCAGTTGCAAAGCAGTTCATACATCAAAACTGTTCTTTCAGCACGTCGTTAATAATGTTGAACAGTCAGCAAGCTTATGTTTTTGCATTCATAGTTTTTGCTACTTCGACTTTTGCCTTCAAATGAAACTCATTTCTCGTTGAGATGATTGTTTTTGATACGTGTACACATAGATTTATAACTCTTTTCTTTCAAATATTGCATGTTTCATTATTGAAGAAGTTCAGATGATTAATGAAGAGTAAAGAATTAACTTTGATCTTCACATTTTGATAAATCTCATTTAACAGCACTTCTGTCATAATCATGTGTGAAAAAGATATGTAGTTTGAATGAAAGACTTGCTCATAAGCTTGAATGTAAAAATTTTCGTAGTGATTGAATGATAGATTGATGTGAGTAGCTCGAGAAACGCGCAGTTACACTAAAGAATATGCGCATAAATAATATGATCAAATTTGATAGTAGCTTAATAATATTTATTCATATAGAAAGTTAACACTAGACTACAAAATACAGAAGTGAACTCTTCTTTATATACTCAAAAGACTAAGCTTAAGCATCGTTGATGAGTAAGCGAGATTACATGCAATTCATGTGAGATTTCTTGAAGGTTGTATGGGACTTGAATTCTTATCATCAATGAAACGTCAAGATTTGTATGTGACTTGAACTCTTGTAGACTCAGAGCTTCTGAGAATTGACGATAGAGATTCTCATAGACTCAGTGTCTCTGAGAATCGGCAGTAGAATCTCTTGTAGACTCAATGTTTCGATTCTCATAGACTCAGATTCTTGTCTGAGAGCTTAATGATAGTGTTGAAGAATAATTCTCATGTTTGTTCTCTATTCTCTGAAAAACTCTGATTCTCATAGATCTGAGTTCTGACAATTAAACATGTAGACTGTCATTATGACTGTTTGATGTAATCTTCTAGCTACATCAACGACAAGAGATCTGATATTTGCATTGAAGATGATCTGAATCAAGTGATGATTCAAATTGATAAATCTTCTTCTTCTGTACTGATCACACTGATTTAGATGAATCTGCTGACGTGAAGCTTCTGAGATCATGATCTTATGACAGTGATGACACTGAACAGTAGCAAGTCTTTCAGATATGATTATCTGCTGAAAGTTATCAATGATGAGCTGATTCAAAGATTTATTGTCACGTTGTGAAGACATTGCTGAAGTCTGAAGATAAAGAGATAAAGATTTGCAAGCAGATTAGCTAGTAGAATGAACGACAGCAAGATGATGACAGCAGAGTAATTTTTCAATTAATGACTCTTGTATGCTTAGATAATAAAAAGTCAAAAAAGCGAAGCAAAAAAGTCGCTAAGAGATATTATACACGTTTATTGTAGAAAAAACAATTTTATTCATTTTTTACTTCTATCAATGTTCTTGTGTATGTATCATAGATTGTCGATGTTGCAGCTGCGCAAGATCAAGACAGATACAATTAGATAAATTGTACATATGTATGTTTATCATGAGAACACAGTTGACACTCTAAAGATGTCTCTTGAAGTTCATCTTTCTTGAGCACTTCTGAGTTTCTATCACGTCTATCTTATGTATGCTGATTTTCACTTCGTTTCATTGCTGACAACGCATGACTTGAATATGTTCTGTTGATGTTTGATTGATTAAGCTGAAGTTAAGTGCTATTTCTTTGCTCAATGATTATGAAGTCACTCTAAATATAGCATCACATCTACAGCTAAATCTATAATGATAGAAGCTTGATCTTATTGAGAACGAAAACTAGTATTTAAGGTTTTAAATTTGACTCATCGAGTCAATTGAAAGAAGACTGTAATTTCTTTTCTATTTTCAATCTTTCGTTCAATGTATTTACTACTATTTATCTTCATGTATTGCAATTCAGCATTCAGACTTTCTACAACAAGACTTCTTTTGACATTCAGACGCTGCACATCTTTATGAGATCATTGCATCTCGCAGTCGTTTTGCAAGCTGATTAGTATTAATTTCGCTCAAAGCTTTTCTCTTTTTCAATTGAATGAAGCTCTTGATTTTAGCCTGATTACATGACTTACAGTAAGAACGTTTAGCAAGCTTTGTCACGATTCTAGCCTTGCCAGACTCAGCCTTCTAGCCTTGCCAGACCTATTCTCGCTTCGTCACCTTGACTAGTCTCTATTGGGCCTAGCGTCGGCTGAGGAACACACATATGTAGCCAGCTTCTTTCCTGTAGCTACCTTTCTTCCTTAGCATTTATCTTCTAGTTAAATGACACCTCTATCTGACTCGCTCTAGGCAGGTCTCTAACATTAGATAAATGCTCACCATCTACCCTGCTATCGACGAATAGACGATACGAAACAACCTATTCAGTAAGGAAAATTTGCAAGAAATTCTTCAAATTTGCACCACCATTTTAGGCCGCAAGGAATTCTTCGATTCTACACTCATTTTCACCATTCTATTCGCAAGAAATTCTTCTGGTAAAGCACTCAATTATTACCTGAAATTCACAAGAGATTCTTTGAATTTTCACTCATCAAAAAACATCAATTCAAAACATCAACCCCTCACCTACTCTTACCTCAACAACTTCTATCTTCTCTCATCATGACACGCGACGTCGAGCCAGTTGGGCCTCGAACAACTCGTCTACTTAGAAGCACTGTCAGTAGAAGAGTTTCACTTCTACTCATCGATGCTTCAGTCGAAGCTGAGAAAGCTGCCACCTCATGAAACATAAACATCGAAGAACAACTGTTTCATTGAGTCAGCAATCAACTCAACGAAGTCATCAATATGCTGAACGAGCTTCGAAGCTAGCGAGACTTGGCTCTACAACTCAATGAACACTGACTTCTCGTACAAGACGATCACAAAAAGAGAGCGAAACAACTAGAAGTCGCTTTTGATAAAAACGATGAGCTAGAGAAAAAGATCAACCAGCTACAAGGCGAGCGATTGAACTTCAGAGCGGAACAACGTCAAGCTGATCGACCTATGCCTCGTCAAGATACTCAGCCAGCTGAGCAACGAGTCAATCAGGAAGAAGCTCGCTCTCAACGAGAATCTTCTACTCTATCTGATAACGAGAACGATCATCACAAGTTCGTCAAGCTTTCGAATTCACCCATCTTTATCGAAACAGATGATTCTACCTGAAAGACATGAAACATCAAAATAGCTGACAAGCTCGATGTCAACGCGAATCATTACCCTACTGAAAAGATTCGTATTGCCTATGTGATTTTCAGGCTAGAAGACGATGCTGATCAGCAAACCTATGCAAAGCGTCGTGTTGACGCTTCCTCACCCTACCAGTCACTATCAGAGCTACTGAAACATCTGAAAGAAATTTACGAAGATCAGAACCTGATTCGAAAGTGTCGTCGCGAATACGTTGCTCTGAAGCAGCTCAACAAGCCTTTCAGCTCTTTCTATTCAGAATTCACTAGAATATTCAGCTTTCTGAACTACGACGATACCATTCTGATGAACGACATTCAGAATAAAATCAACAATCGTCTTCAGAACGCGTTGTCAGTTTGCCTCATAGAGTTTAGCTCGCTTGATAAGCTCAAGATCTTCCTTCAAGATGTGAATAACAAACAACGAGTCAATTACCAGCTATGTGACGAGCAACGAACAGTCAAATCGATAGCAGCTTCGGAAAAACGTTTTGTTTCTTCGTCGACATCAGCTTCAGCCTCGACTACTAGCTATGTTCGACTCGCTACTTTTTCCACCCTCGAACCTGAACGATCAAGAATGTCAATCACCTGCTTCAACTGCAAAGCATCGAGTCACCTTTCAAAGAACTGCTCTCAGCTGAAGACTAGTACTTCGACATCTTGTGCATTCACCTCTCGTCTCAATGAGATCGTCATGTCGAAAGAAGAGAAGAAATTATTTACAGAGAAATCAAAGAATGAGGCAAAAAACTAGTGACTTTCATTAAAGACGCGATGAAAGATGTGTTAATTTCTTCAACAACGAGCAGCTCAAATGATCTCTTTGCTTCGAAATCTTTGACTACTGAATGTGTACTATCTAGCAATGAAATTAGTTACTCATTAAAGTCATTGATTGACACTGAAGCAGCTGACTATTCGTTCATTGATGAATTAATCGCGCAGAATGTTTATGATCATTTGCAAATCGAACCTTTACCTTTAACCAAGCTCAAACCAATAAGGGAATTCGATGATCATTATGCAAAAAAACTCATTACTCATGCGATTTATTCGAATCTAACTGTTCAAGATCATATGAAACGTTTCGTCTCTATGCTGATCACTCGATTAGATCAACATCAGATGATTCTCAAAAAAACATGAATGAACAAGATCGAGATGACTATTGATATGAAAGACGATCGCCTTCAATTTTCTAGTTTCGAAACTCATATCAAAGCTTCTATCAAAGCTCATTCGACTGTTCTTTCGAGCAAGAAAATCGCGATAGAACAGAAGAGTTCGATTTCTACTCAAATACTAAAGAGATCTATCTCTTCTGTCGTCACTCAACTCAGCGAGAAGTCATCTTCATTCAGTAAAATTGTGAAATCACCTAGCTCAGTCAACTTCGCTTCGCCTTTCGATTCAATGAACATAGCAATGATAGAGACTGCAGCATATAAATCACTAGCCAAACGGTCGAATGTGACTACTTTCGCGATCATCATCACGAAAATCGATCGACTTCTAAAAACAGCTAGAAATAAACTCGAAGATGTAAATCTACAAGAGTTTTCACACGAAGAGATCTTGAAAGAAGTCAAAGCTAAGCTTTCTTCGAAATATCATGACTATCTAGACGTGTTTGACCGAGCGATGACTGATCAACTACCCCCTCACCGCCTCTACGATCATAAAATTGAGTTGATCGGCGAGAAAACACCTTCTCGAAGTCGCCTCTATCATATGTCTGACTACAAGCTTCAAAAGATGAAGAATTACCTGATCGAGCATCTGAATAAAGACTTTATATCTTCTAGCTCAGCTTCATATGCTTCGCTCATACTATTCGTCGAAAAGAAAGACGGTAGCTTGCGTTTCTGCGTCGATTACAGAAAGCTCAATGCTTTGACCAAACGAGATCACTATCCTTTGTCATTAATAGACGAGACTCTCACTCGTATACAAGAAAGTAAGTACCTGACTCGATTGAACATCATTGTCGCGTTCAACAAACTACGCATGCATTCAGATAGCAAAGATTTGACTATCTTTATCATCTCTTTTGATTTCTACAAATATCACGTGATGTCTTTCAAATTAATCAACGGCTCGACTTTCTACCAACACTATATGAACGACGTGCTATTTGACTATCTTCATCAGTTTTGCCAGGTCTATCTAAATGACATTATCATCTACAGCAAAACATTGAAGAAACATAAGCGACACGTACGATTAATTCTACATAGACTACGAGAGACTGACCTTCAGATGAATATAAACAAATGCGAGTTTCATGTTCAGAAGATCTTCTTTCTAAAACTATTGCTATTCATCGAAGAACTAAAGATGAATCTCAGAAAAGTACAAGCAGTAGTCGAATGATCTACTTCTACAAACCTCACTCAGATGCAGTTCTTCGTCGACTTCTGCAATTTCTATCGACGTTTTATAAAGAACTTTTCGAAGATTGTTCATCTTCTGATTCAACTAACTCAAAAAGAGATGATATTTGAATGAAATCAAGCTTGTCAAACGATCTTTGATCATATGAAGAAACGAATGACTGAAGTCTCTATTCTTCGTCATTTTGATCAGAATAGAAAGACTATTCTTGAAACAGACTCATTCAACTACGTCAACAATGACATACTTTCTCAGTATGATGACGAAGAAACATTGCATTCAATGATTTACTACAGCAAGAATCTGAGTCTCGCTGAGTGCAATTACGAGATCTATGACAAGAAACTACTAGCAATCATTCGTGTCTTCAAGCATTGATGATCTGAGCTGAAATTGACTGAGCTACTCATCAAGATGTTCACTGATCATCAAGCTTTAACGTCATTAATGAAAGATAAAGAGCTAAGTAGACGTCAAATGCGCTGAGTACAAAAGCTCGTTGACTTCAACTTCAAAATCATGTATCGCTCAGGCAAACAAAACATCAAAGTCGATGCATTGACTCGTCGAGTCGATTCAGTTTCTAGAAGCTTCGAGAATGAACGATGTCGCTATCAGCGAACTACAATTCTCACGTCGAATCGAATGAAAATCGCTGATCTAGAAGAGAAAGAGAACGATGAACCAATTTATCGATTGGTTCTAGAAGCTAACAGAATCAACGAGAATTGTATTCTACTTCATGAAGTCGTATTAAAAGATGAAGCTCAATACGAAGATACTAAATTAAGAGATTGTCGAGTTCAGAACGAAATACTATATCGAGGTGATCTTCTATGAGTTTTCTTCGATGAGCATCTTCAAATGATGCTAATTCGGGAAGTTCACGATCAATCTTCTATTGATCATTTCGAAATTCTCAGAATGATGAAGATCATAAGAAGGTACTACTATTGATCTTCAATGCGAAAGACAATAGATCGATATATTCAAAACTGCTACATTTGTCAGCGATCAAAGACTTCTTGAGATAAATTCAATGAACTACTACATTCTCTACTCATATTCGAACAGCAATGAAAGAACATAGTCATGAATTTCATCATCGACTTACCTCTTTCGAAAGGCAAAAACGTCATACTAACAGTGATATGTAGACTGACAAAGAAACGACATTATATTTCTTGCTTCACTGATGACGAGGGGATCACAGCAGAAAAAACAGCTGAGCTAATGCTTCAGTGAATATATCGAATACACGGTTTACCCGATTTCATTGTTTCGAACCGAGGCCCCCAATTTACCTTCATTCTATGAAAGTCGCTTTGCAAAAGGCTAGGCATTAACCTTCGACTCTTCACAGCCTACCACCCTCAGACCGACGATCAAAGTGAACGAGCCAATCAGAACGTCGAAAGGTACCTTCGATTCTTCTGTTCGTACATGCAGGATGACTGAGCTAAGCTACTACTCATGGTCGAGTTCGTCGACAATAATGCTCTGTTCTCAGTCACCTTCTCGACCCCTTTCTTTCTAAACAAAGGCTTTCATCCTCGTATGAGCTTTGAACCCGATGTCATCGAATATGAAAGTTCCCGTGAACGCTTGCAGGCGGCTAAAGCCGAGGATATATCTGAACATATGAACAAAACACTGAAGTTTGCTCGCGAGTCGCTAGCCAAAACACGGGAACAAATGATGGAACAAGTCAATAAGCATAGAAAAGAAGTTGATTACGAGGTCGGATCAAAAGTGTTCCTGAATGAAAGAAACATCGTTACAGCGAGATCTTTCAAGAAGCTAGATGACAAAATGCTCGATTCTTTCACCAATCTAGGTCCCGTCGACTCTTCATATAAACTGGAATTACCAGAGTCTATGCGTGTTCATGATGTATTTCATCCTGACCTGCTTCGCCCTGCCGTCGACGACCCCTTGCCTGGTCAAAAGAACGAACCCCCAGGTTCAATAGTGGTAAACGACGAAGACGAGTGGGAAATAGATGATATATTGAATTCTCGCCGGTATCGAAGACGGCTTCAGTATAGGGTCAAATGAAATGACTATGACAATGACCTCAATTGGTACAACGCTGATGGCGACGAATTTATGAACGCTCAGGAGGTCGTTGATGATTTTCATATTTGATACTCGAACAAACCGCGCTAATCGACAATTCAACCAATCACGATTTAACAGGCCTGAGCCTGTGAAATCATGATTGGGCAATCAATCGAGCCGGGCAGGAAATACATTCATGCGGACATGAATCGTCGAAGGGAGAGAGTAATGTCACGATCCTAGCCTTGCCAGACTCAGCCTTCTAGCCTTGCCAGGCCTATCCTCGCTCCGTCACCTTGACTAGTTCCTATTGGGCCTAGCGTCGGCTGAGAAACACACATATGTAGCCAGCTTCTTTCCTGTAGCTACCTTTCTTCCTTAGCATTTATCTTCTAGTTAAATGACACCCCTATCTGACTCGCTCTAGGCAGGCCCCTAACAAGCTTAATGTAGCGATGTCTCAGTAGATTTGCTTTGTTTGATGTCTTTACACTGATTTGAGACTTTTTATAACGTTCATTTTCAGCGAGATTTTGCATCAATGCTACTGCTAATTGCAGTACAAAATCTCTATGCGTAACTCTTTTATTCGTATTACGTAGTGTAAATAGCTTGAAGATATTCAGAACTACTACATCAAGTAGAAACTCAAACAGTAATCATGAATATTTTCTATTTCGTTGTTTAAGCGAGTAGTAAGAGCGCTGTTGATTGTTTTTATTCAAATTTCTCATATGATTATTATATTTCTTAATTATCAGTGATATTGATAACACTTCTTCTTCAGATCAATCGTAGTAGAGTATCAAATGAGCAGCGATAGAAGATAGATAGATCTAGACGATACAGTTGTTATGATATCTGAGTACGATGAAATTAGAAAGTATGTCTCAGCACTTTTGATGATGAAGAAAATGTAAATCTTTGAGCTCATCTTCGTTATGTGATGTGATTATATATTGTAGAACGTTGTTATCTTGTCAGACTAAGCAAAGAATCTCGCTGTCAACGATCATGTAAGTCTGCAAGTCTCAGTTCTTGACTTTGATGCAAACGAAGCGAAAGAATAGTAGTTACTTTGAATATTCACTTTCAGATTTAGCAGTATTGCATGCATCAAATTCTTTGCTCTTCAAAGCTTTGAATAGCTTCACACTGCTGAAGAAGTTGTCTGTAAAGATCACGTACTCATAAAGATGAGATAAATCTAGACAGAGCTGTAGAATCATCAATGATGATGAAGATAAATGATCATTGTTTTTCGTGTGTTCATTATATCTCAATTGCTTTGCTGTTAGTAGCTCAAATATGAGAATCTTCTAGAAAGATGTCAGTAATTAAACATTGAATTTTTAATAGAAACTCGAAAATGAGCTTGAAAAACACAGAATATCTTTCGTCAAAACTTTAAAAGCTAGACTCATCGCTCGCTCAAAACAGTAATTTTACCTAATCATCATACAACAGAATTCTTCTTCAAGATCTTCTTAAGATAGTTTTCTTGAAAGTCTCTCAAAGTATTTCAAGAATCATCTTCAAGTCATTTTGATAGTTGAAAATCGAAGTTCTCAACAAATTTGTATGTGAAAAATAGAAGATAAAACATATCTTCAAAATGAACAAGAAGTCTAACATGTAATTCTCATCACATAGACTGTAAATCTTGAAGCTCTCATCAATGATCTTAGTACTGAGCTGCATGAAGTGTTTGCTTCGATCTTGAAAATCTATCAATTGCTCATCTACAAAAACGTTTCTACTTGACTTTTAATATCATCGACTACTAGCTCATATATCTGTAGTCAATGACTCAAGCTTTTTGTTAGAATCATGCCTAGAGCAAGTCATAAAAATACAGGTAAACGAAGAGTAAATCAGGTAAATGAGAATTCAAAGCTAAAGAGTGAGATCTATCAAGATGCAAAGACTATATGTACAGAAGAAAGAAAAGCACTAAGCTCGATAAAGTTTTAAACTCGCTCAAGAACGCACGTTTCAGTAGAAGACTGAGCATGCTCGTAACATTACTCTCTCTTCTTCAGTCAAGCAATGATTTTATTGCTTCAATCAGCTTCTTTCTTTCTTGTTCATTTTATTATCGTTCTATTTGAGCATTTTAAGCTCATTTCATCAAGCGTTTTAAACTTATTTCATCAAACGTTTTAAGCTCATTTCATCAGACGTTTCAAGTCTATTTCTTCTTGACATAAAGCATTTCAAGCTCTCTTCTTGACATAGAGCGTTTCAAACTCATTTCATCAGACGTTTTAAGTCTATTTCTTCTTGTTGAATGTCATTAAAGCAGACTCATTTTGAATGTTGTTCAAGCAGACTCACTATCGAGTGACGAGCTCAGTCAATGAGATCAATCATTGTCTTCTGATTCATGTCTGCTATACGCATGTAACAGAGCTTGTTTCATTCATGTCATTGAAGCAGACTCACTATTGAGTGATGAGCTTAATGATGAGATCAATATTGAACGCGTCTTTGAAGCAGACTCACTATCACTTCGTGTTTACTACATGCATGTAGCAAAGCTTGTTTCATTCATATCTACTACATGCATGTAGTAGAGCTTGTTCTGTTCGATGATGAGCTCAATCAAGAGATCAACTGTTGTCTTCTGATTCATGCCTGCTACACGTATGTAGCAAAGCTTGTTTCGTTCATGTTTATTGCATTCAATAGAACTTATCTTCTGTTTGATGACTGACTCAATTAAAAGATCAACTATCAACTTGTCATTGTAGCAGACTCACTTCGAATGATGAGTTCAACAATGAGATCAATCGTTATCTGTCTTTGAAGCAGACTCACTATTCTTGTCATTCAAGCAAACTCTTTCTATTCAACTTCAAATATTCAATGATGAATGAGTTTCAGCTCATATCTTTGTGATTTCAGACATGTAGTATATGTTCAATTCTTTCAAGATATATAGTACATGTTTCATTCTGTCTGCAGTACATATCATCTTGCTGTTGTCATCAATGTTGTGAATAGAGATAAATTGTAGAAGATGCAAATAAAGAAAGATTCATGACTGAATTCAATTTTGAATGTCATTCAAGCAAACTCACTATCAAGTGACAAGCTCAATGACAAGATCAATCGTTCTCTTGTCATTATAGCAAACTCACTTTTGATTCAGACTTATCACATTCAATAACGCTTGTTTCGTTCATGTCATTGAAGCAGACTCACTATCGATTCATGTTTTTCAAGCAGACTAGCTATTGAGTGACTGACTCAATGATGAGATCAATTCTTGTTTATCATTGTAGCAGACTCACTTCTGATTTCTGCCTGCAACGCGTCACAGAGCTTGTTCTGTTCATTGATCATCTCAATGATGAGATCAATATCAGATGCACTCTTGAAGCAAAGCTTATTCTGATCGCGTTTATTACATTTGATAGCACTCTCTGTTTCTGCCTATCACATTCGATAGAACTTGTTTCGATTTCTGTCTATCGCGTTTGATAAAGCTTGTTCTGTTCAATGACAAGCTCAGTCAAGAGATTGATCGAGAAATCGATTCATGTCTGCAACGCGTCACAAAGCTTGTTCGATGATGAGTTCAGTCAAGAGCTCAGTCGAGATTTTCTTGTCTGCAACACGTAACAAAGCTTGTTCAATTCAATGACAAGCTCAGTAAAGAGATCAACTGTTGTCTTCACGTTTACTACACATCTGTAGCAGAGCTTCTGCTTTCGATCGTAGAGTTGCAAAAATTGACTCAACTAGAAAGTGAATCACTGTCATGTGATATGTATGAAGCTTTGAATAATGTTAGAATCATGTTTAAAGCAAGTCATCAAGATACAGATAAATGAAGAGTAAATCAGATAAATGAGAATTCAAAGCTAAAGAGTGAGATCTATCAAGATGCAAAGACTATATGTACAGAAGAAAGAAAAGCGCTAAGCTCAATAAAGTCTTAGACTCGCTCAAGAACATGCGTTTCAGTAGAAGACTGAGCATGCTTGTAACACTTTTTTCAGAAATCAGAGTTTTTAAAGTCGAGAATTTCGTCTGAATCAAAGATCTTTTAGTATCATAGAATTTGCTTGAATCAATTGCAACTCATTGCATTCTGAATTTCAATATAGAAGAGTTTAACACTAGAGATATTTCAATAATTCTCATATTCTGAGCAACAATATACATTCATATAGAGAAGAATGTTTATAAAAGTTTCAATTTCGTATTTATTGATGAAATGTCAAAGACGAGAAAACATCAAATTTTCAGTATTTTTCTTCTCTTCAATCTGTATCTTGATAGCGTTACTGTTGATGTGTTCAACAATGATTTGATGATGCTGTAATGTGATAAAAAGATTGAATAAGTCAGAGAAAGAGATAACGTTCTCAGAGACACAGAAAATGAGCGCTTGAGATGAAATTGAAATTGGCTGATAGTTCAAATCAATCGAAGATATCTCTTCTAATAACTTTTCAATTGAGCGCTTCATTTTCTTATCAATCTTCTTTCATAGTGTAATGAGTACAGTGTTCAACTCTTCTGCTACGTCAAACTTGCAGTCTCATAAGAGCATTTTTGAGAAAGCTTCAAGACTATTCTATTTAAATCAGATAGATAAAGTAAATAAACAAATTGTCTCAGTTCTCAGACGTGTTTCTTTGACTAAGTCTCTTCAAGTTAGTCTTTTTCCCTAAGTCTCTTTGAGTTAAAGACTCTCTGAATGACTACGCAGTCTACAAGTAACACGTCTGAGTGCAAATCTCTGTAAGATAGTCTGATTCACATTAACTTTGAAATAATATTGAACTTTGTTGATCGTCTTATCTGATGTGATAAAGTATGAGCGTATTATTGAATTAATTACATTTTGTTCGCTCTGTTTATCTATTCTACAATTTCTATTGACTCGTCTATCTACTCATTACTCTACATGCTCATCATTCTACTCATCATTCTACTCATCACTCTACTCATCATTCTACTCATCACTCTACATATTATTCTACTCATCACTTTATCTACTTGTCTATCTACATGTTCAGCTATCAACTCAACTATTGACTTAATTGTTTACTCATCATTCTACTCGCTTCAAAACATGCTTCAAAATTTCTTCAAAACATGCTTCATGTGACATGTTTAAATAAGCGTCATTCGCTTCATGATTTACTTCATAGTATGCTTTATACATGCTTCATAGCATATGCTAATTAGCTCAATAGAAAGCATTCTTCATGACTCAATATCAAACTTTCTATCAAATTTTCTATCAAACACTCTATCAAACACTCTATCAAATTCTCTATTGAACGCTTTATCAAATTCTCTACCAAATTTTCTATTAAACACTTTATCAAATTCTCTATCAAATTTTCTATCAAACTTTTTATCAAACACTCTATCAAATTTTCTATCAAACTCTCTATCAAACACTCTATTGAAACGACTTAGCACACTTTCTCAATCATCAAAAAGAACGTTCGAATCAAATTTTCATCTTTCAACATGATGTAAGCTTAATCAAGTTCAGTCGACGATATGATCATGAAATATCAAGCAACAAGAGCAAAAAACAGAAGCAAGCATATTCTTGATTGCGCTGCTCGACTGCTCGAATTATCGCTTGCAGTCGACTCGATGATTCGACTGCGCAATTTATTGATCTTGCAGAACTTTATTGATACTTAAATTAGACGCATCAGATAAAGCATATGTGAAAGTACAATCGCAAGTTCACATACACTATGATTTACATGTTGTGCATTGATGATCGCGTCACGAACAAGAATGTTGTGACTTGCAAAAGTTAACGAGTCAGCTTGTGTGAGCTGTCACCAAAATAACGCAGATCAATCTATCTTACAAGGGTTTGCACTCAGACGTGCCGCTCGTACGCTGCGCAGTCAGCCAAGGCTAACCCGAAGGGACTTAGGGAGGGCGCTAACCCGAAGGGGCTTAGCGACGCTGGCACGTCTGAGAACTGAGGCAACAAACAAACAAACAATGTTCGGTGCTTACTAACTAGCCGAATATCCTTACTAGTGGTGGTGATCTGATGCTATATTTAGGGTGGCTCCATAACCATCGGGCAAAGGGATATAAGCATGAGCACGTAAGGTACGAGTAATTAAGGTTAGGTACCTTATACGGTACCTGTCAGGCTTTGTTGCTGCGGGCTTTGGACCTGCATCATTGCGAATTTATGCACCGAAAAGACCGAAAAGACAGACACCCATTAATGATTCATACGGCCGATAATTCAAGAGAAACCCAAATGAAACCCGACGAGGGGGGAGCGGCGAGATTGCTGTATTCCGTACCATGTCTCCAGATAAGAAATACAATACATTGAAAAATACGGAAGTACTATCCGACGAATCTATGCTTACGTGGTATGTTTGCCTCCCAGGATCAGACTACTTGATCCAATCACGAGGATACCACACTTTCACGTTGTCGTGGACGCAGGGCCAAGATCATTTCCACACCCTAGTCTCGGATCTACTGTGTACTACTCCGTACTACTGCGGTAATAATGGTAAGGTACCTTAATGGCTCCATCCCGCTCGGATACGCTTGTCCTCGTTGCTTGACTCCAATCGGGGATTTCTGGTGCTGGAATGGGCTCATACAACAGAGAGCTGAGACACCCAAATGCTGTCGTCAGCCAAAGACAACGTTCTGTGATGCGTCAGAGACTTTGCTACAGAAACAGGCCCCTTTTACACATGAACCGTGACGCCCTAGAGCACCCCTGGCACGTATGTACAGTACACTATGTACTCGTACCACCGTAGTCCACGGGCCCTTAGAACTAGGCCTGCACGGTAGGTTCCATGGGCGAATCACCTTAGGGCATATTGTCGCTTTCACGGTACCTGAACTTCCTGGACTTCCGCTAGATCCCCCCCCACCCACCCCCT
>JAABUL010000060.1_pt1 | contig 193437 bp, 226 predicted proteins | sample 5559151 | NCBI WGS metagenome assembly JAABUL01 (sample SAMN10711876, study PRJNA513368) | rock metagenome | isolation source: Antarctica rocks | place: Antarctica: Victoria Land, Pudding Butte sud | reverse complement strand
GGCGGGACTGTTCGAGGAGGGCGAGGATGTCGGATTGGGCGGAGAGGAAGGGGTCCGAGGAGGCCATCGTGGTTGTCTGAATTCGAGTCGGGTGATTTTGTGTTCGAATCGGGAGCAGTGCTATATCTAGGAAGTCTAGAAGTGTGTCATCTGGTGTACAGCGAATACATGTCGAAAAGAGAGTCGCATGTGAAAGTCGAGTCGCGAGTCTGGGAAGCAGCGCCTGAAAGTGCGGCGGTGCAATTCGAGAGATCCCAGCCCGAATATCAAGTCGTTGTAGACACAGCAAGATGCAGAAACTACCACAAATGCCTCAAGAACACCCCCAGTAAATGCGAGAGCAGAGGTACGTCTAGTAGCAAGTTTGGCAACAGCAGCCGCGGTCACAGACGGCATGGAGAGAGAAAGTCGCCCGCCGATGTTCGTTCATACCAACGATCCAGTCGAGTCGTTGTTCAATACTGGGGTATTTGACAAGGTGGAAAATCAATTAGCCTTGAAGTATCTTCCTTCTACTCCTGTTCAAGAAGCAAATCCGTTGCATCCTCTCTACTGCACATCATTAGGCACCAACGGCAGTATAACCGAACTATTCGTCATCGGATTCGCACTCCCACACCCAACCTGCCCCGTCTTCAGGTAACACGACCCGGAGCTCACATCGGAAGGCGAGTTGTAAGTCACAGTCCCGCACTTCATCGCCGACCCGCCAAGCGAGTTGTCGTTGTAGAATACGCACTCGGCCACGCAGTCGGCATAGCTGGCGCAAGCTGGGTAAGGCGAAGGAGGCGCTGGGCCGTTGGCGTAGCAGAAGAAGTTGATGATGTCCATGCCAGGGAAATCGAGGTTGGGGTAGGAACCTAGATGTGGTGTTAGATGTGATTAATACGATGGATCGGGACAAGCTACTTACCGAATGATGAGCCATCTGGGAAGTTGGAAATGGCGCTTGGAGAGGGGAGGATAGTGAAGGTGCTGGTATAGTATTGCGTGGCTGAGTAGGTGGAGGTGAAGCTGGTTGTGGTTGTTGTGGACGTTGTCGTCTTGTCTACGGGTGGGGCGGGGATGACTTTGGTGACCGTCTGCTGAGGAAGTGTCACGGTGACGAGAGACAGAGTCGATGGGGTAGAAATGCTGAGGCATGAGCATGCCGAAGTGATCGAGGGGCCTTGGAAGCCGGTCAGACACGTCGATATCCCGATCGGCGTAGGCTCCCAGCCCTTAGGCGGATTCGCCTGCAAGACAGAAGAATCAGCAATTGTCTCCATATTTCGAAATTTTCAAAAGGTCTCAAAGCGGATCACGACCTGCGATCTTGTCTCGGAGAGCCCTTTTGCTCAAAGACGCTTACCCAAACCTGAGGCTTCGCTGGAGGCGGAAGCGGGAATCCACGCTTGTTCTTGCTTGGAGTTTCCGGGACTACGGTGGCTCCCAATGCGCAAGTAGAGGTGACGCTGACGGCACCGACTGGGTAGACTGTGGTGGTCCTGAACAGAAGGACAGCCGGGTCAGCAAGTGGCTCCACTTTTGCTTTTTCGAACAGTTTATAGATCTTAGAGCGCAACATGAAGTCTCATCGTGTGCCGGAGAACCCTTCTAATCATTGATCCTTACCCATATACAGTCGAAGTCGAATATGATGTGATGACATCGGTAGTTGGCACGCTTGTGGTGATTGTCTTGCAAGGTGGCGTAGACGTGACAGACGAGGTTTGCGTGACGGTCGAAATAGCGAGAACGCTGCTGCAGAAGGGCGTCACAACGCTCTGAGCGCGCATGATATTGATGATGCCATTTACAGCCTGGCAACTGACTCCTCGCTCTTGTAGCGGAGATCCGTAGACTGAGGCGATGAGGCCTGCGGCGAGAAGGAATTTGGACATGTTGGCTGAACCGGTGTAAAGATCTCTGGAAGAACGACAAGAAACGAGAGGCTTGAGTTGGACAACAGCTAAACGAGGGAGAGGTTGGAAGCAAGAGAGACAAGGATTACTGCCGAAGCGAAACAACCTCGATCTTGTATGCAGAGAAGGAAGCTTAATACTCTTTATCCTGGGACCCACCTGCTATCACCCGGTGAAGCCACCACAGAACGAGACTCTTCTGGTGGGCTGAGAGAAGTTGGAACGGGGAGCCAGTGAGCGCAGCGCGTGGTCAACACGAATCGCACCGCACGCGATATCCGTGGTTGAAGGCGCCACATCTGTGTAGTAGTCGGGCGTGGAGCACGAAATCGGTGTCGGGGAAGGCCAGCGTTCCCTGATTCAGTCGGTTCACGCTTCGTTATAGCTATATAGGCGCCTTCGCGCGCCTCGGAGGCAGATTAGGTGTGGTCGAGGACGTTGTATAGGAGCAATAAACTCTAAAACTCGGAAAGTGAAGTCGAGATTCCACCAGACTGACAAGCAGAAGCTCGAGTCCAGATGAACGACGTCGAGTTCGTGATGTGTCCGATGGGATATGGCTCGGGACCAGCCATTGCTGCGAGTCGATGGGAAAAATGCAGGCAAGGAGTCGAGATATATAGGTGTCCATCTGCGCGGTAAGCGGAAAGAGCGATCTCGCGCGTTACGAAGAACATCCATTAGCGTCTCTTGGATCATGGCCAATTACATATCGTACCGAGTAACGAGACCGAGATCCAGCCGATCGGATCTGAGATGCTAGCGTGCGCGAGACGCGAGACGCGAAGGACAACCGCTAGCTCCCGTGTCTTGCTGCCAGTGAAAGGGCTTACCGCGTCACCGCGTTACCACGTTACCGCGTTGCATTCCATTCCTCCTCCTCCTCCTGAGTTTGTTCCTGGTGAAATGATAAATACGTAGACGTGGGCTTGCCAGGAACCAAGCTTTAGCCTCTGCCGACTAACTGGAAGACCGCAACAACCCAAGGTAGCTCGACACGAAGACGAACGGAGACGATAACCAGCATTACTTGCCAACAGACAGGATGGACACGTCTAATACTCATGTAACGATGCACGCTCCCAATTGCTACCGCTATGAAGGCCATTGAAAGCGGATATTATCCTTGTCCAACCCTTCCTTGACGACGTCGATTCCGCCAGATTTGATCATCCATTCCAGCCGGTGATCGCGATATTCCCTCTTGAGCAAACCCTTCTCCAGGGCTCCACGAGCTGCGGCAACCCCTCCCACGCCTCTGGAAAACTCCTCGAACACAGATGCCACCGAAGGGCGACGCTTCGCACGTTCATACCAATCTCTCAGCGTCGTTCCAGGCTCAGGTTCCAATCCATACGAGAACGAGCGATTGACGAACGGCCACACACAAACGTCAGCGTACCCGAACACATCGCCACTGAACCATGCAGTTCCAAGCTGCTCCATGAGCCAGGCCTGTATTTTCTTGGCCTGGAGCTTCGCCGTTGCCCTCATGGCATCTGCCAATTCACCTTGGACCCGTTGAAATGTCTCAATCTCGCCCATCCCCCAATTCACGGCCTCGTATTGCGAGTCGCACACGTCCTCTATCATGCGCGCTCTCGCGCGACCCACAGCATCTGCTGCCCTGAGCGGCACATCAGGGTAATTGTCTTCAAGATACTCGAGGATGATGGTGGAGTCGAAGACTTTCACGTCGCCATCGACCAACGTTGGAATCTCGAGACGATGGTTGTCCTTGACAAAGTCGGGGTCTAGAAGTGCTAAGTTGCCACTGCCTCCGCCTCTGGGTGTCTCGAAGGTAAACGGAACATTCTTCTCTCGAAGGGCGATGCGGACCTTTTGGGCGAATGGGCTCACCGGATGGTCCCAAAGGAAGAGATCTGCCATTGGTGTTTCTTGAGCAGGTAAGTGAGGTCTCGAGTGGCTCAGTGTGATCGCTCAATCGTTAAGACCAAGCGTTGCGAAAACACATTGGCAAATCTAAATATCAGCTCCAGTCTAGCAATCGAGATCCATTGCCGGCCATGGCGATTCCATTGACTAGGTCGTCAGCGATGCCAGTTCAGTGTAGCATTATCAGTGCATGGGACGGACAATAGGCATACCGAAGGTCCGCTGGCATCGACGTTCGCCAGCTTCAACTCAACAGCACGTTCGCATGACACGGAAAAGCGATCTACATAACGTAATCCGTGTTCGTCGTTGTGTTTGTGTGGCTTGTGCGCAGCACCGGGTCCTTTGCCGTCTACGAAGACGCTTACTGACCGGAAAAGTCGACCTGTAGCTCATCGAGCCGACCACGGTGTCGCCGACCACGGTGTCAGTCCGCCGGACTGAACCATCTAAACTCCCACAGCCAAGTCTGCCATACGCTAAGACCATCTATTTGTTGCTCCTTTTTGCCGATTGTTTGCTTCGCATTTGCCTTCGCACTCGACATTTGGATTGACAAGATGCAGAGCGCCACACACGACGATGACCCCAAGTCACCTTTCCCAAACCCAAGAGTGCTGATCACTGGCCACGACTCCGTAGGCAAAGCCATTGTCCAAAGTTCTACCGTCGAGGAGACGAAAGCCTACACGGGAATGCGAGTGAGCCACACTCTCCTGTATTCGACTTCGGAGTTCCCACCGGACCTCAACAACGACAAAGACATCAAACTGCACGAAGAGCTCAAGGCCTCGGGCAAGCTGAATATCGTCAACCCGGGCGGAACCATTATCCGCGTCGTCAACTTTGCGCCTCGCAACAAGTCTATGATGCATCGCACGCAGTCGCTGGACTACGGCGGGGTTATGGAAGGAGAGATTGTTATGGAATTGGACGACGGAAATAAAACGCTTATGAGTAAGGGAGACGTTGCTGTGCAGCGTGCCACGATGCACACGTGGAAGAATGCCAGCGAAACGGAGTGGGCTAGGATGCTGTTCGTTTTGCAGGACTGCCAGCCGCTGTTGCTGGGTGGTCAAAGGCTGAAGGAAGATCTGGGAGATGTTGGGAACGGCATCTTTCCGGGCAGCGGTAATGATGGATAGCCAGCTTTCGCACGGCAGTCGATTCATTCTGTAGAACGAAGAAATCAAACTTGACTTTTGACTTGTCGGATTATTATTCTCCCGATCCGGAGTGGACAATTGTTCGACTGCGCGTCGAGATCTTCCAGATGCTTTCACCGTCTTAACCTGCGAACCCCTCAAACACCTCGTACACGTAGGAAAAGGTACAGTCTTCAATACGTCCTGAGACGTCCGCGACTATGCGACCCCAGAGAAGGGCTCGTGTCCTGAGCATGCTCCTCTGGCAACTCGGGAATCACCCAGGGTGAGCTTGGCTATTCTCCGGATGGGCTTCATCCATTTTCCGTGTCTTCGTCGCCTACACGCGGCAATGCTCGCGAGGGAAATATTTGATTCATCCACAAGGCCGTCAACGCGACTTTCACGTTGATGCTCTGACCATACAACGAAATCGTACTGTTCCATACGCCTCAGCGATGCGTTCCAGTTACATCATCAAGAATGCTACTGTCGTGTCGGTTGACAAAGCTATTGGCACCGTCCCAGATTGCGACGTTCTCATCGAAGATGGGCTCATTAAAGCAGTTGGTCCTAAAATGCAGTACCCTTCCGCCGCCACGGTTATCGACGGCACCAATGCCATCGTATCGCCTGGCTTCATCGACACCCATCGACACACATGGCAAACCCAACTGAGAACGATCGGCGCGGACTACGTTTTATCGGACTACATACTGAACATGAGACAAATCTATGGCTCTTCTTATACAGTACATGACGCCTACCTTGGGAACTTCTGCGGCGCGCTCGACTCTATCGACAATGGCATTACGTACCTGGTTGATCATTCGCACATCATCAACTCTCCGGACCACGCAGATGCGGCGATCAAGGGCCTGCAGGATGCCAGAATTCGAGCGACGTTCTGTTACGCGATGTATCCAAACCCTGCATGGCCAGGCTCATGCGTGGACAAGGAGCGCGAGGAGGAAACGCCTGACTGGAGGTTGAATGATGTCCGCAGAATCTCAACGAAATTCTTCGGAGCGAGTCAGCCTGGTGACCTCTTGAGGCTCGGATTCGCTCTGTCTGAGCCTGATATGACCGCAATTGATCGGCTCGTCCACGAGATTGAATATGCACGATCTGTTGGTTGCAAAGTCATCACTGGACATTTCAATTTCGGCAAGTGGGATCCGGGCAACTGCATCGTGAGGCAACTAGACCAACGAGGTTTACTCGGACCGGACCTACTGCTAAGCCACGGCAACACCTTGGCTGACGACGAATTAGAAGCCGTCGCGAAGCATGGCTGTGGCATATCGTCAACCCCTGACACTGAGCTGCAAATGGGAATGAGTCACCCGGTGGCCTTCAAAGCCAAGGATCGGGGCTGTAGCGCTGCCTCTCTCGGCGTTGATGTCTGCTGCAGTGCTCCCGCAGACATGTTTGCGCAAATGCGGCTCTTGTTGCAAGCTCAGAGACATCTCCAGCACGAAGCCGGGGAAAGTGCGCCTCTCAAGATGTCGCGTAGCTGTGAAGAAGTGCTAGAGTTCGCTACAATGGGCGGCGCGAAGGCCGTTGGACTTGAGAAAGTGATTGGGAGCATTACTCCCGGCAAAAGAGCAGATCTGTTGATTACGAGGTGTGATGCTCCTCGGTTGGTCCCAGCACACGATCCCATTGGCACCCTTGTTTTGTACGCCAACGGATCGGACATCGACACTGTCATGATTGACGGCGAACTTATCAAGTTCGAGGGAAAACTAACCAACATCGATTGGCCGAATTTGCGGGATGAATTACGGACGTCCGTCGCCAACATCGTAAGTTGCCTGCTTCTGCGGAACCTTTACATCAAGGTGGCAAGGCAGATATCACCCAACGAACATGAGCTGTGGAACTAACGTGCTCGTGAGCTTAGATGAGCAGATCAAAGAATGTCCCGATGGCAGATGTCGAAGCCACGCGGGACTATATGGTCAAGACAATTGATGTTATCAATCAGCGCCGGAAAGCAAATGGCACCAACTAAATCTGACAACGCAAGCTTGCTGACGCTTGAGTAACCATCTGATAGCGCACAGGTTTTATTAGCGGTCTCTCGTACACGCCATCGGATTACGAGATTCAAGCAGAGTAAGGAGAAGCCTGTAGAGATCTAGATTCGGATCCTAATTGTCCAGCCGTCAGCCAAACAGTTCTCCTCACATTCTCTCCGCCTCTCCATGTTCTCCGCGTCTTGGCTCAATTTGCTCCGTCCCTCGGTACTGGGAGATACCGTTTTCCGTCTGCAAAAGATATCTTCTCCGCCTGTGTGCTTCCACACGGTGATCTTGTTGCATCAGATATTGGAGTGATGAGCCATGTCGACTGGTCGACCACGAAAAGCATGTGGCACCTGCAAGAGCCAGAAGGTAGTAGGAATGCCCGCAGGCGCCCAGGATCACGTGCTGACTCACATAGATTGGCTGCACAGGAGAGAAGCCTGCTTGCAAACGTTGCTCAAGGCTGAGACATACATGCAGCTACAAAGATGCAGTGAGCGCGGCTTCGTTGGACTCGCCACAGTCCTGGAGCTTTGAGCGCAGCAAAAGGTGTCATTCGCCATCACCAGCATTGCGAATGCAGAGACACGCGGCAACCAGGCAATCCCCACGAGCTCGACTCTTGCCCGTTCTTACACCACAGACTGCTTCCGAAGAGCAGTACCTTGGCATTCCAAAAGCCCTTGTATTGACCCTTGTTGGTCTGTATTTTGAGAACGTGTACAATGCTCATCTTCTGCTTCACAGAAGATCTTTCTTCGAGTCACTGACTTTAGAGACGGCTCGCCAACATGTCGTTCTAGGTATCTGCGCCTGGGGAGCAAAGTATGTTGACCCAGCAAGTAATCTGGCCCCTTTCAACTGGCTGAGACTGACTACATAGGTTCTATCGAGATGTGAATGGTCATGCGACTCTCAAAGACCAGGGCTTCATGCTTGAGTGGGCTCAACGCGCGGGCACCCTAGCGTTGAAGGATATACATGAGTTCCGCGACGACAGTCTAGTGACGTTGATCAACCTGAGTATTTTCTGGCATGGCGAAGGATCTTGGAGGAAGGCTATACTCTATAAAGGTTTTGGAGTACATCTTTCTGTCATGCTGCGAGGCTAACTTGGATACAGGAAGTGCGTGCAATCTACTATCTATCATTGGCGTCAGGCTTGGGACATCTGATCAAGAAGCATCTTTGGAGTCTGAGATGCGTCGCCGTCGATGCTGGGCTACGTTTCTTGCGCACTGCCACAACGGGGAGTCGCTCTCGACTTTCCCAATTACGGGTATGGATAAGCTAGCACTCCCATGGCTGGAGACACATTTTGAAGCAGGGTTTTCGGCAAATGATTCAGTCACTCTGACTTCCCGCCAGAGCGGTGGAGGTATCTATGCAAAGCTGATTGAGGCTATGATGCTTTGGTGAGCCGAGTGATTCCGTATGCTTGCGCAAGCTCATTCAGCAACAGGTCTGCTGTATCCTCTTGTGTAAAGACGACCGGAACAAGTCTCGGGCGAGAGCTTCCCGAGATTTATGCCCTTCATGAAGAATTATCGGCCTGGTGGGGAAGACTGCCCGTCGAGATGCGTCTTACGCCGACCAACATTGCTACAATTTCATCGGAGTTGCTCCCAAACGTCCTGCTGGTGAACGTTGTGTATCATCAGTCACTTTGCACTCTCCACGCCTCTATCGTGCCGCTATTCTGTTGGGGGGCTGCACCTGACGACGACGCATGGTCCACAGCACGGAAGCTTTCTGCACAGCTCGCCTACGAGCACGCCTGTTTGACTTCGGAGCTACTCAATGCTGTCCTTTCGACATCTATGAATCATAGCGCGATCCCGAGTTTCATCAGCTACGGAGCATATTGTGGCTGTGCAATACAAATCCCATTCATGTGGAGCTCGAATCGACAAGTGCGAGAGAGAGCCTGTGCTAACGTGAAGGCGAACATGAAGATGACCAGCATCATGGCAAAGTACTGGAAATACGCGGCGCTGCTGGTACGACCACCAATTCATCCCAAAGAAATCAGCTAACGCCCATCTCCAACAGAAAGTCTACGTTCACTGTTTGTACCATGCACACAAAACCAATCCAATCATTCTTGAGGACGAACCCAAATGCGCCGACACGGACAAGTTGACCAGCTTCAATATGAACGCACCCCACGTACAGGCATCAATTCTCGAGTTCATCGCTGTGCTTCGCTCCGGTGACGGCGGCTATGCGAAACCAGGAGAAGCGCCAGTCCTGGAGATTGAACATGTCGTGGAGGAAGAGGAAATCCCGCCGTGCAGCCCTGCTGCTACAAATTACGAAGGTACTGATATCAATAGACGATGGTTGGTCACGCACTAAAGATTTACCTAGCATCTACAGTGCAGCACGACGCCACTTCGCCTGAGGAAGGAAACCCAGTGGAACAAGTTTATCCGATGGTGCCTTTGACGCCAACGTCTGCTATACACTTCCAGTCGCCCACGGCACAGCAGCTTGAGCATCCGTTGCAGACCCTCAGGTCCACTTTCTCAACTCGACCCCACTTTGACATACTATCTGCCATCGACAATGAATCTTTGGATATATTCCAGCCTCTCGTCGATCCAGATATGTTAGACCTTTTCCCGAGCGGCGAGCTACCTGACATGTCGGTGTTCGAAAGTGGCGCATGGAACCTGGACCAGTTCGAGATGGAAGGTTGGAACGATATTGGTGACTTTGGCAGTAGAGCTGGCTGGAATGTGGCTATGAGTGGTTCGTGACGGGACATTTTCCGGACTGATCGTTATTTCGAAGCGCTACAGGTAGGCGTTGGCAGATCCTTGGTAATTGGCGACCGCTCAATGCATTGTTTGGACTGCTTGCTACTCAGCGCTTCCAACGTTACGCCCCATCGGCTGGCTAAGGGGCCATTGTGTAGTGCAAGAAGGTAAGAAGTCAAGGAGATCATCAAAATATACTCTGTATGAACTTCGCATCGATTAACCCGAAGAACCATAGTCTACCTTCTCGTGTTCAGAAAAAGCATCTTCGAGACGATAACTTGTCTTGCGGCAGCAGATCGAGAAGACCAAACGGTAGAAACCTTCCACTTCATCGAACTGCCACTTTTTTTGCTCACCAGCCGAGCCCCCAACACGATCAGACCACAAACTTACTCGTCCACATTCGTAGTCGTGCCCCGTAGATGTACATAGGAATTGTCATCAGCAGGATGACACCCTCTATCAGGATTTGATATCCGGACACCTGCCAGGTTGGAAATCAGCCATTCGCCAAGTAACAGGTCATCGTTAACGTACCTTCACAAGCCCGTCTTTGGCGATCCAAGGGAACACCGCAAAGCTCAGTCCGAAAGCGAAGGTGTTCTTTGCTGCGGTAATAACCGTCAAGGTCTCCTTTGACACCGGCCTGTAGCAGTCTACCACATAGGTCATGCCAATCCCTGGAACAGCACAGAGAACGGCGTATGTAGTGGCCGCTCCCACAATAGGCACCATCGGGGGCAAACGATCTTCAATGCCCGCACCCCAGAGCATGAGACCCACGGGAGCAGCTATACCGGGAGGAATTATGCACCTAGGGTGTTGGGCAGCAGAGTCAGCAAATATCTCGACTCTATGAGCGTATCGTGGAAGGTCTTGATGCACAGCATAATGCTTGATGCTATCTTGGAGATCCGCCGCTCATCAGTCTGACGTACCACAGCCGGAACTCTGGTGCAAAATAGCCGCCGCGGCGCTTGGTAATGAAACGAACAGTCCAGTCTGTGAAGGGTCCGCCTGCGAAACAGCCGAGCACTGAAGCAACGAGATACTGTGTTTGGGTCAGTCCTCGATCACAAGACCAATAGGGAAGAAGATGGAGCCACACCGAACAGCTGATGTTGCCCACAGCAAGTGGAGAAAACCCGTAGACAACAGGGAAAAGAGCGCTCTGTGAAGTGATCTGGAAGGTAGTCCAGCCCAGGCATACACCGTATGTGAGGATACAGTACCACACTGCTGGGAAACGTAGCGTGCGGAACGGTCTCCACCAGAGCCACCAGATGGAGAACTCCCTGCAGCACGGTCAGTAAGCCAGCCGTGCTCGGGAGAAGGACTACCAGTGGCGTGGCTCCACTCACCTATTGTACCAGGAAGTGACGCCCAAGGAGCCAACCCAACTGCTCCTTACGCCAGCACGAATGCTAGGCAGTTGCGAAGCCGGAAGACCTTCACCTGAATATATGGGTAACAGAATTAGCAGGGTGTCTCGGAACTACGAGCAAGTAACAAAACGTCTTAGAGCGCCACAAGGTGCGGGACACTGTTTCGGAGAACCCTTCCACTCTCAGATTGGCTTACCAGATTCGTCCTCCAGCGGACGGTTAAAGTTGGTCTCGGCCTGGAACAGTATCACAATCACGAAGAGCACCCCAGTGAGAATCACCTGATGCCACCATACCCATTGCGGGCCGGAGTCGGCTGTGGCTATCAAACCAGAGAATATGCTTCCCAACGATGTACCGATCGTAAAGAGGAGCAGATTGATCCCGATCCAAAGGCCGCGTTCGTGCAAGAAGTACATATCGGCAACAATGACAGGACCGATGCCCTCGGAGACGCTTGCAGCGAAACCTTGCACGATTCGAGCACCTGAGCGGGGAGTGGAAGAATTAGCAAGCGTCTCCGAGCTACCGTTTGGTTCGAAGATATCATAGAACGTCGGACGATGCTTGATACTGTCTCGGAAATCTCTTACGTTGACGTACCAAGGAGTGAGCCATACGACTGGGCTACCGCAGCCCAGATGGTCGAGACGAAGAAGAGGCCCGAGCAGGCGATAAGGACGGGTCGTTTCCCAATCTTCTCCGAGAGAGGAATCCAGAAGAGATTACCCAAGCCCAGGAACAGCAGGTTGAACGTGAGCAGCCAACCTGCTTTGGTGATGGAGACTTGGAACTCAGTTGCGACAAGTACAAGGATTGGTGAGATGGAAACAGTGATGTAGTTCGACAGAAACACGAACAGGCAAGCACTGCCGAACGTCGTATGCTTTCTCCACGGGGCCCATGTCTACGACGCACGTGGTCAGCTATGGCTACTATCAACACTGACAGGTAAGGGACAAACTAGAGGGTCGCGTGGATCAGCCGTGGGGCGAGGGAGCAGTAGTCTCTCCAAGACTCTGCCTTGATCGTCCTCTGGGAGCTGTTAGAAGCTATAACCATGATGGGAGTACTTATATGCCTTGGTAAAGATGCGCTTTTCCAACAAGTGCGGCACTGTGCACCAACTCCGTCTCACGCAAGCTAATAGACCTCTTCGACTCCATTTAGGATCTGGAGCAGGATAGAGCTGCTCTGACTGTGCAGGTCATTCTGTATGTGTTGTGTGTGAGCCAGACTATTTAACCTCGATGCAGGCTTCGCTTTGGTGTCGCACACTCGCCGATGAGTTCCAGGCCCATCGTCTCTAGCTAAATCGAGTCATTGAACACCTCTCCAGGGGCCAGCTTGTTGTTCTAAGCCCAGTCGGTTTTCGGGAGACGGACAATGTGGCTTGACCGCAAAACGTTCACCGTGTCGGACGGAAAACCATGAAGTGCGCCTGAAACTCGTTGTTCCGAACACCGATATTGCCTGCGCAGGACACTGCAAGGTAGGGAGCCACCGCTTCCCATATTCATGGCAGGTCAGGTTTTGCCTGTGTCGTGGATCTTGGATTAGAAGGAAGTTGAAGTTCAGGTAACTGGCCAGAAGCGCAACTCACGACCATGGCCTCCTGGGTGCACGACGACGAAGGTTCGCATTTCTCCCTGCAGAACTTGCCGTATGGTATCTTTAGCACCGAGGCTTCGCCAGCAAGGGTTGGTGTTGCTATTGGCGAGCATGTACTCGACCTCAAGGTATTAGCAGAGGGCGGCATCTTTGACGATCTCGACTTCGACGTCACGGCTCTGCTCCAACCCACACTCAATGCTTTCGCAGCACTCGGACGGCACGTCCAATCTAGAGTACGACAGAGGCTCCAGGACCTCTTGAAAGAAGATACTGAATTCGGCAATGTCCTTCGTGACAACCATACCCTTCGCGGCAGAGCTCTAGTTCGGCTGAGCAGTGTGACCATGCACTTGCCCATGGTCATCGGCGACTACACGGACTTCTTTGTCGGGCTGCACCACGCAGTAACGGTAAGAGTTATCTTGGTTGAACCAACATATCTTGGTCTGACACTTGAATTAGTGCGCAGATATCTTGAAGCCCGGAGCGACAATTGAGCAGCTCTGCCCGTGCTTCTTCAACTTACCAATAGCATACAACGGCCGCGCCTCGTCCGTAGTGGTGTCGGAGACTCCACTTCACAGGCCGCACGGGCAGTTCCCAGTGGAGGCTACTGTGGTGTCCGGTCCATGTCGGAAGCTAGATTTCGAGGTCGAGTTCGCCTGTTTCGTCGGGAAAGGCAACAAGATGGGCGAGCCCATTGGCGTGGACTCAGCCGAAGACCACATCTTTGGATTCGTCTTGATGAACGACTGGTCCGCCCGTGATATACAAATGTATGAAGCCACCATTATGGGCCCGTTCAATGGGAAGAGCTTCTGCACCACGGTATCTCCGTGGGTCGTCCCACCCGAGGCCTTGGATCCGTTCCGAGTTGCGCCGAAGAAGACACCAGTAAGCCGTGCAGACTGCTGTCTCTCGCGTAAGGAGACCAGACTGACAATGTACAGCGCACGTTGCCCGACTATCTTGTGGAGAAGTCAGAGTTGTCCGCTTATGACATCTCGATTCGAGCTACGCTTGAAGGTAAGCATCAGAAGTCGAGGATATGGGTCGGAGCTGATGGTAGTAGCCAACGGTCAAACGTACAAAGTAGCAGACTGCAACACGAATAATGTGATATTCTCCTTCGCGCAGATGATCGCACACCATACTAGAGGTGGCTGTCCCTTGCGAACGGGCGATCTCATCGCAACGGGCACGCTATCCGGTCCTGATCGGGAGAACGCTGGATGCTTGCTCGAGCAGACGCGCGGTGGGAAAGATCCATACGAGATGGTAGCAGAGAATTCCTCGACGGGCAACGTGCTTAGGACTTACCTTGAAGACAATGATAGGATCACCTTCACAGCACAAGCATCAGGAGCAGCTGGGAATGTTGGCTTCGGGTCGTGTTCAGGCATGGTATTGCCAGCTCCTTGAGTTTCTGATGGAATCGTACTGCGGCCGCTGGTCCATTGTTACACTAAAGAAGCTGCTCGGCATGTTCGTGCCTCGGCCAGTGGCTCGCTGCATCAATCAAAAGGACAGCATATATCTTCATCACTCTCTTCCACATTCAGTTCCTGCCTCAGCTTTTCCAGCGCCGGCTTCAGGTCCGCATGGCATGCGTAGAAAAGCTGTTGTATAGCCACGGTGCCTCCTCGCCTGCGGATGTCTCCGAGCACTCGCAATTGTGGCGCGGACCAGTCATCAGGCAGCGGCGGTGTACTCTGATACGCGTATGTGATTTCGCCACGGCTGGTTAGTGACGCCAATAGAGACAGCGGAATATGATGGCAACCATCGTGGTAGGACGGAGCAGTTCCCTGTACTCCCACGCGGGCAGACTTGTTCGCGTATCTTACGAATATTTCGATCCAGGGACGAAGGGATTCAACGATGGTGGCCTGGCTTTCCTCAGAGTAGTCCAAGACGAAGGTATTTCCAGCGAAGTAGATGGGCAGCACTTGGTCTCGCAGCGAGCGACTTGCCTGCGCTGCGCTGGGCGAGGAGGGCGGAACCGCTACTTCATCATGGTCTCCTTGATCCCCCGGGTCGAAGAGATCTTGGCCGTTGGGTACTAGGTGGGTTCGGATCTTGATAGGTTCGTGCTCGACCACGGCGTAGCGGAAGATGTGGTCCTGCAGTTCTGCGGGTAGTTGTCTGAGCCTCGAGAGGCGTGGGGGTTCGTCAACCTCGTCCATCATGGTACTTGGTCTCTTGAGCCGCCAATGCCGGGATTTCCGTCGTGATCATCCGGACGGCAGCTTTGCGATATATTCCTGACGATTGGCACAGCAAGAGTCTTACATAGCTTCGAGAACAGGTTATTGAGTCATCCAGTCACTATGACGACTTGATCCAACACATTTGGCCCCAATCATCGGTGTCCATATTCGTTTCGCGCAGTCTTGCTAGCGTGCGCGAGATGAAGGGAATCCAGTAGCGTCCGCGCCTCAAAGCCAGTGAGGAGATCTACCACCCGCCGTGTCCTCCTCCTTCGTGACGTGCTGTAAGAGCTGCTCTATCAGAGCTGGTGGAGAGTCAAGATGCTGCAGCGATATCTTTGTAAGTTTATAGAGAGGAACTTGGCGAACCTCCGGTAGCTCAGCCTCCTGCCGCCCAATCATTGGGAAGTCAGAAATCAGGAAACCGCAAGTTGCTGGTGTGTAGTGGAAGCGAATCTCATCAGCTCATCATACTGCTCACTACCTCCACGACTGCAAAAGTCTGTGCGATTTGTCGATGCTTACAAGTCTCATACTATATTATCGTTATACTCTACGCTATCTACCTAGCTCCTTACATGATATATCGTAGTGTCGTTATCGTTATCGTTCTGTCGTAGTATGAGGAAGCATCGGATTTGCGGTAGGAAGGCGTCCTGGGACGACAGACTTTGGCAGCGGCGGTAGTACCACCGACCTTGCAGAGTCCCCACGGGCGGATACGAATAGTTGACTGACTGCGTTGCGGACTTATGTTCGTTCCAGGTCTGGGGGGTTTGAAGGTGGTCTCATGGTTGTAGAGGATGGACTGTACTGTCGTCGGTTGCTGCTTGCGCTGCTGGAAGGTGCGGAAGGTGCGGGCGCGGACAGGAACGTAGCGAGCGAAGTGGGCATTAGGTCAAGGTTGTTCGAGAGATGACAGCTTCACATTCGCCTTCACCTCCACCTTCGAATTGATGATGCCGCATCTCTCGCCGGACCCTGCCAAAGCGCACCTGATCATGACTCCCCTGCAGCCGTAATCCCGAACCAAATCGCATCAGCGAACCGCAGAGCGCCCATATGCTCTAGCCCTCCATCAGATGCAGGTGCAGACGCTGCAGCGTGCAAGTACGCCATGATAGGTTGTGCCTGAGGCAGCTGCGCGGCATCATCGAGCTCGGCTAGACGTACGAACATGCTGCGGTTGCGGGCGAAGAAGGTGCGCAGGCTATTTGGGGCACCATCATCGGGTTCATCTGTGGGCTGGCGTGCGGGCGTGCTGGCAGCGCGGAGCTCTATGAGGCGTTGGGCGGTGGCGTGGAGGTTGCTTGAGGATGCCGTGCTCGAGGGATCGGGAGAGGGAGGGACGAATGGGAAGAGAAAGTGGTTCTGCAACTCCTCCCCTTGTACCATCGTAGTCACGCTGCTTGTGTTGTCGTCCACCAAGCGATCATCGTTTTCAAAGTTGAAGAACTCGGCAATACGTGCCGCGAGCTCTGTCTCGGAGTGCTGGGCCGCTTGATGCTCAAAAGCGGTTTCAGGCCAAGCGCGGTAATAGCCCATCGGTGGTACGTTTGCGGGCAGGATTGGTCGCATCGGATTTACGGCTGTGCTAGGTCCCCTTCCCTGCCTCGAACTTTCGAGGTTGAGCCTGAGGGCCTCTTCAATCTTTTGTCGTTTGGCCGTCGTTCCGTCGTTGCCGACTGGAGTAGCAGAGTCACGTCGCCTCAAGCGGGTCAACGTACTAGCTGGCTGGGGAAGCTGTGCACTTACACTGCTAGGCCTTGACCATGGCGGGGTCAAAGGAGCTGCATGTCTAGAGATATCTGGCTGTTGCGCACTGTCATCGTCCTCAAGCAGACCGTTCGCCGCCACCCTCATCGGACGTCCTGGGACTCCTGTGCGCAGAGTTGTACTGGAGACGGCTTCCGATAACGTATCGTTCAGCTTCCAGTTTCGACGCTTGGGCTCCCCTGGGACGAAGAAACTAAGGTAGTCTCGATGGGTTGGAGTGAGGCTCATGTACTGATAGTTCATGGACTGCGTGTGCTTGCGACTGGACTGGTACTGCGTAAAGACGCGCCAATACACGATAGCGTTCAAGGCCTGCTTGACTTCGGCCAGCGAGTGCCCCGAGTCCGCCAACTTGCCAAGGGCCTCAAGCGATGTATTACCGCTCGCGGCTATCCATCCTTCGGAAGCTACCGCGCCCTTCCAGGCGCGCTCGATGCGCTCCAGCTTGGGCTTCCTCTGGTCCACTGTGGAGCGCTCTTTTGTATAGGCATGCTTGAAAGGCCGCAGAGCATCTCGATCGAGCCACTGGGCGAAGGTCAAGCGCTGAGAAGCCCGCCATTCTGCTGCTTTGATGTTCTGCTCGAGATGGTCGCCGACTTGAAGGACCCAGGCGTTGCGAAAACCATCCAAATCTTCGTCCAGGCATGCCAGTTGCTCTTCATATGCGCTGATCAATTCCACATGGTCTTTAGGGTCCGTCTGCTCAAGTTGCGCGATGAACGAGGCGACGGCTTCAGCGGCACGGGCTCCGGTGGGCAGCGGCCAGCCAGTCCTTGACAACTCCATCCTTACAGATGCTATGGTCTCTCTCGAGGTGATAATGGTGTTGCATGGCCTATGTAGGAACGGACAAAGAGGCTGGGGCGGGGCTCACGGGGCAACCGATCTCCACCTGTGTCGTACAGGGCCGTTTCAAACCAGCCCTCCCCCCTGTTGGCGCATCCCAGCTAAGTGTCGGGTGCATAAGTCTTCGGAAGCGTCGCGTTGTGATCTATCATCTCGAAGTCTCAGCCTGTCCAATGGGCGTTCCGCCTTGTAGAGGTCACAGATTCGCAGTATCGTTATCGAAGTATGCAATGAACACCTGCTAGCTTTAAAGGGCCAACACCCAATGCAAGGAGCGCGGCGGCTGAGATTGGCGTTGTGGTGGCGAGGTGGTGTTCTTCTTGCTCCTCGCTTTCTCTCTACTCCTTCGTGTAACGGTACACCGAACTCGCTCGATATCCGCCCTGATTTGCTGCGCTTCAAGTACACCAGCGAGCGGTCTCACCACAACAGCCAGTAAACATAGCTCTTTTGCCGGCTAGATGCGTGGTCGTTATGCAACCTGAGCTAGCGGCAGCAGTACGTGAGCCAGTAATCGTCGAAGATGTCCAACGTCCAACCTCGATGATCGAAGCCGAATGGCAGAGACCTCGCATATGACATTACCCGGCCTCGGTAGAAGGTCTCAGTGAATGTGAGACAAAGACCAACGGGCGAAGGGCGAATGACCTCGCATATGCAACGTGAGCTAGTTGCGGCACGATGCCCACCTATCAGGTCCTGCATCTTCTTGACTCGATAGTCATCCATTAATGTCTGCACCACGAGCAAGTACGAAAAACGCACATCAGAGATGTGTGTAGCATTTCTCACACTCACACGCACCCTCTTGGGTCGTTGGTTTAGCTAACTTCCAAGTCCTACAACCCTCATAACAATACACATTCCGCCTCCATCTTCACCGCCAGCCATCGAACATGTAGTCAGCACATCATTAGTGTAAAGCCATCGCCATCAGGCGTCGTGGCAGCAAGAAAGCATCCTCTGAATGCGTGTAGCCGGCCGTGACAAAGCCAGTCCCATGGAGTACCCACGCCGAGCAAAACAAAATGCATCCACCCTATCCCTTTCCGAACACGCTTGAAACAGTAGGCTCACGATTCCTTCTCGTCCATGAAATCGCCCATCCCGAGGCTCTGCTCCGCGAGCTGCTGCAAGGGAGTCGACGCCGGCTGGTTCGCATCCGCCATATCGATATCCGCAACACTGTTCTGGCCAGGCAATTCATCGGACCCATCTTCAGCCATGAGGTCTGGATCATGGCTCTCCTTCGTGTCTTGCGCTCCGTCGAAGCCACTCAGCGCGTCGTGGTCGTGTACAAGGTCCGCAAACACGTTATCGATGTTGCCGGCAGACTGCTGACTTCCGCCAAACCCAGGACTGTTCAAGCCAGCGTGAGCGAACGCAGACACCTTCGGACTATCAAACAAGTGACTGGCACTACCAAAGTCACCAGGCGAAGTGACTGCTGGCTTGGTATCGTGAGCCGGACTACCAAACATCAAGCCGGACGGACCGTCGAACATGTTGCCATCGAAAGAAGGAGGTGGTGAGTGATGCGTTTGAAACTGCGGCGAGCCAAACCGAGCCGGAGAGCCCAGGCGAGGCTGCTGTGAAACAGTCGGGTATGGGTCACTCGATGTCGTCTGAAACAGCGGCGAGTCGCGATGCCCAGAGCCAGCCGAAAGAGGCGGTTGGTTCGCGTCGAATGTGTACGCAGCTGGTGTAAGAGAGCTCGGCGTTGGCATCTCCTTCATCTTCTTCTGCATGGCCGGCAGATCGTCCCAGATGCTGCGGTCGGTCTCAAGCAGAATCTTCATCTTGCTAAGCTTTTCGCGATTCATATGGGGTTCCGCCCTTAGGATCTGGGAGACCACCGGCGCTTCAGCAAGACTGTCGAGAACGTGAAGAGCAAGTGGCGTAAGGAAGCGCCCAGTAGGCTGGGGACTGCCCGTTGCGGGCGGAAGCACTGTGGGGGTCGGCGGTTGTTGCCCTTCGACTGGAGAAGCCGAAGCTCCTGCAGGCTGGAGTGGCATCTGTCCCTTAGACACCGCCTCTGGATGCTTTCTCTTCGCGATGCCGGGCTTGATCTTATACTGCTGCGGAAGGTCTTCCCTCTTGGTAACACCGAGCCGCGCCATGAGTTTCTGCTCCTTCGTCGGTCGTGGCTTGCGAGTCGACTGTGAGTGGTCCGTGAGTATCGGTGCTGATGGAGCGACAGGTGCCCACTTGTGCAACTCGCTCTTCAAGAAGTTCGTCTCCTCGGCCAGCAGGATATCGGCACCTTCGATCTTGCGCAAATGGAAGCGCATCACTGTCACCTCTTCCGGGGAAGTAGGCAGGTCCGAATGTATGATCGGCTTGATGTACTGTCGATAATTCTGCGCGTGGTCGCATATCTCCACAAGCGTCTCCTCCTCATCCGGCTGGAACGGTAAAGTCTCCAGATCGTCCGCCCACGCCTGCAACTCCTCAAGCTTCGGTCGTACAGCATCACGCGGAATCTTCATGCGCCAGTCGCAGATCGGGCAGGTGTACTTATCATCCTCCTTCACCTTCCCACGCGCGATCTTGAGACACTTGCCGTGATACCATTCGTGACAGACCTCGCACTCAATCATCATACCGGCTTCGGGCTTGCGGCAGATGCAGAAGACATCCCGGCTAGAGTTGCTACCGTCTGAGATGGGCATGCCGTCCACGGGGCTTACATGACGTGATGAGGGCTCGGCGGGTGCGCGTGGCGCGTCGGAGATCTCGAAGCAGGCTTCGTTGCGCTCCCGGACTAGCCTCATGTGTTGATGCAGGATGTGCAGAGGTGCGTTGGCCTTTCCGAAGAGTTTCTTGCCGCGTCGCATCCAGTCCTCGTGGCGCCGCTGTTCCTTCTCGAGGTCGATTGTGCCGGTCGGCTTGCTTTGCAGCTCCTCAATCGCGTCCATGACGTCCTTCACTTCCTTGTACTTCGGCCGTTGTCGGAAGTCGGGATTCTTGCTCCTGTCAACCAAAGCCACGATCTTCTCCTGAACCTCACGCTGCTTCTTCAAGATTGCATCAACAGCAGCTCGCGTCTCAGCGCGGACGGCTAACGAGAACGCCTGTGCTGAGAGCGAGTCAAGCTGCTGATAGTGCAAAGGCTCTTGAGACATGACTTCCTTGGCCTTGTCTTCCCACAATTCACCTTGAGCTCTGTGTTCGTCGAAGTATCGCATGTCGTCGTTCGTAGCTGGCACACCAACTTCTTTACCTAGCGCGATGAACTTCTCGATCTCGTCGAGAGTGTGCTCTTGCCGCTTCGTTCCGAGGGTTGGCTTCATGTCTGGGACGGATTCGTTCCACTCCAGCCGCTTCACGACAGATTCCAGGTGCTCGATCTCCGGAATGTCAATATGGAAGTCACGACCTCGTTCTACCAGCTCTTTGAACTCGTTCGTGGTCTTGCTGGAAATGTCCTCCAACGATGCTGTCGCCTCGCGCCGAAACTCCTTGATATTCTCCGCACGGTCGCGGAGTGTGTTGATTTCGGCGCAGTCGAAAGAGATCTCATCAGCAGACGCGAGCAGGCGGTAGATGTTGTCGACGTTGCGTAGCTCCTTGTCGCGCTCCTCCATCTCCTGAGCTTTGGCGGTGTTCTTGCGCCATGCCTTCTCATTCTTTCGGCGATTCTGCTGCTTGCGCGTGATGTAGTTGGTGGCGTCTTCAACCCATTCGTTACATCGCTCAACGAAGCGACGAAGGTCGGGCAGTTGAGGTAGTTCGTACTGGATCTTCTCACCCTCCGTCAAGAGTGTGCGCAGATGCTTGAGCGATGGCCGCGGGTTGTCGTCCAGCTCGCTGTCTACTTTAGCCGTCCATGTTTCCGGGATGTTGGCCTTGTCCACAACCCTGCTCACCGTCTTGTTTAGCGACTCGTTTGTCATCCGAAAGTACATCGTGTGTGTGCCATCGCGCCCTGTGTATCGCTCATGCTCCAGCGCATCGCAACATTCGTAGCTCCCAGCATGCAGTGCACAGAGATACTTTCCAGCTTTCAGGCACTTGAACCGCGACAGATAGCAGTAGCATTTGCAGAACATGCAATTTACCTCTTCCTCTTCTGTGTCAGGATCGATGATCTCAGGCTTTGACTCATATCGAGGACCAGCATAGGGTTCTTCTGGCGCAGTTCCAGACTCTGGCTCTGGGCCTTCGATGAAATGCTTTCGAGCGTCTAGCTCGGCGTCTCGCATACGCTCCATGGCTGGCCCAAGCCACTTGGCGGTCCGAATGGTGTGGTCACGAGTCGATGCCGAGAGGAGAAGCTCATCGTGAGAGAAGCATGGTTGCTTCCTGTAGTCTCGCATACGTCGTGCACCAGCTTCGCCAAATGGTTCCCAATCTTGCGGCGCAAAATTGACTGCTTCGTTAAAGTTGAAGCCATGATTGAACCCAGCGTGATACGCTTGCGGAAACGTAATCACGAATTGGCCGGCCCGCTGATCGATCGCATACACCCTCACGCCTGCCTGGCGAAGCTTCTCCGGCTTGGCGAGCGTGACAAGCTGGAACAACAGATCAGGCTGCGTCTCGAATAGCTCCGGAACCTCTTCGCGCATCGCCTTTTCGAACTTCTCCGTATCTTCGGCAGGAATGCCGTACCACGTCTTGGTCTGTCCAAAGTGCTGGTAATTGGCGGAGTACGCGAAGTGATCCTCATTGTGCCAGCAAAAGGTCGAAAATACCATCCCAACGTACAGCCACGGAACAGTCATGCCTGAGATGTCAGACTTGATGTGCCGGAATAATGACTCCTTGTCCAGAGGTAGAATGTTGAGGTTCCACGGATCGGTAGAGTATGGATCTCGAGGCTGCTTCTCGATTGTTGGGAAGCCGCTGCCATGTGTAGTAGAGTGGATGTCAGCACCATACTCGACTTCTGTAGAATCGTTCATGTTCTCCACGAGCCGCCAGAACTCGCGCTCGACGTCGAACTCGGTCAAATGGCGCTTGCCATCGTTGAATGGGCTGAATTGTGGAGGTAGGCTGCCGAAGTGGTACTGCTTGAACTCTGCCGCCCTCCGTTGAAAGCCTGACAGTGAGTATACGTCACCCTCTTCGAAGCCATACTCGTTCGTGCCCACGAGACATCTCGGGCAATGCCATTCGTAGTCCGGTGGCTGCTTGAGAGGAGGGTCCAGACAGTACATGTGATAGGCAGCATCGCAGGTCTGGCAATTCAGAAACCTCTGCGGGTCTTCGGATCTGCCGCAGGTCTCACACATCTCGCCGAGCCTGTAGGCTCCTCGGTCTTGCTTGGGTTGGAACCGCGCGGCAGCCATGCGATTGTGATGCATGTTACTCCCTGCAACAATAGGCACATCCTTCCGTAAGCGCTTGGAACGGCGGTTGATCGCGTCTATGTCTTCGGCAGATAAATTGCTCTCGCTGTGCTGGCGTTTGAGTGAGGGCATGCCGTTCGGCTGAGGCGTCATTTGCTGAGGTCCGTTGCTTGTTGGAGGTGCCTCCATCGCACGTTGAGGCGTGGCATTGTTGGAATGATAGCCGTTGACTGAGGTGAACGATGTCGATGGAGTCACAGCGTTGACGGCTGTGAAGCCTCCGGCATTGACGGGAGTGAACCCACCAACATTAGGCGGCGCGGGTGCAGGTGACGGCTGATATGGTTCTTGCGCAAATGGTGGCGGCGGCTGTGGACTAGGTCCATTGATAGAGGAGTGTAGCGCAGCTGTTGCTTTCATGGGTGGCGTCTCCTGGTTCTTCTCAGGTGGCGTGTCGGTATATGATTTCTTGGCCGGCGATGGACCCGGCGACGGTGTGTAGGGACCACCGTTGATCATCTCAAGTTGTTGATGGACGCCTGGTTTGGCAACCCGCAGGTACTCCTCGTATGGCAACAGCCACTTCTGGTAAGAGTTCTTGAGTGACGTAGACAGTGAAGACATGATCTTGCCACTGTAACCCAGGTCTCGCCCAACTTCAGCCCATCTCTTGCCTTTGCACACAGACTCGAATCCGCCCTTGCGCTCCACGGTCTTCTTCAGGCGATAAAGATCGAGAGGTCGCTTATCAACACTAGGGAAGCGATTTAGGTTGTGGCCATTCTGCTTGTGGAACCTGGCTAATTGGTCGAGGTAGTCGTTATTGACACGGTTGCCGCCTTCAACGGAGCTTAGTTCTTGACGTCGAGTTCGGAAGTGGAAGCGCTGTGAACCACGATATCAGTCAATGATTCCACTGGTACACGCATATCCAACGAATATCGGCGGTCTCACCTCTGTATTTATCGCGAAGGGCGGATTCCAGCTGTCGGGCGGGATGATCTTCGCGATGCCATATTTACTGCCTTCTGGCGCAATCTTTCTAATGTATTCCATCGGATCTCGAAACTCCTCCTCAGTCGGTCTGAATGTCATCGCTTCAGGAATATTGAATACCCTCGTGCGCTGTGAGACCTCCGGCGCCATCGTTGGCTGCCCTCTCCGCTCGACCGTCGACAAGTCGAGTGGCTCTGCTCGTCGCGCAGACAGTGGGATCGCATGGTTGTTGCCCGATGGTGGACCGTTCAGTGTGCCGGGTGCTGTCATTGGTACTGGCTTGGATGATGGCTTGGGCGTGCCTTCCGACGGTCCAGCCGTGGGCGACCCTTGCGGAGGTGCTGGTGTTGGTGGCAGCGGAGGAGCGAATGGAACCGCGACGGCCGGAGTCGCCATCTTGGCGGTGATGTGGCGCTAAGGCCCAGTGTGTGTCGAAGTGCTGTCGTTTCGACGTGTAGGTGAGTGTGCGGTCGTGTTACGGGAAGGCTGATACATATGGCGATATGGCATGAGCTGGGCGGAGCAGATGTGCCGAGCTGGGTTGGGTATGTCAATCACTGCGGTCGAGAAGGCTCATGAAGTCGCAGAGGAGCATCATGAGCCGTGATTGGAAAAGTTGTTGGTTGGCGTGACAGGCGATATGTAGGAAGAAGCACAAGAGCGAGAGAGCAGCGAAGCGGGAGGATGCAGGTGCCCAGTGGTGGAGGCCCAAAGCTGTCTAGTCCGACCCTCGGCTATCCGACCAATCATTGGAGATTCTGGAGACGTGAAGTCAAATCTAGCAATTGCGTCAACGAGCACGTCTCGAAAACACCAGCATCAACAACAAGACAACCATGATAGAATGTTATAGACCGGAATAGTATGGCGAAGACATTGCCCCCAATACCAGCTTTCTACGCGTGCTATCTCTTGAGGTCCACTGTCCGCCACGCAAGCCTGTACGTCGGAAGCACACCAAATCCCGTACGAAGATTGAATCAGCACAATGGCAAGACCAAGGGAGGCGCTGTCAGGACTTCCAAGGACTGCCTGCGACCGTGGGAGATGACATGCTTAGTCACTGGCTTTCCGAGCAAGATCGCAGCGTTGCAGTTTGAGTATGTTCACGTACCTTGCAGCCCATATTCCACCTTGCAGCTCTCCTCTCTCCGATATCCAAGCCAACGCATGCATACTAACGTGCAATCAGATGGGCGTGGCAAAACTCCCATATGACTCGCCACGTCTCGCCAAACTCTCGACTAACAAATGCCCGGACCAATGTCCGCATATCTCCAAAAACTGGTCGGCCTAGAAAACGTCCAGCACGACCACGTCTATCGCTAACGGATCGACTCGCTAATCTCCACCTACTCCTCGGGTCGTCTAGCTTCAGATCATGGCCTCTGAAGGTGACATTCTACGCTCAGGATGTCTTCCGTGTCTGGCAGAAGTGGACAGTCCGAGATGATATCAGGGCACTACCGCCCAGGATGGAGGTGGCCGTGGATGCTCAAAGCAATGAAAGTCTGGCCGATCCAACAGACCAGCCGGTCGGAATACATGCTCTCAACGTCGACTACAGCAGCATGAAGGTCTATCTGGAGAAGACCAAAGCTGCACTGGAGGGACCTTCAGCTTGCACTTGCGCTGTCTGCAACAAGAGCGTTCCGGACGACGGCCATGCAACTCTGTTCTGCCCGAATGAAGGATGCAGCGCTGCTGGCCACATCGAATGCTTCGCCACCGCATTTCGTGGTTACGATCCGACTACTCTTGTCCCTACTAGCGGGCCGTGTCCGAGCTGCGGCGCTTTGCTGCAGTGGATTGATTTGGTCAAAGAGCTCAGCTTGCGCAAGCGTGGTGAGAAGGAGGTCCAGAAGGTCCTCAAAGTCCGCAAGCCTCGCGTTACCAAGAAAGGCACGGTTGCCAGCGAGCCTGTGGTTGCCGAGGATGAGCCGTCGGACGAGGAGGAGGATCTGGACGAAGGGTGGCACCAGCTTTCGGACGACAGTGAAGACGGAAAGGCTGGACTGGCTGTTCGAAGCGATCCAAGCCCTGGTCCGGCGTTCAAGACTTCACGTTACCAAACGTCGCATATCACTGCTTACTCGGAACCTGTTATCGAGGACAGCGACCGTGACAGCGACTGGGAAGAAGCTATGGTGTTGACTTGAAATACTCTTCGCATTACGAGTGCATTATTATTTGCACTTTCGCTTTTGCCTGGGACCGCCTCGACCTGGCTCCGACAGCGTCCCACTATCCAGCAGCAGCGTTTACGATGCCTGCATAACAGCCTTTACCATGTCCGCGGCCTCCTTTGCATGCCCCTCCCCCTCCTGGAGCTTGCCGTAGAGCTCACCAAACTTCCGGGTGACCTCGGCGTCGGCCTCTTGCTCACTGCGCGAGACCATAAGCCAGTTGCCACGAACATCGGTTGCCTCAGTCCCATCGAGGCCCGGCACGGTGAACGCGAGATTGCCCGTGTGAAGGCCATGGTGAGGCTTGGCCTACAACTCACTCATCAGCACCATCGTAAACTTGACACGATGGCTCCCCAACAAGTTAGAAGACTTACACCAAATCCACTGATCATCCCCTCTACCGGCTCCAAGCCCGCCTGCTCTGGGCCACCTAGCGAGCTAAACATCGCCTTCCCCTCCGGCATGTCCGTCACGTTCACGTGAAAGCCGTGGAGAACACGTCGCAGGTCCTTGAGGCGCATCTCGCGGGCGTCGAGTTGGACGACCGCAGCGGAGAGCGGCAACGAACGTTTCTCGTCGTCCCAAGTAGCTCCCATGTAGCTTCCGGTAATGATGCAAGGGATTCCGACTAATCCAACTAACGCCCAGAGTGCGATTGCCATCTTGAAGATTCGAGCCTTGATGTAAGAGGATGGAGGGCTGGGTTGAGGTGATGTGATCTCGAAGGCGCGGGCGGAGGAAACGAGGTTGAAGATGAGGATAGAAACACGAATTTTGAGGTGCGGCTAGGAGGCAGGTCTTTATCGCCGCTTTTCTTGCCTTCCTTTGGCTGCTCTCGGATTTGTGGACAGACTTCGTTGACTGTTAGCACGGATTTGGTGACCATGAAGCAATTGCAGAGGCTGGGAGGTAATCAAGTTGGACGGGTGAATTGGCCTTGCTCGTACGGGATTTCAAGTACAGATCGAGCATGTGGTGGATCGACTTTGCGGGATCTTCTCGCACCGGTTTGCAATCACAGATCGATGATCTGGTGGGTCCATGAACGACTATCTACACCTGCCGATATTCATGCTGATGGACAGGTCAGCGTTCATTGGACGGTTGAGGTGGAACAGCGGTCGGCGCAGACCTGTGCACGAGCGAGATCGAACAAGACACCACGCGAAGGTCTACTTCAGCTAGAGACGTCCTTGTTCTCTAAAACAATGAGTAGATCGTTGGGTCACGGACTTGATCAGCGTTACACTGCGTGTCATGAGGCTGGTGAAGAGAGGGGAGAACGCAAATTGAACTCGTATAAAGGTACCATACTTATAATTGAACGAACTAGCAACGCTTCCCTCTGACCAAGACTGCAGGCACATAAAGATAATTTACGAGCAGCGCTGCAATCGAAACACGACACCCACTCGCTAATGAAATAACCTTCTCCAAGCTGCGTAACGAGAGTTCACTCAGTCTAAGGAACCTTGGTCTTCACCATACCCGGCCGTCTGCACGAGAACCCTTACGACGCCAGCATAATGGCCTTCGCCTTCTCCGCAGACCTCTGCATATTCTCCTGAAGCAAATGATGAAACCCGTCGAATCTCTGCGCGACCTCGGCGTCTTTATACCCCTCCTTGCTCAGTGAGGTCGTGATCCAGTTCCCTCCGACTTCCATCTCGTCAGTCCCGTCAAGCCCGGGCACAACGAAAGACACATTGCCGACATGGATTCCACGGTAAGGCTTGGTCTGCAACGCACTCATTAGCACCGGAGGCGACCACGCGACCATTCGAACTTACATCAGCCCAATTCACTACTCCCTTGACTGGCTCAAAACCTTTGTGCAGCTCGTCGCCGGCAGAACTGAACATCGCCGTCCCCTCCGGCATGCCCACCATATTCACCTCGAGCCCGTTGAAGTGGCGCAGATGATGGATATCTTTCCCAGCATCGAGCTGAACGGCGATGGTGCCAGGCGTCAACGAGCGTTTGAGCATGCCACTACCACTGGCTCCCATCACCGTCGGGTGGTCACCAGCGATAGCCGCAAGTCGGAGAACGGCGCCGGGAACCGTCAACGAGCGCTTACCATTCCCGGCGGACGCCCCCGCTGCAGCAACGCCGCCAATCGTCGCAGGACCTGCAATGGCTGGTACCCACATGGGAATTCCGCCAAAAGGTACGTGGGCCTTGAACCACTCTTTGGCAGTCAGTGGTGAATCTGACGGCATGAAGTCCGGATCGTAGTCTGTGACCATTGAGTCTGTCGATGAAGACGATCCGGTCGATCCTGACGAAGACGAGTCCACGGGTCCCCTGATTGGTCTTCCTTGTACTTCTGGTATTTCGGGCTCCACCGGCTCTCCGAATCCTTCTGGTACATTCGGCACTGCTGGCTCTCCTGGCACTACTCCTGGTCTGGTCGAGCCGAAATAATCAGCCGTATACAACTCATCCGTTTCCCCGAACTCGTCTGCTGCTCCGTCAACTTCGCCTCCGTACGCTTCTTCTTCTACCATCTCATCGCCGAACAGATCTTCTCCCAACACTTCATCTCCCAACACTTCATCTCCTAGCAATTCTTCTCCCAATACTTCTCCTCCTAGTAATTCTTCCCCCAGCAAACCTCCTAGGAGTTCTTCTCCGAACAACAATGGGAGAAAGGCCATGGTCAGCTGAAACCAGAGCAGCGATAAGGATGGGTGATGAAATGTGGAAGAGGTATTGAAAGAACTTCCGGTGCTCGTTAAATGCTCGACCTTTTCGCTAGCAAGAATTTCCTCCATTATTTCTCTTGCATCTGTGTTGGTAGGCAGAGTTGGGGCAGATGTCAGCGCGAATTCATGACACGCGACACGACTGCAGAAGCTGGGGAACAGCTGGGGAAGACAAAAGAGTCTACCACGTGTGGAGGCTTGTCGCAGGCTTACTATTCGGTGCACAGAATTACAGCTGTCAGTAGCAATCTGATGGGTGGGACGGTTCTCCAGGACATCATCAAGCACCGTGCCGCGCTCTGAGATCTTCGACTGCTCGACACTTGCTGATTCTTCTCCCTCACTTTGAGTAGTGTTGAGGATGAGTAAGTTACAGTTGGGACACATACACACTCTGGCACTCTCGTAATTTCCCGGACAACATTTTACGCAGGCTAGCATCCACTAGAAGTCACGAAAGTAAGAGCTCTCGAGATGAAATGGCTTTCCCAGTGAACGTTGGCGAAGTCCCAGTCAAGTCTGGCACAATGTGCGAATTCTTTTGGCGCTCGAAATGTAGGCTGCAGTCAAGCTGATTGCCACAGCTATAGGTTTCTGTCCTTTGGCAAGTACCACTGTCATGTTTGGAAGCTTGCAGTTCTAGCGAAGCCCTTCTTTCGAGATCATCTTAAGTCTGCATGAGAGCTTCCATCATGGCTGCGGTCTCCTTTGCATGCTGCTCTCTCCCGAGGAGCTTTCCATACAGCTCATCCCACGCCTGAACGACCTTCTCGTCAGCTTCCTCGCTTGGTCTGACCATGAGCCACTCTCCCCGAGCTTCGTCCTCGAGACCAGGGATAGCGACTGAGAAATTGCCGGTGTGAACGCCGTGGTGAGGCCCCAGCTAGCACCCAGAACTGTTAGCTCCAGTACTTTCCAAACAAGCTATTCTCCTTTCTACTGAGCTTACATGATGGCGGCTGAAGTTCCCTTCAGACGCGAACCCAGCAGCACTGAACATTGCCTTGCCTTCCCCAATCACATTCATCTGCAGCCCGTGGAAGCGGTGCAGATCATTCAGGCGCATTTCACCGGCGTCGAGTTGGATGACCGCGTTGGAGAGCGGCAGCGAGCGTGCAACGGGGTCATCGGGGTCTGTCAACCCCAACCAGGTCCCGAGGACAATGGCTGTGCCTCCGGCCATGGCCGCGAACGGTAAGAATGGGACTAGCAATGCCATCTCGAAGGTAGTGATAGAGTGGACAGGGTTGAAAGGAGTAACAGAGCTGCAAGATCGAACGCACCGGCGGAAGGAGGATTAGAAACGAAGGAGAAACAAGGTATTGAGGTGCGTTTGGGAGGTACTTGTACCGCAGGTCTTGCCGCTAGTTCTCCTCCTCTTCCTGCTGTTACTTTCGGGTTCAAGGGCAGATTTAGGTTTAGGCGCGAGCACGAAGCCACAGGACGAGAAACAACGAGAAAGTAGGTAATAAAGAACTGGATGGGTATACTGACTTTGCAGGTTTGACCCATGGTGGCTCGGGGCTACGAGGTGACGTGGAGACGATGGTGGGTCTGCCGTGTGAACGAGATAGAATCGCGATACTCGCAGATGGTCAGCATACTGAATAGGTCAACAAATGCAGGAGCATGAGAAGATAGGAGAGCCTCCAAATGAATGGGAATTTTTAGCTGGCGGGCCCAATTTTGGACAGCAGGCCTGGTACAGAATCGAGTCTCTTGGGTGGGCTTGAATAATTTGCGAGCGCGAGAGGAAGAGTAGGTAAGGAAAATGTTGAGGAAGTGGGCTTTTTGGTTTACCGGAGCCTGCTCGAGAAGCATTTTCTCATTTGAATGTTGAGAGACGCTCAGAGGTAAGCGCGCTGATATGGGCCTGCCGAGTTGTCCATGGCTTAACGGAGGGCTGGGATGACGAAAAGTTCTTGTTCTTGTTAGGCTGCTCACTAGCTTACCTTTGCGTGGTCGCAACACTGCAGCGGTGTGTAGGTAAGCGTTCACTAAGATGTTGACGGCGATTGAGGGGTGGTTGGCTGGCCTCGCGCTGGCGTGTGCTGGAAGTCCTGCTGGTAGCGTCACAGTAAGCTACTTGATGGCTGACATGCTTCCGGACTGGTGGTAGGATGCATGATGCTCCATTTGTTCCGGCGTCTCTGCTGCAAGGAAGGAGGTCGAAATATGTGGCGCCAGAGTGGCTTCGGAGGGTATCGGCCTGTTGTGGAGCCGAGCCGAAGAGCTACTTTAGCAGAACTTGGGCAGAGATATGAGTTAGCCGATAACACAAACAATGAACAAGTTGTTGCCCTCTCAACGAAGGACGGACACGTCACTACTGTGACCATGGGATCTACCGACGCGGTTGCCGCAGTTCAAGTTGCGAATCTACCCTCCGAAATGTTCTCCATCATTAAAACCTCCGGGACCATCGGACCACGATTGGGATGTCTACGCCTAGCAGGACGGCAAGTACTCGAAACGCCGCATTTCCTCGCCATCACGTCGCGTGGGGTGGTGCCACACATCACGCAGGACTCCTTTGCTGGAGCTACCGGCATCAGCGGCGTGTATGTGCCTTTAGAAGATTGTACGTTCCGACGCAGACCCCTCCAGGCGTACTACGCTGACCAGCATGTTGACAGCGTGAAGTTGTAGAAAAATATCCAGAGAAGGAACCACCAATCTACCAGTTCAGACCACCCGATGGCTCGTCGCCACTACGCCGTTTCATCGCTCTGCCTGAGCCGACATTACTCGTCCTAGGCGCAAGGAGAACACCGCCAGTTTTTGCACCCTCAGCCAATCCGAACACGAATACCTCGGTCTCGATATGCACGTCTGTCGGCTTCCGGCCGATGAAGGCTGCGGACTACGCCGAGGGGGTGGAGAGGCTGCAGCCGGATATCGTGGTTGGCCTTGGGGATATCCCGTATGGTAGGGCGCTGGGCGCGAAGCGGATAGAGAAAGCCACCGATCGGAATATTGAATGGCTGCAGAGTCATGTGAAAGCGCGCAACGATGCAAAGGCACCAAAGGGATCCAGGTCGAAACTCTTTGCATCGCTTCCGCCGGTGTCTTGCGCCAACCAGCAATACTACATCGATACACTGACGCAAGACGTGGCAAAGGACGTTGACGGACTAGCGGTGTACGATATGGTTTCGCTCGAGGATCTTCCGGAGCAGCTCAGACATCTGCCCAAGCTCGCTTTCACGGAGCCGAGCACACCACACGAAATACTGCGTCAGATCTCTCTAGGCATAGATGTCTTGACCATCCCATTCTTGACAGCAGCTACGGACGCAGGAATAGCTCTCGATTTTACCTTCCCAGCAAATTCCTCGGAGCAGGAAGCGCAACCCAAGATTCTCGGCGTTGATATGTGGCTCGAAGACCATGCTACATCGCTTCAACCGCTTGTTGATGGCTGCAAATGCTACGCCTGCACCAACCACCACCGAGCATACGTGCAACATCTACTCAATGCCAAGGAGATGTTGGCTTGGGTGCTGTTGCAGATCCACAACCACCACACTCTCGACTTGTTCTTCGCCGGCATTCGTCAGACCTTGCGGAACGGCAGCTTCGAGGACAACGTGGAGAGATTCGCGAAGGTTTACGAAACACTCCTACCCGAGAAGACTGGTCAAGGGCCGCGAGTCCGCGGCTATCAATACAAGTCCGAAGGACCTGGTGAGCCGAAGAAGAACGCGGCACCGTTCCAGACGTTCGATGATAAAAAGGAGAAGCTCGCCGAGAGCACACCACCAAGTGCGGAAGCTGGTGCTGCCGAGTTGGAAGAATTAGGGTTTGCTGAGAAGCAGACGTAAGCTCTATACACAACTATATTCTGCGTTCACAGTACTGCTTGGCATCAGCCCATACCTTCCCAGAAATCAGCGGCTGCCGCCAGATCGTCCACGTTGATCAAGTCGACGCCCGCGTTCCACAGGATCCGCCACACCGCGTTTCGAGTCCCAATGGGCCACCCGGGTAGATCCCAGTACCTCACGAGAATGTCTTTGGCGTGCGCCGTGGTGACCTGCTCCTCCAGCGTCGCTTGCTGCGTCGCATTGAACGTCTGGTTCCGCACTTCGCCGAAGACGCTCACGAAGTCCACGTTCGCGGTCAAGCTGACAGAGCTTGTGATGTTCTTGAACGAGGTAGAGAGCTCCGTGAGCGGTGCATCATAGAAGTAGTCCCGATCATCAACACCTTGAACCTGGTCAAGTGGAGTGTTGCCAGTCCCGATCACAGTCACCGCACCTGGCGTTACACCCGTGCCATTGAACGTCGTCAGATAGCCCGCCGATCGAAGCGGCTCAAGCGCTTTGATCACAGCTGGGAAGGTCTTCTCCCCGTCAGTCTTGAGGTCCACGTACAGGTACAGCGTCTGTCCAGCGCTAGTATCGTAGACGCCATTATGCGTCTTTCCCTCAGTCAGAAACTCGGAATTCGGGTTCTGTCCTTGCAGCACAGATAAAATCGGTTGCACATATAGCGATTCGAACGTCCGCTCGTTAGTTAGAGCGCTTTCTTCGTGCCCAACGTGTAGAGTGTCGCCGTAGAGCCAGACGTCTGCTTCGACGCTGATGGCGCCGACGGAGAGTGCCGAGTAGAATGGTAGAGGCCGCCAGTAGTCGTTGTGGGAGTGCAGGTTCTTCGGGATGATTCCTTGGGTGAGGTCTGTTGGGTAGGTGTATAGAGGCCCGGTGTGAGCTTGGGCGAGGATCATCTGGAGGGCAGTGGAGAGGGAGATGTCGGATTGAGCTGAGACCAGGGTGGCCGTTAGGGCGGCGAGGGTGATGGGGTGGAACATCTTGACCGTGGAGATTGGTGTTTTCTTGGGAACCTAGGTTCTCTCAGGAAAAGTGCGGGACATGGGGATATATGCACATTTTATGGTTTGGAGTAGTAGTAGATCTTTCTCAGCATCTGTCGTCGAGCGATGACGGCGGAGATGCAGGCACGAAAGCTTGTGAACCACCGGCACTTACCAATGGCGGAACCACGTGGTTGGCGGGGCGTGAGTTTGAGGCTTGGTAAGGTAGTCTCGAAAAGGCAGGCAAGTTGATTGAACATGTACTCCGTATAAGGTACCGTTCCGCGCTTCAGATCACGAAGTCCGAATGCGAGTCGACGATCCCATCCTTTGTTCATTACCAACAGTCGGTGCGCGTGTTCTTCCGAGCAACAACCTGGAAATAATGAGCCCATGTTGCTTGGCGGAGGATCACCACGGCCCTTGGAGGTAATTGTTACTTACGTACCATCACTGACTGATCTTGGTGTCTATACTTCGTCTTGTTCTTCCTGATCCATATCGCTGCTATGAACGTTTCAGCCATGGAAGGGCTCGAGAGGACCGTAGGCTATGCTCCGGAGCTCAACCTCTACCATTTCATCACCTTAGGAGTGGCAGCACTGGCTCTGGCCTATCTGCAGCCTCTCTTCTCGGTGCCCAAGGATAGACGTGAGCCACCGTTACTGCACAGCAGCATACCGGTCATCGGCCATCTACTACACCTCATCAAACATGGCTCCGACTATCTCCTGGAACTCGAACGGCACTACCACCAATCTATCTATATGCTCATCATTGGCAAAGGGCGCATGTACGTTGTCACGTCGCCTGAATGGGCCCAGGCGATCCATAAGTCTCATAAATCGCTGCGATTCAACACCATAGTCTGCCAAGCGATGAAGAACGTGTTTTTGATGGACGAACCAGCCATGGAGCTGATCGAGCATAATGCCAACGGTGAAGACGGTACGAGATCGGGTATCTTGCTCGAAATGCACGACATGCTCGGCTCAGTACTCGCCCCTAGTCAGGACCTCGACGATATGAACAGGAGCATACTCAGCGAGGTTCTGCCAGCTATCAACGGGCTTGCAAAGAATGGTACGCAGCAGATCCAGCTGTGGGGTTGGCTTCGCTACCGCTTCTCCGTGGCGTCGACTACGGCCATATGGGGTCCGAAGAATCCCTTCCTACTCTACCCGGACGTTGAGCCAGCCTTTTGGGAGTTTGAGGCGGCCGTGCTACCGCTTTCGATGGCGCCGCTACCCTGTCTATTAGCTCGCAAAGGCTATAAAGCACGGCAGCGAGTTTTCAACGCGTTCGAGGAGTACTTCGAGAATTCGAGCTACAAGGAGCCGGGCACCAGCCAGCTTGTGAGGAATCGAGTCGTCATCAACCTCGAGAGACATGGTCTGTCAAAGAAGATGGTAACAAACTAATGGGCAAAACCCTAACTCGTCTAAGACATTCGCTGACCCTTTTGCCCTTCTGTCTGTAGCATGCATTTGGTGAAGTCTCTATGGTGTTCGCAGTCATAGTCAACACCGTTCCCGTCGCCTTCTGGCTCATGTCCTACATCTTCGCGGACAAAGACCTGCTCGCCGAGATCCGAATGGAAGTAGATGCGTGCATCTCCACGCCTTCTGCAGACGGGTCCAAGCGAAGCATCAACGCAACAAAGCTGCGGACGTCCTGTCCCCTCCTCACATCAGCCCTCCGCGAAACGCTCCGCATCACCGCCAGCGTCAACGTCAATCGTCAGGTTCACGAGGACGTCACGGTGACCAACAGCGCTGGCGAGAGCTACCTGCTCAAAAAGGATTCCATTGTACAGATCGCCAGCAATGTGATCCATCAAAAGGAGCTCTGGGGTTCCGATGCCGACCAGTTCAGCCCGAGACGCTTCATGCAGGGTTCCGAGAAGCAGCAAAGCGAGAGCAAGATACCGGATCCAGCGGCACCCTTCCGAGATGCGCAGGGCAAAGTGTATAGTGCTGCGTTTCGAAGTTTTGGTGGCGGGAACAATGTCTGTCCGGGCAGATTCTTTGCACAGACGGAGATATCGGGACTCGTTGCTCTCTTCGTGGCAGGTTTTGAGATGGAAGGTGCTGAAACGCCGGGAGGGTACACGTCACCTCCCTTTGAGACCTTCAAGTCAAGTCTTGCGGTCGTTAAGCCAAGGAAGGATGTCGATGTCAAGATCAGAAGACGATCGGGCTTTGAAAACGCAGAGTGGGCATTCGAGATGTAGTAAGGTATTGAGACATCGTGTCTGCATAAAGTCGTTCCATGATAATGTTGCACCGTCAAGTGCACCCTCCACGATGCCCACCCGCTCAAACGCTTCAATCACAATCGTACGCTAATGACCACCAAGCAGTTTATTCCAGAGAGCACCTTCCTCCACGAATGCATGGCTGATGATGTTGACAAGATAGTAGTCCTTCCTGATCCTCTCCAACAGCTTGCTGCTCTCAGAACCAGGCTTGTGCACCTTCTGCCACTCGACCCAAATACCGAACGCTTCTTCGCACCACGCTACAAAGCTCACCTTCTCGATGATGGTGGGCGTGATGATCTCCTTTCCAGCAAAAGTGCCCCACGTCACCGGGTTCACGGACTCGGCATCAGTGCTGACGAAGTCGCCGGCTGCATTGCTGGCGAAGTACGTCACGTCGACATCAGCATCCAGCTCCGGTCGTAACCTCTTCCAATCTGCGGATGATAGGAAGAACTCAACAAACGGCTTCTGGAACACGAAGCCATTCTTCGGGCCCCACCCGAACACCGGATCTGTACTTCGTAGGCCGTTCACCGTCGGCTGCGAAGCTACAGTCCACCAGCCCTTCTGGATCATGCCGAGTAGCTGCCGCTTGATGGTCAAAGTCTCCGGCTGAAGTGCATCCTCGGACCATGGCATAGCGTTTATCTCGCCTTCCATGTGTTTCCGGAACACACCCGAGATATCCTCAGCTGAGGTCGGTTCACCCCATAGTCTGATCGCTTCCCGGGTACTGACGTGCAACGTCATGCCATATCCGTCGATCTCGCCGTATGCTGGCGAGCGTGCATCGCCCCAGCGTCCGTTCGGGAAGTCATCCCAAGTTGCTTCACGGCCCATTTCACCCTGCCCTTCCGAGATGGCCAAGGTGTTTGCGCGACTGTTGATTTGATCTTTTGGCACTCCCGCCTCATCCTCCGATGCTTGCAGTGCAGAAGTACGATTACTACCGGTGCTGGAAGCGCGCTCCCTGCTTACCACAAGTCGGTTTCGAGGATTCGAGTTTGCCATAGAAGACTGCCTCCGGTGACGCATCTTCTTGATATCTTCGACCATCATGAAGCCGTCGCTTTCCTCCTCAGCAATGGCTTCTTCAACCTGACCATTGCGGCCATCGGCCAAAATCACTGGCGTGCTCGGCGGGATCAGATCGGAACGCTCCAATATCTGTGTAACGACTTTCTCCAGATTCAGGGTATAGAAGTGGAAGCCTCGTGGACCGTTCCTCGGCATATCTTTCATCGTTTGCACAATCTCGCTCAGAACGTCAACGCCGACACGCTTCACAGCCTCATCGTCACCCTTTACAGCCTCGAACCTCTTCAGCAGCTCGGAAGGTAGAGAAGCATGGCTCAACTTCGTGGTGCGCCGCAGGATCTGGTAGCTCTGAACCGGCATCAAGCCCGGGATGATTGGGATCGTCTTGAACACGCCACTCTCATGTTCGCGCAATCGCTTCTCGTACTTCTGATATTCCTGTACATCATAGAATAGCTGGGTCATGATGAAGTCCGCGCCAGCCTTGGTCTTCTCTACCAGGTACGGCAAGTCGTGCTCTACAGATTGATGCTCCGGGTGTGACTGGTCGGAATGACCCTCCGGATAGCCCGCTACTCCAATACAGAAGTAGTCACCGTACTGCTTCCGGATGTACTGCACCAGATCTACAGCCCACGTGAAGTCCTTGTTGCTGTCGTCTTCCTCTGCATCGGGATTGCTATCATCTCGATATTCTTCACTTCGCGGCGGATCGCCTCTGAGCGCCAGTATATTCCGCACACCAAGCACCTTGGCCTGCTCCAGCGCCTCATCGACCAGCTTTCGACTCATGTTCGTACATGTCAGATGAAGACATGTTGTCAAGCCCAACGACCGCTGTGTCAACTCGGCCAGAGCAAGACTTTTCGCTGATGTGCTTCCACCGGCGCCCCACGTGACATTGACAAACAATGGCCGGAGGGCCTGAGCCATACGCGACAGGCGCGCATGAAGGTTGGAGAAGCCTTGCTGTGTTTTCGGCGGGAAGAACTCGAGGGAGAAGTAGTTGCTGTCGGGCGGCAGTGCCGCGATCTTGTCTGTGAGTCTATCCATGGTCCTTGTAGATGCGCAGGATGGTGCTTCTGCTTGTTGAGGTCAATGTTGAATTGATCATACCTACTTATCAACGGATATGTATGAGTCGTGGTGGCATTACCGTGGTGCCCTAGCGTCCCACTTCGGCAGATGTTTGCTCTGGAACGCGCTTCCCAGTTGCGGCAAGAATTGCCCGGCCTCCTCGACCTAGGGTTAGGGTTGGGGTTTTCTGACCAACACCACAGCAACAACGATACCAATCATCCCTTCCGCAGACGAATCTGGAAGAGAAGACCAGGAGACAGCATGGTGCCCAATCGAGGAATGCTCATTGTGTTCGAAGGCCTCGACCGGTCCGGTAAATCGACACAATGCGAACGCTTGGTCGAATATCTGAGAAAGGGAGGCGAGAACGTCGAACATATGCGTTTTCCAAACAGAACAACTCCAATCGGCCAGATGATCAACAACTATCTCACAGGCCAAACAGACCAGGATGACCACGTAATACACCTACTGTTCTCGGCTAACCGATGGGAGGCCGCAAAGACTATTGAATGTCACATTCACTCTGGCACCACTGTGGTCATCGACCGCTACTCATACTCCGGCGCTGTGTACTCGGCTGCGAAGCAAATCCCCAATATGGACCTGGCATGGTGTCGACAACCTGAAGTCGGTCTGCCACGACCTGACCTGTGTCTATTCCTGTCACTCTCGAGTGAAGAGGCAGCCATGAGAGGCGGCTTCGGCAATGAAAGGTACGAGAAGCAGGAACTCCAGGATCGAGTCCGCAAACTCTACGGCGAGATGAGGAAGCACGACGACGAGGGAGAAGACATCGCCGTTGTTGATGCAGGCAGGTCTGTGGATGCTGTCGCGGATGAAGTCGTTAAGGCTGTAAAGCAGGCAAAGGTTAAGCTTGACTCGGAGGGCTCTGAACTCAGGCATATGCGACCATGGTGACGTTCAATCTTCAAAGATCACTCTAGATCACTTCCACTGTTGCATAATACATGCCAGCGACTCCAGGGATCGAAAGGCTCGCGAATCTCACATTCATTGCCTCAAAGAGTATCTGCAACACCCAGCGTCACTACCCTCAGTCGCGTCGACAACGAGTTGTGCTACGAAACACCGAGCAACGCACATCATCCCGTCTCCGCGTCTCACGCATCATCGAGTGAAAATAGATCGTCGTCGAGGGCGTCCATGGTTCACGATGTGAGCTCAACTTTGAGATCCCCAGAACGTCGGTAGCACGCCCGTCGCCCAAAGCATGCTAGAAGGGTGGACCTCTCGCGTGCGGCTTTGCACATCATCAACGCACAAACGCCAATATTTCGGGCGATCTCTCCTCGAGCATCGTCACTACCACCGACCACCGTGTCTCTGGTGGTCCCTCATGCGCAATCCACTTTATAGTAATTGCACGTAGTCGAACGGCTACGCGGCCTCTTTATACCCATCTTCGACACTTGGTAGCTCAAATACCAAAGGCGACGGTTGGTGGTCGTTTGCTTACCGTTCTCGCGGCTTACTTGCAGAGGCACGTGAGAGGGAACGTTTGGTGGACGTTTGCTGACCGTTGTGGTTGCAAGGGTACCCTCGTCATACCCTTGCAAATGACGACACCACCCCGCAAACTACATCATACTCCCGACAAAAGCTTCCTTCCCTGGTCGGGAAAGCGTCCGCCCCCGCCGTGCTCCGTAAAATTCGTATATCAGGCCTATGGCGGCTCAACTCGGCAGCATTAAATTGAGCAGCGGCAGACCCTGAGGCTCCGACATCATCAGGCGTTAGAGGTGTGACGCAGGGTCCCGCTGATTCAATCTCGAGGATAGAGTTGTGGACGAGGGAGTTGATATGCTCATCAACGCCCCCTTGTTTCTCTCCAGCTTCCTCAACTGTCAAACACATCTTCGCAAACACAATCTACAACACCTACATCCACACACAACCAATTCATACCACAATGTCGTCCGCCGAAGCACAAATCGTCTACACCCGCGGCGCTGACTTCATCCAGCCCGTGGAAGCGCAAGACACCTTCGCCCACCAATTCGATTTATCTCAGCCAGATCAAGCAATGGAATCTTATCAAAAGTGAGTGCTAGCTGACGTCCAAAATTATTTGTTCTCATCGCTGATTTCGTCTTAGAATCATGCACCAACACACCAAGCAACAATACGACATGGCCTCCGCGTCCGAGCGACGACGAGTAAAGAACACCGCATCATACGGCTCTGTATCATTATCCTCCGAAACGAGCAACGCATCTGTTGGCTCGGAAGCGACATCATAGCCGATACAATAACGAGCATCAAGCCGTGATGCAGTACGACATTTATGACGAGCGTTTGAGCGCTTCAGCAAGCATTGGGAGGCGTTTGTGGGTGGCGAAACATCGACACATCCGCTGAAGGCATACTCGTTGGATGGCCAGAGCCGCGTGTAGCGGGTGGCGGATGTATTATAGGTTGATGAATCACATTACGAGGCAGTAATGCCACACTACCTCCTACATCAATATTTCCGTTCTCGTCTTTGATGTTAACAACAACCGCGTTCGCGAGCTCATGCATTACAAGTAGACTTTCTACATGTCATTGTCGAGAAGAAGCACCTTCTGCCAATCCCGCAGTCTTGCTGGTGTCGATAATGTACCAGTATTACAGTCTCTCCATCGCCCAGTTTGGCTAACATTTTACCAACGCAAGTTGCGATGCCGGCGCCGGTAAAAAGTCCTGACACATGATTTCCAAGCACAGGGCAAGTAGAACTACACATCTAACTTGCTTTACTTCGATCAATTCACCACCGTCTCATCAAAATCTCGCTCGAGTGAGATGTCGCTCCAAGACATCAAGCACATAGTCCTTGTGCTATCGGGCAAAGGAGGGGTTGGCAAGTCCAGCGTCACGACACAGCTCGCGCTGTCGCTGTCGCTCAAGGGCCATAGCGTAGGCGTTCTCGATGTCGACTTGACCGGACCTTCGATACCGCGTTTCTTCGGGATAGAGAGCGCGAAGGTGCGCCAAGCGCCTGGTGGATGGCTGCCGGTGCAGGTGCATGAGGGACGGGAAGCAATCGGTCAGACGAATGGGCACGTGAATGGCAAAGACGAAGACAAGCAAAAAGACAACGGCCTGGGAGCGCTATACTGCATGTCACTAGGCTTCCTACTGGCCAACAGAGGCGATGCTGTGGTCTGGCGAGGACCAAAGAAGACGGCCATGGTGCGGCAGTTCTTGTCAGATGTACAATGGGGTGCGCTTGACTATCTCTTAATCGACACACCACCCGGCACCAGCGATGAGCATATCTCGCTAGTCGAGACTCTCCTGAAATCAGCTACGCCGGAACAACTCGCGGGTGCTGTCATCGTCACCACTCCACAGGCGATTAGTGTCAGCGACGTCAAGAAGGAAATCAACTTCTGCCGGAAGACTTCTGTCCACATCCTCGGCGTCATCGAGAATATGGCTGGGTTCGTGTGTCCTAACTGCGCAGAATGTACGGACGTCTTCTCGAAGGGTGGCGGTCAAGCGATGTCGACTGAGTTCGAAGTGCCTTTCTTGGGCAGTCTGCCAATCGACCCTATGTTCATCCGGCTGATCGAGGAGGGTAAGCGACCGTCGTATCCCGAGGGCACTGTTATCGATGGTCAGGATTTGCACAAGAGTGGGGAGCCAAACGGATCTGGAGATGAAGGCCTATTAGTCGAGAAGTATGAGCAGTGCTCCCTTTGCCCAATCTTCTCGACTATGGTCGATCAACTGGTAAACTCCATCGGTACAACAAGATGATGACGTTTCGGACTTCTCGCTGGTCGCCTCATCATGCACTCTCCCGGACGCAACCTTGTCGAAATCCACCAATGCCTCAGCGATGGCACAACGATACAGTATTTTATTGAAGACAGACGTCGCAGCAACAGCCTCTCCTGAAGGTCGTTCATCTCGGACGATCGTTACGAGGCTTCATACAAAGCTCTGAGCGCGTCTCCAGCAGCGGAGCTGGGTAGTGCAATGGTATGTGATTATTCGAAGCCTACCTACTCGGCCATTGTCCAATGCTGACCGAAGTTAGTGAAGCTCGCATCCATACTTGATGTTTCGCGCACGACCCTGGTTCCAGCTCGACATTGACGTTTGGTCGCAGGCAGCTTCATACGCCGTTGATCATCTTCAGATCTCAGATACGACATACTCTACAGAATTACCGGGCGGAAGTTCCCATCACGGACCGTGCCAGGAGCACATTCCATTGTGGACTGGTAATTCGACGCCGACTCGGCAAGGTGTGTTTCGGTCTGGGTCCACCGCGGAATGCGCATGCGGCTTCACTGAGGCGGCCCGACTCGGCACGCCGACCACAGCTCAGACGCATTCGCAGAAGAACCACTATCCGTCTGCAGATGGCGGGGATCATTAAGATATTGTTTCTTTAGTGGACTACGACCCGTTATATACAGCCACCAGAACAGCCTGCTTCGTTGCAACATTCATGTCAACCAGCTGTCGACCGGAACATATATGCCAGCTGTTGAACATTCCGGGATGCCGATTCGGAAGTCCCCGGTCTTTGCGGCCCTCGACAATCCCAGTACATGCCGATGGAACACCCGGACCATCGTACGACCTCTAGATCGCAACTAAACTCTTACTGGCGTCAGCGTCCCACCCTGGTGTGGCTTTCACCACCTGCAGACAATTACAGGCGGTGCAGAGGCAGGTCCTCTCATGTGTTACGTCCTTTCCATGCCATCATCTCTTTGCACACAACAACAAAATCTTATGATGCCCCGTTCATAATGTCAGTGTTGCGTGGGAAACGCTGGCGAGCGTCTCCGTGTCTCGTCTTACACTCTGTCAGTCTCTACCGTACAATTTTTTACGTTCCTTCTTCCCGTGTCCCAAGACGCATCTGTTGCCAATCAGCCGGGCAACCGTCGTTAGGCCAACATGAAGCCTCAAGGGCTCTTTCTTGTCCTTCCTTTGCTGTTTATTAGTCATATTGGTTTGAGCAGGGGACAACTACAGACCCAAGTCGGTCTCAACACCGCGTTTGGGGGCCAAACGCAGATCTGGGGTGAAACGACTGTAATCGGCGGTCAAACAATCTTTAGTGCAACATACACGGGTGCCTTTGGTGTCGGCGTTGCAGCATCAGTGCAGCCCTTATCATGTCCAGACCCCGTCACGTAAGTATACCCCTCAAGCAGCCTCGAGACGATATCTGACATTGCTGCAAACAGAGTTACCGTGATTCGCTTTCCTCCGGACTACAGCGGGACATGGACGTCCACCGCGACGGTGCGGCCTGTGTCTTTCACCGGTGGCGGAGTACCTTCCTTATCGGCCTCGCTGAGCGTTTCCCTCAGCTCACTCGACCTCAGCCTTCCGACATCAAGCAGAAGGCTACCTGGTCCGCTTGCCCAGAATGCCGGCCCTGCCACTGCAAAGTACTTCACTCTCAAGTCTCTCTGGCCCTAGCCCATCGATCTCGAGTTTGAGCCTTTCGACACCGAGCCTTAGCCTGTCAAGCCTTAGTACTGGTCTTTCGTCCCTCGGCTTAAGCTTGACGACTCCTAGTCTGAGCAGCTTGACCCTCAGTCCGAGTTTGTCGATACCGAGTGCCTCATTGTCGTCTCCGAGTGTGTCGATACAAAGTCTCAGCTTATCCACGCCAAGCCTGTCGACACCAGGTCTCACTTTATCGACCCCAAGTCTCTCAGTACCTCATCTGACTTTGTCGACTCCGAGCCCGAGTCTTCCAATACCAACCGCAACCAAGATACCAGTCTTCTCATGCCCAATCGATAACGGGCTCGGCTACGTCTCCTCGAGCGGTAAATCCTACAGCATTGAGTGCGGTATCAACCAGATTGGCCACGACTTGTCTATTTCCGCCCCTCAACCCGACCTGGAGAGCTGTATAGAATCTTGCGGCACCATCTCAGGCTGCACTGGCGTGTCTTGGCAACATGGTTCCGACATGTGCTTCTACAAATCTGCTGTGGACCAAGGTGTAGCGAATCTGGCCTACGACTCGGCGACACCGGCTGACCTGACTTGCCCCGACGCGGATGGTACAACATTCATCGATGCCACTGGTAACATCTACCAAGTACAGTGCGACACCTTCTTCCCGTCTAGCGACAACATTACCAGCACTGCGGGCGGCCAGGATTTGACAGACTGTGCTATGCAATGCTCGAACCTCGGCGGCTGCGTGGGAGCCACCTATCAGAACGGCACTTGCACATTTTTCAGCAGCTATGGATTGGGTGGCGCCTCCTCTCGTCCTGGTGTCTCCAGCTTGGTTCTGCTTTCGAAACCCGCCGTGGTTAACGCACTCGGAGGAACGACGAACGTGTTGACTAGCACACCAGCGATTATTCCAAGCTACTCGTTATCGCGGGCTCTCACGATCCTCACAAACACTATCCCTACAGCATTGCCTGCTCTCAGCTTGCCGCTCGGCTCGTCGTCGATCACTATGCCGACTACGTTGCCAGGCCTGACTACACCTTCGTTGACGCTGTCGCCGCCCAGCGAGTCACTTCCTACCATTTCACTCGGCTCGCCGACGCTACCAAGCACCAGCTTGAGTATCGGCAACCCACTCACTCTCCAATCTCCATCAATGTCGTTGTCAACGCCGAGTATCGATACTGGGCTAACAGTCAACATGCCGTCCATCACCGTGTCTGGTTTGCCAACTATCAGCAGCAATATCGGCAGTCTACCTTCGATCATCATCTCACTGCCTTCTACGTCAATCAGCTTGAATACAGGCCTAAGCTTGAGCTTGCCGAGCACGTCTCTTCCGAGCGTGGTTACTTTCGGCTCCCTGACTGCACCATCAATCTCCGCTAGTCTCCTATCGATCTCGATCTCCTTGCCTTCAGGAAGTGCGCCTTCTGTAAGTCTCAGTACCCCGACTGGCTTGAACCGGTTACTCTTCCATCAATCAGCAATGATCTGATATGTATTGTAAAACATGCACTTAATGACTGAAAGCGCATACAGCACATTTCTAACGTCTACCTTCTCCACAGGGCTCGGTGTCTACTACCAACATCCTCTCCGGTCTTGGTCCGGGTCTCAGCTCCGTTTCTGTGTCACGTCAGATGGGGATACCATTGAGTCTAGCATCTACGGTGACAAGCCTGTCCTCAGCAACGAGTCCAACATCCGCTGCAGCTACCCAGACCACGCCCGCCTACTTGTGCGCCGACAACGATGAGGGTGTCGTTTCGGAGAACGGCTACGAGTGGGTGCTCAGCTGCCAAAACGATACCTCTGGAAGCATCTACAGTTCTAGACTTGCAGCAAATACGTTCAATGACTGCTTCATGCAGTGTGACCAGAGCAGCACAAACGGCGGTGCTCAATACTGCACGACCTTCACCTACGTCGGTGTGCCTGGCGGCAACGGACCTGGAGTCTGCTATCTCAAGAACAGTGTGGGCGAGACCACCATACCAGGTCCAAGACATTACGTTGCGGCAGTCAGACTCGTCAACTATGCTGGACGTGCGGCCCCTGGAGCGCCATCAAACACATATCCGCCAGCTGCTTCGCCCTCGAATGTCGTTTCGATTCCTACCGGGTCAGCGTCCGCTCCAAGCCTCTCCGTCGGAGTGCCTACTACAGGGCCTTCCGTCTCGATGCCTACAGCATCGCCTACACTCAATCCGACAGTACCGGTCAACACCGACGGAATATCCTCCATAGTCGCTGGCGCCAACGGTGTAACAACGGCCGGCGTTCCACCGACAACTTGCTCGAACGGCGGAAATATTCTGAACGGGTGCGTTCTGGTGACCGGTGGTCCCGTTGTTAGTGCTGGTGCTGGAGTCGGCCTCGGCGTGTCAAGCAGCACAATTCTGAACGTACAAGCCTCCGTGGTAGCCAGCCTATCCGTCTCCGTCGATCTTGGTCTCGGAGTCAGTGCCAGCTTAGGCTCGAGCAGGCTTGGCCTTGGTGTCTCAGCGACTGCTGGAGCTGGTCTGGGAGGCACTCTCGGCGCTGGTCTCAGCGGCATGCTCGGCGGCCTGGGAGGCACATCAACCTCTGTACCAGCACTGCCAACCGTGACGTCGCCGACCATTTCCACAACGACCATTCAGAGCGTCACGACTGTCACCTCCTGCTCGACAGGTCTTAGTAGCCTAGTGACTTGCCCCGGTGGTCTCACGATCTCGAGTGTGCGAAGCATCAGCGTCACCGTGCCAACTTCCTCGTGCTCCTCGGGCGTTGGCGGCGTGGTGACCTGCGTAAGCACAAGTATCATCACGCAAGTGGCAGTCACGACGACGGTGACGTCTTCGAGTCTATCAACGACCACTCGGTCGTCTACGTCTACATCGTCCACGCGATCGTCAACGTCTACAAAGGACTTCGAGCACGACTTCGTGCGCTGGCGCGGTGAACAGCTTGGGGATCTGTGCGAGTGCACTTGCATGCATACCGGGTTTGACTTGCTAAGAAAGTGCAAGTTGTTTTAAGTACATAGTTTGGTGGCGCCTGTACAGACAATAACGACAGACTGTGTTTGGGGCGCTCATCAGGGAATAGATATCTGGTTTTCCGGCGTTGGAAATCGAAATTGGCTCGGCGAGGTGCATCGGGGTAGTGAGGCGTTAATGTTTGCACTGGCTTCTGACTCGGAGCGTATCTAGCACAAATCTCTGAAATGCTTCTGATCTACAATTCGCTCTCTCAGCTTGTGTTCTCCGCTCTAGAGCAAGCCCTAACCTGCTCACCGTAGAGGTGCCAGCGGAACGTGATGGAAGCAGAGCTTCTGTGGATCGTGACTTCTCTCCTTTCCCGGTCGAACAGAGAGTGGCTTGCCCATCATTCTGCTCCTCCAACTCCAACTATGCTCTTCTCCGAGCTAGGTGTCTGGCGGACGCCTTCAGTCCGACATGCTGAGCTTCCCATATGGAATGGACTCCGGAGCAAGTCTGCGCGCGGAGACTTTGGGTCATCTGGTTACGCGTTGTGCTAAGCCGGAGTCGCCAGCTCAAGGTTGGCGATCATGCATATCTACATCCCCCATACCGGTTTGCTGTGCTGCGCCACTGCTGGTCGCCTCATCCTCCCCCGGGCTGGTATCGACGTCGACGATCTCGTCTATCGTTGGTTCGGTTTCAACACCACCTCGTTCTACGTGAGCACCGCCGGTTTGCAGAAGATGCTGCACGACATCATTCTTCTCCGCCCGCTCTGCCTCAAACATTGCTAAATGACCAGCCGAGTTCTTGATCCACATGTCCGCGCCAACATCTATCAGAGACTTGACGATCTCCAAGTGGCCATTGTAGGCTGCCCAGTGCAGCGGTGTGTTGCCTTCCTGATTTTGCCTGTTGACGAACTGAGGCGATTGACTCTGGTCCGCTGAGGTCCCGTTCACTCCGTTCGTGTTGGCCACAGGGACAAGCTGATGTAGAAAAGACTTTACCAGATCTAGGAAGCCGTTCGCGGAGGCGAAGTGAAGTACCGTATTGCCTGAGTCCGGATCAACAGCAGAAGCGATGACATCTCCCGGCAAGCAGTTGTATTTCTGAGTGAGATCTGAGAGCGTCTGCTGCAGTTCCGCCGTCTCATTGACACGGGTCAAATATAGCAGGGCGTCGACATCATCCGAACTCAGGGTTGGGCTTACAAGACCAGGCATGTTGTTGTCTTGCTGGGAGGTGCAAATATCAAGAAAAGTGATTTTTAGGGCTCGATTTTTATCTGCAGGGGTTTCCGCCGGCGTAAACCTTATTAGAGCCGCACGCGTCTGTACTCCTTACGTAAAACCCGTCCAATTTTGTCAAGAACACGAGATTCTTTTCTTTACTGTGAGAGTCATTTTTACACCAGTTGTGCCACTCCGTTCCCTTGCCAGCAGGATCACTCGGCTCAACACTCGTTACATCGGGAGACTCGACTGTCCTTCTATTGCCTACAACCCGACTTATACGGACGATTTGGTATAGCGGTAAGAACCGGCACCATGTTTCCACCTTCAAGCGGATATGATTTCGACATCGAAGCGATTAGTGGTATCTGCGGTTCTATCAGCATCGCGTGCTGGGTGGTCGTCTTCAGCCCTCAAATCATCGAGAATTTCCGGCGAAGCTCAGCGGAGGGCCTCTCGATGGAATTCTTGGTAATATGGCTTGCTGGGGACTTTTTCAACATTATCGGAGCTGTGCTGCAAAAGGTGCTGCCAACGATGATTATTCTTGCTATTTATTACACCTTTGCCGACATCCTCTTGATTGCACAATGCTTCTACTACCGTGGATTCTCCTTCCGCGACCCCAAGTCACGAAAACCTGCAGAGGTCTCCAACGGCAGTACAAGTGAACGTACGCCACTCATCGGCAATGGTCACGCGAACGGACATGCGCCGGAAAGACTTACTGCTGGAGCTCTCGATCCGACTTCCAGGACGCGGTCGCAGTCATCGTTCCGAGACAGGTTTGCAAGCCTTGACGGGACTGGTCTCTCCCCAGCAACACCAATGCATCCACAGCCAAAGGATGCCGATGAAACCGAAGCTTTGAAGCCAAGTCAGCCCCGTTCGTGGATCCAAGCCATTCTGTTCAACAGCACTGCGATCGTTCTCGTGGTTCTAGCAGGCGTAGCAGGCTACTATTTGAGCCCTTCGCAGCCACCGCCTTCGCATCACGGTACGACACCGGCGGACGATCAGGCACAGTCTTTACACTTTAGCTTCTGGGGCCAGATCTTTGGCTATATCTGTGCTGTATTCTATCTTGGCTCGAGGGTTCCTCAGATCCTGCTCAACTATCGCAGGAAATCTACCGAAGGTAACGACACATGTCCTATAATAGCGCAGCACATGTGGCTAATATCAATACAACAGGTCTCAATGCCTTGTTTTTCATCTTCGCCTGCTTTGGCAACCTCACATACGTTTGCAGTATCCTTGCATTCGAGCCGATCTGCAGCAGCCACCGCCACGGGCACTGGCACGAAAGCCATTGCAAACCTGGAGAAGCATACGACGTGTACAAGACGTACATCTTGGTTAACTTGAGCTGGCTGATAGGAAGTGCTGGAACGCTTGGTCTGGACTTCGCTGTGTTCACGCAGTTCTTCTTGTACCGGAATAACATATCCGACAACAAACTGGCGGCGGAAGATGTACCGAGAAGGATTGACGGAGAAGGACGAGGGCGGGAGCCGAATGAGAGATGATTGTATTCATCGCTCAGGCCACGCTTCTGAACTCGACTCGACCCATTGTGGAACTCCTAGACGTGCCTCCACAGGTTCATCGCCTGATACATAGCGTCTTCGAGTGCATCAAGGCGGCATCCCAGGTTCTGCCAATCCCACACCAAGAGATGGAAGGTCTCGGCTTCTTCGACACGTATTGCACCCACCTCCACCAGCGTCGCAAGCCTTGTTCCAAGCCTCGTGGTTGGACAGTCATCGGGGTCTTTCTCAACTCGATTTCCTGTACCTTTCGGCCTCCCATAATCCTCCACTTTTCCCGACGGTCAAGGTCCTGGACCAGGACGCATGCTCTTCGCCCATCAACCTGATCCATGCAAGGATGCCGTGCGAGCCCTCGGTGTCGCCTACTCGGAGCAAGAATTTGTTCTCGGCGAGAAAGATTTCTGTGGCTTCGGATCGCGTTCGGCGGCAAGTTCGAAGCAACGCAGTTTGTGCGTGGATCTCTGCCTTTGAGAAGTCGATTCGGGTATTTGCCGAAACTAGGACCTCGCGGTAAATGATGTTGCGCAGCGCTGGTGGGAGGATCTGTAAGAGACCTTTCGGAGAGGCAGCGGTGCTGTTGACTTCGCTTATAGTAGACGCCATCGTTGGGTTCGGAGTCAGGATGAAGGCGAGGTCTGGTGCGGAGATACGGCTGGCAGGACTTGGGTTGCAGTGCGATTTGTGGTACCAGAGAGCCCTTGGTGGATGGTCAAGGCCGGGAACGACGGTCGTGCGTAGTCAAGTCTTCAAAGTAATTATTTCAGGCAGGATCACCCGGCGAGAGAGACGCAAGACATAGGTAAGCCAGAATTGACTTCGTATTGTGTATTCTCTCGATGCTATTAGTGAAGATGTATTGCCTATTTGAATGATGTGCTGCAGCACAGAGCCTAACATGTTGTCCGATTGTATCTCGGAGAACCCTTATACCCTCTAGTGCCACCCAGATGATTTGCTATTTGGTTTGAAGCATCCATAGCTCCACCTTGCATCTACATGCCACCCCAGAGAAATGATGAAAGCCTGTCCGCTAGTGTGTAGCGAGGGTAGATGTGTACCCGCGGTATCATTGGAGGAGGCGCACTCAAGCTGATGCATGGTCTGCACTCCTTACTGCCAGCAGCCTTTGGAGCGATGGCTGCTACTAGAGCTTCCACCTTCTTGTCTTCAGTCTCTGCTTCCTCTTCCTTTTCTCTCGCCCGACCATCCCAATCCGCCGCGTTAGTGATCCGACGCGCGGAACTTCTCCGCCATGCCTCTGCAGCCCCTTCACTCAAAGCCTCTGCCAGTCGATCTTGAGCATGGCTCGCCCAACGCTGGCAATCTGTCGCGAAACCTCGATACGTAATCGCATCGGCTCGGAGCTGGCTAGGTTTTTCGATGTACATCTTTGCGAGGGTGACTGTCATAGACCACAAGAATTTTCCGTCCTCGGAGACATGGATAGAGTCCAGGCTCACTCCGAGGTGCATCAGGTAGAGCGCGAAAGCTTTGTGACAAGTGGAACACCAGCACTCATGGTTGCCAAGGTCGATGCTCAGATGCGTGATACTCGAGGTGCGCTCTTCTCCGATCAAGCGCAACCATTCCAAGGTTTGATTGCGTTGCTGGTGGAAGAACAGGGACGACGTTTTGGCGGAGAACTTTGCGTGCGTATAGAACACTTGCGAGGCTTCGCGTCGAATTTGGCTGCAGGTGCGCAAGAAAGCCGTGCGCTGGTGGATCTTGGGAGTCTTCGAGAAGAAATTCCGACGTGTGATACTAACGGGCTCATCGGGCACCAGGTATCGATAAATCATATTTCGCAGTTCGGGGGGTAGGCTCATGAATTTGAAGCCACCGATGGTAGCTGTGCTAGGACGCAGATCACGCTTCAGGCGATGGCATCGAGATGTGACCGAGATGCTGATGTGCGTGAAGACCTCTCGTAGCTCGGACCGCATCCCCTGAGCTGGGGTCCGGAGCTGTAGTGGCCTGTCGGGATTCTGCATCTTCGAGATCAAGACGAAGCCTTGCAGGGGTTTGGTCGCTGAAATTCGAACGCGCGCAAGTTATAGCATGTCCACGAGGTAGGTAATTGTGATCATCACCAACCAGCTCAAAGCAATAGGTAGGTTGGACCAGAGTGAATAAGCAGCTTTATGCTGGTGGGTCGATTCCAGTGTCATGTGGCAGAATAGTGGTTCAGACGATCCAGGTCTGTGGTAACACATAATCTTCGGCCACCAAGTTATTGTTAGTCCGAAGAGTAAGCTGTTATCCAAACCTCTTGCTACCAGATCCACCGAGGAAATCTCCAACTGGTTCACTGGTTCCACTCTTAGTGTTAAACACTCCGTTCCAGCAATCGAGTGATCGCGGAATTCATCTTGACTGTCCAAATTGTGCTCGAGCTACTCTTCCGCTGTCTGGAGAGTCTTCCCGCTCCGCCAGCGATTCGGAGAGTTAGGACAAACGTATCGACAAGACCTCGAGATTAACCCGCCGCAGTGTGACGGTTTCTTTCCCTAAGCTCACAGTGCTCAAGATGTGATTAAGGTACTCCTTTGCGGCCTTCCGGTCAGAATCAACCCTCCTATGTCGGATACTATCCACCTTAGCTTGATACAGTCCCAAAACTTCTCGCGACTCTGCTCTCCTAGCTCGAGAGTTGCCTCCGCAGTCTGCGATACAACATGAGTACTCCGAAGCCGCGCGTCTGACCGCGAGAGCACAGGTCTGGCTGAAGTCGGAGTCTTTTCCTGGCCCTTTTCCAAGGATGGCTTCTCGACGTACTCCCATGGAAAGCAGTGCTGCAGCGAAGGTTGTCACGCAGCCCAGGCACTCGTTGTATAGTGACGGAGTATGAAGGCTAAGCTCCAGGTGCGTGATGAGTGAGGCCTGGTCTTTGCCAATGCAGTATAGCCAGTTTAGGATGATTCGCCGCCGTTGGTAGAGGTCAAAGGTTGCAAGGAAAACTGCCTGGGCGTAGAACATTTGAGACGCCTCACGGCGGATTTGCCGGCATGTCCGCAGTAATGCTGTTTGAGCTTAAAATTTCCCGAGGTCAACAGTCTTGTCCGACAGTAACACATCTTTGTAGATGGAGTTGCGTAGCTCGGCAGGAAGGCTCATCATAGGTGAGATATCAGCAGCTTCCGTAGCTCTGCCCGGTAGGACGATCGATGGCTCGGATGGCGGCGAGAGCTTGAGCGATATTAATGAGGTAGTATCGCACGACGAGGCCACATCAGATACCGAAATCGCCGAAGACGAGGCTGCATTGTGGCCTGGCTCCTTCTCGTTGGTTGCTGGAGGCCGGTCGTCCCTTGGACGTCTGGTGTAGCGGCACCGACAGCTTTGCCAGAAGCGAGAGAGGATCTTCCTGACGATTCCGGGGCGGTGTTCGTGTGCCATGTTGTGCAAGTTCGAGGGACAAAGTTCGAGGGACAAAGTTCGAGGCGGTCGGCTCTTATGTCGCACTCCGTACTAAACAAATGGTCGTCTGTAGCTGTCATTCTGATCGGGCTATAAGTAACAAGGACTGTACCAAACAGATCACTGATTACCTTTCAGTCGAAGGTCATATAAGGGAGTAAGCGATTCTCTAGTGATGAATTGTACGTTATCTCCACGATCGTGGAAGCTTGATGCTGGCACGCGACGTCTTAGAGAGCGTCTACTAATCTTACTGATCGCAAGACTGCTCACCTTTCTCGTTACCTGCCGTTAGAGGGCGGCCATGTCATTCCCTGGACAACAGACCTTTTACTGTCGAGGAGGTGGGCGAGCCTTCGTGCATCACACGGCTCTCCACTGGTCGTGCTGCATGAACTTGGAAAAAAGCCACAACGTATGGCCTGTGGCGGACTGGCTGATCGGTACTGGACATTCCGCCATCGCTTTTCAACACAGAGACTCCTTCAGCATTTTACTCCGGTACGGGGGTGAAGACTGCGAGCCTCGAGATCCGGAACTAGGGCATGCAGTGTAGAAAATACAAAGCGCTCGTGCCTGTCAGCTTACTCCGGCACATATGGGCGCTGAGTCTCGAAATAGCAGCCGGACGCTGTTCCTGACTGATCCCGAGAACGTTCCTTGGAGGCGGCCACAGGGCAGGCGGCCACAGGATCCGATCCATCGTTCCGGACGGTATCCTCGTACAGCGTGTGTGCGATGTGCCCGCAGAGGAGCAGATTCGCTGAAGCCAATAGACCCATCCGGTGCTAAAACTATCCCGAGTGAGGTCGCATCGATGAGGTATTTTGGCAACGGCTGGTGGAGTCCCGCACGAGGCGTGGAACTATCGGTCCCGGATACGGGTGGCTGCCCTAACATTGCTTGGTGCGGGCGTGGGCTGAAAGGCTTATCCAACATTTGGAGATCCTGCCTGCCCGTTGCCGACAAGGTCTCTTTTGGGTCCTGCTCCAGTGGTGGGTGGAATGTAAATGTGCTTGTGGGAGGTGATGCTCAAGACCCGCCACCTGCGATCATCGATGGCGACATATCGGCGACTTGGCGAAGCCTCGTTGTGCCTACAAGGCAAAAAGAGGGTTTAGCTCCCACGAGCCACTGCCAAATAACCGCGCCAGTTCGCATTGTCCGAGCCGTCGGTGCGATGATGACCTTATTTTTGGGTCGAAGAACTGGAGCTGTGACGTTGCGAGCATGCCACAGATGCTAATAGCGAAGTACTTCTCGGGTTGAGCATCGGACACTCAAGATAGAACGTTAAACCGTTGCCGCCGAACAGAGCTGATAAAGCGCCATTGGAATCTCGAGAATCCGGCACATAATTAGCAGGCCGCTCATTAGTGGCCAGGGATCTATATCTTGTTCCTTGCGTTTGATCACAGATCTACATCAAACCCCTCACTTCCGGCCAACAGCCACATCTCACTTCCAACCTCACCTCAATTCAACCTCACTGTTTAATTATCGGCGCAGCCTCCAATATACCCGCCATTGGCCCCGAAGCTGGATTATATCGAGGTGAGTCCTCTCGGGTCTAGAGCTCGCCCCTACAAGGCAGGATCCCGGGCGTGGCGCATCTCACGCCGGGCCGCCCTATCGCATTGCTGCAGCGTCGATGCACATGCTACAGCGAACGCCCGTGGGATCGGAGAGCTCGGCAGAATCCCCATGGCACGCCCGGTCATATGCATTGGCGATGAGGGGATCATGAGGCGGGAAACGCGGTGCTGACTTTGCGCAAACACAGACTCCGAAGGGCTTATCGTTATATTGGCCCTAACCTACCTGCCTGCTACCAACCTTACAATATTTGCCTCGCATCCTGCACGCTATCGAGCTTGCGTGCGTTGCAGTAGCATCCATCCACCACCGGACAGGCGATAGTTTGCCGTACCCACAATCCTGTGGAGGTAGCTCAAAGGCTGTGGGCCTCAGCTGAAAGTTATCCGTACACTTAAGACCAACAACACCGCTTACGACTCAAGCACCTGTCCACTTCATTTGTTATTTGCACCACCTTGGAGAACAGCTCGGAGATCCGTGATCAGCCCTGCAAGGACACCTGCATTGCGGCTCAAGAAGCTTACTCTGCTGCTGCCAAATTCAGAAGGTTCTCGGCCGGCGATTAGAAGGGTGCTGTAGAAAGCATAAACAATCTCACGAGAAGATCTTTCAGAACTTCGGGTGTTTCCAGAGGATATTTAACTATATCCACCGGGAAACAATTGTGAAGAGGAAGTCTTGGAAACATTGCAATGTCGACCGCCGCGATGATGAATCCTGCGCAGTCGCTGCAACATCCACACCGCAAACCAGTGCCGGCAAGAGCATCTTACAACAATCTGCAGCAGCCGCAAATACAGCAACCGCCAGCACAATATGGCGCAGACCAACGAACGTACTCTCGTACGATGACCAATTCGTCGTCGTCATCACCAGGAAACACCATATACTCTGCCGGTCCCCCGCCACCACAGCAGCAATACCCACAACGAGACCGTCATACACTTTCCAATGCCACTACCTCTACCACCTCCACCGCCAACGCTGGCCTCCAACGTGCCCCAACGACCACCTCGCAACCCCGCCGCTCAACCTCCTCCCGCTCTAACGGCTCGACCGCCTCTCCCACTTCCTACGTCGCCCTCATGCGCAAGCAAAAAGCCACCGTCTGGTGCGATCGCGCACAAGTCGAGAACCCGGAAATCCTCGCCCGCCGGCGCGCGATAAAGATGCAAGCCGCTAAAGACGTGGCAGGAGGCTCACACCGGTACAGCACGAGTAGCAATAACGCTCCGCAGAGCATTGGTATCAGGAGCAAGATCCGGCATCATGGGTTGCCAAAGGCGAACGCATACACTGGACAGGGCAATCTAGCTGGCGCGGGTGTGCCGATGCGACTCAGTGCTACGGAAGTCGACGAGAATGATAGCGACGAAGAGCAGGACTCGAAATACGTCAAGCAATACCATTCCCGCAACGGCAGCCGAGGGTCGAGCGTGGCTAGCGGACGGCAGCCGGCTACATCGTTCCTTAACCCGGATAGAGGATATAGCAGCGGCTCCACGCCTCGCAGCGGGCATAGTCCTGTCGAGACCCCTCCGGATGTCGCGGATGAGACGCCGGTGCCGAATCAGTATGGACAGATGTCTGGCGACTACTTTGGAGGCGAAGAAGCGGAGGAGCAGCGGTTTGGTGGCGTGAGTGGGTTGCCGCAGCGGTCACGGCCGTTGCAGCAGGAAGGGCATACGAGTGATGAGTTGCGGCGGAGAGGGAGTGTGGATGATCGGACGATGACTATGGGTGGCGGGCGGTTGTTTGTTGCGAATCCGGATTTGAGCGATTGATTGACGATAGTGGATGGGGTGCTGGGCGGTGGTGCCTTGATGAATACAATATTTCTCTATCTCCAGTGGGATGTTTCGGCCAGGTGAGGTGATTTTAATGTGATCGACTCCGGATTGTTCTGATTTGCGGGTAAACTGTCATGTGCCAAAGCTAAGTCCAACGTCACTTCATATTTTTACTCACGACATCTCGTACCTTCCTTAGCAAGAGTCTCTCGACCGGCAAGATGCCTTCGCCACCTCCCGTCTCACGCAACATGGCTACCCACCACTACCAGCAGACCTACGATACTGAGCAGGCGAGGCACGCCCTCGAGCACGTGCACAAGCGGAGCGTCGGTCTCGAACACGCGCAGTGTGGCCTCTCGTTGGTCGACGACGACCGAAACGCACGGTATGATCGCTCTCATTTCCAACCTGCGGAGGCGTCCTACTGACACCATTGCAGTGTCTTCGCTCTCCCACCTTCGAGTATCCCTCCGAATGCTACAGCGGAGTCGCCACTCTTCCGGCTTCCAGAGGCAGTTCGGCTGAGGGTCTACGCGCTGGCGATGACTTATGCGGAGGCGGTGCCGGTCCAGAAACACTGTAGGTGCTGATATCATCTCGCGAAGCATTGTGTTCTGGCTGACGGGAGTAGCATCGCCTCATGTACCGCTCACGGGCGAAGGCAGACATATCGTGGTCAGGCACTGGCGCTTCGTGCCGCCTCTCCTACGGACGTGTCGTGCGGTGCACAATGAAGCTGCACCCTTGTTCTATGCTGCCAACGAGTTTAGTTGCACGATTCGGGATGGAGATTTGAGTGAAGTACTTGATTGGGTATGAGCATGTATCCATCCTCGATGGCCAGGACAGAGAGGCAGAACAGTTGCTAATCGCTTACTTATACTTAGCTCCACGAAACAGCGCCCCTCTACCTCAGCCTCGTACCAAAGCTAATTCTCTCCATCGAACCAACATCTATCATCGACCTCCTCGGCCTCGCAGAAGCTACGTCTGCTCCTAGATCACCTCTCAACCAGCAATGCAACCAGATGATCCGCACAATGTCAGAAGCAGGAATGGAGACCAGCGCCATCGAGATCTCGACACCAGAACTTAAGCATCTCAAAGACGACGCGATTGTCATAAATTTCGACAATGATGACGCTGAGGGGATCAGATCAAGGTACGTTGAAGCGTCTCTGGCAGCGGTGGAGAAGGCGAAGCAGGTGGAGGAGGAGCGGCAGGATCTGGTGAGGAGGTTTGAGTATCATATGTCGATGGGGATGGGTGTGCCGGGGATGCGTTTGCCTGGTGCTGGGGACGGGAGGGGAGAGGGGAGGCGGTTTCGTTGAAAGCTAGCGAAGGGTTTGGGTGCTCGTCCATCGCTAGCTTTGGGTGCTCGTAGGCACAGATACTGCTATGGCATACTTGCAGTCGCCTCAAAATTGGCATACTCAACCAAGTTGTAAAGTGAATGCTGAAGAAGGGTCCCAGTTAGGGGCCAAAATGCACGTCATCTCAAATTCGCGTCTTTCACATGAAAATCTTCCATAAAACATCCTCAAAACATAGCAACACCAAACCATGGCGCTCGAACGAACTACCACCGCTCCCCAACTATCGGACTTCATCGCCCTCGCCGAATACGAATCACAAACTCCCTCTTCCTTCGCTAGTATAAAGCCGATCCTGCACTTCCACAACACCAACGCCGACATCAAAATCTCCCCCGCAGACCTCGACTCCCAACCCGCCCTCCTCGAACTCCGCAACCTCACCTTCGTATCAACCGGAGAAGATGGCGAGACTGTCTTCAGCGGCGTCGATGTCTGGGTCACTTCCACCCACCTGACCCTCTTCTCCCCGTCCATGGTCAAAGGAGCGCAGATCGCATATCCGACTATTACAGTCCATGCGCAAGACGGGCGAGGGGTGCTGCTGGGGCTTAATTTATCGGACTCGGAGACCGCGGACGAGGATGTCGTGTTCGTTCAGCTGCGCGTTATACCGAATATTTCGGAGCACCGACTAGCCGGTCACGAGGTAAACAGCGAGAACCCGAATGCTGCTGCCCAGGTTCTGTTCAAGGCTATATCGGATTGTCAAGAGCTGAATCCCGATCCGCCGGCGGCTGGAGACTCGGATGAGGAGGGAGGCATGGGTGGGATAGGGTTCGATGAGACGGCGCCTGGAGCTACGGGCTGGATTACGAGCGAGAATATGCATGAGTTTGTGGGGGAGGATGGGGAATTTAGGTTGGCGGAGGGTACGGCTGTGTTTGGAGCGGACGAGGGTGAGGGGTTGGGTGAGGGGGCGGGGAGGACGAGGACGGCGGCGGAGGTTAATGGGGATGGGGATGAGGTGGAGGGGAAGTGGCAGCGGACGGGGTGAAGGGAGAGCGGCCGGAGTAAGACGAGCAACCAGTGACGATGGCAACGCAGAGCATCCTGAGTGCAGTGGATGATAGACGACATCAATGGCCGAGAGCAGCAGTGCTTGCGCATGTCCGCCAAGGACAGCCGCTAGAGCGTCTGCTCTGCCCTGGCTTGTACAGTACCACGACACGAGATCCATGTCGTCGCCCTACTTCAAGGTCGAGTTACAGCCATCAAGAGCAGCAGTACCACTCGCATGCACGCACTTTGTGCTGTTATGGAAAGAAGCAAAGTCTTCATATCCAAAACTACCTACACATTATTAATTACTTCCCTCTCACGTCCTCAAAAATCCGTCCGAATCATACAAACTCTTCGGCGTCATCTGAATACTCATCGGCCTCTCCAACAATCTATCCTTCCTCGGCGTCTCACCTCTCGCGGATAGCGGACTGCTCATGCCAGGTATCTGCCAGAACCTCTCCCCGTCCTCCCACACACTCGACCGCCACACAATCTCCTCCCCAAACTTACTCCCCTCCCCATTCCCACCACCCTCACCCAGCCCCAAATCTATGCCCAAAACAGTATCATCACTCCCCCCAGCCTCAAACCCCGCCAACGCCCCATCAAGCCTCCGTTCCACCTCACTAAGGTCGATCTCATCCAACGCCCCCGTCGCCACCCACGCATCCCCCTCCTCCGCCCCCGCAGCCGCGAACCCGAAATCAAATACCGCGTCCATCGCCGCATCACTCGCTGCGTCCCCTTCCGGACTCCCGATCCAAGGCAATAACGGAGAAGCTTCGCGGCCCATACGCACGTACTTCTTACTCTCCCTCCCAGCATCCCAGCCCCACGCCTCCGCATCAGCTGCGTAAGGCTGCGCTGGGGACCAGGAGGTGGGGTTATTAACTTCGCTATTCATCCGCCGCAACGCTAAAGCGTTTTTGAGAACCGAGTGAGCGGGTTGGGAGCGTGGGCCGCTTGGGCTGGAGGCTTTGGGTCTGTTGCCGCTGAGGTGGAGGGGGGAGGGGATCTCGATGCCGTGCATATCGGCATCGTCGGAGCCGGCACCGAGGTCGCTGGACGGGATGGTTGGCATAGGTGAAGGGGGCGCGGAGCGCAGGGGTTGGTATTGGGGTTGCGCGTTCGATATGGCGCGCTGGCGCCCCGACTGGGGAGATGGTGACGCTTGTGGGCGTTGCGGAGTCGTCTGCATGTAGATCTCTGAGTCTGATGGCGGAGCCAGCACAGGCGCACCGGGGAAGTCGACAGTTTGGCTGAAACTAGGCATCCGCGCCATGATCGCGCTTGCGTTAGAGGACGTCAGCATCTCCTCCTCTGACCTCCGGGGTTTAGAGCCTGAGCTGCGGTTATCGAAGAAAGCTTGGAAACCCTCAGGCATCGTCTTCGGCGAGCAGGGCGGTGTATCTGGTAGATCGCCGCCGTAGGAATTCGGGACAGTGGTGCGAGGTGAGATTTCCAGCTCAGAGCCTGCGGATGCAGAGGCGGCGAAGGGGAAGAAGGCGGAGCTCCGTTCGGGTTCTGTGGTTTCCCATGAGGGACTTGTGGGGTCGTATTCAGTTGTTATTGGGTGGGGAATGGTGAGGGTTGACCAGGCGGGGTGGGCTGGGTCGTACTCTTCGTGCTTGGATGCCGGCAAGGGCGGGCTGGAGGGGATGTCGTGGTCTGAGGACATGTCTAGTTGAAAGGGCGAGTAGCTGTCGTCTTCTGCGATATCGGCTGATGGGCGGGAGAGGCAGAACTGTGGGACTGGTTGGTTGAGCTGGATATCAGATAGGGTGGCCTTGATCGGGCTTGGGAACGACGGGATTGTGAACGCTGACGAGCAGTCCGACCCTGGCCTCTTGGCCGGCGAGACTGATAGTTGCGAATCTGGCAAAGAAGGCAGACCGTGCTCCTGGTACGCGTTCCACGCCGACAGCGTCGGCGAGCTGGGTGTCAACGAAGCGCGCAGCGTCTGTATCCGAAGGTTCGGCACGAAGGACGCTGAGCTCGCTGGTCGTGAAAGGCGCTGATTCGAGACGAAGCGAAGATGGCTTGCTTCAGCGCCTGCCTGATCATCTGACGGCTCCTCCTCAATTCCATGCATAATATTCGGACTCGTAGGCCGACTAGGCGGCGGCCCGAGGATCTGCGGCGTCAATGTTGAAATACGAACGCAGTTCTGTCTCCTGTGGCCCTTTCTAGCGTTTGGACTACCTTTCAACGCTGATGGCTTCGCCAGTGGTAGATCCCACTGAAACGGATTGCCATTGCTGCTGCGCCCAGAATCTTGCGTAGCATTCGAAGGCTGACGAGACGGAGCGATCGAGTTGCCGGATATGTCGCGCAGAATATTGTTCTTCCTCCGCTCAGCAGGCGAGCCGCTAGCTGAGACGGAACTGCGCGATGCTTTGCGTGGCGTCACGACCTTCTGAACACCGGAGTAGCTGCCGAAAGAGTGGGAGGAGGAGACACGGCTGATGCTGACTTGGTCCGCTGTTGCGATCTGCGGGATGGAGAGTCTGTTGCGCTTTTCTTCCGGCGACTCTGCGCTGATGACCGAAAGGCGATGGCTGGAAGAAGTTTCGATGCTGTATCTGGCCATGTTACTGCGGATCGATGCCTGCGACTTTGACTCCTCGCGGTTCATGAGCGTCGGTCTGGCTTTGGGTTTCTGCCATTGCTTCGTCGCCACTGTCTTGAGCGAAGCGCTGTCATCGTCCGCGACCACGTCTTCTACGCTTGGAGAAGCGAGCTGCTTGTCTTGGTTATGCATCGTCAATATCGGACTCGATACCAATACAGAGCTTCCAGTGGAGTCGCGGCTCGTGGACGACGACCTCCGCGACACACAGAATCCTTGTCTGACGTTGGGATCATTGGTCGCCGACTGCGGTTCAATCACCGGCAGCGGCGGAACCGGACAAGACGGCGGTCGACTCGTCGGCGCACCCAAGCTGATCGATCGCGCATGCATCACTGGTCGATCCGGAAGCTTCGCCTCAGCCATTCCTCGCAGATCTGGCACCGGCACCATCAGCGCGCCCACAGACCGTGACCTCGACGCCTTCGTATTACCATGACTCGCAAGTTCCGCTCCATACCGCCCCGGCGACCTTATCGCAAAAGAAGGCAGCACATTCGGCTTCGGACTCCCCGGAGCCAAGAACACATCCTCATCACTAACCTTCCGCAGCGTATACGCCTTCGACGGCTGACCCGGCGGTGCCTCTCGTTCCGCAATCATCTCATTCTGCAGCCCGCTCGGGAACTTCACCGCCGGCGAACTCGCGACTCTATCCCTCGGACTCTCCATAATAGCCGTCAACCGCTTGCTAAGCCTCTTCAGCGGAAATCCTCGCCCATTCTTTATCTTCTTCGGCAAACCCACTGAATTCCTCTTCCTCTTGGCAGAACTCGGCTCATCGATCGTCTCGCTTGACGACAGCGCGTCCCAGCCCGCCCGAGCGTGGAGCGGGTTCAGCGTGCTCCGGCGGACCGCTGTAGCAGATCGTGGGATCTCGCCGACTTCTTGTGCTCGAGCGACTTGGACGGCTTCTTCGACTTCGAGGACTTCGATTAGGCTCCTGTGTTCGCGGCGCTTTCGGACGATCTTCACGATCACGATGATGATGGCGAAGAGGAGGGCGCCGCCGACTCCGATGCCGAGACCTAGGTAGACGGAGGGACTTATTGTTGCTGCGCTGGACCCGTGGACTGCCGCCACCGCTGATCTGATGTCGAAAGCTGCGTTCGTGGGCGCCATGGTGATTCTTGCGTCCTTCGGCAACCTATTCCTGGTGGTCCGATTGTCGATTATGTCGTACGCCGTCCCTGTCGTGGTGGCTATGATATATCCCTCTGAGCCATATGCGCTTCAGTCGTCCATCCTCCTCTTGGCCTTCCAGTCTTCCAGTATCTGCGACGTCTATCAGCCTTGCCATCTCGGACCACCGAACGGCAATGTTGTGAGGTACGGCTGCGGCATGCGGTCCGTTGTCCGAACGAGAGTGCTGGAATGTGGCATTTCATTGCGCCAAGCTCGACCAGACCATAGAGAGTGCCCATTCGGATATACTCTAATCAACATTATCAGCAAAATAAAAGATGTAGTGGCTCTGATAAAGATGACTTCGTAATTCTTCGTTCGATTATACTATTTCCAGTCAGCATATCTATCCGTACAGCCCGGAACGCCATGCTAAACATCAACGCAAATCTCCCGTATTACAGCTCCGCCACCTCTTTGACCCAGAGCATCGCCCATCACCTCCTCTTCTTCCTGCTATCTAGGCCCGCCTTCTTCCTGTCCCTCCTATCGCCCTCCGCCAACCACTTACTCGCGCTGATAAGCTGTACCACATTCACCCCCTGCTTGAACGCCATCACCGGCGCACAGGCGATCGTCAAGATCCATGGGACGGTGCTGTCCATCTTGTTTGCCCGCGCCATCTCCATTGCTGCGGCCGAGAATGGAGATGGGAAAAGAAGGGATGGCGTTGGCTGGAACGGCTCGATGGGGGAGGCGCCGACTGGGGAGGTGAGGTTCCCGGGAGAGCCGTTGGCGGGTAAGAGAGCTGGTGTGATGAGTGGAGAGCTGAAGCATAGGAGGTAGAGGGCGATGAAGAAGAGCTCGTTGAGGGCGCAGGCGGTGAAGAGGACGGCCTTGAAGATGTTAGTAGTGTACTTCATTCGCAGAGTCTCATTGGAATATAGACATACCTTGTTCGTGTAATACAAATTCATGATCCAGCTCCTTTCTGCGCTAACATTCTTATGACTCTCGCTCTGCCCACCCATGCTCAGCGTACTGTACATATGCATGTAATGACTAGCAAAGTCCAGACTGATCAGACCCTGGAAGATCATGCTATAGCCCGGCTTCGCGGTTGCCAAGAAGACAAGGAGACAGGTGGTGGTGCAGCGATCAGTGATCATATCGAGGACGGCGCCGAAGCGGGTGGACTGCTTGAATTTGCGAGCGGCCCAGCCGTCGAGGGCGTCGAGGAGGCAGGAAACGGAGTAGAGGAAGCTGCAGCGGCGCGGGTGCAGAGGCATGAAGTAGAGGGATGCTAGGGCGAGCACGACGCGGGAGTAGCCTGCAGACCATACGGTATCAGTACATACTTCTCGTTGAGGAGATAGTGGAGCGTACCGATGAGGTTGGGCACGAAGAGGAAGATGTTCTCGTCTGTCTGGTCGTCGTCTTCTTTCACCGTCCGAGCTGGGCTCTTCGGCTGCCCGTTCATGGGTCGGCCATTGCTGTGGTTCATGTTCGGCTCTTCTCGCGCTGCACGTGGCATTTGCTCCTTCCTATCTGGGAATAATGGCGTGGTCGTATTTCGTTTGGTGACAATGCTGATCTCGACGAGTATGCTTGAGTGTTCACCCACGACCGTTTCATACAGCGACAGCTGAATCAGGCTATGTCGTCGCGCGCAATGCGGCTCGGAGCTCTGCGGCTTTACTGCTGAGAAATCGGTTGTTCAAGGTGGTCGTGATGTGGCAGCGCGGATGTCGGGCGACGTCGAGTTGGTATCTGGAGCTGTTCGGAAGCGGCGCGAGCAATCGTAAGTCGAGTTCAAACAAGAGTCAAGGAGAGTTATATCGCAATCATCGTAATCAGGCATCACCAAAATCATACTTCTCCAACTCCTTCCGCTCCCGTTCGCTGGGCCACGTTCAAGGGTTTAGCTCTAGCCGTTGGGTCTAACCATGTTAGTACATGCTATCCGCTGTCACGGTTGCGAAGACCGATCTTCCTATCTTCTGAGGCTCCCATATCTTGGACAGCCATTGACTTCAAGGCTCCAACATTCCCCGCTTTGGATACATATATCGTAGTCTCGCGAGAATAAGGTTCAGGTAATGTAGCTATGGCGTCCACCAACGAAACCACCCCAGAGCGCCAGACGCTAGACATCCCCTTCGACCTGGACGACGCACGAAAAGGCGCCGTCTCCGTCTCCGTCCAACCCAACACCAACCCAGAGCACTACGGCTGCCACCTCATCTTCCCGGACAAGCCCAAAGATGCCTTCGCCGGGTTCCCAGTCTGCGAAGCCACCGTCCGCTCCACAGGCGCCAAGGGCTACGCTTCCATCTATGGCTGGGTGCAGATGGTGCGCTCCTCCTCGTCACCTTTGACTGAATCCGACAAGTGGGAGATGGATACCGCCCCTGTTAACAGTGATTCGAACACGCCATTCTGCTGGTTCGGGCCCGAACCGAGTTTGTTTGATTGTCCGATGCGGGAGGGGGAGAGGGAGTATGAGTGGGTGTGCCATAGTTTTTTAACTTATTTGCCGGACTGTGTGATAAGTAAGGATGTGAGGCCGGTATTGGGGTTCGAGTGGGGTTTCGAAACCAAAGACGGCGAGATTATGCTCAAGGAGCTGAGAGAGTTGGAGGCGGGAGACTGGGATGAGAAGTTGCCTATGCTGAGAGAGAAGCATTCTGGATGGATGTTTCGGAATCCGGTGACGAAGTAGGTGAGAAGTGAAGCGGTAAGGACGTTGAGCTCATCGACAACGGGCAACAATGACACCAGGGTCATCAGGAAGATCAGTAGCACTAAGCAACGGTGAATGTCAAAGGGTTCAACGTCAAAGGCTTTGGCGAACAACAAGAACATCAAGAATCGCTACCGAAGCTCTTCGAAACGCCGACCCTAGAGTGAAATGCTGCCTATGCTTAGGGAGAAGCATTGGGGTGGGATGTTTGGTGATCCATTGGCGAGTAAGTGAGAGTTATAGCCGGGTTTGCAGGGAGCGGAATCTTCAAAACGTCTGGTTCAATGTGGCAAGTCTTGCTCATCTGGCCATAGGAGAGAGTAATGGAACAACATAGCTCTGACTATCAAGCTGAAAAACGAGACGGAGTGGCCTACGATTCTCACATTCAGGCATGCCCACTACAGAGCGTCGTGCAGCACCAGATGGCGGCTAGGAGAACAATTTGCAGCGCCTACTGCTCTGTATCCTCTAGCCAGGTCGAATCGCCTTCGCCTTAGCCGAAAGTCTGGCTCTCCGCGATAGTAAGCAAACCGCAATGAGCGCACAGTACTGCTCAGCAGCAGATGGCGGCTAGGAGAACACTTTCCAAAGCCCACTACTCTACACTATCGGGCGAGGTCGGATGGGCCTTCGCCTCAGCCGAAAGTCGGGCTCTCAGCGACGGTAAGCAAACCGCCATGAGCGCAGAGCACTGCCCAGCAGCAGATTGTATCTCGGAGAGAACAAGTTCGGTACGTACCGATGATGGGTCATGAACAAGCAGCCTACGATATGAGTCTCAATACGTGCTCGTAAGTCGAACGATGAACTGCTGCGTATCAGAGACCGCAGAAACTCTGATTCTCGGATGCAACGAATCTGCCAGAACTCTCCAGACGACACCACCCGGCCCTGTTCGCACGACAACGCCGCATCTCTCGCTCTCGTCGAAGTTCGACGCCGCGGTCGCGCTGCGGCAGTTCAAGCGGATCAGAAATCGCCTTCCTACGTTCGAGACGCTGTCTACACTTCCGGCTCCGTTGTCTGCAATCCCGGCTCCGTCGTCTCAATAACCAGTCTCGCCATCCCTCCGACTCGCTCTGTTGAAATTCAGGATCCTGCGCGCCGCAAGCTTCACGGGATCATTCTCTGGTCCCTGGCTTGTGGCGGTGATAGTCGGGTTGGCGTTGTCGTCCGTGGCCATCACGACTTCAGGACTCGCATACCTTTGAAACACGATGGAAGGCACGGATGGCTGGAGTCCGGCATCATCGAGCTCGGCATCAGAATCAGGCCCCGAAGCCGAATCTGAGCTAGGAGCAGAATCGACTTCATACGCCCGCGTCTCCAGTTGCACGCCCTCGTTTGTTACGGAGTATGGAGGCCTCTGCTCGTGCTCGTCCTCCACCGCAGCAATGGCTTCTGCCCTGAGTGTCTTGCTGAAGAACGATATGTCCGGTGCGAGTAGCCCAAATGGCTCATCTAGCAACGCCTTCCTCTGCCACGCGAACAACGACTCGTCATCCGACTGTCGGATGATCTCCTGCTGGAGACGGATGAACGCTTTATGGCCGCCTTCACCGTAGAGGAGCGGCATGTTGACATTCAACAGTCCTAAGAGGCAGTAAGCTAAGTCTTCCGGCCTGGTCGTCTTCAGCCTCGCGGCCCAGTTGAACTTTTTTGCCACACAGGCGTCCATAATATTCTTGAAGCGGAAGGTAATGTTTTTACCATGAAGATAGCTCTCCTCGATGCCAGACGCCAAGGAGACGTGCTGCACGATGCCAGTGGTTCTGCCACGACCCTCTGGCGCTAGAGTGCCGATGATGCTCCAGGAACTGTTGCAAAACGTTACGATGCCTGGAGCGAGGAGCTCTTGTAGCGTCCACCCACGCTTGAACCAGTTGCTGCCGTTGAATTGGGACCACTTCTCCAGAACACTGTTTGTGGCTTCAACGTCGGAGAGGAAGGCGATGCAGCGTTCAGCGTCTTGGTACCATTGCCACATACTGTTTATTGCCTCAGAGAGCTCGGCGGAGCTACGTTTGTCGATGCCTGCTTTATCAGTACTACTATATATGCTACATAGACGGGTACGACTTACACACCGTGTCAACCAGTGCACAGGCGCAGGGCTATCGTTTCCAAAATGGCCAGAAGCATTACCCCATTGCTGCCATCGGAACCAATATTTGCTATTGGAATCCTGGTCCATCAACTGCTCTCTTCGTACGAAATTGCAGAAGTCGCTGATTTTCAGGAAGCCGATGGAGTCTTTTCGGCGACCTTTGACGAAGTCTTTGTAGGTCAGTTCGTCTTCTAACCAGCGGTGGGAAAGGATGATGTAGGGTGGTGGCGAGGAGACGTAGTCGGAGAGGGAGAGGTTGTGGATGTTTATGAGACGCATATCAGCTGGCTAGACAATGGTGGTGGCGGCATGCGGTATGAGGCATGGTTGTGGAGGGCGAGATGCGGGCTACGACCGGGGATTGATATGCAAGATGCATGCATGTTGGTGGGGTCTTTACTGTGCTTTGTGTCCGTGATCGTTATGTCTTCGAGGGTCTTACTGTGCGTAAAATGTTCCTTAGGTTCTTGGTGGTTTTCATGACTTTGCGGTCCTTGATAGACTACTTGATCGATTCATCGCCCATATGTGACCGCTACCCGGCATGTACTTCTACGGTAGTGTATGAAAGGCCTTCAGTCGTTGCGCCTCAATCCGCCAACTCATACCACGCTGTTCCGCAAGTGTAACGCCGAGCTGATGTCCAGGGAAATACTGCTGTAATGCTTCGCGACACCATTGCATCTCGCGAGAACGCTAGAGAATGGGGTCAAGAGCAAGATGCCGTTGAGACCACCCGGGCCCGTTCTCTCAGCTGCTCGTTCCTGCTCCATCGGCTTGCTGCATCTCCAGAGGCTGTTGGCACATTAATGCTATCCAGTCAATCTCCCACTGCTTTTTGAAGCGTGCCAGAGTGGCCTGGCGGTCAGACGGAGGGAGCCGCAATGCAGCACTTTCATTGTCTTCCTTGCGCTGCAGCAGCCGTCGCCGTCTCTCGCTCCATGTCTGGTCATTCAACGGCCTTGACCCAGTGCTAGTCGAAGCGTCAAGAGCTTGCAATTCCTCGTTAGTAGGACCTTTCGATTTTGAAAAGAGGTTCCGCAGCTTGAGCTTCGTGGAGATCTCCGGTCGGAGGACGACGGTGCAGAGGCTGTCGCAGTCATCGAGCACATCAGCTTCGTCGACATCCAGGAAAGCGTTTTCGTGTGCAGTGTACGCCTGAGTAGCTTCCAGGAAGTCGTAGCTAAGCAGAACGTCGCATTGTAGGTCGTCAAGGACGTAGAAGTCTGCAGAATAGATCTCATCCAGCGAGTCGCCGTATCTCCATTGTAGGCCATGAACCATGCCTGAGGTTCGGCTGGAAGAGCCGTCCGCATAATCCAGCATTCTTTGGTGGGAAGCTGCCGGATCAACCGTCAACCCATGGCGAGCAACGTAAGCACTAGAGAGCAGCATAACATCCGAGCCAGTATCCGGCAGTGCGAGAACGGCATTGCCATCCAGGGTGCCATACACCAGCTGCCGAGGGGCACCCAAGTATTGGACCCGGCAGGATATGGCATTTCGCAGGATCCGTGTAATCCTGTGACGATACCGGGTCAAAGTCTTGGTCAAGCTCAAGAAAGGCGAGCCAAAGATTGGCTTCTGGCGGCATTTAGGCAGTACGACAAACTCAACGGGATGAAGCGTTGCCTCATTCATAAAGCCCAGCTGGACGACCACCGAGCCAACGGACTTGATCTTGCCCCCATTAGCCACCTTGACGTAGCTTGTTCTTGTCTTGTCGATCTCAACGCCGTACTTTTTCGCGCAAGCTGGAGACATGTAGTTGGCGCCCGCTCCCGTGTCCGGGAAACATGATGTTCTAACACCATTGATCTGACACACGATATCCGGATCGAACTTGGGACCGTGTGATACCGGTGTCGGTGACCTTGCTGGCGTCGGTGCCGTTTCCCAAAATCTATAGCTTAGACGTGAGTGTGGATCTAGCTGGCCAGTCTTGGTCAGATCTCTGCATAGAGCATCGACATCGCCCTCGGCTTGCAATAGGGCCTGTTCCAGTTTGTCCCGTTTGCTTCGGTAAGCACTCTCATATTCGTGATCAGACAGCAAAAGAATCTCGCCTTTGTACTTTGAAAGATCTCTTCCAGATAACCCACCATGGTAATCACGCTCCAGTTCCAGCAGGCTCTCCCGGATTACACCCACGTCTCCCTTCCGATCGTAATATTCTTCCAACAATGATGGCGTCCCCGTCGAAGAATCGTGGCTTGGGATCGCACCGGTACTGGCTGCTGCCGACTCTATCGAGTGTGCCAGACTATGAGTCCCAAGTCCCACTCGTTCTATGGAAGCAATCTGCCTTTGCCTCGCTGCTTCCATCTTTTGCTTGATCGCGTCTAGCTTCTTGAAGCTGTGTGCCACCTGTTCCTGCGCAGCTTGTGCGTCGTCGAGAAGTGTCTCGAGGCTCATACGGTCGGTCTCCCACTGAGTTTCGCGTTGACTGTCCGCCTGGTTGGTCAAACTGAGCATTGCTTCCGTTCCCGAAAGCCATTCGTTGTTGGCTTCCGAGGCTTTCACAAGCTCAGACCGTCCGATATCTAGTGTTCTTGCTTCATGCTCACACTCGTGGTGTAGTCTCGATACCTCTTCAGTATGGAGGAGTTTGAGATCACTGAACAATCTTGACCGCTCTGCTCTCGGTGGCTCCACATCAATCTTGAAATCGCCATGCGGCCCCGAGTTGGTGTGGTTTTCACCCACAGGCAGGAAACCTAGCTGAGCCATGTATTGCGACACATTCGAATCCATGGAGACCATGGTCGAGCCATCACGTGCTGACATCGGATCAAAGTATTGCTACTGCGGTATAGAAGTTTGCGACCATACGCAAGAGGTCCAAGTCATCGAGTTGGCCGGGACCAAGGTGCTCTGATCCGTTCCCGGACACGCATCCAAAGATGGCGCGACACTTGTTGAATATCTCCAATGAGTTCTGTAGCTTCGGGCGATCGATGGAAAGGAAGGAGGATTGAGTAGGTATTGAGTTGTTGCGTACGAAGCTGAGGTGCGAGGCTGGCTGGCGTCTAAGCCACCACCAACGAAGAGTACCCAACCATAGCGCGACAGCATATGCAGCGTCGTTTTCACTGTTTCTCGCACCTCAATTCTCGTGATCAGTCCAGATATTAGATGGCATCTGATCAAGAAAAAGCAGAATCAGCCAAAGATATCAATCTCGCATACCGCGATGGAATTGCGGCAACAGCTTCCTTCCTTTCTTCGGATCCGGACCACGAGACGTTCATCTTCCGGCGTTTTGATAACGTGGCGGCAAGAAACCTGCTACAACTCCAAAGCGAGCTCATCGAATTGGAGAGGCGGCAGTTTGTCCTCGACAAATATGCTGCGATAAGTCACCATGCAGAACTGCCATTGTCGAACCGGGACTGGACGCGGATGAAGGCGAACGCTCCGAAACGAGAGGAAGAGCGCAAACGTGTACAGCTCGCTGACGAAATTGAGCAAAAGCTGAAGAAATACTGTTAGTATACTCACCATCTTCCAGCCTCGTTTTCTGGCGTCTCGATGTTTTGATTGAAGTGAAAACGTCTCAGAGCGCCGAATGGTGCTTGATCTTGTCTCGGAGAGCGCTTCTACCCATAAATTTGGCACCAACGAGGACGTAGATGAAGCTCTGCTTCTGCGACGCAGAGTGGCCGAACTGGAGCATCCGTCAACCACAGCCATCAAGGCAGCACGCCTGGAGCTGCTCGAAGCTGACGGAACCTCGAAGTATGGCCGCGACGCGACATATCTGTTCGACAGCGAAGAAGACTTGGTGTCTTTGAGCCCCGGTGTCGACCAAGACGCGATATCCAGGTTCATTAGACTCCACTGGCCATTTCGCAGTTCCGTAGGTTCTTCTCCAATACCAGACCCAACCTCATGCTAATGCACGAAGCGAAGGCTCCCTCAGCCCACGGCCACAGCCACGAGAACGACCGGATACGCCACTTCGAGGAGAAGTCTCTTCTGCTGTTCATGAACATGCTCAGCATCCTGATTGCGAGCATTCTCTTGATCGGGTCAATCTTGGCTCTGTATTTCTTTACGAATCCAGATGTACGGCTGGCCCTGGTCATTGTGTTCATCGTGCTGTTCGCCAGTTGCATAGCTGCATCCACAGGCGCAAGTCGAGATAGCATATTTGCGGCCACGGCAGCTTACACGGCAGTACTCGTCGTGTTCGTTTCTGGAGACCTTGGGAAGGCTAAGACCGGATGAGGGCGTGCCTGCGACGTGCAACGAGCAGCAGGGTGATCAGAAGGTATCTCAGAGCTATAGCTGAGTCGTGAAGTTTTCAGAGCGTCGTTCGGCCTCTGATGCTACCTCGGAGAAGCAGCACATTCGCGGCAACAGCAGCACATACGATCGTCCTATTGGCGTCCGACGACCATGGCTATGGCGATGGCGATGGCAGACAAGGTAAACAAGATGGTAGCGGCAAGCTGCTGGGCAGCAGAACCGGCAGTACAGTAGCATGAGAAGGGATGTTAGCTGTGAGAAGACCACAACCTCACCTCGACAATAACCAAGGACAAGGCACACCATAGATAAGACCAATGGAGTGATGGCCTACGCTCTCGTAGTCAGCAAGCCGTCCGTCGAGATGACATCTGGTCTTATAGTAGCATTTCGAAAGTTCGGTTCCGTCGAGATCCCTGTGGTCGAATTTGCGAAGAGCTACCGTCCCAATGCTTGATGTTTTTATTAATTGATGATGGCTTTACCGTATATTATTGATATGGCGTAGTACTACTAATGTTCCTGGTGTCCCTAACGTTATTGTGTCATTGTTGCTTGTTGTCGTTGTGCTTCACGTCCTTACCGCTTGGTGTACCTGGAGTCCTTCATACCCTTGATGCAGCTTGATGTTCTTGATGCATTTGACGCCATTGAGGTCCCCGGTATCCTTGTGTGCTCGGCGCCCTAGATGATCCGGATGGTGCTGATGCCCTTGGTGTTCTTAACACTTCTTTGGTGTCCCCCGTGTCCTTGGTGATTTTGATGATCTAGATGCTCTGGTGTCCTTGGTGTCATTGGTGTCTTCATGCCCTTGTAACTTGGCGTGCTCAATGTCCTTGATGATCCCAATGGCTCTGGGATCTTTTAGTGATTTTGATGATCTGGATGGCTCTGGTCGTCCGAGGTGTCTTCAGTATCGCTGGTGCTCCGCATGGCTTTGGTGTCCTTCAGGATTACCATACTTCGAGCGAGTAGTGCGCGGAAACGGCTGGCATAAGGGATCTTCTATCACCTGCAAGCACCTTCCTGTTCCTGTCGAACTGTCGCGTGTGGTGGTGGCGAACGCTGCAGAGGTCAGGGTGGAGTATCGCGCTAGCGAAAGGCTAAAGTTATCTATGGAAGTGTTGTATGTGGCTGCATTGCGTACCCCATCCCTGGCCCTACTATACACCACTCCCCCGAGGCACCACCATATTCCTTCAAATCCTACACACTGGCACTGAAGACCACGAGCACACGACCATATACACAACACCATAAGCGAATATGAGATCTGTTGCACAATAGCGCCGGCCGCGACAGCGCAACAAAGCCACCACCCCTCGTCTGGGCATTAATCTCACACCTCCCCATCCCACACCACCACCCTCCGAGTCATGGAAGACAAATACATCGGCCTCGCGCTGGCAGTAACCAGCACCCTCGGCATCGGCGCCTCCTTCGTCATCACAAAAAAGGGCCTCAACGCCGCCGCCGAGCGCCACGGCTTCGAGGGCGATGGCTTCGAGTACCTGCGCAACGGCACATGGTGGGCGGGTATCATCACAATGGTCGTCGGCGAGATCTGCAACTTCTCCGCCTACGCCTTTGCGCCCGCGATATTGGTGACGCCGCTGGGGGCGCTGAGTGTGCTGATCGGGGCGGTGCTGGGGAGTTACTTTTTGGGCGAGCAGTTGGGGATACTGGGACGGGTGGGGTGCGCGATATGTTTGATTGGGAGCGTGATTATTGTGTTGCATGCGCCGCCGGACAAGGAGTTGAAAAATGTGGGGGAGTTGTTGAATTATGCGCTGAAGCCTGGTATGATATCTATACCCTGAGCTTCACATATGCGTGGCTGGGAGGATGAGAGAGGAGATGGATTGCTAATTACTGTGGTGTCGCAGGTTTCATGGTCTACTGCTTCATCGTCACCGTCTTCGCGGCGGCCATGATCTACAAAGTCGCGCCCAAGTACGGCAAGAAGAACCCAATGATCTACATCTCCATCTGCAGCACAGTCGGCAGCATCTCCATCATGGCCATCAAAGGCTTCGGCATCGCCATCAAACTCACCATCGGCGGGCACAACCAGCTTGGCAACCCTTCCACCTACGTCTTCCTGATCGTAGTGGTCGTCTGCATCCTTACGCAAATGAACTACTTCAACAAAGCGCTAAGTCAATTCAGCACCAACATGTACGCTCCCCTCCCCCTTCCACCTTCCACAACACCTACTAACATCTCCCCCCTCCCAGCGTGAATCCCTTGTACTACGTAACCTTCACAACCTTCACCCTCCTCGCCTCCTTCATCCTCTTCTCCGGCTTCAACACCACCGACGCCGTCAACACCATCTCCCTCCTCGCCGGCTTCCTCACCATCTTCACCGGCGTCTACCTCCTCAACCTCTCCCGCGAGGACCCGGACGGCGCAAACCTCGGCATCCACAACGCCGATACCCGCGGGAAATACGCCGAGGTCGATGGCATCCCCACGGATCCGCTGGGAGCGCTGCAGACCAGGATGAGCATGCAGGCGAGGCGGAGCGGGGAGATGGATCCGCGGGAACGGCATAGGCGGAGTAGTAGTTGGACGCTGCGGTCTCCGATCGTGGGACGGGGGTCCGAGGGGGGCGGGTTCGGGGGTACGAGTGGAGCGGGCGGAGCGGGCAGAGGAAGCAGAGGACCGAGCGGGGATCAACAGCATCTCATGCATAGCTACGACGTCGACGCCACGGGTCTGAGCGAGTTAGCGGAAGACAGCGACGAGGACTCCGCGCAAAAGCGGACGTCGTTTGAGGTAGCGAACGGGGAGGGCAGCAGCGGTGGCACGTTTGGCCCGCCGAGAAGGGTACAGAGTGAGGTCGTGAACGCGGGTCAGGGGAAAGGGTTTGATTCGCCGCGACGATAGCATCGCGTGCGGTGGGACTGAAGCTTTTTTGCTGAGGCGTTTTGGGTGGTCATGTTTGGTCGATGGGAATGGGCTTGTACAGGCATGATCGGGCATGACTTGGGGTATATGTGGTTGTACGCATTACGAGGCGTTTGGTCTTCTCGCTGAGGGCGGGACGGGACGAATGGGATGAAGAGTCCTGTCAAGTTACGTGAAGTACCTTACAGCTATTTGAGGCTTGCGAGGCAGGTAGATACTGTACGCGAAGACCTGAAACCTTACTACATTACCGACGGAACGACTCTTGGATTGTTGAATATGCATGTTCTCGGAAGTATCTCTCAACAATGGTAAGTAGCTATCTGCCTGGGTATCCCTGGCTCTGCAATAAATCCTGCGCCGTACAAATCAAATCTCCAACAAATGCTCTGCGCTGCTGTACACGGTGAAGTACCAATATCGCGTACGCCGTGCTTGCAGCAGTATGAATGCCAAAGTGTCGTTATGTCGTCGAAGCACCCAACCGTGCCTGGTTGACGGCGATGGTGAGGCGGACCGTCAATCGCCTACGGATCCCTCACAACACCACGGTCAGACGGCCAATATCATAGCAGCCAGCTCCTCTATGCTCTCGCGTCCAACGGTCAAGACCAGAATGCCAGCTCGCTGAACACGCCCTCGGCGAAGGAGTCGTTTCGTACCAATTCCGGCATTAGCTGCGGGCTGGGCAGCACAGAATCGCTTACCATCCCGGCATTGGGTGCAAGCAAAGTAGCCGGCTTTAGCTCGATAGCCACCGGAAGTGAGTAGCCGCTCCAACCCTGCTCGTGCTTCTCGTACATCGGCGGTGACGATGATGCTACGGCCGCCTCAGAGGAGGTGTGGCGGAGTCTGCGGAGACGTGCCGTGACTCGGCTGATCGCGGTCGGCTCATGGGACACAATGCCTTCTTCGTGAGTGCTCGGTCCCGATCTTGAGCTAACGCGGATATCGAGACCGGGCCTAGGCGCGCTGTCGATGCTATCGAGGCGCTCTGGCGTGATGGGTCCGCTGCTGCCGTTCGAGCTCAGAGTTGCGGCGCTAGATGACGGGAGTAGTGAGTCGAGGCTGCTGTGCTCGCGCTCTGCGGCGGACCCTGTAGGACGCTGTGCTGAAGGGTCGGAATAAGATGTCCAAGGCTTGATGTTGATAGTTTCATTGCAGACCGTCGTGGTCGGTAGGGAAGAGGTCCTGGTGAGGTAGTAGTGTGCTGGAGGATTCCATTGCGGAGTAGGTGGTAGTGAGGCTTGTGGCGACGATGAGGTGGGTACATCGATGAATGCGTCAAAGCCATCGTTGTAGTCGTCATCGTGATCAACAGTGTGCTGAGCGTCGAAGTCTTGGAATGGATCTGGATACCTGAATGCAACAGGCACATCCTCTTCGTAAGATACACTGGTGAGTCGTCTTAATCTTGGACTGGGAGACTCCAGGACTGGTGACAGTTCGAACGAGCCAGAGTCAAGGTCAGGCGAAAAGGTTGCATAGACATCGGGGACTGAGGAGTGAGCAAAGCTAGGACCTTCCGAGTACCAGCTTCTTCGAGAACTGAACGAACTTTCTCTGGTCAATAGGGGCTCATGTGTCTGTGCGATGGAGCTCTGTCGAGGCGGGCGTACGACTGAGCCTGTGCGAAAATTCTTCGGCACAGGTGATACGGACGGTGACCTTGCAGGCACGCCGGAAGAGTGAGATCCACTCTCAAGTCTGCCGTTGACCGCCAGATCCGAGATGCAGCGATCATGGACCTTCGACACAGGTGGCGGCTCCAAAGACGCGAACTTGTCGTCCGGATTCATCGTCTGGGTATGTGGAGCCCGCAGTGCTTCGGTCGCCGCGCCGCCAGCACTAAAGCACCTTGATGGCGGGTCCTGCATCTCAATCGGCACTTCCAGGACATTCAAGCATTGGCCCGGTAACAATGGACAAGAAGTGGTGTAGTCTCGCGAATCGTCATAGGCCTCGACCTCATCGTTGAGACGGTAGAAGTACCAATAAGTTCCACCCTGCTTGAGACCGCCAGACCTTGGCTTGGACCAGTCCGGGCGGTCGCCATCGAAGATAATGTTGTTAAAGGCAAAACATCCAGACCAGAACCCTGTTCCTCGTCGACGGTCATGATTCATGCGGTAAGGTTGTTGGAAGTTGTCCCAAGACCCGAGCAGTTCGATTGTGCGAGCCTCTGGTGGCGCTCTGAATAAGAATGTGACGAGTGTAGTCGAGTCCATCATTGGCATCATCAAACTGGGCGACAGTGATGTGTTGTCTGGACTCAGCCCAAGTCGTTGTCGAATTTTGTGCATCTGGAAGTGCCATGATCGATTCATGCTGAGTTCGACCTTCTTCGTCTTGCACGTCAAAAAAACATTGAAGTTGCAAGAGCGATGGTTGAGAATGTTGTGGTGGAGGCTGGCAGGTGCGTATTAGGTTCGTAGCGGCAGGAGCGTTTGGATGAAAGCTCCACTTGCATCTGCGATGAAGTTCTTCGAGCAATCATGCAATATTTCATCCGCAACCTGCTATTAGTTTCAAGCGCTGTTAACACCGGACTCGAAAGCAACCTCCAAAATAGAACCGGCAGTCTATATGATCGGCGAAACAAGCGAGCGGCTTTGGTGTTTCCGGGACCACGTCCTCCCTATATTTGACGCCTCTTAACGACTCGCGCAGTGGAACAGGCCCGCGTCGCTGGAACGCGGTAACGCATGAACGCCACCACAGCCAATGGACTCGGCAGCGCAAATTTGATGGAAGCCATGTATTTCTCGCGTCAAAGCCAACCCTGGTTGCGCTATAATAGAACGGCCTCAAATGGATTAACGGCGCGCCTCGAAATGTCTCATTACTCTACCGTCTTTCTGTCAACGCCGTTATTGAATTCGCTTGGCTAGCGGATTGGTTCAGCTGAGCGGACCACGTTCTCGAAGCCAAGGAGCAGTTATCGTGGACCCGTGGTTGCTCATCGTTCCACCACATCGATACTTGCATGCGTGCTCGCGCAAAACCTGCATCATGCATCGGGCTGGCTGGGTTCGCACAGCAACGCCAGCTTGCCAGCTCACGGATCTGATCAGCCGACTCAGATAAAGCTCACAGCTGCGAGGATATTCCAAGTTTGCGGACTGGAGGTGGAGCCCCTGGCGAATCTCCGAAGTGGGAGGCAGGAAGTCAAACCAAGGCTGAGAGCACCCAAGCACCCGCGTTCAGGATTCGGTGGCGCTCCATTGGTTCGAGATGATCGTCGGGAGCGGATCTCTGCTTCCGCATTGAGCTTGGCGATGATAGGTAGATCAACCTCGCTTTCGCTCTTTGGATGTCTTGGAATTGAATATGGACTCGACCAAAGTTGTGCGTCAATGAGCAGGAGAACCAAGCCTATCTAAGCTAGCCATAGAAATTCTCGCGGTGTTGATGGGTGTCTCTAAAGGAGCCCACGTAGTGTGAGAGGCTTGTGCGGTCGTCGAAGCCTCCTCGTTGACACATTTGAGATCAGACTGCTTACGAGCCTAAGGTATGCGTGCAGCAGCTGCTGCACTTACCATTTGCGGTAACTACGGTGGGTCCAGGTGGACTGTGGACCGTGAAGTAAATGTAAGAATCGCCGCCAAGACTAAGAACGGAAATGATGGTGATACATCGGAGCCACCCTGGATTTCTATAAAACAACTTTTCCAATGCTAATGTCGTTTTGGCAGGAGCATGAATGGACCAACACTACGACAAGAACGCTCGCTCCGCATTCCTGGCTCGCTCGTTGCTGTACGCCTCGATCTTGACCGCACCCAATATGACCTCCATCCCGCTCCTCCCAGCTTGCGCGCCACCACTAAGCGGCTGTACTCTCAGCCGCCACACTGCCTTCTTGAGCACCCATCCCTCGCCCTCATCGTCCTCATCGATTCTTTTTCTCTTCTTCCCCGATCTCCCAGAGGACTCGGATGGGTCAAGGTCCATCCCGCTTTCGTCTCCGTCCTCTTCCTCGTCCATACCCACCCTCCACACTTTCCCATCGACCGTTACGTCCGCGTCCGCCCCGATGCGCACTTTAACCCTCTCTTCACTGACGCCCGTATTGCCTGGACTAACCGGCAGGCTCGCCACACCAGCTCCGCGCTCCATCATCATTAGGCCCAGAGGCTGCGTGATGGGTAAGTTCATCTTATTCGCTATGACGGAGAACAGACTCGTGATGCGCGCTAAAGTCTGCCGCTGGAACATTGCGCGGCCCACCCTAGCCGGAGCTGACGAAGAGGCAGCTGGTGCGATCGATAGATACGTCGACTCGGCGCCGGATACCTCAAGTAACAGGCTGTACGATTCACCATCCACGTATGGCCGCTGATAGTAGATCCAGCCCGGGTTGGTGGATGGCCCGGAAGGAGTAGGTGCTGGGGATGCGTCTTCGGCAGACGATGTGGGTGCTCCATCGGCGACGTACGAGATGCCTGATTGTCGAATATCTTCGAGACGAATAACGATTTCGTTACGTTTTCGAGCAAGATTGTAGGAAATGGAGTGCGGTATAAGACGTTGTTCTAGCCCTTTGAGATGGAAGTATCGTGCATCGCGCAGCAGCTCGGCTCGGTGGTCTTCACTTCGGATCTCGACTGGGTAGCCCTTGAGGATGTGAAGGAGGTCGGCAAAGGTTTTTGCTGAGCGGTTCGGTATGCATGGTGGTAGAATGGAAGGAGGGCGTAGTAGTGTCCGCTGCGACAAACCCGGGAAGACTTCGGTTGGTGTCGTAAAGAAGATCGCGAAGCCCAAAGAGAAGTAATTGGGTGAGTCGCCGGGGTTACTGAATATGTCGCGTGGTATCTGGAACTCTTCGTCGCCAATGCGAATGTAGATCGTCGAGGAGAAGAGCTGAGCAGTCAGGCGAGGTACTGCTCGGCGGTCAGCGTGTTGCCAAAAGCAACAAGGTTCCGCAATTACTTACAGCTGAAGAAATGCGCATCTGCGAACAGCTTCACAAAATGTGGACCATCTCTCGGCTCGATGTGGTACCCCTGGAGGTGTAACGCAATATCTGCAAATGTCGTCGGATCTCGATCGATGTACAGCGTTCTCACACCATCAGCACCTTCGGTCTGCCGCAACTGTTCTTCAAAGAACTGCGAAAAGTATGAGGGTGCTCTTCAACGTTCAGCTAACAGACCTTGACAGTAGGGCGGGAAGACATGTACTCACCATCGGAAGAGATAGATGCCCCTGACAGTCGAAATAACTTGTCCCCAATCTGGATGGGGAACACTTTTCGGGGCGGAAGTATCAAAGGTATGGCAGGGTCCTCCAACGTGCGTTGAAAATCTTTACCTGGCCGTGGCACACCAGTCAACTGTCCTTCAGGACCTTCGGTCGCGTCACGCGGCCTGTTCGATGGCCCTCCATGAGACCGTGTGTGGTGCATCGGCGGTCTGGCGTCCATCGACGACGTAGACTCGTCACCTGATTCGGCCGCCATCATCTCGTAAAATCTCCTCTGGTGTGGTGGCTTGCCTTCAAGATCAGAACCGGCCTTGCGTTTGTTGCCTGCGGTAGAAGGTGGCACTCCGGTGGGACGTCTTGGAACGGCGAAAGCGTCTGTTGAGGAGGAAGGTTGTCCTGAAGTACTCGACCACGGCACCGTGTGCAGTATGCTGAACTGGTTGCCTGAAGTTCGTTGCTCTCGTGTCTCCTGAAGAAGCTCGCCCTGCGGTTCGTAGTAGTAAGAAGTTGACTCGCCAACAGTCTCAAGCGGCCTGTCCCAGTCCCAGACTGCAGTATCTGCTGGACGTCTTGAAGCGCCACCCTGAGAAGGTATATGTAGTAGGCCGGCTTGACTACCACTTCGGGAGCCTTCCGGAGCTGATTGGTTCATCGATTCACTGCGTCCATCATCGTTGGGTAGATTAGATAATCGCGAAATGGTTCTTTCTGTACCCATTGGAGTCGAGGCCTTCTTGGACGAGCCCAGGGCCGGCGGGTCGGGTTCGTGTACGCCGCTGAGGTTACAAGCATTATGGTTGATGGCCTGGTGCTGCGCCTGAACAGAATGTTCTACCTCCGCCGTGATGCTGGGATGGCTTACTGGCATTTGGCGACAGAGGCCTTCTGTCAAGTATGCAGGTTGGAAATCGATCGGCGAGCCGTAGCGCCGTCTTGTAATACGTCTGTCAGCGACAACCTGGTCAATGAAGTTAGCCTACGCTAGCGAAAGTAGGTGGTGTCTGATTGGCGACATCGGCGGGCCGGTGTCTAGAGCGCCGCGCCGGCGATGTTTGCTGCTGACGGCGCATGTGGCTGTTCCTGCTTGACAACCGTGAAGAATGTGGGTTAAATTGTTCGTCCTGCACTCGTGTGCCGCATAATTGCTGCTGATCGAGTTAGTTACGTCTGTCAAGGGGCGGTCGTTTGCGGAGGAAAGCGGTAGAACGGAGAAAGTCCAGCCTCGAGACGAAGATCGCCAGGAACATGATGCGGTCAGCACTTTACTCAGACGACCACCCCGTCGAGATTGTTGGGATGTTTACGGAAACAATATATGAAAGCATCTCCGCTGCAATTGTGCGCAAACTTCATTCTGGAGCATGAAAGACTCTGGAACAAGTTCCACCAAGTTCCGCCAGCTTCGCTTCGACCTGGAGATTCCACATCAAGAACGCCAGGCCAAGGACCGGTGTTACCCTGCACGAAATATCTGACCAGCACACCTATGGCGCAACCTTGTAAGGCTCGCCGGTGAGGTCCTCGATCTTTTTGATGCTTCTCTGAAGCACCTCGTTGCCTTCAAGCAGCTTGGTGTAGGCAGTAAGGGTCGGGTATGCATTAGCATCGACCTTGCTCTTCCCAGCAATCAAAGGGAAGCTGATGAAGATGTCAACCGCCGTGAGGTCTTTGCCGCACAGATACTGGCCTCCGTCCGGCGACGACTTCAGCTGAGATTCGAGAAAGCTGAAGTGTGTCTTGAATTCTTTGTTTAGGAAGGCCGAATCAACGTTGTTGGCAATACTGCGAGTGATTGGCTTGATGAAGAACGGGACCGGTGCGTTTCGGATGCCTTGGGCGTATCTGTCAGATCATGCACAACATCATACTTTGTAGGTCCAACTTACCGTCCTAAGGAACAAGAAACACACAGTAAGTTAGTGGTGTCCGAGATTCTCATCGCATTCCAACACATTCCGCACCACAGGACTCACCATGAACATTGACAGGATGAGTGGCGTCATCAACGAGCCCTCAACATAATGGCTGTAGAAGCGGTACCGCAGCCACTGCTCGGTTTCGCCTCCGACTTTCCCCTCCATACCATCTTGGTAGCGCTTTGGGATGAGATGGGTTGCGAAGTGCTCGGTGAGGTACTCAATGATCGCGCCAGTTTCCGCGATGATCAATGGTTTCATGCCTGACGCCTGGACTTTGATAAGAGGACTCTTGCCAAGCGGATGAACTTCTTTCAGTTCTTTGGGCGCGAACTTGTCTTCGCCTCGTTTGAAGACTTCGATCTTGTAGTCGATGTCCTTGCATTCTTCGAGAAGCCATACAATTCTCTGAGCGCGGGATCCATTGAGCCTGAGGGTAGTGAGTTTGGGATCTGGAGAATGGTGTATTTCAATGGTCAATAATACCAATATAAGGTCACGACCGGCTTCTCTCCAGATGTCTCTGCCATGTTGATACGATGAAATGATCAATCGAAGAATATTTCTGCGAGTGATTTAATTGAAAGAGTGATTCGACGAGGTAGTCCCTCGGTCGGAACTTGCTTCCGCGTCGCCGACGTTGTCTTGGCGGCACTGACAACCTTGAACCTCACTTACTCAGAACAGCACACACTCACCGAGCTTGACGACAGCTCAAGCAACGCCGCAGGAAGCTCGCAGCCATGCGGCCGTCACTCATGAGGATGGCGCACGCCAACAGTAAGCAATGCGCGCGGTGCCCGAGGAGCTGCCCACACACTAACCAGTTCCCAGCCGTGCATATGGACCCAGCGTTGGTTCGATATGCCAGTAAGTCTACCCAACTTCCGAATCTCCCCGGCACGACTATAGCGAAACGTGGAACGCGATGAAAGAATGCAACGGCGGACCAAAGAGCTGGAAGATGAAGAGCGCTGACAAGCGGGACAGACATGTATGTGAAGAGGCACGAGTTCTTCCGATGGACCCCTCGCACAGCCTGGCTGTCGTTCGTCTACGTCTTCGCCGTACCGAGCTGCTTCCTCTACCTTGCATACGGAACAGAGGTGAGTCGAGATCCGCCTAGCCTGCCGGGTGTACCATGAACGGTACAGTCTCTTGGCAGAAGGACTATGGCTCCTGCCATCGTGCAGGTTTTCTAGGCGCCAAAGCAGTGCTTATACAGTCTCACAGGGCAAATACAACTTACGGGGAAAACGACGAGGGGACACGATTGCTGAATTCTGAGGGTGCATCGAGGAGGAGTGCTGAACACAGCCGATCTGCGGTCAGACAGCACAGCGAGCTGGCTATGACCAGGTGGGAAAGGCAGGCAGTCTGTATATCATCAAGCCATTCCACAAGCTGTTATAGTCAGCTCTCCGACGCCGAAGGTTGTCCAGTTTCAAATGCGCTTTATATGCCCGATTCAGCCGCCCTGCCACCCATACTCTATGTGCTCAATACTCCCACTACGTGCTACCATGAGAAACCAAACACTTAGCACCGTCAAAGGAGAATTGAAACAAGATGTGATTCACGTGATTTCGTGATTTGTGCCAAGCCCTTCACGCGTCTCATCGCGCTTTCGTTCTCAGAACATCTCAACCTGAATTTCATCGCACTGCATCAGTGTTACACCCATGTCAGACACAAGATGCAGCCATTCAAACCACCCACCCTCGTGGGAAAGCCAGCTGCAAATATAACACAACCTTCGGCAACCTCTGAGCCGCCACTCAAGAAGCGGCGAATCAGTCGGGACGCCGAACACGATGTTGAGGTCGTCAACGCCGCAGCCAACGTCTTGAAGAAGCCAAAGCCTCCCAAGGCATTTCAAACACCATATGCAGCACGGAAGCCACTGCAGAATGTGTCCAATCCAGCCGCCACCGTCTCACCAGAATCTAGGACCGACAGCTACTACACGGTGCTATGGTAGGAACTTTTGTAATGCTAGTCGTACCATGCTAACCACTGCTCAGGCGCAAGATCACCATGAAGAAGAACAAGACATGGGAAGGCGACGGTGTGCTATCTGTGTCTGGCGGCTACGCTCGGCTACAAGACATCTCTGGACGAGAACTAGGCAAGTCAGCCTTCAAAGGCCCTCTTCTCCCTGGAACGGAATTGGCTGTCGGCGGCAAAGATGTTGAGATCGACTCCGTCATGTCGAGAGCGGACTTCCTTGCTGGCCGCCCGTTTCTGGGCAACTTCAAACAACCTCAGGCACCGCTCAAAGACATCAACGAGATGGACAAGGTCACTGCTAAAGCCCAAGCTAGACATGACAAACTCGTCGAGAAGCAAAAGCCACATCGGTTCGTAGCGGGCTCGTCACAGGCAAGCAAGGCCGGTTTCAAGGCTCCGTTACTCAACAATAGCGTCCAGCAGCCTGTCAAAGATGCCAAAACTCCTGTTGCTCGTCATAATCCGGACGCTAAGGGCGCCCTCGTGATGAGACGACCGAAGAGTGTGCCGAAAGGGAAGCAGATTGTCGACGTTGTTGTTGATCCGCTGTTGACGAGAGAGCTCCGGGAGCATCAACGTGCTGGCGTAGCATTCATGTACGAATGTGTGATGGGTATGAAGGATTACGATGGAGAGGGTGCCATTCTGGCAGACGAGATGGGATTGGGCAAGACGCTTCAGACAATTGCTCTACTCTGGACATTGCTCAAGCAGAGCCCTATCTACGAGGGTCAGCCTGTCATCAAGAAAGCACTAATCGTTTGCCCGGTCACCCTCATCCAGAATTGGCGCAAGGAGTTCAAGAAATGGCTGGGCAGCGACAGGATTGGAGTGTTCGTGGTGGGAGGAGACAAGAAGGTCCGTCTTACTGACTTCACCATGGGCAAAGCCTATAGTATCATGATCATCGGCTACGAGAAGCTCCGCATGGTGCAAGAAGATCTACAGAAAGGCTCTGGCATCGACATCGTTATCGCCGACGAAGGTCATCGCCTGAAGACTGCACAGAACAAAGCTGCCCAGGCTATCAAGTCTCTCAACACTGCGAAAAGGGTCATTCTCAGCGGAACACCTCTCCAGAACGACCTGGCAGAATTCCACACGATGGTGGACTTCGTCAATCCTGGCCTGCTCAATAAATACAACACGTTCAAGAAGGAGTTTGAGACACCCATCCTGAAGGGCCAGCAGCCTGGGGTCTCGCAGAAGGACCTTGAGAAAGGCGAAGCTCGTAGCGAAGAACTTGCGAATATCACCGGCATGTTCATCTTGCGTCGCACTGCGGAGATTCTCGCAAAGTACCTGCCGCCAAAGACAATCTACGTGGTGTTCTGTAGGCCCACGCAAGCGCAACTTTCGGTGTACCGCGCCATCGTTGGCTCGCCGACGTTCAATGCAGCGCTAGGGACATCGGCCGTCTCTCTTGAACTAATCAACATCCTCAAGAAGGTCTGCAACAGTCCAAAGCTGTTGCTGAAGAAAGCAGACCAACCCGAGCACGGTACCCTGAAAGAAATGCTCCAGTCAATTCCGAGCTCACTACTCAAGTCACCCGGCGCGAGCGGCAAGCTACAGGTCCTTGACACTCTGCTACATCGTATACGAACGACAACCCAGGAGAAGGTCGTCATCGTCAGCAACTACACCTCCACCATGGATGTCATCGCCAACCTCTTGAGCTCCATGGACTACCAGTTCCTTCGGCTCGATGGCACTACACCCCAGAACAAGCGCCAGGACCTGGTCGACAAGTTCAATCGATCGTCGCCGTCCAACTGGTTCGTGTTCTTGCTGTCAGCAAAAGCAGGCGGCGTAGGTCTCAACCTGATTGGAGCATCCCGCATGATCTTGTACGATCTTGATTGGAACCCAGCAACTGACGATCAAGCCATGGCTCGTATCCATCGCGATGGTCAGAAAATGCCATGCTACATCTACCGGCTCGTCACCCAAGGAGCACTGGACGAGAAGATCTTCCAACGGCAGATCAGCAAGAGTGGTCTGGCTGACAGCATTGTCGATGGGAAGAGCGGTGTCGGCGGCTTCACTAAGGAGGAATTGCGAGATCTCTTCACTTTAGACGAGTCCGACGACTGCCAGACGCACAAAATCCTGGGGTGCACTTGTGGTGGGAAAGGTGTGCCACTACTCGAATCGGAAGATGATGCTGAGTCTCCACGCAATGATCTCGCCGCGTTGAGTGGCAACGACGATGAGGTCCTCCACGATCAAGACGAGACGGAAGTGATCCGCTTAGACGAGGATGACGAGCTGCCTGTCCTCCCAAGAAAGTCCAAGTGGAAGAGCGCCAGCCAACTCGACTGGCAAGCAGAGGAAGCGGAGCTTCGGCGTAACGCCAAAGATTACCGCGACTCTACGGGCAAGGCGAAGATGAAGAAGCTCATGGAGTATGCTCACTTCGACACTGCACTTGCTCGTAGCACCTACGCTATGGATGCCCAGTCTCTCGAGGCTCTTGACGATGACGACGAGCAAGGAGCTGCGGTACCACAAGCAGATCCTCTGGAGGGCATTATCGAAGACGAGGCACTTCGTAGTGTGATCCGCGAGGACGGCCGCAGGGTTGGCTTCGTGTTCAGTAAGCTCAGCAGCGGTTGAGGAACCAGTCATCGCTTCCGGTGCGGTAAGGAGGTTGCTATCTACATGTAGAGACTCGCTGTGTACTTGCGTTAGCTAGAAGGCTCAATATATGACCTACGATCACGCAGAACCTGAACACAGCAACAAGGACCAGTGCGAGCAGGCTTCTCGAGAAGAAAGACAACGACGGCAGGTCCCAGCATGCACTGTAGAGGCATCATCGCTGCGCATGGTCTGGAGAAGCACCCGGAACGCCTTGTGCTGTGTGTGAGAGAGAAACCCGTTCCATTGTGGGTCAAGAGGGCTCTCCGTGATACAATCAAGCGCCATGCGGCGCTCTGTGACCTTACACTACTCGCCTACAGGTCCGAGAGTTTTGCTCAGCATTCTATCGCATCGTTGGGTGGAATTCTTCTCCGAGATAGCATCGCACACCAAGCGGCGCTCTAGAATTTTGGAGGCTCGATCAAAGGTCGGAGACACTTGCTGACCCACTCATCACTCTGGGATCTGGTGAGATAGATACACGTACTCGTTTGATCATACTGTCCAATTACTCGTCTAGGTCATAATCATACAAAGAGGCCGAAGGGCCAGCCTCGGCGATTCAAGAAAAGAAGAATATAACACAATGTCGAAAAAGCTGCGGTTCCGGCTCCTCTTCCATCATCGTCGTGTGCGTGTCACTCGACATTCCCACTTGATCTTGTCAAGCTCCTGGCACGTCTTGCTTTCTGGGCATTGCACATATTCATCGAGTGTCGGATACGTCTTGCCTGATCATCTCGCATAGCCGCCAACCATCCCGGGGCGTCATCGTCGTCGTTCTACGGCCCGGCGCCGCCCTGCCCGTTATTCCTCGTGAGTGCGTTTTCTGGTAAGACAGAAGGATGTAATCAGTCTATGTCTCAGAGCACCTCATTCATCAATCGAGACCTACGCATGGCAGCGAACTGAGGCCCAAGATCCGCCCCATTGTTCTGCTGATTCCCGCCGAAATTCTGTTGCCCGCCGCCACCGTTCAAATCAAAGCTCAAACCCGTCATACCGTGCATCCCACCGTTCTGCCGCTGCTGGTGTTGAGCCAGCATAGCCTGATTGGCCCGCAATTGCTGCATGTATTGCGGGTTTGGCTGTTGCGCAGGTACTTGCTCCATATTGCCACTACCGCCCTGTTGACTCCGCTGTTGCTGTTGCTGCATCTGCTGTTGCTGCATCTGCTTCTGCATCGCCTGATTCCTCTGCGACTGCAAGTATTGTGCGATGTAGGTCTTGACCTGCGGAGGAAACGCGTTGATCTCTTCGGCCGGGATGTTGTGCAAACCCTGGTACTTGGAGATGAAAGGCTTCAAGTACGTCACCATGGCCTGCTGATGTTGCATTTGGTTGGCTTGGGCTTGCGGATTGGCTTGTTGGTGGTTCTGACGGGCCTCTGCGAGGTGTTTCGCGCGAATAGCCGCAGCGACTTGCTGCTGTTGCGGCACTGACATGTGGCTCAAGTCGGGCATGTTGCCCTGCTGGCCTGGAAATTGCTGCGGATGCGCGTGTTGCATTTGCGGAGTCTGTTGCGGCATCTGACCTGGACTGCCAGCCTGGCCTGGAGCGGGTGAGCCTTGCATATGCGCATCGCGCGCTTGCTGCATCTGCTGCTGCCTCATGAGTATCTGCTGCTGGCGCTGTTTCATTTGCATTGCCATCTGAGGGTTATTCTGCGCCTGCGCCTGCGCTTGTAGCATACTCTGCTGCCGCATCGCATTCTGCGCATTCTGGCGCTGTTGATTATTCGCCATGGCTTGGATCTGTTCCGGTGTCATGTTGTTGACAGACGAGCCGGCTTGCATCTCAGCGCTCTGCTGCTGCGCCGCCATGGTACGTTGCTGCTGTAGCATCGCCATCTGCACCTGCTGTTGTGTGAAGCCGTTACTTCCACCCATCTGTGCTGTCGGTAACGCCATTGGTCCTGCTGAAGGCGTGCCTTGGTGCATGTTGTTTGCTGGACTCCCTGGAGGCATGCGAGGAGTCTGCGTCATCTGCCTGTTGGGCATAGCTTGCGCCATGTTCGGAGTGCCTTGCTGGATATGAGGGGTGACGTGTCGGCTGCCTTGTTGTTGCTGGCTGATCTGTCGAGCCATCGGATGCGGTTGCATCGCTGCTGAGGTTGGACGAGGTGGACTCCCAGCGCCTTGACTAGAAGTCCGCGCCATTGGAAATCCACCTTGTTGTAACATAGGCGATGAGTGAATCATCGGCGTCTGTTGCCGAACCACCGGACTTCCTTGCGCAAGCTGGCCTTGATTGCTCTGCTGGTTGTTCTGCTGGGGATGTGACATCATACCATTCTGCTGAGGATGTGCGTGATGCTGTGTACCCATGATGGCTTGCTGTTGAGCTTGGGCTACTGCCTGTGCTCTCAATTGTTGCTCCTGTCGCTGCCGCATGAGCAACATCTGCTGCTGCTGTTGCTGCTGCTGCTGCTGGTTCGGCTGATGTTGCGCCATCATGCCCATCTCACGGCGCTGCTGAGCGGCATTGGCTCTTTGCTGCATCACTGCCTGCTCTTCGGCCTGCTTCTTTTCAGCTGCCGCGCGGACTTCTTCCTCCTTCCTAACTCGTTCTGCTTCTTCAAGTTTCTGGCGCACCAAGTCAATCGTCTTGAAACGGGAGAAAGTAAGCGAAGCCGCTGCACCCTGATTCTCGTTTGTTGCAGCGCCGGTCCCGGAAGGCTTAATGCGCTCGTCCATGATCAGCATCCGTCGTTCGGTCTCTTGCTGTTGGGCATCATCTGCAGCCACTTCTGCGGTAGTTCTCTTACGGGTCTTCGGCGATGGTGGCTGTTCTTGATGTAGGGGGTGCTCAAGTAGGTCCAGAATCTTCTGTGCTTCGCGCGGGTTGTCTGCAGGTTCAAGGTAGAGAGGAGGCTCGGTAGCGAGCAGCATGTCTCCCTGGAAAGTGTAAATGTCGCCTTCTTCCAGACACATCTTTTGTGACTGGCTCAGCTGTCCACGCGAGCCGCCAGGGGTGGGCGGAACGGGGAGCTGTGGTGTAGTCGGTTGAGTTCCAGATGGCGTAGAAGAATCGTTGCCGCGTTTCCTGCTGCGCATCTGGTCTACTGGTGTTTCGGACAGGATGAGCATCTCGTGGTACTTGCTGAGCTCGGTCGGATGTAGTACGCTGGTAAAGATAGACGGCCCATCCTTCTCCTTTGGCTTCTCCGGCGCAGGCATGTCGCGATTGCTAGTCTCGACCTTCACCGGTGTCTCGTCTCCACGAGCAGCATTCTCAGGATAAGGTTCGTATGGCGACGGCGTGATGTATGCTGTATGGCGGTGCATACTAAACTTTTCCTTGTTGCCAACAGCGGTCGAGTCGTGTCTGCCAGTGTCTTTGCCCTTGTTTGATCGATGGTTGTGGACCTCCATGATCAAGCATCCGTCGTAAAAACGGACGTTGAGCTCCAAAAGTTCCGACATCATCTGGTGAGGGACGGTGTGGGCCTGGATGTGCTCCAGTACGCACTTCATCTCCGAGTCGTATGCGAAACTGCCATCCTGGCCCTCGAACTTGAAGTGTGTCGGATGAAGATGTATGATCATGCTTGGCGGTTTACCGGCGTGCTTCTGTAAGATGTAGTCCGAGGTGCGCACGTAGGGCTCGTCGAGCTTGCGCTTCTTGGTGGGTTGTGTGCTTCCGCCGTCCATGTTGACGTTGCGTTTGCCTATTGCCGGTCGAGGAGCATCGCGAGTACGGCGTAGAGGCTGCGCAGGTCGCGCTACTGCAGCAGTTGCCATAATGGTGGATTCCACGCGCAAATTGCTGTGGTGGGTCGAGGTAGGTGCTACGGGCTGTCGAGGAAGCGAGGAGGGCGCGTTTGGTAATCTCCCCGCTTGTAATGTTCGTTGTGATGACCACTGCACGTCCCGCGCCTGCGCTCAAGCAGCGACGAGACGGAATATGGGTGGTCGTTGCTTGTGCATCGATCGTGTGTTGTTATTGAAGGAAGAAAGTCCGTGGATTATGCTGGTCATACAGTGGTTTGGTGGAGGCCGCCGATCACTGCCGATCAAAGTGGCGGCTACTCCCGCTGTGGCTGCGTTCCGCACCGAACCCTACTCTGGCGCGACTTCACTTCACAATCACATGAAAGGGAAATGATCATTTGACAGGCTTTGAACATGAACACGAGCCTCCTGTCAGCTAGGTTAGCTGTAGGAAGAATCTCTGGAAGGGCTCTCCGCGGTAGCACCAAGCATCGTGTGGCGCTCTGGAACACCATGCGCTTGATCGCAACTTCGGGAAAATTGCCAACCACTACGCGTCACTCGATGCTGGTATGAGGTGATGCGCGGAAGCTGAGCGATCAACATGAGATTGGCTCATTCTGGAGGTGCACTGCAAAGGTGCGCAGAGACTGAGAACGGCGTACGGAGGTCAGAAGAGTGCATGGGTCTCAAGCGGGCTTGATTGTCTACAATAGCGTGCAAGTGGTGGCCCGATTGACAACGGTAGGTAGGCAGCTAGGGTTCAGCTGTATGAGTGTCTTCTCCGAAGGATAGAGACTGTTGCCACGGGCAATTTGTCCTGTGGGACGTACTGCTTCAGGTCAGGCAGTTCCAATGGTGACAGTCTGGGTGGACAGGCATGAAGACGTCCTTTCTGTAAGTAGCCTCCAACACCCAGCGATGTTCGCCAAGTGGTTGATGGCCTAGATGTCACAAGTCAGCGTCCGCGGGCCCGAATGGCCCGCACACATCTACGGTAGGGGGTGTGCGCAGCAGTGCTTCAGCATCCTGAACAATTACCAGACCCTGGGTGATCTGCAACAGCCAAACACTCTAACACACCGCCGCACGCAGCCAAACGTCCGCCTCTGACGAGTTTACTTCTGAATGGTGCAAGCAGCAGCGCGCAGAGATGAGTGGTGTCGGATGGAAGTGCTTTGGCAGTGCTCATACCTTTCTTGTTGGGCTGCCGGATGAGCCATCACCGGGAGACCCGTGTGTGATGTGCTGTCTCGCCAGCAAAGGAAGGCTCGACAAAGCAGCCGTGTCCCCCAGAGCCACCTCATAAGAGGACCTCATTGGAAATCTCACCTCTTGTCACCTTCACACCTCTCGGTTCCGCTCATCAGCAAAAGGGCGGCGAGCAGCTGCTACACTTCATCGCCACCCCTACACCTCTGACGAGTTTCACCTTGAGTCTGGTTCGGCAGCGACGCTCGTGTCTTCGTGTCGTCTTCGCTTCAGGATGGAGTCAGTTAAGCAAGGTAACGCCACGCTGACGATGGATTCACACCTTTCTTGTTTGCCCGTTGTTGAGGGAGAGCAGTCACTAGGAGGGGACCCCGATGTGACCTGTTGCTTCGCCAGCAAAGGAAGGCTCGAGAGCCAGCCATTTCCCCAGAGCCACCTCAAAGAGGACCTCACTTGAGACCGCACCTTCAGTCACCTTAACACCTCTCGGATCCGCGCATCAGCAAAAAGGCGGCGAGCAGCAGCTTTCTTCCCCGAGTCCCTGTGACAAGTTTCTCTGCAGGAACTGCACTTCTTCGCCACCCCTACACCTCTGATGGCTTCACGTCGAGTCCGAGTCGGCAGCGATGCCCGTATCTTATTCGTGTTGTGTGGTCGTCGATTGGAGAGATTGAAGATTGATGGAGGGTGACTTGAAAAGCAAGAGGCAGAAATTTGCGTGGAGCGAGGGGTATGGAAACTTCCAGGCACCAACGTCGTTCCCGCTTAGCTAACCTTATGGGGAAGTCACCTCATATCGCATGTGCGACTCCTGAGAATTCTCTACCAACACAACAACCTCTCCGCTACCGCAGCAAGCTTCCCATCACGTTATCAAAAGCTGTAGTTGCAGCATCAAGAGCAGCATGTCGGGAATCGGTCGTCGTAGCTGGAGCACCAGCCAGCAGCAAGGTATGTGGCATCTTGTTGTGCCTGGTCCGCTACGCACCTTCTCACGCGCAACTAGACACAACTGCGGCAACAGCAGCAGCTGTAGTGGCAGCTTCGCCATCAGCGCTGAAGAGTGAGATGATTCCTTGCTGAGTTCAAGCTCTGTCCTCTCCGACTAACGTGGATGCCAGACGTGACGACAGCAGGAACTGCAGTGGCGGCATCCCCGTCGCTGCCGAAGAGTGAGTCCTTTCCGTGCTCAAGCCAAGCTGCACGATCTCCGACTGAACTACCTCTCAGACGTGACCTCAGCAGCGAGTGTAGTGGCGGCATCGCCATCGCTGGTGGAGAGTACGATCCTCTCTCGCCCTGTCCAAGTGGCATCATCTCCGACTGACGCGAGCATAGATGTAAAGGCCGCAGTAGCTGCAGTGGCGGCGTCGCCATCACTGCCGAAGAGTGAGTCCATCTTTCCACAGGTAAAATTATGCAATCTCCAACTAATCGACACCTCAGACATGACCACGGCAGCCAGTGCAGTGGCGGCATCGCCATCGCTGGTGGAGAGTACGATCCTCTCTCGCCCTGTCCAAGTGGCACCATCTCCGACTAACGCGATTGCAGACGTGAAGACCGCAGTAGCTGCAGTGGCGGCGCCTCTAAGGTTGCCGAAGAGACTGGCGATGCCTGGCGTTGTATCTCGCTCGTCCGTCTCCGCCCCCTCCCCAGTTGCCAAACCAGGCTCGAAGTGCAGCGCATGTAGAGTAGTCGCACCATTCCACGTTGATGCCACGGAGATCCTGTTGGAGGTGTCGGGTCTGAGGGAGCGTTGCGCCGGAGCGAGATTGGCTGCCCTTGAGGTGGAGCATGAAGAGTTGGATGAAGAGAACGAAGGTCTGAGCACGCGGGTGGAAGCAGCAGAGGAGAAGATAGAAGACTTGGAGGAGGAGATTGAAGGTCTGCATTTGCAGGTGGACGCAGCAGAAGAGGAGTCTGTGAGATGGTGTGACGAGGTGGCTAAGTTGAGGAAAGTCAACCAGGAGTTGAAAGAGCAGTTCGCCTTCGTGAAACAGTTCGCGGATGGTTGGGCCAAGTTCAAGAAGCAGTAGAAGGAAGGCTGGGTGTGATTGGAAGCTTCTCGACAGTGATCAGGACTATGTCTATGGTCACGAAGGCTGCTTGGACAGTACGAGCATTTTTCCGCCGCAACGAAGGCTCCGCTAGGTACGCTGTTACTTGTATCTCGAACTTAGCGAAGGTGTCATTGAGAGGGTTTCAAGGTGCTGAGACAGGCGTCGCAATCTCCGAGATCAAGGAGTGATGGCGTTTATAGCATAAGTTATGACAACGAGCTGAGTGCCCCCTGACACTACCCATCGCCCTCCACCCTACCAGCTTCTACGCACGCCGTCGCGCAAGTTCCGCCTCCAGCAACCGCTGCATCTCCCTCTCATCTTCCCTCATCTCCGCCCTTAACGCCTTCCCAACCTCCCTATTGCGATTCATCTTCATCGCAATCCCCTTCTTCTCAGCCTGCACCCGTTCAATCTCCTCCGTAGTCGCCTGCAGCGCTTGCTTCTGCTGCTCGAGATGCGGCGACTCTTCTTGCTCAAGCTGCTTGACTTTGGCTCTCTGACGCTTCTTCCGCTTGCGTAAAGTCTTGATGGTGGCGGTAGGAGCGACGAGCTCGGTATGAAGATCCGCACGCTCGCGAATGGCTTGTTCGAGCTTGTAGGCGTTCGCCGCAGAGTACTCCGGAAGCGCCTCTTCTGCTGGTGCGGTGTCGGTGGCGGGAGCTTCTTCGGCGTCCATCGTGGGAGATTGGATGCGTGGGCGCTGGGATGGGGTTAGATTGATGTACATGTGATGGGGGTAATGGCGTACCTAGTACAGCTCTCGCGGTAATCTGTGCGAGGGACAATGTGCCTTTGGGAAGTGTAAGGTGACTGTTGAGATTTCAAATTTGCGGCAACCTTGCATGGGGTCCTCATGATTTCATTCACTTTCAGCATGTGACAACCCCGCGAAACGGGAACTCCATGGCTGACAAAGTGCGACGAAAATATGGGTGACTCAAGAAATGTGGTGGATCCACTGTGCTCGTGTTGTTCTGTTTAAAATCAAGTATCTCGATCTGAGGATGTGCTTCTACAAGTCGCTCAAGCAGGTGCCAGGGGTATCATCGCCAGAACTCCACGCTATGCAAGACAAGTAACCGTTCCTCATCATTCTCGCGCATTACAACTCTTGTTCAACACCTCATAACCTCCCTCGTTCCCATCTTCGCATGCTCCAGAATCGTCCAGCCCAGGCCTACTCGTCGTCCTCGTCCTCGTCCTCGTCCTCGTCATCCTCGTCATCCTCCTTCGTGAGCTTAGCCAGAGCAGCCATCTTCGAGCCCTGTTCAGCATCCAGCCAGTTGCGAAGGGTCTGGAGATGGTCGCAAGTCTGCGTGAGGCTCTCGAACGTGTTGTTCGTGCGCATCACGGCGATATCACCCAGCGGACTAAGCGTGGCCAGCGCCGTTTGTAGGGTCTCCGTCTGAGCTGCGGCACTCCGCATGACGTAGCCCGAAGCGAGGATCAACTGGAAGCAGTACGCCGGGTCGCTCCTGCAGGCAGCCATGGTTTGCTCATATTGAGTCTTGACCTCCTCAGTGCTGTTCGCCTCCACGCCACAGAACTTCGCATACTTCGACAAGCCTTCCACGATCTTGTCGGCGTCCTCCATGCCATCAGTGTGCGTAGTCGTAGGCTCGCCGTTGCTCTTCGTCGCCGGGAAATCGTACGTCACCATGTTCGACAGGCTCTCGACGACCTTCTTGGTGTCCTTCTCGATCGCATCGCGCTTGGCCTGCTCCGGTTCTCCGATCTCCTGCTCGGCGACGACCACTGCTGGGCTCTTCTTCGGCTGTGATAGTGCCTTTTCCGACAACCTCTCGGAGATGCGGCGGACCGGCTCCCCGAACTCGATGCCTTTGGCCGCGGCAGCAGCGCTCGACTTTGACGCCAGCGGCGCCGCCACTACACCTGATGCTGTGGTCACATCTGCGACGTAGGTCAGGAGAACGAGAATCATGGACCGGTCGACCACATACTCGGCTTCTTCGCCAGACGATCCGCCTTCCTGCCCCGGTTACTACTCTTCGTCATGATGTCGTTGATGCTGCAACTACAGCTTAGGGTAAAGTGATGAGTAGCTTGTTCGTGTGTCGGAGAAGAAGTTGGAGTCGCGTGTTTGGTGAAAAATGCCCGTGAAGTGACTGCCAAAGATGGTTAGCCTCAGCGGAATGACGTCGGAGCCTAGAATCTGCCGACCTCTCAAGAACTTCTTGACCTCTTCACCCCCTAAACATCAACCACCTCTTGTCATCAACACTTCTTCCTCCTACGCAGCCCCTTCGTCCATCGTTCTCTCCGTCCTAGACTCGAAGTTGAAGCTCATCAGAGGCGTGAAAGGTGGACATGGAGTATAATCTCGCCGTTGAGGTCCTCACACGAGGTGGCTCTGGCTGTGACGGTTGCTTGTCGTGCTTTCTTGCTGATGTGTCTTCCTCCAAGAGGTGCGGGAGTGGACATGGAGTATAATCTCGCCGTGAGGTCCTCTTACGAGGTGACTCTGGCTGTGACGGTTGCTTGTTGCGTCCCCTTTGCTAGCGGCGAATTCCCTTCCTTCTCGACAACGCCCGGCAGATCGAATCATCGACATCGATACTAGACTCAAGGTTGAAGCTCATCAGAGGTCTGAAAGGTGTACAAGAAGTAACCTCATGTTTTGAGGTCCTCTCCGGAGGTGGCTCTGGCGGGACTCTTGCTTGTCGAGCTTTCTTGCTGGTGAAATTCTTCCGAGAGGTGGATATGGAGTGGACAAGAAAGTACCCTCACGGCTGAGGTCCTCTCCGGAGGTGTCTCAGACGGGACCATTGCTTGTCGAGCTCCCCTTTGCTAGCGACGTCGTCTCTACACCTCGAAAACCACGGCGGTCTTGGGTAACTATTCTTTAAACGTAGATGTGTGCGGGCCATTCGGGCCCGCGGATGCTGACGTGTGACTTCTAGGCCATCAACACCTCAGCGGGGCTTGCAGTCTGCGCTGGGGGTTGGAGGCTACTCACAGCTTGGAATCCCTTTGTCACAATAGCTGTTGAGCGCTGTAGCAAGCCACCATCTTCGACCTCCAGCTGGTGATAGCCCCGTAATCCGTGCATTCGATATCACCTTCTCCATCGTACCGCCGACCTACCCATCACCCTACCAAGCGCTGCACCTGCAGCATCCATGGCGACGACTCAGCGCGCTAGGGGGCTTCAGGACGGTGAGAGAAATAGTTGGAGAAGATAGAGAATTGGACCCACCAGTGCCGTTTGAGATCGATTAGCTGTTAACCTACTCTATCTACTGCAGCATGAGAGCAAAGACAAGCACGCACGCAACAGCAGCACAAGGGTATCTGCTCAATGTCTTACGCTATGCCATGATCCCCAGCCGCACAAAGGGTTACATCAGCATCAACTTTTCAGGGTCGTTCCGTACATCCCATCATCATCCATCATGCAAACACGTCAGGTGGTGTAGGTAGAAGCCAGGCGCAGAGGCAGCAGAGTCGCAGCAGTCCGAAGACAAGCCTACTTGAACTGCTTACCATCCGCCCACTCAAACTTCTTCCCATCCACCTCGATCGGCTTGTCCCACGCCCACATGTCCTCGACAAACTCCTTGTCCTCCTTCTTGCTCGGGTCGAGCTTGGTGAACTCGTAGCTCTCGTAGTCGGGCGCGACGTCGAACGCCGGGAGCGCCTCCTGCCCGCGGACGAGGAAGGCGCCCTTGACGATGGAGTCGTTGGTGACGCCGTAGACGGAGGCGCAGCCGAAGAGGTACTTGCGGGAGCCCTCGAGACGTGCGAAGAAGCCGCCGATAAGGTTGGAGGTCATGAAGGTCATGGTGAGCTCGTCGTTGTACTTGTAGTCGACCGCCCACAGGCTGTACTCGTCGAACTTGCAGTTCTCCCAGAACCAGGGGAGGGCGACTTCGCGGGTCTCCTCGTTGGAGTACTTGCGCTTCCTGTGGCAATGTTAGTTGGACTGTGAAAGTGGACATGGGAAAGGTATCTTACCAGTCGTCAATGACGAATGTCGGCTTAGGCAGCGCCTCAAGCGGGTGCTTTGGCTTGGGTGCTGGCTTGTCCTCCTCCTCGTCGTCATCATCCTCAACCTCCTTCTTCTTCTCCTGCTTCTTGGGCTTCTCCTCTTTGGGCTTCTCCTCCTTCTTTGGTGGCTGGTTGGGGATGGCCTTCTCGATGAGCTCGAACTTGCCAGCAACATCAGTCCAGATGGACTGATTGGTGACGGTCTCGAACCAGCGGGTGACAGACGGGTTTGCCGAGCGCCACTCCTTGTCGAAGAAGAACTGGAAGCCGCGGCCGAGGATCGAAGCAGTGAAGATGTCGGCGAGTGTGAGGCGCTCGTTGACGAGATAGGTGTTGATCATGAGGTGGTCTTCCAGAACCTTGAGCTTGTTCTCGACGGCCTTCTTGCTGTCCTCGACGTTCTTCTTGTTGTACGGGTCGCGGCCGATGAGCGGGCGGAACCAGCCACCGAGGGAGGGGAGGACCTCGGAGTTGGCGAAGGACATCCAGCGAAGGATGGAGGCATAGTCCTGCTTGGTCTTGCCGAGGAGGGTGGTCTTCTCGTTCTGGGAGGTGACTGGCGAGTGTGGTTAGCACGTGCTCGAGAGAATTTTTGTGTGCATGTAGTTGTGGTGTTTTGGGACGAGTCAGAGTGTGAATACGGTCTCAACAGTAGTCTTCAGACAGGGATAACTGTAATTGATTGTATGATAGTTCATCATGTGATGGGTATACCAGTACGGTATAGTAAGTGTAGTGATGGCGTGCAACTTACGGTAGATAGCAATGGCAATGCACTCGCTCAGGATGTAGCCATCGCTGCCCTCAAAGGTCGGGATGCGGCCGAGCTTGTTGAGCTTGCGGTAGTCGTCCGTCACGGGCTCTTTGCCTGGGTTGGTCTCGACGAGGTCGACCTGCAGGCCGTTGGCCTTGGCAACGATGAGCGAGGCCCGGGTGCGCGCGTTGTCCTGGTGGCATGTGTTAGCACCACAGTCTCAAGTTCTGTCATATGCCAGCTGGTTGAAGGCGGTGGGGCAGAGATTGGAGGTTGTTGACTTACAGAGAAGCCGTAGAGCTTGCCGAAAGACATGCTGGGTGGTGTATGATTTTGGTGAAGTCGTTTCTCAAAGTGCGCCTTCGTTGGCCGTTCAATTGCTGCTTATGTCGTGGGGGTGTTTCGTGTGAGTCGTTGTGCCAGACAAAATTCTCATAGCTCAAGAAGTCGACTCAATATTGCCGCTAATCCCAAAGGGGAAGTAGCCGATCTCGAAGTCCAGGGTAGGTACGAACAGCCATTGACTTCCAGTATCAAGCACTACCAACTCATCATGGAGTCGACCATCCTACGCGCCGGCTTCAGACGAGCCATCACCTCAAGCTACAGCCCAGCCAAAAGACGAGTCCTAATCCACCACCACCCACGCCGCTCCTACGCAACTCCCGCCGAGCCCATTCGAGCCGCAGCCCCCATCAACTTCACCTCCGACACCAACCAGTTCGCCCGTTCATCTGGTGGCAACAACAACTCCAACTCGGAACAAGACTACGAGCGCCTCCTCCACCGCGTCCGCATCGTCCCCGCCTCGCCCTCCTACTTCACAGCCACCCCCCGCTACACCGACGACTTCCTCTACCTCTCCTCGCTCTATCGCAAATACCAGCTCCTGCCTCGACTAGCACCGGGCACAGAACCGAGGGTAGCATGGAAGACGCTGCTCGAATACCGGACCGAGAGCGGCGAGCCAGTGCGTCAGAAGGGTTACGCTATCATGCTCTCCCTCCTGAAACGGCTGAACAAGATCCACACCGCCCTTTTACCCGTAGAAGTACAGCGTGCACTGCAGAGGTACAAGCGCAGGATCCAGCCGTACTTGAACCGAGCGAAACCGATTGAGATTGATCAGCTTGGACGCGCGAGGGCGGTGGGGAGGAGGAAGAGTAGCTCTGCTGTTGTGTACATCGTTGAAGGCGACGGGGAGTGTTTGATCAATGGGCGGACGCTGACGGAATACTTTGGCCGCTTGCATGATCGGGAGTCAGCGGTCTGGGCGCTGAAGGCGACGCAGAGGTTGGATAAGTATAATGTTTGGTCTGTGGTGAAGGGGGGTGGGACGACGGGGCAGGCGGAGGCGATTACGCTGGGGGTAGCGAAGGCGCTGTTGGCGCATGAGCCGGACTTGAAGGCTTCGTTGAGGCGAGGTGAGTAGCGCTACTCTTGTTTGAAGCTGTGTGCGGTTCATGCTAACTTTGATGACAGCCGGCGTGATTACTCGTGACATACGCAGGGTAGAGAGGAAGAAGGCTGGCAAACTCAAGGCTCGCAAGATGCCTGCGTGGGTCAAGCGGTAGTTTGTACGGTATATACTTGTGCGTACATGTGGCATAGATCTGCTTCCAGCCCACCTCGCACCGACAACTTGCTGGACTCCGGAAGCACCCTCACACTTCGTTCTCTATGATATCCATCTCACCTCAGTCCTCGGGAATTCGAGCTCGACGAAGGCTGCATGCCAGTCATCTCCTACTACTTAAAGGACGCAGCACGACGGATCTAGCGCTGTACTAGCGTCTTCTCCGCCCACTACAACGAGGACGTCTCGAGCTTCCTCAACGAGGAAGACGAGCACCCCCAGAACTGCGTGAAAGGCTTGTAGCAGAAAGCAGTACCTCCGGCCAAACAGCACCTCGACACTCGCATATATACATCTTGGTTTTCCCGTCTTCTTAACACATTCTCGTAGCGCACTCCCGGAGCCAAACCGGTCCTGCACGGCCTCCAAGCACACCATGGTTGGACTCGCCGAACATGTTTACCTTTGTTGGATGCCTAGCTATCCTCCACCGCCAAAGCTGTTTGCTGTTTGCTGTTTGCACCGGGTATCTGGTCGAATGATGTCGCTGGCGATCCGCCCTCCAACACAGCTGCAACATGGATTGGCGATCTCTTGGAACAAACGTCGCGGACCCCCCAACTATCACAGCTGAAGATCGACGACAGACAGCTTCCCCTGATGGACACGAAAGCCTGGCGGATCAACTGACTGTACGGCTCGCGTTCTTCAATGACTATATCAATCACACGCTAACGACAGTCTCAGCGGTCTACATCGCCTCAACGACCACTCTCAGGATGGATCAAACAGCGCAACGGGCAGATCTTGGACGGAGGACCTGGACGTAGTACACCAACCCAGAGCAATGAAGCCATGAGCCCCATCGAAGATAACAGCAAGCAGCCCCCTTGGAACCATGAGTCCCCAGCTACACCGTTCGCCATAGTGCTCCGAACCAGTCTAGGATCGAGGGTACTTATCCTGGCTTCGGATCGTCATCGCACGCTCGTATGCGGCGTCAAGTGCTAGGGACGTCCTCGTGCCGTTCCATTGGTTTGTCAAAGTGGCACAGGCGGCGACGAGAGCACCCTTGGTCTTGTCCGGTGGATCGACTGGAAACATACTGGAATTTCAACTATCAGTCACGTATTCGCTCTCGAACATCGTTCTCTTCGCTCTGGGACATCGTCTGCATGATCACTCTTTCCTCCGATCGTCTTTCATCAGCTTTCCACCTCCATTCTTCTCATTCCTGCGCTCTTCTAGCCTATCATGTAGATATCGTCCTGTCTTCACAGATAGGAATTACTCGCTCGAGTCTCGCCGGGTTTGTCTATCTCTCGCACAACATAGTGTCGTTCAGGTGTTGGTAATTGGTCGGTTGCTTGTTGATGTTGAACAGAGGATAGACAGGGGAAAATTATGCTAATCAATCATTGCCAGTGGCGCGTCGACCATCAGTCATCAGTCATACTCACTTCTAACATCTGACGGTGCCCCCCAGAGATAGCAGGTGACAGACGAGCCCGCCGGCCGGCGTACAGAACCACCGTTGGGAGTCGTCACCGATGACAGTGCACCGACTGACGAACAGCTGCAAGACTTGATGCAGAGCGGCGACGGTGAAGTGGCGGAGAGAGGATTCTGCTGCGAGCTGTCGCCAGTATCTGGCGAAGTCTGTGCGGAAGTCGTCCGAGACCGCTGCTGGAGTTGAAGGGAACATGACGGGTGCCTTGGCTGGTGGGGAAGACTCTACACGGAGGAGGAGTAGAAGGCAGAAGAGGGAGCTGCTGTCGAGATGGACGAGTCAGTGATATCGAGACCAACGAGGCGAAGAGCGGTGATATCAGGATGTACGATGACGATGGAACTTGCGTTTGGCTGCTGTCGTTCGCTGCTTTTCCTCATCTCGACGTACGGATGACACGGGAGGAAGTCATGGTGTTTCCACACCTGAGCGCTCGCAGACAGAAAGAATCAAGAAGGAGAGGCCAGTGGTAACACATTGACGTATCTTCTGCTGTTCGATTTGCTATCCCAAGTAGCGAGAAGCCCTCAGTGTATTGTACTTGCTTCTTGACATGCTTACAGATGAGCCTCTGCTCTGCCGACAATAACTCCTCCAATATTCTGTGGCTCACGATGCCAACGCAGTCGCTGACAAGCCCTTCGACGCATCGCTTACTGCTCCTTGAAGAAGTAGTCTCCAATCAACGTTTGCCTTGTCGATTCGATTTGGACTTGCCACGCCACTTGAGCCTGGAAGTCCTGCATTTGTGCCTCGTAGTACGTGATCACGCGTCTGGAAAGCAGGTTAGCAACGGTCTTGAATGCTGCAGGCGCTGCCAAACTTACTCGACGTTGATCAAGTCCACGTTCAATGTCTTCACGGTCGCCTCGTCCACTGTAGCCCCGTGGCTCCTCTCTTCCTCAAAGAAACATAGCAGCCTCTTGATGCTCTCTTTGTCCTGGAATGCTGCTTCCAGTTCCCTGGGACGGGTTAGCAAGTGTTCCTTAACACTATAGCGCATCACCCTTTGACTTACCGATCACCGTCTTCCAGAAGCTTGCACAGCGCCACGTACTTGCCGCGAAGGAAGTTAAAACGACTCGAGATCTCCCCCTCCCAATCGCTAAGACGCTTATGCTGAAGGTACTGGTACCGCCCCGTGTACGGCAACGCCCTAGCAAAGTGGCTCTTGGCCGTCTCGTTGCCGATAGCACGTGGGAGGCATCTCGCGATCGTCTCGATGACCGGTTCTGCGGTCTGTCCGAAGCCAAACGTGCCGTGGAAGTAGCAAACGATATCCAGACGGGCTTGGAAATTGTCGCGGTTGGCTTCGAGCATGGCCGTTTTGGTCTGGCCATCTAGTATCTTGGACGATAGTTCCCCAAAGTCATGGTCGACACTGTCGGCGACGGCATCGAGGTGTTGCTTCCACCGGTCAAGCGCTTCCTCTACTCTGTGCCAGAGTTCGTGGAGCTGGATGAGCATGTGTTGAGCCATCGTACAGTGCCGAGCGGGAGCGGTATGGTGTTGGAGAGATTGTAAACGATATGGCGCTGGAAGGCTAGGGCGAGGTAAATGACGCGTCTGCGGTTTGTTGTTAGCGCATAACCTTTCACATCATACATTCACATGTACCGAAGCTTAATTCGACTCACCGTTTGCAACCTACGGACGAGGGTCATACCGCGCCGCCGCCACCACCACAAGCACTAATCGAGCGCGCTCCCACGGTCCCCATCTTCGACGGCAGCATCGCCCTATAGTGGTACTATCGTCGTGAACTAGGCCCGACGGTCCAGCAGCCCACTTCTCCTTCATCCGCTCATAGATAACCCTCTGCATTGCCGACAATACCTTCTACAACACCGTGTCCTCGTCATGCCACTACGGTCGCTGATCAGTCCCTTCCCCCTCACCGGTTACAGCTTCTTGAAGAACTCTGAGATGAGCCTCTGCCTCCCGGAAGGTGACTCGCCCGCGACCCTGTCGCTGCCGAGGGTGATAGTCACAGACAGCGTCCCACCGGATACCTTCTGAAAGTACTCCAGGACGAGTGTCTGCCTAGGAGACTCGACCCCCACATGCATCGCCGCGATCGCTTGAAAGTGTAACATATACTCCTCGATCTCGTCAAACCTATAGTTGGTCGTCGACTTCCTGAAGTGGTGAACAGAAGCGTTAGCAAACGTCCCCGCTTCGAGTTGAAAAGACACGGTTGGTGAACGTCGTGAACTTACAGATCATCTCCCAGAAGCTTACACAGCCCCTCGTACTGCCCGCGAAGCGTAGTAAAGCGGTCCGTGACCTTTACTTCTATCTCAGCGATGCGTTGATGAGCACGGTCCTGGATATCCTCCGTTTGAGTGAGCGCTCTGCGAAACATATTCGTCACCGTCTCGAGTCCGACAGGATCCTCCAGCTGTGCGGCGATAATGACGCCGATCAGCGGAGCAGTCCGGCCTTCGACGGCATTGATGTGGTTGATGGCATCCACGCGACGTTGGAAGATTGTGCGGTTGGCGTCGAGCTTTTCGATCCTGGCCTCACAGCTCAGTTTCTCGAGCGCTGGACCTCTGAATTCGTGGTCGGTATCTTTGGCGATGGATTCGAGGTGTTCTATCCACCGGGCGAGGGCTTCCTCTACCCTGGGCCAGAGCTCGTGGAGCACGTTGAGCATGCGTTGAGCCATTGTGCGTTATAGATTGAGTATTGAGTTGGGGGCCTGGGCCGGGAAGTAATGGAAGGACGCGTCTGCGGTTTGTTGTTGATATGGGCGATCTTTCACTCATAGATTCACATGTGACAAAGCTTAATTCGACTTACCTCCCGGGGCTCCCGCCGTTTCTTCACCACTTCACAGGAGCCCGATCTTGCTCACCAGCGACAGTGACCTGATACCACCTTACCCAGCCCCCATAGTCCGACTATGGACACAGAAACCTACCTCACACTCCTGCCCAAGCTCGGCATAGCAATCGACAACTCCCTCACAGCGTGGGAAGCATACATCGCGGAAGTGAGGCAGCAAGAAGACTTCACCACCATCATCTCCAGTGAATCGGACGATTCAGCCACGAAGGCGAAAGCCCTACAACATATCCTCTTCACTCTTCCACTTCGACACGAAGCTCTCGTCAAGTCTTGGGGTGACCCGAAGCTTCGAAGCGTTGAGCTGTCAGAGACATGCGACAGACTTCTCGCGCAGCTCATGAAATACCCCGACGGGACGGAGCTCAACGCCTGCTATGACGAGGTGATTGCGAGTAAGCGGTTCATTGATCGAGTCGTGGCCGTAGAAGAGGAGACAAGGGAGTGTGAAGATCGACGGTCGCAGGTGCTGCGGAGCCTGAAGGCGGTTCATATCAATCTGATGGAGGTCCGTGGCGATGGTGAGCTTGGTGCTGGGGATATTGTGGCACTGGTCGATGCTATGGAAGCGGTCGGCGTGTCACTTGTCGGCTTGGAGGGATTCGAAGTGCGTGAGGATTCTTGAAAGGACAAAGGCAGGACGGCCTTTGACAATGATCGTCGCGGTCGTTGAACAAAGACTCGACCTTGTGGAACTCGGGTCGGCAAGCCAAACATTGCTCGTCAGCAGCAGAGCTTCGTCAGATCAGTCGTTATCGTCGTTGGCGTCACTATCATCCCAGCCTTCTTCATACTCTTCCGCGAGACTGGCCAAGCCATCACAGATTGCCTCTCGTTCTTCGACACCCATCAGACCTCTGGCAGACCGTTCAAGGTCTCGGACCCGAGCAGCAACTGCAGTGGATGTCGAAAGTTGAGCTTTGATAGCTAAGCTGGTAGGATGACCTTCGAAGCGGAAGATACCAGGGTACGAGGACAAGATCGGGAACAGTAACGAAGACTGGTGGATGCTCACCCTCGGACCCTCGACATAGCGATCGCGAGCTGCTGCATTTGAGGCCTCAATCTCTTCTCCAGGCTTCCACCATCCACGAAGGGACTCTACTTGAGTGAAGATATGTGGTCTGCGCTCGGAGCGGGTGGTTGCTGATGAGGTCGGGAACATGCTTAAATCTGTGCTCGACACCTCATTCTCCTCGTCTTCATGCGTAACGCCGTTCGTCATGCGTGTGTCTTGAGGTCCTCCGCCGTTGGTGGTGGCATGCAGCGTATCTGGGTTCTTCACTGAGAAGCCAGCCGTCACGATGCGGCGGTTGCCATCGTTGTTGAGAGTCGATTCCAGCGTGTCGAAAGTGTCATGCGAGCTCTCTGTGCCCCGTAGCCTCGTCGGCAGCGTTATACTTTCCATAAGAACTGCCTCTACGGCGGAGGTGTGCCACACGCTCAACCTATCGAGTGAGAGATATGAGGGGAGTGGTGCTGGTGGCATAGACAGCGGGATGTGCACGCTCGCATGCGAGTCCAGCGCATATATCGACTGAGCAAAATTTGCCGTCTGTAGCATCTCTCGCTGTCTCTGTACTCGGTTCCCGTCCTTGAGTCCGAAGACCCAACGGGAACCTTTGCCCAATTCGTCCGAAATCCGCTCGAGATACCGAGATGCAAACCCTCCCCACGCATCATCGGTACTAGTCAAGATCTGCAGTCCCTGGAGCTGGTCACACTCTTCCAGGAAGGGTCTGAGATCACGGTCGAGAAGGTCGAACTCCCTGTCCAGGTTCCGAAAGAGCTCCTCTCCCGTCTCCCACCGCTCGAATGGCATGAGCGAGCTATTCAGCTCATACTCGCTCAGCTGCACGATACTCCGCGGGTGATAGAATACACGGTTGTAGTCCGACCAGTAGCGTACGGTGTCAGCAGTTAATTGTGGCGGCTGAGTGCCTTGGTTAAGCGCTTGCTGGTACGAGCTTGGGTTGATAGGTGGCAAGCGAAGCGGGATAGTGCTACCACCCCATAGGCTTTGCTGGGTAGAGCTTTCTGGGTGCTCGAGCTCATATAGAGCGTTCTCTCTCCTGAGAGTGCCGAAGCCGCCTTTCAAGTCGTAGATGAGAGTGCGTGGGGTGTACGTGTCGTTGCCATCTGCGCCGATACCCGGTCTAAAAGAGACATCGTGGTCGACGGGTGACTCTTCTTGGCCGGAGTACGTGAAGTAGGATTCCTGCGATCTTGTCAGTATACGTCGAATAGGTTGAAAAGGTATACACTTGTCGAGCCTGGGCACAGGCAGAGAGAGCTTACTTGTATGTTCCAGAAATGTGTGGCCAGGTAGTTTACGCGCTGCCCGAACTGCAAGGTCACCACCTCATGCATCGTAGGTTTGGCACGTAGCAATCATAAGCCAACTCGTTGCAGGAGAGAGAATGCATGTCCCAAGAGGGAAGGAGCAGGTAGCCCTGGATCCCATGACTTTTACGCTTAGTGTGACCCCGACTTTTTTTCTTCCGCTCGAAAGTCCGCATACTCTCGAGCACCGTCACTACTACCAATCAACTCTCGGTACCTTCACAAAATGAAGCGCAAGCGTGGTGCGCTCGAGAAGGTCGACGCAGATCTACCCAATCTCCAACACAAAATCAAAACCGACCCGACATCATACCAGGACGAGTTCATCAACCAGTACTCGCAATACCAATCCCTCCACGAGCTTTTCCTGCAATCGCCTACGACGACCGACGACAGTGGTATCATCCGACTCCGTGATCTGATCGATTTCGTCAGTCATGTCGCCGACTGCTACCCCAAAATCACTCATGCTTTCCCAAGCGAGCTGATCGGCTTGTTGGAGAAGCACCACGCGAGTTTAGAAGCCGAGCTGCGAGACAAGATCGTCGGAAGTCTGGTCTTGTTACGCAAGAAAGAGCTCATAGATTCTGCGAAGCTGCTCAATGTATTATGGCCATTGCTCATATCCACACCTTCGAAGTCGCTGCGTGCGCTCCTCTTTCAGAAGATAATCTCGGACCTGCGCAATTCAAACGCCAAAACGACGAACCACAAACTCAACCGGATGATGCAGACGACATGCTACAACATGATTGCTTCGAACCCAACGAGTCCCAAAGGATTGTGGTCGGTCAAGGTGACGAGGGAAATGTGGAAGAGGCAGATATGGGCGGATGCAAAAGCTGTCAGTATTATGGAGGTGGCAGCTTTGAGTAAAGATGCAAAGGTGGTCACATCGGGTGTGAAGTTCTTCTTGGGAGGTGATCAAGAGCGGGAAGAGGCAGCGGACGAAGACAGTGATGTCGAGGAGGGTGTCGATATGAGTAAGCTACGGCATCAAGCTGGCATCAACAAGAAGACCGGAAAACGGGACAAGATGCTACGGGCAGCGGCAGCGACGGTCAAGCGAAAGGAGAGGAAGAAGAAAGCGCCGCATCCCCTCAACTTTTCTGCACTGCATCTACTTCACGATCCGCAAGGATTTGCGGAGAAGTTGTTCCACCAGCATCTTCAACCTTCGCAGCCGCAGGTTAAGCTCAATCTGGACCAGAAGCTCATCGTGCTGCAACTCGTTAGCAGATTGGTCGGGTTGCACAAGTTGACGCTGATACCACTCTACTCCTACTTCATCAAGTATTTGACCCCACGACAGCCGTCTGTCACATCTTTTCTGGCATCCTTGGCTCAGGCGACACATAATCTGGTACCACCGGATGTGCTGGAGCCTCTCATCCAGAAGATCGCCAACGAGTTCGTCAGCGAGGCAGCTGCGGCCCAAGTCGCCAGTGCCGGATTGAACGGCATCCGAGAGATCTGTGTCCGCCAGCCGCTGACGATGAACGAGACGCTGTTACAAGATCTCGTCCAGTATAGGAAGTCAAAAGACAAGGGCGTGCAAATGGCTGCTCGTGGTTTACTATCTTTGTACCGAGAAGTTGGTGCAGATATGCTGAAGAGGCGTGATCGCGGTAAAGATGCTGCGCTGAAGCTTAGAGCCGGGACTGGGCTGGGCACGAGGTTTGGTGAGGTTCAGGGTGGCGAGATCGAAGGTTTGGAGCTGTTGGAGAAGTGGAAGGAGGAGCAGGGTCTTGATGAGGAGGAGGACGAAGAGAAAGGGTGGGATAACTGGGATGCGCAGAGTGATGACAGTGGCAGTAGTGGTGGCTGGATTAATGTGGAGAGTGATGGTGAGGAGATTGATGTGTCTGACTCGGAAGATGATAAGCCGAAGAAGCCTGCGAAGGAGCTGCCCGTCGAGAAAGCCAGAGATTCTGATAAGGAGAACGCTGAGACGACTACCAAGGACGCATCATCGACACCAGCCGCAGACCGCAACACCGCATCTCTCGAGCCGCAGGAAGCGGTCAGGCGGGAGGAAGCACGCATGTCTAAACTCGCTACGACCCGCATCCTCACCCCAGCCGATTTTGCCAAGCTTCAAGAACTCAAAACAGCAGCGGCCATCACCTCAACCATGCCCTCAGCCAAACGTCGCCGCATCCAACAACAGCAGAACTCCGAACGACACGCCGATGATGCTCTCACATCCGCCGATATCGAAGGTCTTGCCAAACTGTCTGCGAAGGCCACCAAGGAGGAGAAGATCAAGATGGCAAAAGGAGAGGATGACGAGAAGAACGACCATCGTTCGACAACTGCGCGGAGGAAGGAGAAAAAGGCGGCGAAGGGGCAGTCGACGACTAACAAGGAGAAGGCGAGGAAGAAGAACTTCATGATGACGCTGGGGAAGGCGAAGAAGAAGGGGAAGAGGAGTTTGATGGAGCATAAGAAGATTCTGAAGGCGCATACGGATAGGAGTAAGAGGGGTGGGAAGAGAGGGAATGCTGGGAATTGATCGTAGATACATACTAGTCTATGGATTGGTTCTCCGTGTCCCAGATGTACAGACGTGCTCAGATGGTGGTTCTCGTGGTTCGCTGAATGTGTTGATGTCGTCGAGAGGCAAGAGTGCCAAGCTTTCTAGTTTCGACCTAACCTCCTGATCGAGGACCGCACCTGGGCTCGATAAGAGCGACATAGTTGCAAGAATCAAACAGAGTTCGACAAACGGATGGCTGTGCAATCGATCGGACTCTCTGCCCTTCCATACCCGTGACAAAAATTGTCTGTAATGTCAACTCCGTCCCGTCGATAAAAAGCCTGCTAATACAGTACAGTATCTATACCCATTACAAAAAGCCGTTCGAGGAGAGGATATGCAAGTATCGAAGACCGTCACGACCTGTTTTACTAGAAGTGTCGCTGTTGTCATTGTGGTACGGCAACGAAGACTATATCTCGGCATGGTATGGATGCACTGAACAGCTACTCCTGGTGCCGGCGACTGGTTTATTAGGCAACGCCTTCTTCTATATACCGATTAACGCAGTCTTTACGTGTATATCGAACAACAATGGCACCAGGGTCAACACATTCCCGATTGGGTGAAAAAATACCTTGGCATTTTTAGCGCGGTCGATAAATCACCTCCACAGGTTTTCTGGCTCCACACCTCCGGGACCGGACAAGAGCAGCCAAGGCTACCTATCATATACAATGCCGCTGATACGCGGGTAGATCCGGGGTGGTTGGCGCAATGGTAGCGCGGTACGTCTCAACGATCGCCTGCTCTCAAAAATCTTTGACTGACTGTTAACAGTTGGTTTTCGGCAACGAAATACACCAAAGGTTGAGGGTTCGAGCCCCTTGCTGCTCGAATAAGCTGTTCTTTTGCTGCTGTATACCTCTAAAGAACTTCTTTTTGATGTCCCAAGGGTTGGAGGAAGACGGCGTAATCTTTTTGGGATGTTCCGTGGCTCACCAGCCTGGCTGAACCCCTTACGACGTTCAAGTAGACCTCTTGACCGGCTCCCCTGTACACGAGCTTACCTGTCCGAGGAAAGCAACCTATCCGAAGAAGTCGGACACGTTACGCCCTTTGGTGTTGCCATACCGTTTACAGCTCACCTACGAGGAGTCCCAGGTCCCTGGACTGTTCTGGCATACTGTCATTCACATCGACTCGAAGCGGCAATTGCCGTACAACGCTACACGGCTGACCTGCATATCTGGACCGCTACCAGGACTGCGTTCGACCTTACGAGCCCAGACTCTCGAGCTCTCCCTGTTGAGAAGGATGGAACAAGTGAGCGAAACTGCCAGTAAGCTGCCGGAAGAACACATCCATTGCGAGAGCGAACCTACGGACGTGATGTCTGATCTGGGCAAGCACGGAAGTCACGAGCAGAAAGCCAGCCAAGATAGATACGGTCTTCAAAATGAATGGATATGAATGCAGACTAATAACTGCATCTATCGGACTCCCTCCTGCACCATCGCGAAACCGAAACGCCGAAAACGAACCGCCTTCACAACCCATAAGCAAGATCACCGTCTTAAAGCCCGCGACATAGCACTGATTCTCCGGGCAACAGCCAGCGATGAATCGGAATGATTGAGCCTGTACATGCGAATCAGTATGCGTGAATATTGGGGAACCCTTGATGGTCCTACGGTTCGGTCTCTAAGCTTAAAGCAGAAATCGTTGTCGCCGAAAATATGCAAGGCGGATTGGACAAGATCAGTCTCGCAGTAGTTCTGGCAGTCGCATGTCTCGCCCGGCGAAGCGACCATGCTCACGTCCTGGGCATTGGAGCCGTGGAACCTGACTGATCGACGACCTAAACACAGAAGGACACCACGGTTAGTGGGAATTTGAGACCACACAGCAGTTCGCCATCAACGAGTGTATTACCAAACTGAGTTAGGCACCCAGGGTTATCGACTTCGACGGAGATTCCGCAACCCTCGGAGCAGTTGTCGTCATTGCAAAATTCGGCAAAGGTAGCCGCCAGTGCCATGTTGCCCAAGAGGCCGAGGAGTGTGAGGGACTTGATAATGGATAGCATGCTGAGGATGGGAAGGCTGATGTTTGGTCGAATTTGGATGGTGGATTGAATTGGAAGTGCCTTTGAGATGCTGGTGAGTTGCTTGAATGGTGAGTGGAATGTGATGCTAACGAAGAGAGAGCACCAGACCTTATATGTTCAGCTCGATCGTATCACTCGCATGTTGGAGGCAGCTACGTTGGTACAGACCGACCTTGCCCGGTGTCAAAGGCGGAGCATGTTATGAAGTGCCCGAGCAACAATAGCATCATTGAACAGCACGTAAGCCACTTTCTCCGTCGGCGTGAAGGATCGCTGACATGAACCAGCAGACCTACGTCCGTATTACCTCCTTGCTCCGATCCAGAACCAACAGTACCATATACGAACTCCACGAGGCTCATGAGGCTCATGGTGCGACTCGTGCTGAGCCATAGGCAGGTATAGAGCAGCGACCATGTGGTCCGGCTTGAAACAGGTCGATCCGTCCACGAGGTCTATGTGCCCAATGAGATTTTTTCGACACTCTTGATAATCGAGACACCGGAATAGGAAACTGCATATCTCGCCTTCAAAGACATCCGGGATGTCGTAGAGCTATTTTGGCACAATACTGTACCGTATCGACTCAGGTAGACTTTACGAAGACCCAAAGACGGGTCTATACCGCGTCTCAACACCAAACGCTCGCAACGGTCCGACCATCCTCAATACGGCCGTTGCATTCTGGGCGAAGGTGTGACAAGGCCAGGTAGGGCTGAGGGAACACCAGCCTCCATGGTCGCGTGTCCAACCAGTGATGCGAGAGCGAGATATGTACATCCCCACATGTACTCCGCAAGATGCGTCGAATGCGTGCAGTGCCAAGAGTGATTCCGTATAAGGAATGTGTACTTGTGCTTATTTTACATCCGGGAGGCCGTTCACAATTCTGGTTGGTTGCTTCGTTGCGTTCCAGCCACCAATTGCTTGAGCAATCACTCCAACATCGTCGCGGATTTACGACCTGGTTGTTCTCTTTGAACATACGGACATACTTGCGATGAGCCACGAGGGCGAAGTGCAATGATCCAAACATAGTACGCCTGCGATAGTCAACGGCGCCGAGGTGAACCATGCAACGATGCCTATAAGGTCTAGGTAGGCGACCTTGATGTGTGTTCCGATCACAGCAACATCAACCAACACTCTCCGACAAGCCAGATCTACTCCATCTTCCGCCCATCGCCTACAGGGCAGCACGAGTACCATTTTCATCCTCGAGAATCTACCTTGACACACTTTTCGATCCCCATCAGCAGACATGGTTAACTTCACTGCCGTCGTTGCTTCCCTCCTCGCCCTCGCGGTCGTTGCCTCAGCACACCCTAACTCCCGTCTGTTCGCCCGTCAAAGCGACGTCAGCTGCCTCGATGGCGAGAACAACCCTTTTACCGAGAACGGCATTGCCTCGGAAGCCGTTGAATGCATCAACGATCTTGCATCCAAAGGCACCGATGCCTGCGTCGCCGGTACTGCAACGAGCTTCTGCCGTCGCGGCAACACGCAGATCACCGGCATCTCTACCAAAGCGGCGTCCGGGGAGGATTCGGCTGGTACAACCACGACTACATGGTAAGTTACTGTTTCATCCTACGGCTGATTAAGTATTGCTGACTTCCCATACAGTCAAGATATAGCTCAGGCTGCTGGCCGCATCATGGATCTCTGCTCACGCGGCAACGGCGACGTCAAGGGCCAGACTCTTGCTTTCGCCAACACCGACATGTTGGTTGATATCCGTTCCGTCGCGGAGTAGGATGGTTGAAGGCCAAGATTGCATTTAGGGAATATAGAGGGCATTGCGTTGCGTTTTGGGCTTTGTTCAATTCTTGCTCTGGGGTTGCATTGTCAAGGCAGGCGTCTTGAAGACACTTTTTCGTCCGGAGACAGAAACAGAGTTTACTGAAGTATAGAGTTCCGGACGAATACTTGTCGCTCTGACACCGGAGGTATTGTTTTAGGCAAAGTCCGTTGGCAGTGGCTCTTTCGTTAATAACACATCACCAAGTATCATGACCCTGTTCCTGAAGCCCTGTGTTGCTTCGTCGAATCGCCGATATGACGTTCTTTTTGAGTTCGGAAGGAGTATACTATGAAAGCCTAAGGGAGCCTGGACATTCTAGCGTTCTTGGGTGCACTAGCAGTAGAACCAACGAAGGATGCATGTAGATCCAAGATTTGAGAGGCAACTGATAACCATATTCAATCCCACACATCCACCAAGAGTCCCATACACAATGTCGAAGGAAGTCACTGTGACGGGGGTACTCGACGTCAAGCCGGGTAAAGTTCAAAAGGTACAGAGTACAGCAGAGATCTTTGTCACAAACACAGGAACTGATGCCATTAAATTAGACGAAAGACTTCATGGCCAAATGCCTGAAGGAAATCAAAGAGAATGAGAAATACTGCCTCGAATTTCGAGTGCTAGAAGAGGCGAATGATGGTGAGAAGTCACGACTGATACTCTGGGAAAGGTATGTTCACTTCCCCAAGCTCATGCATGGCATCAGCTAAATTGACGTTCGATGAATCCCAAGCCGCTCTAGACAAACACTGGGCGAGTGAAAGATATCAAGAGGTCATGAACGAGATGCAAACCGATCTTCTTGTGGATGCTCCGCTCATCATAAAAGGGAATATTGTGATGGAGCTGTAGAGGACGAAGGAAGTGCTCTCGAGGCAGCAACATATCGCCATGCTGCTGTCGTGGGTATCGGTATTCTTTGTTGGCTTGGGAAAGATCGGGATACAAGACGATATCCAGTCTCGCAATCTTAGTTGATAATGCAAGACTCCTCAGTTTCCAACGCCAGGCGATGCTCCGTTTGCTTGCTTCGCCGAGCTGGATCGATATCGTATATGAACACCTCCGCACCGCAAAATCAGCGTCGCTTCCGACCAGATCGCAAACGCTCCTCGTACGCCTGCCATCCCTGTTTTCGATACTCCGTTGCTGCGCGTTTGCGATCTGACGCTTGTAAGATGCCTCTGCCAACGATGATGATGTCGCAGCCAGCATCACCAATGACCTTCCGAGGAGTGTTGTACTGCTGGCCGTGGGCGTCGCCACCGGCCGACAGCTGCACACCAGGCGTCATCGTGATGAAGTTGTCGTCTTTCTCCGAGTTCAATGAGCGCTGAGCAATGAAGCCCATGACAAAGTCCTTATTCGATCGAGCGTGCTTGATGCAAGCCTCCGTATATTGTGGGGTCAGCATGTTGTCCCTCGAGGACATCTGTGCGAGCAGAAGCAGCGAGCGGTAGAACGGTGCTGGTCCTAACTCCTCCAAAGCTGCTTCAGCATCGTCGTCTTCGTCGTCGCCGTCGTCTTCTTCTGTCGGCTCCCGTGATATTGTTGGCCGCAGGGACGGCTGTGGGCTGATAGTCTCGGTCTTTGTGCTGATCGTGGTGCTGACAGACACAACAGACTGCTTCCTGCCTTTTCGCTCGTCATCAGCAGTCCGGGCTGCTTCGTCTGCCAAGTCGTCGTCATCGTCGCTCTCCTCATCTCCTTCTTCCAAAGATTCGTTGTCGCCTCCAGTAGCCGCACCAGGGGAAGCAGATATCTCGGTGGAGACAGATGTGTTGTGTGCAGCTATCGCCTTCCTAGCGGCCTCCGAAAGTGCAGTAATGATATCCGGTCCAGGGAAAAGATGTGCGTTGACTATCTGTGCCCACCGCACAATAGAAAGCGGTCCGCTTGTATACTGCAGCTGTACTGTATCTGTTCACATCAAGATCAGCCTGCTGTAGAATTGCTGGGCGTGAGATACAACGCACTGCCAATGTCGCCGAATTTGCGATCCTCAAAGATGATGAACTTCTTCCGCCGCGCGACCTCCATCAGCCCTCGGGCTGTCCGGTCTGTGAAGTCTCCGATGATGTCTGCATGCGTCTTGAGTACGCATATCTGGTCGCCTACATCTTCGGCCAACTGCAAAAGCTCCGCCGTAGTTGAAACATCCGCGGACACGCACAAGTTGGTCCTTTTGAGTTGAATGAGGCGTAGAAGGTATGTGGCCAAGGGTGTGAGGTTCGGTTGCTCAGAGCGCTCATAGTAGCTCTGGAAGAGACTCGGGTGGCGTGCTGAAGGAGGCATGTTGGCGGACCAGGCCGAGAGACGTTCTAGAATTAATTTTCCAGGTAACGTAAGGGTTCTGTCTTATGAACCTTTCAGCCCTGATTCTTCACAGTAATTGCAAGAGTGGAACTAGACGCCGCAACCGAGCAGACAGCATCCCGTATGCGCGACAAGAGCTTGTGAAGCTAGACGGGAGTTCAGCATGCATGGAAGGTGCGTTGGCGGCGCCAGTGTGAAGTGAGCGTGCGAATTCCAAGGTCTAGAGTCCGCTTCGAGGATAGATAAGGATCCTTTCGAAGGAAGTAAGTGTGTGTACGGAGGGCTGTATGGCGTCTTTCTTCACCTTGTTCGAGAAGCTAGCTGCTGACGGTGAGTGGCTCTCTTTCAAGCGCCTTGCAGCGGTCAATTTCAAGATCGAACGGCGCTGGTAGAACAACTGTGTCCGTCCAAAAACGCCGCCGATGATTTTGCGGTTCCTGCGACAGTTGTGAGCGACCCACAAAGCTGGGTGGCAGTCGGCCCGCACGTACATTGCAGCTCGATGCATCTGAACCGTTTGGACAGGTCGTGCGCGGGGCGACGGACATCTGGGCGGCTATGCCACTGCGTGCAATTGGATGTTTGACGGAGAGCTTGCCGTTAGCCACAGCACTGGAAACGATGGCTTGCATAAGTCACAGGGCCGGTCTTTCCCAGGGACTAGGACCTGGTAAAAGGTGTCACGGAAGGGTCGGGAGTTAGTTTGAGGTCCGGCTACGAAGCACACAATGAGAAAGGCGAGTTGTACCGAGATTCGATGTCTCCGAAAAGATCTCATGAACCTGATGAGCGGGAGCACAGCTTACGAGGAGGTCACACCAGATCTTGTGTGACATTATACGCCCGCTGCCCCTCAAAGACGGGATTGCAGCATGTGCGTCGTCTCATCACACTGCATTGCATGAAGTGCAATCAAAACGCATATTGCATCACTTTAAAACAACCAGCTCGCTTCAGGCCTCACTTCGTCCCACCCGCCTTAGCGATGAATCGCTTTGCAGACTCCAGCTCAGCTGCGCCTAAGGGTGCACTCCCATACCTGTTTGAAAAGACGTTAGCGACCCTTGTTCGAATAGTAACCGAGACACTGTACCACTGGTACATGCGGCCAGCCGTTGACCTGCAGGGTATGGTACTCACCAAGCAATCATGCCAATTCCCAAAAATGCACTTAAGCAGCTGAAGACCAAAGCGACGATGCCCCGAGCCGTGAATCCTGCGGGCAGCGGAGCAGGACTCGTATTCTGGCCGTTGAGGTCGAGCAAGTCGACGGTATTACCTGCCGCATTGCCGCTTGTATGCGTCCTAGATGCGCGACAGACATCGAGGTGATCTTCCGGAACGCTCAATGTCTTTTGTAGCTCGAGTGGTATCTCAATCATTGTTGCAGCAAGACCGGTGTCCAAGTGCCAGTTGATGTGACAGTGGAACAGCCAAACGCCTGCTTTCATCAGTATGCCATCGGTGGCGCAGCAAACAAAGAGAGGACTCACCAGGGTTGTCCGCCCTGAAGCGGATGACGAAATTGCTGTTTGGGTTCACCATAACCGTATCCCGACGCATGGGTGTGGCCGGGAATGAGTGCTCACGACTGGCGTTGTAGAACCCAGCGCCGGCTGCACCACGATGAACAAGTTGGAAATTGTGACCGTGCAAATGAAACGGGTGCTTGCCAGGATCGTTGCTGTTTAGTATGAGCTCAATAATGTCGTTCTTTTTGAGGACGTGGGAGTTGGTGTAGGCGCCATAGACCGTCGGATCGTCTGCCTTGTCGCCAGTCGTCAACACGCTGTAGAGTGTTGGAACAACAGGCGTGGTGTATGTGATGTCGTTGAAGAAGGCGCTTTTCCGGTCAGTGATAGGCTCTACAGTCGTGAACGAAAGACTCACTAGTTTGCTCCATCACCAAGGTTGTCCATCTTCAGATCAAGATTGAAGGAGTAATCAGCATGATCGAAGAGCTCGAGACCGTCCTCCGGTTGGAGACTGAAGTCATCGAAGGGACGAAACGCGTCAACGAATTTAGCTGTTGGCTTCGGAGCTGAGGCATCGTACATGAGCCAGCCGGTGACATTAGGGTTGAGTTCCGGTGGGACAACGTCAAACAGATCCTAGTCTTCGTGATCAGCAAGAGTCCTCGGTCTTCGGTCGAGTATCGTCTCACTTCGTCCATGCTGCTGACCATCGCGAAGTTCGAGGAGCTGTCGTCTTTCGCAGTGACCAGGAAGCTATAGCGCTGAGCAGCGGTGAGATAGATCATGTCCGCCTCAGCAGGCTCAGTGTATACTCCGTCAACTTCGATGATCTTCATGGTATGCCCCTCGATCCAGAAGTACTGGCCAGCGAAAGCACCAATGTTGGTCAGGCGGAAGAAGTAGGTCTTGCCAGGCTCCACCGCCATGGTGAAGTCCGTCGTATCGTTCATGAGCGCAGACTTGGGAACAGGTTCGGCGCCTGTGGGGTTTTTGTAGTTGATGAACCCAGCCAATAGGCCAGGCATCTCGTCGTGGTACCAATCCGAGACAGTAAATGCGACTTCTTCGTCGAATTGTCCTCGGTATGGGTTCTCTGGGTCGTGGACGATGAATTGGCCTCTCCAGCCATCTGGATACTGGCCGCGGGTGTGGGAGTGGTACCAGTATGTGCCATGCTGGTCAACCTGGATAAAGTTAGACAGTTAGATACCTCCAGTGCAGCGGCCCGGCTTACGGTGAAGTTGTAGGTCATGGAGTGCCCGGGCGGAATATTGCACTGAGTAACGCCAACTGGTCCGTCCATGTCATTAGTTCCATTCTGGTACAGACCATGAAAATGTGCACTGGTGCTTTGGTTGCCCAGCTAGGGACACAGTTAGCTGTATGCAGAGTTTGGTGTTTGATGTCTCATACCTGGTTGTGCAGATTGACGATGACACGGTCACCCTTTGTGAAATTCAACAGCGGCAGAGGCCACTGTCCATTGATGCCAATGACGGGACGCTCAGCCATGCCATCCGGATTCGCTCTCACCCAGCCGACATTGAAGTCGTGGGTCACTGTGGCGGCGTCCACGCTGTGTAGAAGGCCTTTCGGTAGTAGCGTGAGCAGACAGACCAGGAAGTTCGACAATGAAAGAGCCATCGCTATCGTTGAGACGTGGTGAAAATTGTAGAAACAACACTCTCACAACAGACTCAAACGTACTCAAACCGCACGAACGCTGTCCTGGAGGTAGAACTGATAAGATTGATCTGAGCTCGATCTGATTGTGTGGACACCGAGTTCAACAATTTGACTCTTCTTGCCAGGCCGTCTGGCTGGTGGCCGAGTATCGGAGGCTAGAACACGATCTGATAAATGCCACGAGTGCAGGAAGCGTGCTTGGCCGCAGGCTCGACGAGTGAAGATTGGCTAAGACTTCTCGCCAAGTGCCGCCGTAAGCGAGTTAGTCCACGTCAACACTTCGCGACGACGAGCCGTCGTAGGGGCACAAGTTCGGAGGTTCGTGCGGCGGGTTGCGCGAGCCTGTAGTGATCCTAGCTGCTGAGGCGATGAGGTGCGGTTCTGCGTGTCTGCAGTGGTTTGGGTAGCTTGGAATCACAGGAAGCTTCTCGCGGGCCGGAAGAGATCGAAGTGCCAGCTCCGAAAGACTGCAGTTGCGTACGCTCGAACTTCTGTGGCCTCCGAGTCTTGGTTGATCGAGATGATATGAGCGAGGTGAAGCGTTATCAATCAAGCTGATAAGGAAAATCTAACATCGTTCGCAATTCGCAATTGCCAACGGAGGAGTCGTCGGAAGCTAATCCAGCCAATGGCAGCGCTAACGCACCGCGCGAATTTTGGCTTTTGCTTAGCGCTCGGATCTGATAAAACGCTAAAATCGTTGCAGTGAGACTGCCCCTCACGATCTGAGAAGTCTGAAGGAAAGTGTAGTCCAGCTCTGCAAGTGAAGACCTGAGTTGGAGAAGCTTCCGGACGAGCGGTACCTTCAGATGTTCGAGAAACGCTTCTTTTCGAGTGAAGAAATCGACTGAAAAACAGGCCAGTACTTGCCGTTCGTTCTGTCAGCCAGCACCGTCAGCTCTTGCCGTTGAGGGTCTTGCCGCATCTGCCAAGCCCACAACCTGACCTGATCGACCCATTCTCAGATACTTCATCCTCGTCTTCTGCGTCCGACGTCGGCCGCGATTCGGATTCACTGGAAAGTGTAAGCTCTCAGCTTGTTGTGCACTTGCCATATCAACATCTGATAATAATTCCTTATCAGATTCGATCTCTTCCTCACTCTTACTCAAGTCACTTCAGACTTCTGTCGACGCCTTCAGAACAGCTTGCTTGCTTGAACCATGACGAACGTCTTCGCAATCCCAGTCTTCTTCATTTGCTTCCGAGAATGTCTCGAGACTGTCATCATCGTCTCGGTGCTGCTCGCCTTCCTGAAGCAATCCATCGGCCCTGACCGGGACCGCTTCGTGTACAAGAAACTAGTCAAGCAAGTCTGGGCTGGAGTGGGTGCAGGTCTGTTGATCTGTATCATAATCGGCTGTGGCATGATCGGCGCCTTCTACGGTATCGGCAAGGACACCTTTTCTGGGACCGAGGACCTTTGGGAAGGCATATTCGGCATCATTGCAACGATCATCATCACCCTCGTCGGTGCTGCGCTCTTGCGGGTCTCGAAGCTTCAAGATAAATGGAGGGTCAAGCTGGCCAACGCGTTGGAGAAGCAGGATGTCCGCCACAAGACGTCTTCCGGCAATCGGTTCAAGCTGTGGTGCGAGAAGTACGCGATGTTCTTGCTTCCGTTCATCACCGTCCTGCGCGAAGGTCTTGAGGCGGTCGTATTCATCGGCGGTGTTGGTCTTGGTCTGCCTGCCGAATCCTTCCCGTTGGCCGTTATCTGCGGTCTTCTGGCCGGGATCCTGATCGGCTACCTGATTTACCGGTGAGTAGCTATAACTTGCAATGACATCCGCTGTAGCTAACGATACACAGCGGCGGCAACAGCGCCAAGCTCCAGGTTTTCCTCATCATCTCGACATGCTTCCTATACCTGGTCGCTGCCGGTAAGTGACCATGGTCAATACGAACTTATGCTCATACTGACCATCACCCAGGCCTCTTCTCAAAAGCCATCTGGTTCCTGCAAAACCACCAGTGGAGCAAGATCACTGGTGGCGATGCCGCTGGAACCGGATCCGGTGCTGGTTCGTACAACATCAAGCAGAGCGTGTGGCACGTCAACTGCTGCAACCCTCAGGTTAACGGCGGTGGCGGCTGGGGCGTGTTCAACTCCCTCTTCGGCTGGACAAACTCCGCGACCTATGGCTCGGTCATCTCATACAACATCTACTGGCTCGGCGTGATCGTAGCATTCGCCTGCATGTTGTACTACGAGAAAAAGGGGCACTGGCCATTGATGAAGGCGAAAGCCAGGGAGGCTGACGACGAGTATCTCGAGAAAACATCATCCGAAGGCGGATCAAGTGGTGTTGTCGATGGTGGGCTGACCAAGGAGGGGGATGAAGGTGTCCAGACTTCCGCGCGGGAGATTCAGGTTTGAAGTGCGAGTGGCACAAGCTGAACGCCTAGCACGATATTGGAGTGATACCAACGAGACGATATAGCAGTAACTAGTGTATGCCGTGAAGGAGCGCAGGCCTTGAGATGCTATCACCTCTCTTCAAAACAGAGGTCCGCGCTGAAATAAGCAACCGTTCATTGGCTGGCCGAACCCGGTGCTAGCTAAGGCGAAAAAAGATCACCTCCGCAGCCCCCGATATGCTTGCCAAGGATCTGAGCCATTTCTCATGATCGCATCGTGTGTGCAGCTTCTGTATTCTGTCTACCACAGCAGAACAAGATGGCTCGTCCAGACCCCATCCCCGTCGAAGAGGGCGACGATAAATCAGACGTAGCTACATCGGACGTCGTGATCAAGGTAGACGAAGAGGACATCGAGCAGGAATACCACACATCCGACGAAGATGCCAGTGGCCTGGAAGATGACGACCCAGAGAACGTAGTCGCCTACAGGGCCCCATTACTTCCAGCAGAAGTTCTCAAGCCTCTGCCCAGCCCAGTTTTGTCACTGCAGGATATTCCGTGGGAGCGCATGACTAGGAAGCAGAAGCGAGCGCAGCGAAATCAGAGCCGGCAAGCTAAGAAGGCTGTATGGGATCAACTCAAGGAGGATGCGAGTGGGACGGGGGTGCTTGAGGCGGGGAAAGTTGCGCAGCTGAAGAGAGGGGTCGGGCAACCGAGAAAGAGGGTGAAGAGTGGGAGGGTGCAGAAATCGCAGACGAAGCCGAGAGTCTCGGGACGGCAGCAGCTGATTGAGCAGCGGAAGAGGGTTGCGGCGGAGAGCGAGGGGGGCATGCGGCCGGCTGCAAAGAAGGCGAAGACGACGGCGAAGACGAAGAGTAAAGGATGAAATATCATCAAGTGCACCGGATGAAATGCCGTCAAGAACACATGACTGCGGTCTTGTCCCTTGGCCGCTTACGACAACAGCCATATCTGGACTTCAAACACTTCAGAAGTCCAACATCATAGCCCCAGCAGCCTTCTCGAGATCCTCCCGCTCCAACCACTTGCCTCCCAGCTCATCGACCGCACCTTCCTCCGCGCTCTCCTCGTTCGCCAGCGCAGATCGAGCGATCGCCTCGCGCACAAACACCTCGATATACTTCTGGAACACTTGAATCGCTTGCTTATCGATCTGCGTCGTCTTGTCGGCGAAGTGTTCGTGCAAGAGCCGGGTGAGGAGGTTCTGTGGTATGGACGCAGACTCATCAGACTGGCTGGCTCCGGGAAGAGCATTGCTTGCTACTGCATCTCTGTCGGGTGAGATGAAAGGGCCAATATCGTCGTCGTCGTCGTCTGATATGGCCATTGGGGAAGGTTGACGAGCCGGTTTGGGCTTGGGAGGTGGCTTCTTAGATAGTGCCGCTGGCCGTGGTTTGGCTGTAAGAGGGTTGTCGGCTAGCTCTTCGTCTGAATCTTCTGCTTGTGCTCCGCCCTTCTCACTCTCATCGTCGCTTGCATCATGCAGTGACGGTTTCTGCTTTGCTGGAAGCGGACGTTTGGTCGGTCTTGCAGTGGTAGACGCTTCGGATTCTGTGGTCGGTATGCGCGGTACTTTTGACGGTCGTTGTGGTTTGAAGGGAGGTGCTTTGCGTTTCGAGGCAGCGTAGACGACGTTCTCTTTGGGCTCTTTGCGCGGTGGCATCCTTTTCATATTGGCTGGCGTCGTCAAAGTTGTCCAAAGCTGTGAGAATGCAAGTCCACTACTGGCAACTGCTCCAGCAATTTACTATTACCCCTCAACACGAAAAGTGCGCGTCGAGCTGAGTTGTGCCCCAGCTCCAGCATCCCCATGGACTCCTCGCGGCTTGATATTCATTTGGATCTTGGAGATATGGCATTAGATACTTGCGTCCGTTCGTATATACACATATCTAAATCACATCTACCTTCGTTCAGCTCTTACCATCCATTTAATTAGACCTCAGCCCACCCGTCATCCTCTCCGTCCACGACTTACAAAGTGCTCTGGTTAAAGTGACTGATAAAGTACTGGCCCGTCGCTGTATTATTCGTGACATTCGTCTGCATCACGCTGCCACCCTTCAGGCTTCCAACCTCAGCACTACCACCCGCAATCGGCCTCGAAAGATGGTTGTCTCCGCTCTTGACCGTAAAGTTGGCAAGCGAGATCTCGTACGGGTTCCGAGTAATAACCGTCGGCAGACCAAAGAACTTCGCCTCAACCGCATCGTACGAGAAGTGGAGCTCGAAGTAACCTCTGTAGTAGACGTCATTCCAGTGGAGCTCGGCGTTCGCGGCTTCGAGGTAGTCGGAGATGTTGTTGGCGGTGCTGATGGAGATGTTCTGGCCGAACGGGCAGGGAGACGTGACGGCGGAGCCACCGAATTCAGCACCAAGCGCGCCCTTACCGGTCTCGGCGTCGTATTCGGCGTCACCGAGCCAGACTAGATCGGACACCCAGGAGGCGTGGCTGTCTCCCGAGATGACGATGTTGTTGCCGATGTTGTTCTCGGTGAGATGCTGCAGCGTGCGGTTGCGGTTGGAGGTGTAGCCGTCCCAGGCGTCGTAGTCAAGAGGGTTGACGTTGCCGTAAGACACAGACTCATTGACGCGGGAGAAGACGGTCTGCGAGCCAATCAGTCTCCAGCGCGCACCCCGGTCGGCAGAAGTGGACAGCTGGTTGTAGAACCAGTTCTCTTGACGGGAGCCCATCATGGTGCGGCCGGCGTCCTCTGAGATCTCGTGGATGTAGTCGGTGTTCCAGTAGAGATCCGTGATAGAGCGGTCGTATTGCCTGGTGTCAAGCATGATCAGGTCGAGCAGCGAGCCAAGCTTGAAGGATCTCCAGATACGGAGGTTGTCGTTCATCTCAACTTGACCTATGATAGAAGCTTGGGTTAGCTCTTGCGCTGAGAGACAAAGGCAGTATGGCATACGTACGGATAGGCATCCACTCAAAGTACGCGCGCACGGCGTTCATCTTCCTCTGATCAGTAGAAACACCACCATCATGAATGAAAGAGTCCTCAGTGTTGTTCAAGTAAGCCATGCCATCACGGTAGGTGTTGTCCGCGACCTCATGATCATCCCAAACTGGAATCCATGGGTATGTGGCGTGAGACAAGATCAGATCCTCGTCTGAACGATAAGCGCTCAGCCTCGCGCGGTAGTCGTAAAGCGTGTAGATGATATGGCCATACGGAGCTGGAACACGTCCGATGCTGTAGCCGTAGCCGTAGTCTCCAGTGCCGGCGTACTCGTAGATGTAATCTCCGAGATGGATGACATAGTCCACGCTGTCCTTCCGTGCTGGGTTGCCGTAGGCGTTGAAGAAGCCGAAGGGGTAGTTGGAGCAAGAGTACACGGCGAGCGCGATCTTGGTCACGTAGTCCGTGGGGGCGGGAGCAGTTTTTGTGCGGCCCATCGGGCTGGTGACGTTGCTACCGCAGACGTTGAACTGATAGTAGTACCTTGTGAACGCGGTCAAACCAGCCGCTTCCACCTTGACAGTGAAGTCGATGTCGGAGGAGGTGTATGCGGTGCCGCTGCTCTCGACTTCTGCAAAGTCACTGGTCTTCGCGACTTTATATTCAACACACACAGGTGCTGTGGAGACCTGAAGCGGGCCATGATTGTAGAGAGGCACAGGTCCGCTGACAGTCGAATTGTCGTTCACCGAGTCGAACATCGGCGCACATCGTGTCCAGAGGATGACGCTGTCCGAGTACGGGTCTCCAGACGCAACACTGTGCGTGAAGTTGAGCGCAGAGGCATCGAACCGTTTTTGCAAAGTATTGCGCTTATTGACCTTGTGGAGCGAGATTCCGAGACCCGGGTGGTTGATCGAAGGCGAGTTGTAGTTCAAGTTCCTGATATAGCTCGCCGCAGCGAAGCTGCTCAACGACAGCGCCGAAACGATGGAGAACTTCATCCTGACGAACGTCTTGCTAGTCCGCAAGAAAGTCTTGATGGCAGAGTAGCTGCACTGCAAATCCTACAGCTCCTCTCGAAGGAGCAGAAGCTTTCGCAGGGCAGCCATGCCTTTTTGAAGCTCTCTCGCAGATCTCACCCACGCAGCTGGCCCCGGGAAACATACTGCCGTGCCTGGCGTAGATGTCGTCAATGGCAGCTCCAAAACACCGAGGCCGTGATCGCGATCTACCAATCACCATCGATGTATTCACCATGCTCTGCAAGGCTTGTCGATGTAAGCGTGCTTGGCCATGCGGGCGCGGCGAGCGAACGGAGTCTTGATCGGCTGGGGAGAGGTTTGACGAGGCTAGGTGATGTTTCTGGAAGGTGTTGTTCGAGCGTGGGGCACCACGAGCTCCCACGTGCTGCTTGGCTGTTCCTTGGTTGGCTTTTCCAGGCGGTGGATGCGGGCTGCAGATGCGGGGCTTTGGGCCTGGATCAGCGATACGGTTCTCTCGCGAGGCGTTCATAGTTCAAAAGCAACAACAAACAATAGTGTCCGTCCGGACGACGCTGACGGCGGCGGCGGGATCTTGTTGCGATCGATCCACGTTCAGCGGTAAGCCGCATTATTCGTGTTCGTGTTCGGTGGCCTCCACGGCATATGAGCCTGACAGGCACAACGGCGAGTGCAGGAGTTTGTACCTGTACCTGGCCTTCGCGTGGGCCTACTGTCACTGTTGTGACAAGGCAGTCAAGGCAGTATATCAATCTCACAAAACCCAACCCTCTACCATGAAAGATAGGCCATCGTAAAGAAGTATAAGTACACCAGAACTGCATAATCTACAACCCCCCATCATAGGCAACCGTGCCCTGTGTCTATCCTACCCAAGGGGAATGGAACCTGCCATTACTGCTACCGCCTGCTTTCCACCCCCAGCACACCTGTGCCTTTCCCTTGGAGACTCTCACCCACCCTATCCGCGAATTCCTTCAGGCCGAGGCTGGTCGTCCGCTTCCTAGACGTCCGAAAGGCGGCCTTCTGCTCGCGGACCTCCTCGGTCGACTCTTCGGCGAGGACGCTGATGCCGCCGGTTTGTGTGTCGTCGAGGATTTGCTGCCGGCTGGCGAGGGCTTGGTATGTCGCCTTTCCAGCAGGGATGCGAGGCTCGCTGACGGTTTGTGCTGTTCTCGCGATGGAGGAGATTTCGTCGAGATCGTACGGCTTGGCGGTCGTTGCGCAAGTGCTGTCTTCCGGCTTGGACGCCGTGATAGGTGTCACTTCCGCGTCCACCTTCTTCTGCGCCGCACTCTTCGCCCGCTCATACCGCGCGCTGACATCGCCTCCAGTCCACTTCGTGCCGAGGAATCCATCCCAGAATGTGAAGAAGGGCTGGGAGAAGTTCGTCTTGATACCCCAACTCTGATGATGCACATCGTGATATCCAGCGTTGTTGCTTGTAATATGTTGTAATGGATCCCACGGAAAGGAATATCCGCAATGATCGTCCACTGTCTTGATGGTGGCACAGGTGAAAAGCCACGTGCCCTGTCGCACAGTCATGCCAGTAACAAGGTACGCAAGACCCGTGCCGGCAGTATCAAGGATGAAGCCTTCTCCGGGATGGTTGTAGAGCGCGCCATATGCGTACGGGACGTAGAGCCGGTGGTGTCGCGCGTGTAGAGTGGTATACAGCCACTTGTTCATGTGCATGGCGCGGTGGAGGAAGTATTGCCATGTGTCGACCCAGCAAATCGCAACGAGGAATTGGCAGGCAGGGATGAGGAGGTGGTATATCGCTTTCGCGGCTGTGAGCTCCCATTGCGCGAATGCTGGAGCTATCGTCGGCTGGCCGTAGAGCATGACCGTCTGCATGACTTCCGGGTAGAAGCCACCGGACAGCGCACCCGCCAGCATGGCATGTTCGCCGCTCACCCTCTTCGCCAGTCCAGCTGCATCCACGCCAACCATTCCGAGCAGTACCGGTATTCCTCTCTGTGCCATCCTAATTCTTCCCGCCCACACAGCCACATCGTACTCCTCCTTCCCGTACATTGGTGGCCCCTCAAAAGCCGCCAAAATCAACCCAAACACTGTCTGCACGAACTGCTGTATGATGACATCTCGGAAGACCTCATACCGACTGACATGGTTGCGCTTCAGCACCTCCGCTGGTGTGTGTAGCCTGTACTGTGGGAAGAGGTCGTATGTGTCGAGTAGGTGGAAGAAGAGCGATACCGCCCAGTATGCGAATATGGGAAGCCCGAGCTGAAGATATTGATCCGCGATGCCTGGGATGACGGACGGCTGTGGTATGAGCGTGTAGGATGGAAGCGGCGGGAGATCGTAGGCGATTGATGGCGCAGTCGCATTATCCATCATGTTCGCGGTGTGAATGTAAAAAGTGTGAAGAGCGCCCTCCGGCGCAAAAGCTGTTGCTCGTCCGATGAGTCGAAGGTGTCCTTGGAGTGGTGGTTGCTGATCAGGAGGCTCTTGAGGCTCTCAGGTCAGGTCGGAGTCGCGCGGAAGGATCGGATCGAAGTCGTGGGAGTATTAGAAAGCTGTTATCTTGTTTGTCTGGAAGGAGCGTATGCGGTCAATCGGTATTAAGGTATTTCTGAAGAAGGAGGTGGTTGAATAAAGGGCAAATATGAGCTGGTGCAATGATCACGCTACAACTCTGAAGAGACCCTGGATCGTGTGGCAAATGATGCTCGGGAAGGATGCGAGAGCGGCACGCTAAGCCATGCTTAATCGATTGACTTTCGTCATCAATTGAGCCTCATGTTGATGGACATATCCACCTTCTTGTATACACTGCGATCAAACTCGTAGGCCAAAATAAGATCGTGCAATGGACTCCGCCTGCGCCACCTGCGCGCAAAAGTACGGCACTGGCCTCGAACCACTATCTGAGAAACCTCTCCTCCCAGGCAGACACCTCGACTGTTGTGGGCGAAGCATATGTTCACGATGTCTGAATCAGAATAAGCGATACGAAACATATTGTCCATATTGCCAAATATCCTCTGGGCCCTCATTACTACCGCAAGGACTCCGAGAGCCGCCAGCATACTCGACGCTCGATGATCGAATACCAGTCGTTAGAGGCCACGATGAGAAGCCGCTAGCGTATACGCAGCACAACTCCGAAGTTCTCTCGGAGAAGCAACGACTAGACGAGCCCGCACCTGATGTGTTACATTTTTTGACTCCGGAGGATAGTATACAATCACTCAGCCTGGCGTACGGAGTACCAGCCAATATCATACGCAAAACGAACAATGTATATCAAGACCATCTGGTGCAAGGCCGTCGAACAGTCCTTATACCAGGAGAATACTACAAGGGTGGCGTATCCTTCTCGCCCAAACCCTTAGAGGGCGAGGAAGAAGAACTCAAGAAACAGAAAGTCCGACGGTGGATGGTTGGATGTAAGGTTGCCGAGTGAGTACTTCGACCGTACCACATATGCGTCTTTAACACGCTGGCAAGGCTGATTAAGCTGACTAAGTATCCCTCCACATCTCAGATATGACGTTGCGCTCTTGTATCTGCAGCAAGCCGAGTGGGATCTTGAATTAGCGATGGAGGTGTACAAGGATGATGAAAGATGGGAGAAGGAGCATCCTCTCGAGGCCAAGCAGAAGATCAAGAATGGCAAAGCTAAGGATGCTGGAATGAGGAGGTTCGTGGGTGGCGCGAGATAAATATGTTCCGACATCAAGAGATTGTGGGTAGACGACAGACCAACGATAGTGGCCGCATCAATAGAAGAACGGGAGCGCACGTCAAGATGTCGCTACCTCGACATCAGCGACATCTGTGGCAAACTAGGAATACCTGTCTTCCGATCTTTGGAGGCTCGCAGAGCTTCGATGGCACTGTCCCGGATACTTCAACCAGCAGACTGCTACTCGCCCTGCTGTCGAAAATGCCAGTGATCAGGATTGAGCAACACCGAGTTCTTGCTGACAAACTCGATTGACGTGGCAAGTTTGAACAACTCAACCTTGGCAACGAGCGCCGAAGACGAGCTGCATCAACGACAGATCTTACCTGCCGCCTTGAAAGCTCCCGAAGATATTCTCACGGTGGAGGATTGAGTCGCGACTGGGTATAGGGATCAGGACAAATTGGTCTGGACAACAAACGATTTCTAATCCGACCAACTCCTCTCAGAACGAGCAAAGCTCCGTGGAGGGCTGTATATATTGCGCAAATATATTCTGCTGTACATACTACTCACTTCCATATCGCCGTAACGATGGCCAATGCGACCAAATGCGTCTTCTCTTCAGGCATTGGACACCTCCTTCGCAAGTGGCACGTTCTGAGTGCCAGACTCAGGCATAGCCTCGTGCTTGACTTCGATGCCCTCGTGAACGATAGCACGTTCCTGACTCTCGCTCAGGTCGTCCAAGTTGAGTGTGATCTTCGGCCCGGTGAACCTGTTTGCGCATTAGTCTGCGCTCCGAGAAGGTTCAAGAGTGTACCTACCACTTTCGAGCATCAATGAAATAATAGGCCAACGCTCCGAGCCATACGGCTCCATTAATTACCACGGTGTAATTCATAGTCTCGGCCGTCGGATTAGGTCCACCGACCGGGAACATCGACAGTAGCGTACCGAACACTAGGAACACGATCGCAGTCCAGGCTATGGGGATGGAGAAACGTCCGGTGAAGAATGGCCTACAGAACAGAAGGGTAAAAGGGTCAGCAATGTCTTATAAGTGAGACCCGCAGACAAATGTCAACGGGACCCTTTGACCCATTCATACTTACCCTGGCTTAAACTTGTTTTGTCCCCAGACTACACGGCAGAAGATCGGAGTACCCCAAGCAACGTTGTTCCCGGCAACAGCAAGTGAAAAGAGAGCTTGAGCCGCTGCAGGTGCAACCAGAGCCAGCAATCCGAGTATTGCAGCGAGAGCAACGCAGAACCAAATCGCACGGAACGGAATGTACCCCAGCTTGACACTAATGGGTCGAATGTAGCGGCTGAACGGTAGAGCACCGTCTCTGCTGAACGCCCAGCTTTGGCGTGATGCCGCTACGAGGATCGACAGGCCCATCAGGAACTGCACGACAAAGAGTAGAGTCATCATGCCAATCGCGCCGGACTTGCCGATGCTGTCGTAGTAGATCTGCGCCATGGGTTGCCCAAATTTGCTTCCAACGAGGCTTGGGAGGTCGGGAGACATGCATGCTGCGATGACGATGACGAGGATGAAGCCGAAGAGCCAGCAGGAGCCGATGGACATGAGGATGCCGTAGGGGACGGCGCGGGTGGCGTTGGCGGCTTCTTCGGACATGTGGACGCAGGAGTCGAAGCCTACCATTTCATCAGCGATTATCAATATGTGCTCAGCTTGGACGATTTGCCTCCAATTGTCCAGATTGGGGACAACCATGCCAGCATGAACGTCCATCCAGTCGGCCATGCTGTCAAATTCGATACCCGAGTGAAAATGTACTCTGCGTCGTTCCTCTGTGATGCTCGGCCAATTGGTAGAGCGATGATAGTCGCGAAGATGAGAATGAAGTTCATCACCACGAAGACAGTTTGCAGCTTTCCCATGATCTTAGACATCGTGGAGGCCAATATGCCGTGGCAGATGACACAGCCTAGGAACACCGCGTAGATGATGCCATTGGAGGGTGCCCATTCGCCGTCCTTGGCGATCACCACGACACTGAGCAGCATCAAGGCGAAGCCATAGTCAATTGAGCAGAGACCGCCGACCAAGCCAAGGGTATTCGAGTAGCCGACGAGGAACGATAGAGCGTTACGAGTTTTTGGAGAGGCAAAGAAGTGCGTCCCTGTGCTCACATTCAGCAGACGCTAGCAACAATAGTTGTCGATGTCAACACACTTACACCAGTAGAGTCCGCCGCTTGTAGGCATTGCAGAGCCTAAGTCGGCCATGGCGAGCCCGACAACGAACTACCATCATGCAAGGTCGGAGTGAGCAATGTTTAGAGGCGATACGGAGTTGATCCTGGCTTGCACTTACGATGAACATCGAAGCCAGAAACCACGACCATACCATACCAGCAGGGCCTGAGGGGCCAAAGGATTAGCGAACGCTTCGGATATCTTGTCGAGCTTCAGGTGTGCCGGAGTATCGCATCGTGCTTGGTAACATCTCGGACAACCCCTCCACCAGCAATGTGACTTACCAGAAGGTATCGAGTAGGCCAGAGTACTTGCAATACTGGGCAGCAAGCCCATGATGCTGAAAGCGATCCCGAAGACTTCAATCATGGTGAAGTTCCTTCGCAGCTCTTGCTTGTAGCCCAGTTTTGCTGAATGGCGTTCAGTTCATATCTGGAATCGTCTTCAAGGTCCTGAGCGATCATACCCAGCATTGCGGCATCATCTGCGTTGGCCAAACCTGCATCGACTGCAGTCTGTGAAGCTCGTCGATGCTTCTCCTCGCCTACTGGAGAGGTCTCCGACATATCGACGTTGTTTAACGTCCTCCCAATCACAGATAGGTAAGAGCGTTCAGGAAAGATGCAAGACAGTTCGGGAAGAGAAAGAAGTTGAGAAATGGTGCCAAAGAGAGATTTCGAACCACAGAAGAGCTTTGGAGCTGGGGTCTACTTTCGGCATGTCCCATCAATATGCTGTTATCACGCCTGCATTACCTTGTCAGCTCGAGGCGCGCGATAAGGCGAGGTCAAGAGATAGGCAAGCCTCCCCCTCCCTGTCGCAGTCTGGACCGCATCTTTATTTGGAGAGGGCGTTCGGCTGTCCAAGCGAGCGTTGTGTATCACTATATTGCGTATGTGGCCTACGGCTTGGAGACCTGATGAGATGGTACCTGTTTGCGTCGTGTCGGAGCGCAAAGTAGAGGGTTTAATGCCGTGAGGTCGTGTTTTCGGGTTCTGATGCCTGAGGCCGTTGAACCTTAAATCACGTGGCTCGAGCTCGTGAGATCCTTCTTCGCATCTTCAAACCCATATCGCTCAAGAACTTTCTTCCTATTGCCACGCATCATCGAATAGTCTTGCGAACATGCTGTCCAGACGTATGGTGCGTTGGATTCAGTACTCGGTTGACTGACCGCGCTGACAAAAGGCCAGTTGTCGCGAGAGGAGGAAGAAGAGATTGGGGAGGAGAAAGAGGTCCGAAAAGTAGACCAAGAAAGGATTAATCGATTCAGCCGCATACATTCTCGTCAGAAAGCTCTGGACGACGAACTGAAGGCGAGACAGGTATGGTTTCATAACTTCTCGAACGCTTCATCTGCCATCTTTCATTCCTAACATCCATGTAGAAAGAAAAGGAGGACCTCGAGGAGATTTCCACGGAGCTGGAACTCGCGGACGAGGACGACAAAGTACCGTATGCAACTACATCCGTGGCGGAGAGCTGTATGGGTGGTACACTAACGGATGACAGCTACAAAATCGGCGACACTTTCTTCAATCTACCAGTCGCCGAAGTCCAGGAGCTGCTTTCTTCCTCAGTCGAGAACATAGACGGAGAAGTCACGAAACTGGAAGAACGGGTCGGCGAGCTTACTGGCGAGATGCAAGACTTGAAGGACGCTCTCTACGGGCGGTTCGGCCGGAGCATCAACCTCGAAGCTTGAAGCGTTCCACCGGCGGTAGCGATCCACGAGATGACGCCCCCATCGAGCCTCATACGAGTGTGACGAACGTACGTACCACTGGACTTGTCCTGGTATCCATCACGAAGCACCATATAAATATTGCCTGGTGCGCACAAGCCTGCGGCAAGCCGCGAAGGACCTGGTGTGAATTTGTTCTATATCACTGAGCATAAAATTCTCGCGCAAATTCGGTCGAATGCATCAGCCGACATCGACGACCTATACCGCAGACGTCGCAAAAAGTGTAGTGAGGCTACTTTCCGCTATGTCGTTCATGCAGGCCCAACGACCTCACGAGCACGGTGACCAGGAAAGGAAAAGTATATCTTTACCCGCGTGCCGATAGCCGTTTTCCAGTGGGATCGTCGTCTGCAATGGTTGGTGTCAAGCACAACCAACCCTGTACTTTTCGACATCTCTACACCTCTCCAACTCTCTCACCTTTCCAATGTTCGACGCTGTTAGTGGTGATCTTTTCTTTGGTGCACCATTGATGCAGACGTACCCCTCGTGATGGCTGCCAAGTGGACAGACTTTCCAACACCCTCGGCTAACTCTTATTCCCGTAAGTGACCATACCCAAGACAAAAGTGCCATACTAATAGCAACGAGAAGAACAGGAGCCCAACATACACGATTCCAAGGACGAGAACGACCTACATGAGGAGCTCAAACTGGATGACGAAAAACTGGCCACCTCCAGAGACACGTCTGGGCCTGCGTCTCCAGCCCCAAGCAACGATGGCGACAGAGAGGATGATCGCAACATTGTCGAATTCACACAGGACGACGAAACCAATCCGTACAATTGGTCGCGGAAGAAGAAAATCTACATTGTCGTCACCGCGATGATGTTGGTCCTGAACAGTACTATGGGAAGCGCACTACCCAGTGGAGCGACTGGCGTCACGCAGGAGTATTTCGATGTCAAGAACGAAGAGCTTCTTGTCCTGCCTGTGTCAATCTACCTGATCGGATATATAGTGGGTTCGTTCGACCCCATCAAGCATGATGAGACGCACTGTGCAAACGTTTAGCTTCCTTGGAAGTCAGAGAGATCTGCTGACCCTCTTACCCATCACCTTAGGACCTATGGTGTTCGCACCTCTAAGCGAGTACGTCTAGCTGCGAGCACTGTACGATGTAGTACATGATATTAACAAGCCTAGATCCTATGGTCGCAAGATCGTCATGATCTGCACTTTCGTCATGTTCACCATCTTCGTCATGGCTTGTGCTGTCGCGCCTACCTTTGCAAGCCTTGTGGTCTTTCGCACATTTGCTGGCATCGGCGCGTCGACGCCTGTGTCTGTGATCGGTGGAATTCTTGCTGACATGTATAGCTCCTCGCGGGCTCGTGGCATGGTGAGTACCGATGTCTCAAAGGGTACCTTTGAAGGCTGTCTGCGGGTCTCTTTTCTTTGAGACATCACTGACCCTTTTACCCTTCCGTTCTGTAGGCTATCACTGCGTTCATGGCCGCCACAACTTGGGGTCCACTTCTCGGTCCATTGATCTCCGGCTACGTGAGCGTGAGTGTTGGTTGGCGTTGGGTCTATTGGATTGAACTCATCTTCGCCGGAGCCACCTGGCCGTTCCTGCTGATGATGCCTGAAACGTACCCACCAGTCATCCTACAACGCAGGGCGAAGAAGCTGAGGAAGCAGACCGGAAACTCTAAGATATTGGCCCGATCAGAACTGGTTGAGCAAGAATTATGGGCCTTAATAACGACAGTGTTGACGAGGCCGCTACGCATGATGTTCTTGGAAGCCATTGTCAGTTCGACTTGTTTGTATCTGTCGCTCGAATATGGAATCTTCTATAGTGAGTCAGCTTCGATCTGGCTACTAGGACTTGCTGACAGACCTGCAGTCTTTTTCCAGGCCTACGACCCTATCTTCAGCGGCACATATGGGTTCACTCCCGGCCAAGTCGGACTAGCCTTCCTTCCTATTGGCGTCGGGTCAATGATCGCGGCAGGGATATACATATGGTGGGATATCTACCTTGACAGAGCACGGCATAAGTCCACGCCGCCAGCCTGGTCGCAGAAAGAAGAGTTCATCCGTCTGCCTCTAGCCTGTCTGGGTGGACCACTCATCGTAAGCACTTGATGAGCCTCTTCCTATCAACCATTACTGACCTCATCTGCTCACATCAGGTCGTTAGCTTGTTCTGGCTGGGCTGGACAGCGCGCCCGGAGATCCACTGGATTGTACCCGTACTGTCCGCGTTGCCGTTTGGCGTTGGCTTCCTGCTAATCTTCATGGCTCTGATTAACTACGTCGTCGATGCATACGAGATATATGCCGCCAGCGCTATGGGTGCAACTTCCGCCGCGCGGAGCGTCTTCGGCGTCATCCTACCGTTCGCAGCTAGGCCCTTGTATGCGAGACTGGGTGTTGATTGGGCGTGTACATTGCTCGGCGTACTCAGTGCTCTAATGTGCCTCATACCCTTTATCTTCATTAGGTACGGCGCCAAGATTCGGGCGAACAGCAAATTTTGTCAGGAGTTGAAGCAGAAGAAGGCCGACAACGAGAAGAAGCAGCAGCGTTTGTGGGAGCGCCAACGTAGTCGACAAGCGTTGGAAGACTTGGAGAAGGGAGCAGAGCATGTGCGTTAGCATCAGCATCTGTATCGGCCTAGAACGCCCATGAGCTGTCCAGTCCAGCGAAGGCCATACTTCTGGTCGATTCTTGCCTCTCCCACGACGCAACGAAACCTGAAATTTTGCGAGCTCGCATCCGATACTAACCTCGAGAACATGTCGAGACGTGCCGAAGATATCCAAGATGTCGCGTGCGCTACTAAAAGCCCCTGCCGGAAGCTACCAAATTTTGAGAGATTGACTGATGCTACACAGCATTCATAACGTTGTGATGGTGGTTCCACTGGCAGCGCAGACGGCATCTCTTGGCCATCGATACAAGAACACTGCATTCTGTGTTCACGTTGACCGTGGTCACCCAAGGAACAGATGCATCCGCTCCACTCGGATGACGGCTCTCGTGTCTGTACCTTGCAGCATGCAAAAATATGGAGAAGCCGATCTTCCTCGAGTCCACCTGGCGAACGTGGAGTATCCTTGAAGACATTTGCTCGATGCTCGCGAGCTCATCTTCAATTAGGCAAGAGCAATAAATTAATAAGTCCTCGGGAAGAGAAAGCTAAAATCTTTATTGGCTCGGAACGGCGTCAGGAATCCAGGGCAAAAGTGAACGAAGAGGTGGGGGACATTTCGCTGTGGCGAGCTGCGGCAGCATTTATGCATTTGTACCACTGCAAGAAACAAGCCAAATATTCGAGCCATGTGCGTTCAGGGAAAGGAGACATCCGACCTACAGAAATTCCATATGGCTGTGTGCAGATTATCATATTGGAGTTGTTCTGCGTTGAAGGTGTGGCACTCCGGTAATTGGATCTCGAGCTTGGACGGAGGTACGTCTCTCCGTCAACTCGACGGCATCTCTGACGAATGGATCTGTCCCGCACTCATGCCACACGGCGACATGCAGAGTCCGTACCTTGCGCGGCTCACCGAGGCCCTAGCTTCTCAAAGAGGCACTGCAGCCTTACGTTCTGGCCAGGATTTCCTTGTTGCCAATCCGTTGCTATACTGCACCTTCACCAGTCGTTCACAGGAGGCTTTCTATACTCATATCTCTTACCTTCCCGTCCTTTATGTCGAAGCCACTATAGCTAGGAGTATTCCCATTGAGACAAATTCATCTCGACCTCCTCCCTGCCGTGTTACTGCCCCTCTACCTTCACCGGTCCGCTAGAACAGATCTTAGAGCACACGACCCACCATGTGTTGGGGTGAATAGACCGACCCTCTTGGATATCTACTCTCCGTCCGAGGCTGTACGGTGGGAGTTTGAGACCAGGATCCTACTGCACTCATGGAGTTTGATCAGTCTTATAACAGGTGAATCGGTTACACTTCTCTTGTCTTGTCCCAGGGTTGTCTTTGCTTACGATGTCAAGCAGTGTGCCCCTTGATTGGAGTTTCCCAAGTCCAGCAACCCCATCGAATGGCGCATTCGGCCAACATACCTACCAGACCCCAAAGGACAACGCATACTCGTCTCACTTTCACGATGCCTTCTCCACCCCTCAGATGTTCGCGAATACCACACCACAACCTTTTCAGTACCCCACCACCACTCCGATCCACCGACCGCAGAGCTCCTCGGACACTTTAAGATCGAACTATTATGCAAACATACAAGCATCGGGTAATCAGAGTGCTGGGGCGAGTATGCCCCCACCAGGGCCGCTGGTCAGCCCGACATATGGGAATACGCAAGCGGCATCAATGCAGCTTCCGGTGAACACCTCGTGGGACTCGACACAGATGCAAACGCCGCCACCCACCAGGGGTACTTCCGCAAGGAAAGTGCAACAGGAACAGCAAATCGCATTCGGCACGCCATCGACTATTGCTTCCCGCAGGTTCATGTCGCCGCAGCAACCAGCCATCCTGCCCAGCAATACGCCAATAGCACAGCATACCCCCATGCAGTTCCCGCAGCTTCAATTCTCGCCCGACATGTACCAATCTTCAAATTTCGGTCCTGCATCTGCACCAGCGGTGTCTCAGTCGAGGATTATGTGGGCACAAGCTGGAAGTCCTATGCAGCGAGTTCCTTCATCCGCTCTCGACGATCCTTTCGCGCTTGCAAGCTTCGATATGGGCTGGCCTTCCGCCGGGTTACAGCAGTCTAATGCACAGGCTATAAGCTTTGACACGCCAGCGATGAACAGCTTTCCAGTACAAGCCTTGCACCCACGGCCCGCGTCAGCTATGGCACAGACGGGTAACAACGTGCCTTCTATGATGTCCGAGCCCGTCTCTACTAGTGTCGATCCGTCGCTGCTGTATAGTTCGCCGATTCGACCGGTTGTCCGATCTACCAGTCGGAGTAATAATGCGCGGTCGCAGGCCGCAGCACATCATGCAGAGATTGGAAGAAGTACATCAGCTACACATCACAGGACCGATACACTCTTGTCGAGTGCAACAACATCAAGTCACACATCTAGCTTGCAACGCAGCAACACCACCGGCACTACGCGGCCCAGGAGCATGCATCCGTCGATGAATGCAGTGGACTCGTTGACCCGGAGTGATAGCGTTCATCACATCACTCGTACAGCGTCGCCTGTGAAACGTCTTGGCCGGCCTCCTCTTGGATCCATATCTGAAGGCAAGCCGCGGCATCGTACTTCCGTCATCTTGACTATCGACGAGAACGGCCGAGCTCGCACAGAAACCCAGCGCGCCGAGGAGAGTCCATCTCGCTCGATGCGCGATCGCTATCCGGCTCTGTTCGACAGCGATTCTAGCGATGATGACTCGGATGGTAGCGACAGAACTCCGAGCCGACCATCATCTTTCATATTTGACAAGAGAGATGAGCGCAAGGCGAAAGCTGCAAGGTTGGACCCACCCCTCGAGAACCTCGAAGGCTTGAGCATACCACGATCTTCTTCTGCTGCATCGATGAAGAAAGGAGTAGCACCATCGCGTGCAGCCATTGCAGCTACGGCCCAGCTTCGGAGACAAGGCAGCTTGCGACGTTCAACGCCAAGTCGCAATCAGAACAGGCGGAGCGTGACTATGAGCTCTACTGCCTCGATTGACACATGTCCGATGGATGTGTCTGCATCTTTCCAACAAAGCAGCGGTGGGGCCGACGAGTCTCGACATCCTTCCTTCCATACGAGCTGGTCTTCAAATACAGACAACTTTGACCCATCGGCTTCGAGCGCCGAGACCACGCTGGAAGCCCACAACAGGCGCTGGAGTATCATGTCTGGCCACCCGATCTCTCCGCAAGAACAGCAAGGCTCATTCTACCAACAACCTCAAACCATGCGTCAACCCTCTCAGGAGATTGTGCCGATCCGATGTGCTTGCGGGAATCCACAGTCCACGGACCAGCCGATCATTCAATGTCACTCGTGCACCAATTGGGTCCATGCACCCTGCGTTGGACTAGTTGGGCAGGCTCCTCCTCCTGGATTTACATGCTTGCTCTGTACTCGACCTCCACCTTCGACTCGGCGACGCGTTCCTTCGAGGCGTTGAAGCGGCCGGATCGCTCTGCCCAAGTGGTAGCACTAACAGCGATTTACCACGAATCTAATATGCACGTTCCTGCTGCGTTTCAGCGTATACACATGGGTCACTGGAGAAGTGAGTTGAATAGTTCTTGTTTCGATGTATCGGGTGTTGGCACTGCGCCCAGCGATGGCGTCCGCTGGACATGGAGCAATCCTTTGTTGGAGAACAAACGCATTGTACGTCCATCAAGATGTGTCGTGAGAGATGTAGAAGTAATTATCTATGTACGCAGCTACTTGTTCTCGAAACAAATCTCTCAAACATCTCCTGCCAACCACACATTTACACAAGGAAGCACATTTCTCTACCACCAACAGGTCAGTCATCACACACAGAGAACAACTTCTACTCACCAGACAGACGCTCGAAATGGGCTCTCTACTCTACGACAACAGGCACCACCACCACCGCAGCCACTCCAAGTCAGCTCCAGCCACCTACGTTGACCTAAGCAGATCGGACATTTCGATCCTCACCAAGATCCTCAGCCATGCTCCATCGCATCCGAAGTCTGCCACAGCAGCTTCTTACGAAAGCATCGTCAAGAAGCTTCTCTCGGACCTGCCGTCTCGTCTTCGATGCAAGATCCCATGGCTGTCTCCGCTGTGCTCGCTGCACCACAAGATCATTTTGCTACCCATCATGAGCGTACTTGAGGCATTCCAGCACGAGATCGACATCTGCACGCTTGAGACCTGGGCCCCGCTGCGAGGCGAAAGGGCTTTGAGCGCAGAGCAGCAGGACTTGCTGGCTGTGCTGGAGGATCTTAGCGCGTTGTGGCTGACACCAGAGCAGTTCGAGTTAAGATACCACCGCGAACAGCGACCACGACCTCAACATCTGACCTCGTCGAAGTGCACTGCGTGTATTTTGGCGAGGATTGGTGGCAACTACAAGGCTATGGTCGCTCTAGGCGCCTTCTTCATCGGCAGGACTGATCCAGGTATCTGGAAGAAGAGCAAGCGGATCCTTTGGGTGGAAACGTGGATCAGGAACTCTCTCGATCATGCCCAGTCTGAAGATGCCGTGCTCAAAATGTGGCAGCTTGGCTCTGAATTGCGAAAGGTCCGGAAAGAAGCTGCGAGACCTGGCGAGCGAGCTTACATCGATGGGTTCGTCGAAGAAGCCCGAATCAACGGACAGGGCCACGAGCATCGTGAGAGCCAGACTCAAGTACAGCAACCGGCACAGAGCCGTGGCAGCGTAACCGAGGCCGCCACACCGTTCGACCAGAATCTTGCTGCTGATGAGCTCTTCGAGGATCAAGGCAATCCGTTCTCGGATGCTGACGATGATCTGGGACGATTGTTGCCACCGGCAGGTATTGGCGACGATTTCGAAGAGGCTCGTCTGCCCTACGCTGCATCCTCGATCTACTCGAGAGAGCCTGAGGATGGAGGAAAGGAAGTTGGAGGAGGAAGGCCTAGAGCTTCTCGCAATGTTAGAGGGCGAGGATATGAGAGTCTCTAGAGTTGAAGCCTGCTTAGGCAACACGTTCGAGCATGCACGCTCGTCTGCCGTATTCAGAAATGAGACGGAGGAAAGATTGTTAGCATAGCTGTACGAATACCACAATGTCATTGACCCAGCGACGAATGACTGTGTCGTTATCCTATTCCATCTCGTCGTCAGTGACCTCGAAGCGATGTTCAAACGTGTGGTCCGTGACGCGCTAGTGCACGCTAGTGAAAACTGCTGCCGTGTGCGACGACTGGTAAACATTGGGGTTTTGAACTCTACCACGACTATTTCGCGGCCGACCTCGATTATCACGACTAGACTCGAGTATTTCGATATGTATAGACCGCAATAACGAATACTACACCTCAGCGAAGTGCACGATGGACCCACCGAGCCCCTACAAGTTTCCGGCGAGAGACGCACTACAAACATTGCCCGCCGAACGCGTCAATGCGAGACCGGTGCCTTGCATATCCACCACGACGACGACTACATCCCACAAGTCGTCATACTCCACCGATGTCGACTCTCACGATGTCTTCACAACACCACACGCCTCGCCTACGCGAAGGACAAAAGCGGCACTTTTTGCAGAGGCCACAAGCCCCTCCAAGGTCTCCGGCTTCACGCTACCGCAATCACCTTCGCTCCCCGAGATACATGCTCTCAAATCGCATGTACGGACTAACAGCGATGTACAAGGCTTGGTAAAGCGGTTCGAGCATCTGGATGTACGCGATCGGGATGCGGAGAGCGCGGAGCGGAGGAACAGGCAGGAAGCGGAGTTGAGACGAGCGCAGATTGCACGGGAGGAAGCAGAGAGCGATGTCAAGAGGTTGCGAGAAGAGGTGAGGCGGCTGAAGAAGGAGGGCGACGATGGTAGGGAGCGAGAGCGGAGGGTAGCGAAGAGGCTGGAAGTCGTGATGGTAGGATGTTACTTCAATCACGAAATTTGATGTTCGCTAACGTAGGTGTAGGAGGAATTTGGTACGTCGCGAGAGGCCCGCGACTCACAGCACAGCGTATACGAGAAGGAACTACGCAAGGCTCGTAAGGAAGCTTTCAAGACTTCGTCAGCAGTGCTAAAGCTGCAAGAGGAGCTGAAGTCCACGCGCAACACCCTACGGATGACACAGTCTGGATTCGACCTTGAGAAGCAGAAGATGCAAAGGAAGGAGCAAGAGCGATTTGAGATGGAGTATCGGCTTACTCCACTTCAGGAAGAGGTCGACATGCTCAGACAGAAATTGCGAATAGTTGAAGAAGAGCGAGAGGCTCTCAAGACGAATCTGAAGGAGGAAGAAGTCGCCAGGATCGCTGCAGAGGGCATGATCGCACTGCCTGTCTCCCAGGACATGGATCTGGAACTTCTGAGCTCTCCGCGGAAGCAATTATCGCCACTCAAGAATGTGATGCTCAGCAGTTTCGATGAGGACAAGGAGAATATTCACACTTCTCCGAAGAAGTTGGTCGACAGCAAGCGCTTGGCTGAAGAACTGGACGTAGAGAGGCGACGGAGGATGCGTGCGGAAAGTCTGGTCGACTTCATGCGCATTGAGTGTATTTTCCGGTGCTGCGGCAGCAAGACCGCTGCTAGGCTCGGCCACGAACTCACGCTGGACCTGGATGCAGAGCTGGCTGCTGGTGTAGAGAAGGTCCGAGCTGGCATGGAGAGCATCTTGAGTATATCTCCTGATCTTGCTGGCGAGGATGAGATGGATGTGGAGGCGGTGGCGCTCGAGAAGACCGAAGCCATGGTTGTGGAAGGTGCTGATGTGACCGTCGAGACCGCTGTGGGGATGACTGCTGTCACAAGTTCCGAGCGTGCGGTCGTGGAGCATGTCGACACAACAATCGAGCATGAGCCGATGGAGATCGTCCTCGACTCGAACTCTATCGATGAGACCACCGCCCGCAGCACGACGATGACCGCAGAGTCGCCTAAGCAGATGCAATCACTAGAAGGCCGTTTTTACGAGGTAGAAGCAGCGTTCGAGACGCAAACTTCGCCTCAGACCGACGACTACCACGCCGTCGCTGCATCCACTCCTCAACCACAAACACCACCACGTAACGAGCGTCTTCAGCATACGCCTGGTCGCCACCAACCATCCATCCGAACGGTAACGACTACGACCACCATTCCCATGCACTTCACTCCAGTTACGAAGCACCTCCCTGCAGTCTTCGATCCTGAGGACACCGAGAACATCCCACCTACGCCAAACTCCACTATTCTGGCGGATGGCTCCGAGGTACCAGTCTTCGACAGAGCAGCGGCACTAGCGGCCATTCAGTACCGAAGAGGACGAGCGAAGTCCATCGCCAACGGTCAAGCAACGCCCCGGAAGCAGATGATGGAAGGTGTCAAGGAGAGAAGAGATATCTCCGCGCCGGCTCTTGGTCAGGCGGCTGGGTCTGCGAGTGCACCGAAACCGTTCAGGAGTGTAAGAGGACGATGAAGATTTGTGTGGGTCTGGCGGCGATGTGTACACATGGGACTGGAATGGCTCGGACGGGTAGTCTGTTTGGTTGAGCGAGGTGTTTGAGGTTCGTACGTATTTGCATAACTCTGAGTACTCACGAACGAGCAGCCTATTCACTACTTCACTCTCTTCTCTTTCAGCCATGAACACGACCACGGTCATGCTACGTCGAAACGTTCATGGACGGCACAGGTGGTGAGTGCCCATCAAAACTGGACGACTGCTATCACGAGAAGGCATTGCCCATGATAACAATCCTCCCACATGTGTCCTCAAGTCGGGAATTTGTTTGCGTACCGGCAGGTGCTCTGTACGCAAACAGTCAGGTATGATCGACTGTTAATACGCCTACAGCCATAGTCGAATAAGGGCTACAAAATCTAAAACCCACTTCACGAGACATCGACCTGTCAAGCAACGGGACCACGAAGCTCAAGATGTCCCGACCAAGGCCCCGGAAGTCATTCGGCCACAGTACACCGCCTTCGACTGGCGACACTCCGATGCCTGAAGCACCTTCACGAAGCAGTTCTGGATATTTCGAGACTCAAGCAACCCACATAACGATCAGCAGCCGCGAGAGCACAACAGGATACGAGGGCACCACCAGGTACGACGACGTTGCCAGTACGGTTCCCCGGCCGTACGACCCAACACAGCCATTGATGAATCTGAACCGAGTCGGCCTACCACGTGAGCAGCAGGTCGATTTGATGATTAAGCTCCCAAGCAAAGTACTGCGCCAGCTTGTGGCGGAAGACCGGAATTTCAACCTTGTTATTCAGGCGAACATCGGATATATCGTGGATCGCATGGTGGACCGAGAACTTGGTCGACTTCGCAGGCGGTATCAATATGCTGATCGGCCTTTCATTGAGTGCTTCCAGATGTGGATCCGCGAGAAAGGCCTATACACATCGGCACCGCCTCGCGAGGCTTCCGTGCGCTTGTTCGTCCAGGAATACTGCCGTTGCCATGGTGAGGAGCCGATCTCGCCGAACAACGAGCTGCCCCAGCTCGGTCAGCACCTCGCCAAATTGGCTGTTGTGACATGGACCCCCGGGACATGGCAGTACCCAATCTTCGACACGGATCGTCACAGTGACGAGAGGCGCACTGCCGACGATATCAAGGCATTGAACCGGTTCCCTACGTACGCGAGAATCGACTCCAAGGACAACTACGTCGATGATATCATTGAGTATCCCGAGATTCTAGGGATACCGTTAGCAAACACCGGCCCTCCATTAACGCATTGTCCCCTAACGGAGCTGGATCTGCCCGATGTAGGACGTTTTGAAGTCCATAGGACTCCCACCGACCGTCAGCTGGTGTCGGACGCACTTGGAATACCGCTGCTGCCTAGTAACAAGTTTGCTTACTATACTAGGGGTGTGGCAAACTTCAATCAAGTGCGTCGGGCTGTATTACAGGCGAACACTTTGATCGAAGGACTTGACAAGGTCGAGCTGCTTGAGAAGGTGTATGTGATGTGAGTTTGATGTACCAACGATCGATGACAGTAGTCAGCTGATGTATCCGGCCGGTGGGTGTTCTGGGAGCGAGCATGATATGGCGGCCCCAGGGCAGTGGTCTGAGGTCTGTATTTGCATACTTTTGGGTACTGATGAACTAGCAGTCATCACTCTTCCCGATGTCCTGCTTTGACAGATCTCACGATCATATCGTGACTACACTGACGATCGTTGGTGTGACGAGAAACATAGCGATTCCGGAGCTACCTCTCGGCTGCCTCATGAGCAAGCTTGAATACTCACAATCGATGCTATGTATGAGTAGGGTTGACAGAGACATCCAGACATGAGTCAAATCCTGTTATATATACTGTGGGTTGTGGTTACCCGGTTTGCGATACTACAGCAATATCACCACAACAAGCTCAGCCTGCACGACAATCGAGTGCCCCATAACACAACATGTCTCAACCCGGGCCTTCAAGCATTTCAGATCACACTGTTCCTCGCCCAAGTGGGTCGGCTCTAGGATCAGAACGATCTTCCCGCGACTCAAGTAAGAACAGGAGCAGTCGCAATGCTTCTCGAGGCCGGGACGCAGCTCAGGGCTCGGACTTGACGAGTTAGCAGTCAAGTGCTGCGACAGAGCCGATCCGACGACCTCCCTATGATCTAGATTTACCAGTATAGAACGAGAATTGGGATACACTACCGAATGAGATGCAGATCCGAGTTATTGTCAAATTGCCCACGAAAGTAGTACGCCAGCTAACGAGCGAAGATAGATTCTAGCGTGAGTTCGTTATCCTTCATATGGTCCAAATCCAGGCCGATATGGTAACGAAGGAACTCGCTCGACTCAGGAGCCGCTACGAGTACCACAACCGCGGATTTGTGGAATGCTTCCAGATGTGGACGCGCGAGAGAGGGCTGTGTACCAGTCTTCTAGCCTGAAGTCACTCAGTGGAGTTGTTCATAGAGGCTTACCGCACAGCCAATGGCGAGGATCCAGACACCATACAGGACGACCTGCACCAGCTAGCACTGCATCTGACCGCTCTCCATACCTACCTACATGATCCGACCCTCGACGAACAGAAGCGTCTGAGCGATAGGCACGTTACAGAACGGAACGGACGGTGCAATGTGATCAAAGGATTGACGCGCTTCCCGGACTAGGCGAAGGTTGATTCCACGGACAACTACTGCAACGACATAGTGACCGATCTATGCGTGCTAGGACCTGTTACGGCAAGAATTGGACCACCGCCAAACCATTTTCGGCTCACCACGCTGTTTATGGCTAACGTTGGGGTGTTCCCATCGCATAGTACATTAGCTGGCACAACCCAACCCCTGGATAGACTCGGCCTGCCGCCACTCCGGATGGGCAGTTTCGCCTACTATTGCAAGAACGCCCAGGACTTCTGGCGAGTGCACGCTGCAGCATGCACTCCAAACAACAACAACCTCATCCAAGGACTACGAAGAGTGGAGCTCTTTGAGAAGGTGTATGTGATGTGATTGACGGCAGGCATATATGGTCAGTCCGGCTAAACAACAGCTCAATCTCCTCGCTGGCAGGTACCGTGGGCCTACTCTTGCGTTGATAGATGACTTAACCGTTGCCATTGTTGACTCAGGAATGTCGAAAGGTTGGGTTTGCTAGCGAAGGAGCGGCTGGGAAGCGACCCTTAGACAAGTGGCTTTGATGCTGGTGAGCGATAGTGTGAGTGCACCCTGATCGCTGGAGCAGCAGCAGCAACGTAGTATAGTCTAGGTAGACTCGGGTTTGCATGTGCATCTGCAGCAGTGTTCTTCGATTAGTCGGAGCGCAGATCAGCGCGCTCCACCAAGTCGTCCACATTTGCTGTCGACCGGCGTTTGTGTTAAGCTTCAGCTGCGGTAGTGCAATGACTTAGCATTGTTCCGGTGACGGTGTCGTTCGCTCATACTATTCTGACATACGTCTGGCTCTGAGTCCGACCGTGTTTGCTTGCGCTCCTAAGATCATGTCAAGGCCGCTTGAAGTACCCATTGTCGTTTGTTTTGACTCTGCAGATGTCGTCGATAGAGGCAAACAGTCGAGTATGAGTCGACAGCTTCTGTTATATATGAAGCAGTTCCCAGGTATGGCGAGCACCAAGAATCGTCGCACCACACCGTACCAGATCAGAACATCCATCATATCATGTCTCAACAAGCAGAGTCTTCTGAGGCTGCGAACCACGCCACAGACTCAAGGTCGGATCGCTCTGCACAGGATACTGCCGGCGAGCGTGGAGATCGTGCATCTCGTGGGCCTTCGAGATCCCGGCAGGCGAGTCGTAGTACAGAAAGTCCCGATGCCAGTGAGAACCAGGTAGGGCCGCCAAATCCGAGCACTCCGCTAGATGTCGTGAGCGTACAAGCAACTGGAAGATCTTCTTACGATCCAGGTCAGCTAGTATCGTTCGACAATTGGAGCAAGTTGCCAGAGGAGTTGAGAGTCAAAGTGCTGGCCGAGCTACCTGCGAGCATTGTGCGTCGGCTCATGAGCAAAGACCGGAAGTGCCGTACTTTGATCTTGGAATGGATGACTACCATAACGAATGATATGGCCACGAAAGAGCTTAAGCGTATCCGAGGTCGCTACAGCTATCGTGGTCGGCCTTTCATGGAGTGTTTCCGTATGTGGGCTTGCGAAAAGACAATCCATGCCGCTCTCTCGCACACTTCGAACTCTGTGAGGATTTTTGTCCAAGAATATTGTCGCCAAAATGGAGACCTGCACTACGACGTCAAAAACACCCATCTCGTTGTTCTAGCTCATGCACTCGCACGACTTCACCGGCATGTGCATGCTCCAGCACATCTGCGATCCACGAACATACCTTCCGTGCACGAGGCGCAGGTGACCGAACATTCCACTACCGTTGTAGAACAGGACGACTTTCCATCGTATTCGATGATCGAGTCGCCGGACAACTATTGCACCGACGTCAAGAGCGATCCGGATACCCTTGGCGAAGTGACAGCAGATCGGAATGCAACACGAACAGCAGGGCTTTATCGCCTAACATTCCTACTCCTGGAGGATCTGCACGGCCTACCTAGATTCCGTCAGCCGTTTTGGACGACTATAGGAGGCCCCGTGTTACCAGTACCACACATGCTGAGTGCTCTGAATTTGTCGAGCTTACCTGAACAGAAATGGGCATACTACGTCAAGAGCCGCCAGGACTATGACCGATTACGTGGAGAGGTTGTTGCCTCCAACGGAGCCTTGATTGCAGGGCTTCGGAGGATCGAGCTTCTGGAGATGTTTCGCGTAGAGTGAGCTGGTCGAGCGGAGACGAGCTTCGAATGCGACTCGGAGAGGTCCAGCTCTTCAACGGATTCCGAGGACTTCCACAAACCTGCACAGCGTTTGGTCATATTGAACGTGAATATGGTATCTGGGAAGCCTAGAGATCGACTGTTCGTTGAGCGACTGTTCAGAGATGTTTTAGCGTGGAGTACGTAGCCCCCCTGAATGCATGTGAGTAGGTTAGCAGCAAGGTTCCACCAGCGATGTGTTCGAGGGGCGGGGAGTCATACTCTTGCCATCGAGGAGCCACATCATACACGCATGAGTCCGACGTACAAGGCGTGGCTGCGACGAGTCCTCCACACATGTGTTTGCTCGCACCACTCGGAGGTACAGCAGCAATGACAAATGACCAACTTTCGGCAAAAGGTTCTCCTACAAAAGGCGCGGTCCAGCCTTCGGAGTTTGTCTTCGTATGTAAACATTTCTCGGAGCGTTCCCCCAGACACATCAACAATGTCTCATCTGCCATCTGCATCAACTGCTCGGCAGTCAAACCCTGTAAAGGCCGTCGCTGCTGTTACAGGTCCCTCGCCTCGGACACAATCGAGAGGACGAGCTCCAGGAGGCGACGAGAAGGTGACTGGCCGCAACGGTGACGGTAACGGCTGCGACGGAGGCAGCCCCCAAGACTTCAGCTACAATGGCATCGGTGCCGGCATTGAGGAGCCTTTGGGAGGTATATTCACAATGACAGGCAACGTCAACAACAATCAAGCCTGGACGGACGACCTCTTGAACGTGATCTCGGCAGCGGTGATCCCAACCGTGCAATGCTCAACGGAGTCGGCGCAGCACTGTATTCTCAAGAAAAGAGAGACACCGGCCATCGCACGAGACTGTGGTGATATGGATCTCAACCAGTGCACAATGGCCAACTTTGTCCAGGCAACTATGTTAATCATTGCTACTTGCTCCCTTTTCTGCCTCACGCGATCCCTGCTTACACTTTCGACTCTAGGTACGATGATCAATCCGACATGAAGGGTCAGATTACCATGAAACGGCGCCAGCGAAGACGACAGCGACTTCGATTGTGGTACATTCTTGGGTGTGATCGGCGGCGCTGCTACGGCTGCAGACGTTGCACCTCCTGTTGCTGGCGCGCTGGCACTCGTGCAGGTGTTCTGCGATGCTTTCGGCGGAGACTCTTAGATGGAAACCGTTCTCGCACAATCTTGAGGTTGGCTATTAATATTGTTCTGTCTTGAAACGGGATTGGTTGGTGGTGGATTTTGCATCATGGGCTTCAAGTTGGTGTCCGCTGTTCAAGGTTGTTGTTTGTCGTCAGGGAATGGCTTGTACGATTTACGGATGATATGCCTTCAAGCTGTTGATCTTGAAACACCAACTAAGAGGTCAACTGTGGGACTCGATGAGACTTTACGTTCGGACGTAGACCACGTACGCCTTTACAGATATGTACGGGATATCTCGAACATATTACGAAAATCAATCGTTGATTGCACACGACACCCCAACCACACATTGTCCCAAACCAATGCTACCGTCGTCCAATTTTTCCGTCGTTGGCAATCTGAAGCACATTCTCGGCTCAATCATCTTCAAGAGCAGTCGCCATCCACCGAAGCCTTCTTCACCTTGTGTCGTCCAACATGAAGTGTGGAGACTTCTTCACCAGTCTCCAATGCAGCAGCTTAAGCTGTCTCTGCCCACAGGCTCGCAGTCCTGCTCAACCCAGCCAACGCTCCGCAAGCACCCATGATGCCCAGATTGAACCAGGCCAAGCCTCCTTCCGTAGTGAACTGCAGTGCCACTGGTGTCCAGGCAGCTGGTACGACAGCATCCGCCCACCACTTCTTGTCAACCTCCTCATCCGCAGACGTTGTGCTGACATCCTTCTCCGTCCGGCTGGACCTCTTGCCGCTCTCAATCTGCGCCTCTCTTGCGAGGCGGACAACGTCGCACAGAAGCCCAGCGAACCAAGCTCGGTAAGCCCAGAGGTAGATCTTCGCCGTAGCCTTGGCACCTGGCGCTGGCGACTTGACCAAGTAGCGCTCAGTGTAGCGCTCCGGGAGGACTGCGTGGTCCGTGAGGAGAGCTACGTTCTCCAGGAACTGGAAGGTGATGTATAGCGAGCATTGAGTAAAGCTCGTAGCGTACAGGATCTGGTCCTGGCCTTGCTTCGGGCCTTGCAGCAGCTGCCTGAACCATGCGTACATGGGGAGCAAGCCGAAGAGACGTAGCGTCACGCGGGTGCTCGAGAACAAGGATGCGAGAGCGATGATCCTGGAGTCGCCCGCAGTACCGGCAGTGATAGTGCCACTGGGCGGGCTACCGGTGAATCGGTTGAGCAGTCCATACAGGCGAGCCTGGAGGGGCGCTGTCTTAACCGAGAGGTAGGCGAGCAGGTATAGAGTGTAGTTGAGCGTCGACAGAAAGGCCGAGAGGCCTCCTGGGCTGGCGAGCAGCCTTCGAGGAGCACGCGTCAGTATGTTTGGCTACCGTGGTTCACGAATATTGTGCGCCTACTTGTTCAACCGTAGAAGGATACGATCTGGCGTGCTAGCGAGCGAGACCACTCGGCTGGGTACACGCTGCTTCACCTCCGCAGCGATGGACTTCTCGCCGGCTTCTGGAATGTCCGTGGCCCCGCCGGTGGGCGCGCCAGGCTGCGCAGCTGGATCAGACATTGGCGTACAGTGCAGAGATGATGTTGAGGTTTTTCGAAGGCGTGCCTCGTGTGGCAAGAGGTCCAAGAGATGGCGAGAGGAGGGAGAAGAGAGCTCACCGCGGCTCACTCATCAACGATCCAGCCGCCCCCGAGGAAGGTCAAGTCTCAAGTCATGTTGTACCTCGGGAGAACGGAGAAGGCAAGCGCGACCTTACCCCACAACTACCTAATTCGGCAGTCACGTGGTGATGAGCAAGTTTCCGGAGCAATATATACCCCCAACGCCCTCGTCTTCCACCACGGAGCAACTCTTCGACAACTTTCTCATCAGTACAAGACAGTTGTGACCAATTGCGTGCCACGGTGCCTTCCAGCACAACGAGTATCGACGCTACGCTGACACAAGACCTTGAATCAGCAGAACGGCGAGGTCAAGTATAAAAGGAGTCCTTCTTTCTGTTTCTTCATTCCTCAAGCAAGACACTCTCTGAAACCCACTGCCCTTCCTTATCTACAACAATCCACCTACCACAGATCCAAGATGGTCAACGTAGCGCTCGCAGGAGCCACAACCGGCTTCGGCAGAACCGTCCTCCTCAACTTCCTCGACTACAACAAAGACGGCAAACACAACCTCATCCTCCTCTCCCGTAACGCACAGCCCGACCTCTCAGCGCGCGGTATCGACGTCCGTCCGGTGGACTACGCCAATCATCAGCAACTCGTCTCCGCGCTCGAAGGCGTGCACACCGTCCTGTCGGTCATCGGAGGCGGACCAGAGGCCATGGAATCAGCTCAGCTCGCCCTCATCCCTGCTTGCAAGGAAGCAGGAGTCACACGCTTCGCACCCTCCGAGTACGCTGGCCGCACTAATGAAGGCGTCGACTTGTACGCAGGCAAGGAAGTCGTCTGGAAAGCTGTCCAAACCTCTGGATTGGAGTATACGCGATTCGCATGCGGCTTGTTCATGAGCATTATGGCGACCGGAACACCCAAGCCAATGACCGTAGTCGGCGAGCGTGAGGGTCTGAAGTCAGGGGAGGAAGAAGCGCTAGCTGGACTACGCCCCTGTACGTCAAACTGATGGGTAAAAGGTTCTCTGAGAAAGCGTCACGCACCATGTGGCGCTCCGGAACCCTCTACCCCCCCTTAAAGCTCTGAGACACTTGCTAACCCTTCTACCCATCACTTTAGGGAACTTCGTCATCAACATGAAAGCTGGCACAGCCGACTATCCTGGAGACGGGACGGCGCCCATGGTCTTCACTGATATGCGGGATGTCGCTCTTTTCGTGTACCGGGCGCTGGATCTCGAGTCTTGGCCGGAGGAACTTGGTATGCGCGGCGATGTCAAGTCTTTCAAGGAGGTTGTTGAGATCTGCGAGAAGGTGCAGGGCCGGAAATGGCTTACCAGAAACAACTCACTAGAAGAACTGAAGAAGCAGAGCGAGAATCCTGGAAAGCAGTTCTACAATCAGACCCGCGTTGGGCTCGCGCAAGGCTGGGGAATGGTTGGAGACGAGCTCAACAAGACGTTCCCAGATGTCAAGCCCATCACTTGCGAGGAGTTTGCGGAGAAGTGGTGGAGTGGTGTTGAGCTGGATGAGCCAAGCTGGGGTGAGGATGTTGCTTTCATGTGAGGTAGCCTGTTAGGTAATGCAATTTTCCGCATCAGTCTCTTGCTCCTGAAAGCCGATTTATATTCAGTTACTACAAGAGGTCTGCCGCTCCTTCGCAGATATGGTCATGCCTCAGAGGTCGTCTGAATAGGACAAGGTGTCGTCACCGAGGTGAGTCTATCAATTTGGTTCGGAATGTATTCTCATTCCTTGCATAAACCTCATCAAAACAATGTATCCCCTCTCAAAACACCTTCTCTCCGTGACAAGCTTTTGATCCCCAGCATCATCAGCACCGCAACCATGGAGTCAACACAGATGATCTCGAAACCCATTTTCGCCCTACCAGGTTCCAAAGATGTCGAAGGCTTCCTCACAGTCACTCTATGCATGGTGTTCGGAGTCTTCTTTCTTCAAGCCATATACCCCTTCTACCGAATATGGTTGAACACCATCAAGTCCGGCCGATCCTCGATCTCCGCTCGCCAGAAGTGCGAGGCGTGGCTGTTCCTCGCCTTGGCCGCGGTATCTTTTATCGTCGTGAACTGGTTCCGGTCGGGCATGATGGACGTGCTGTCGCACTTGAATCAGAACATACATGGCTCTGAAGAGTGGCACAACAAGACGTTAGTACATCATTCATGCGCCGAGCTCGAGGATTGTAGTATGCTGACCAGATCCGTAGGCCTGAAAAGTTATGGTTCACGGTCCTGGGAGCTCTGGAGGGTTCGAAGAGGAAGATCGTCCAGCTTGTGTATCCAACCCTCACGTCCTCCGACAAGGTGTCCACATATCTTGTTCAGCAGGCGGAGCGGTACCACGAATATGACCTTAGCCAGAGCCTCTGGGACTGCTTCAAGATGAACGTTGCAACGTATTGCAGATTTTGGTGGTGAGTGCCCGTGCGAACGGATGACCTCAATGCCTTTCTTTCGACTGACCAATCTTGTGATTGCAGGACTCAGCAATGGTTCATGGGGTATACAGCTTGGGCAAGTGAGTGGTACCCCGTCCTCTCTGCCAAGATGTGAGCAATAGTAGCTAACACCATCGCACTAGTGTTCGTGGGCGTCCAAGGTGCGACAGCCAGATCTGCTTTTCAGAGCTTCAACTATTAACCAGAACCAGGTCGCGCTCGTCGTATGACGAAGATGCAGATCTTCTCCTACATCATAATTGCTCCGATGATTGGACTGGCTGGCGCACAGTGTCTCTTCTACGCGCTTCTTCGCCTGAAGCCGCGCACTGAGCGAACACCGGCTCGGTTTCCGGAGCCCATCGTCGCGGCTACCTTTGTGTTGTCTGAGGTCCTGCTCGTTGCTGGCTTGCCTGTACTGCTTGTACGGTCCTCGCAAACGATCAAGACTGTGTGGTTCAGCCTAGCACAAGCACACGTGATTTTCCAGCCAGCACTTGGCCACAGCATCTCGGTAAGTCCATACAAGAGCACGTAGTTTGATGCGATGCCGTGCTGACTGACTGCAACAGCGTCACAGCTTCGTGGGGTGGTCGATATATGGCAGCGCACGCCAAAGCGTCCGTGACGCGAAGCGAATCCTGGTGTTCCTTTGGTTCGCCCTCTCGATGGCCGGCCTCATCATGCACCTGCACTCATGTTACATGGCATACGGAGAAATCGCAGCCGGGACGTACCGTTCGATGTATCAACACAACCTAAATGAGGTCATACATCCGAGCTCGTGGTGGGACCTCGTCAAGGAAACGATACACGTGTTAGCCACCGGTGCGCAGGTCTGGAACCACTGGCTGCGAGCGCTGGGCTGGGATGCTGTTCTGTCGTTCTGCGCTCTCGAAGTGTGGATCATCGTGAATAATACCGATGTACACGGCATGCTGAAGTGTAGCACCAACCCATGGCTGGACGAGGCGCAAGCTGCAGTTGGTCAAGTGGCGAGCCGACTGGGAGACGCGACCGAAGATATGTATGAAGAGATACGGGACAGCCAGCCTCTTGCCCAGGCCCGGGATGCTTGGAGTTCGGCAAAGGAAGAAGCAAAGAGAAGGACCGCGTCTGCTATGCACAGCTTCGCAGATACAGCAGATGAGGACGACGAGGAAGATGATTACGGTCGAGCTACCACGAGGGCGCGGAGTACCCGCAGAGCAAGTGTTGGTCGCCCGCGCAGTCAGTCGCGTGGTGCAGTCTCGCCCACGAAGAGGAACGCTTCATCTCGGAGAAGTTCAAGAGCGCGGCAGCCAAGTCTGTCGCGGAGGGTGTCCGGTCTCGTGGACGACGGCCTTAACATAATGTCGTTTCCCGCGCTCAAGCCTATCAAGGGTAATGGGGAAGCATTGGTCTTGACCTATGCTTTGTGGCTCTTGGGAGGGTTGGGGATGGCCAGTTCGGCGGTGTTTGGAGCAGAGGAGTAGGAGGTAGTTGTTCAAATGCTTATCGTTACCGTCAAGTGAGGTCATCCAAGAGATTCCGGTGGTGTGGTTCTGCCAACGCTTGATTACCTCTTGCGTGCCCAGGAGTTCTTCTTGACTTTTGACCCACGTGCGCCGTGCCCAGACCGACCAGATTTTGGTGCATCTGCGAGATTTTGAACTCCGCGGACACATTATGAGCGGCTCGCTCGGATTTCCAGTTCTCGGCGAGGAGGCCCACGCCGACGCTTCCATGCCCGCAGTGACCGCCGATGGTTTGGCTTTACCTCGGTCCTCGAGAGTTTGCTTAAGCCTGTGTCTTCATCGGTCGACCCACGATGAACATCTGCAATAAGAATAGCAGCACCAGAATTTCCAGCTACACAGCTCAATGGCACACCGCCGCTCGCCAAATTCCAGCATAGGCACGTATAGGTATAGGTGAGGGCGGATCGCATCCGCGGTACGTCGCGTCGTCAGCGAGTGGAGTGTTCGAGGTCTGCGCCGTGTTTCAAGAATGCACTCAGTGCTCGGCGGTCGGTCTTCCTTGCGCCGCTTCTTCTTCCAAAATTGGCGAGTCGGCGATGCGATTGGTGCGCTTAAGGACGGGTATCCGTGCCGATGTTGCTGAGAACTCAGCCTCCTTGGTCTGAGCCTGTTTCCAAGGTGTGTTTCCACGCCGTCACCTTCGTTTTCAACTCTCACACTTTCGTTACAAACACCTCTCCATCACAATACCAGGCAACTTACGACAGACACACTCGTTGAATTACTCTCGACCATTATTGGAAGGCGCGAAGACAGTATTCGGACTGTTATTTGGGAAAGCGCGAGCCGCGTAAGCTGAACGTCGCCTGACTCGAAACGCCGCATCAGACCAGGCAGCCAGATAAGGACATTGGAAGACATCGACGACCGCCGCGTAACAAGGCATTGAAGGACATTACAGAGCAACGTAATCGCTGCCACCTGCTCGATCCGCCACCATGAGCAACCGCCCAGGGCATATGAAGACCGAGCAACTCGACATGGACTCCCTATTCGACTTCAGTCAAAGCACAACACAGCAGTCCCCCGCAACTGCTTCATCATCTAGATACGACGCCACACCCAAGAGCGCGAGCCAGGACTGGAATGCTCTCTCACCCTTCGAGCAGGAGCAGCAACAACGCTTCAATGGTCCTAGCCATGACTACAACCAGTACAAGCAGCAGGTTGGTCTGCCAACAGGCAGCATGGCCAACCTGCCGCCACACGACATGTTTGGCGGATACGGCTCGGGCATCGACGACATGGGCTTCAACCCTGGCTTTGGAAGTGGATGGTCATCAGGCATTGACATGGACGCCGAGATGAGCATGGACTTCAACAACCCCACTTCCGCCATGCCTGCCATGTTCTTTCCACCACCCACTCCTGCCGACAGCTTCATCGACCCCAGCAGTATTGGTGGTCAGGAAGAACCCAGTAGCAACGTCGGCCGTCTCTGGCCAGGCATGCACTCACAACAAGCTCAACAAGCTGCCATGCAAAAAGCAGCTCAAGTCCAAGCAGTTCAGCAACGCCAGATGAAGATCCAGGCCCAACATGCACAGTATCGCCAGGCCAGCGTTGCATCGCAGACTCCAACAGCGCCATCGCAGCCTAGCCATGGCCACTCGAAGAAGCCGTCTAATGTCACCGAGCCTCATGTCGAGGAGAGCATTTCCCGCCTGCTCAACCAGATGCGGCAAAACAGCAATGCATCTGCAGATGACGATGAGGACTCCCAGAATGGCATGCTGCCACAACTGGCACGGCTCAAGAAGGATGAGGAGGAGATGGACGAGGATGAGCGTCTGCTCGCTTCTGATGAAGGGAAGAAGCTATCTAGCAAGGAACGACGACAGCTCAGGAACAAGGTGTCTGCTCGTGCCTTCAGGTCTAGGAGGAAGGGTAAGTCGCCGTTGTCTGCTACTTCCAAAGCAATACTAACGTCATCACAGAGTACATCGGCCAGCTCGAAGGCGAGGTCGCGATGAAGGTGCAAGAAGCCAACAACCTTCGCACTCAAAACGCAGCCCTCATGCACGAGAACGACAGTTACCGTACCTTGATCGAGACCTTGCTCCGCCACCCAGCTTTCACGCCTTTCGTCAAAGATCTCAGCCAAGACCCGGCGCTCCTTAACAGTCTTCCACGATCTGCGCCGCAACAGCAGCAACAGCGCCCATCGGCCACACCTGCTCAGCAACCCGCTCAACCTCAGCAACAGCAGCCTCAACAGGACTCCAAGCCTGAGTTTCTGAACTTTGACGCGTCTCAGCTCCAGATCCCACAGCCTCAGCAGCCAGAGCAAATCGGTCTTGCGATGATCCCGGAGAACGATTTTAGCAAACTCAACATCAATGGCTTCAACGCGATGAACTTCAACAACTACCAACGGGTCAATGCCTTCGCTGTCACAGACGTGCCGAAGGGTCCTGATCCTGTCGACCTGCTCATAGAGTCGCCCGCTCGCCTGCCACTCTCCTGCACTACTTCGACTGACTTCGCCTCTGATCTCTCTGCCTCTACTACCTGCGATAATGACCTGACTGTTCTACTTGCCAAGCTCGACGGCGCGGCACGGAACATTGGGAGTACGAACAGACCCTCTTGAGCAACATAATTACGAAAACAACGGATGGAAGGCGTTTCTCAATCTTAGCGAATGTGGAGTGGATGGTTGTCCGGCGTATGTAGAGCTCCCACTGCTACGAACAAAGTCACGTAGACCTTGACAAATATCAATCACATCATCTAAATCTCCCTCCCATCTACGCCTTCACCTCACCGTTCTCACTCGCAGAATAAAGCCACTTCTTCGGAAACTCCTGACTCGTCAGCCTCTCTGCCCTCGCGGTCTCCAACACCTTCGCCTCCCACTCCTCCGCTGTAATGCTCCCCGCGAAAACCTCCGCCAACGATACTGCCTCCCTGGCCGCGTGATTCGTGCCCTGGCCTGAGTTTGGCTGTAACTGCACCAGTGCGTCGCCGATGAAGAACAGTCGGTTGTCAAACGCTGTAGCCTTCGGCGCCATGACGCTTGAGATCACGGATACGAACGGCTCAGTCAGTTTAAGTGGTAGCTCAAGCAGTTCTGGATGGAACATCTCGCGTGCCCGCTCGAGTTGCGCTTCCCGGATCTCTGCCCGCATCTTGCCTTTGGGTAGGGTAGTGCGGTGGGTATGGCCATCCGTATCCGTCAGGATCCCAGTGATAGTCGTCGTGGCAGATGGCCAATCGTACCAGGCGAAGTTTATCGCTCGGTCGGCTTCCTTGAGCGAGCCGTTGGGGCCAGGGATGGTGTAGAGGATTAGGTAGGAGTTGCGCATTGGGTAGAGCAGAGTTCGGTCTTTGACGCGCTCTAGCAAGGAGGCAGAGAGGGAGGTCACGGGCACGATCCCGCGCCAGATTAGGAAGCCGGGTTCAGAGCGATGAACGCCGGGGTAGAGTTGGCGACGGATTATGGAGCTGGCGCCGTCGGCTGCGATGACGATGTCTGCTTCGTATGTGCGCTGCTCGGAGGTCGCTGCGTCTGTTGCGGAGACTGTCATTGTACCGGAGATGGAGTCGACTTTGAGGACTCTGGCGCCGGTTTGAAAACCCGGCTCACCGTCGCCAGCTTCCCTGGCAGGGGGCTCGGGACAATACCCGCTTACCAGGCCGTCGAAGTTCGCGCGAAGTCTGTAGTAGGTTGCGTCGCACGTCGTCTGACTAAACGGAGCCGGGATCCGGTGCACGGGTTCCAGATTCGGGCCCAAGATCTGCACTTCAGTCATCGCGGTGCCGAAAGGGATGTGCTTGAGGCGGTCATGTTGGTCGAAGAAGCGCTTGACGTCTGCTGCGAGGCCGACGCCGGCTGCTTGGCCTTCTCGAGCGGAGGAAGGGGCGGCTTCGAGGACGGTGATGTTGTGGCCTTGTCGTTTGAGGAGGATGGCGGCGAAGAGGCCGGAGAGGGAGCCGCCGACCTGGGAGGATGATTAAGGAGGTGGTCTGATGAGATGGGGCGGAAGCAGAAGGGACCGACTATGAGGATGTCTTGAGGCCTGCGGCCAGCTGCGGCTGGTTCCGTAACTGGTGGTTGTTGCGATTGCTCGTCATGCGGCTTGTTTGTGCCAGTCATGTTGGAATGGGAGACTGGTTTTACAATGGAGTCTTAATGAATAGCGGCAAGTCCTTACTTATACATACACACCATCCTACCTGGGACGACCTGGTGGCGCAACGAGATGTTGGTATGATGTCGAGCACATACACTACTACCGCAGATAGTCACTGCCTTCGTACAATAGTCCGGACTGGGGTTTGGTCGTTTCTCAACTCTGATCCAAGTCCCGTAGCCGCAGGACGCACCAAACGAAGCCATGGGACTTCATCCACGTTCCGGTATGTCCGCGAGGCTGTTCCGGTGTGATGTGAGCGCTACGATGAGGACGGTAAACAGTATAATGTTAGCTGACAGGTGAGAGTGTCTTACAGAAGAGGACGGAAGACGACGAGGAGCCGTTCCGAGATCGACGCTATCGCCCAAAGAGGAAGTAGCGTTTTCGAAAGTCAATGGACATTCTTCGCGTCGGTTATCGAGGCAGTCGACATCCCGTGTGCAGATGTACAGTAGCATTTCGGTGGGTTGAACTGGGTCCGACTGTACCATACGGAAGTCATTCGCATTGGCGCTGGCGTTGAGCACTGCACGGCGCATAACGACCGCAACGACTTCACGACTCTTTGACGTCTACGATAATTCGCTCGTCTGGAACAGAGCACACTGTCTTTCGCCCCATCGCCAACTCCACTCGACAGCAAGAACCTATTCAAAGAACGAGCGAGGATCAGTAGTAGGGCTTCTCAAAGACCTCCTTGCACCCAAAAAGAAAGACTTGGCCAGTATCGAAGAAACCTTGACACCGCAACGACCAAAGCAGCCCCCGACCTCGACAGACAGCGAGTGGCTGCGCGCGGAGTTCGTGCCTAAGGTATACAGCTACGCTGCACGTCCAACCCCGACCGAGCAGTGGCGCGAGCGACACGTGCTGCCCACCAGCGTCAAGCATAATGCGGAGCATGAGTCACGAGGACTCACAGCTTCAGTCAGGCGGGCTTCTCCAGGCACAGACGAGGTAGCCTTTAAGCCGCATCACCGCGCACTTCTTGAGCCACCAGATCAGGCCGAGCGCAAAGAGCAGCGCATCCCCATCCATCCCAGGATGAAGTCTTTCATCCAGATCCTCACCACGCCCACGGCGGACACGCCGGGCACGACGCTGTTACTGCACTTCGACAACAAGCGGTATCTGGTTGGCAGTCTGGGCGAGGGGACCCAGAGGGCGAGTGTGCAGATGGGAGCGAGGCTGTTGAAGTGCTCGGACTGCTTTCTTACCGGACGAACAGAATGGAGCAATACTGGTGGCTTGATCGGAATGATATTGACACTTGCGGATCAGGCGGGGTCGAGTCGGCAGAACGGTTTGGAGGACGCGATTAGGGAGGCATGGCACAAGGGCAAGAACCTGGGTGTACTCGACGACCGGGTAAAGATGCGAGAATTGGAAGACGAGGCGAAGAGTAAGGTGAAGGTCAACTCTTTGAGGATATTCTCGCCACCGAATGTGAATCGTACTCTTGCGACTGCGCGGAGATTCGTGTTTCGGAAAGGTATGCCAGTCGATGTTCACGAAATCACGAACGATCGCTTCCAGCAAGAGGGCGAGGACGAGTGGGCGCCGTACTGGGCGGATGAGAATATTAAGGTCTGGGCAATGTCCATATCACCAGACTCAGCGCCTAAACCACAAACACCAAGGGTTAGTAGACCGATCACGCCTCGCAAACGTACCATTGACGAAGTATACGATCGGCAGTCAACCACGAAAACAGTTATGAACGACGAGCTCACGCAGAAGGAACGAGACCAATTGACCGTCAAGGCCGTGGTATCCGAGATGTTCGACTCGTCGTGGCGACTGGATGTGTTGCACGAAACACCGTTATCCGAGGTGAAACTGCCAGCTACGATCTTTATCCGAAATGCGGAAACGAAACAGACCGAGCGCTATCGTGGCCCTCTTCCTGGCGGCGACAAGCCGCTGCCAGATCCCAACCTTACAGTCTTGGTCCGACGACCATGGCCTGGTGCACTAGTAGAGACCTTGCCGGCTACTGAGCCGGCCAAGGAGGCGATCAGCTACATCATCCGGAACCACACTATGCGAGGCAAACTCGATCCAAAAGCAGCTGAACGAATGAACCTCAAGCATCCTAAAGATCGGGCAAAGCTGGCTGCTGGCGATAGTGTGGAGAACGCGGATGGCGAGACTATCACACCGGAAATGGTTCTAGGGCCGAGTAAACCGGGCGGAGGCTTCGCTGTGGTTGATGTGCCGGATATTTCGTACATTGACAACTTGCTCGATAGACCGGAGTGGCACGAGCCGAAGGTTATGGATGGTGTTGGTGGTATCGTGTGGATCTGTGGGAAGGATGTTGCGACAGATGCTAGAGTGCATAACTTTATGCGGACGTTCAGCAAGCTGGAGCATGTGATTTCGTCGCCGGATTATTGTCCGAACAATATCGCTCTTGATTCGCCTGCTGCGTCTACTATCCGCTTACGCAAAGTCGACCCTGCGAGATATGGTGTGCCTGTACACGATACAGACGACGAGGCCGCCGCTCAAGCACACGGTGGCAGTGACAACTACCTCGCGATGCGGAAGAATCATCCTCTTCCCACAAATGGCGTCCGACTGGCCAAGCGAGGTCTGATACTTCAACTCGAACCTAACTTCGAGGTACAACGCAACCAGGTCCTCTCACCACTCGACATCTCTTCCGTCGAGGACGTCATGGACCCTGACGTTCTCGCCGAAGCAGCAAAAGCCCAGGAAGCCATCCTCACTCCCTCGCCCGAAGAAACTTCCTGGGCAGACAGCCTTCCCAACGGCGACGCGGAAGTCATCACCCTAGGCACCGGCTCCGCGCTCCCATCCAAATACCGCAACGTCTCCGCCACCCTCGTGCGCGTGCCCGGATGGGGCTCCATCCTCCTCGACTGCGGCGAAAACACCCTCGGCCAACTCCGCCGCGTTTTCACTCCATCCGAACTCGCCGAAGTCTTCCAATCTTTACGAATAATCTTCATCAGCCACATGCACGCCGACCACCACCTCGGCACCGCCAGCGTCATCAAAGCCTGGTATGCCGAAGTCCACAACTCCACCCCGGCACCCCTCCCAACCGACGACGAGGACAACCGCCCTCTGCTCGACCCCTCCCAGCGCAGGTTAGCAGTGATCTCCGAACCAGCAATGATAGAATGGCTCTCCGAATACAGCTCCATCGAAGACTTCGGCTTCTCCCGCCTCGCCCCGCTCAACATCAGCCCCGCCTGGCCTCCGCGCGACAAACCCAGTTCCCTAAACTGGTTCGTGGCCCCCAGCTCTCTCGCCTCTTTACCAACCACAGCTGCAAAAGTCCAGCGCGTCCAACGCAACACTTTCCCCGCCTCCCTCCTCAACCTCTCCGACATCCAGGCCGTACTCGTCACGCATTGCCACGGCGCCCGGGCCGTATCTATAACCCTCCCCTCGGGGTTTAAAGTCAGTTACTCCGGCGACTGCCGACCCTCCAAGCATTTCGAGCTTATCGGGCAAGGCAGCACAGTCTGTATCCACGAAGCGACTTTTGACGACGAGTTGGCTGGGGACGCGCAGGCGAAGAACCATAGTACGACGTCCGAGGCGCTGGGGGTGGCGCAGGGGATGAGGGCGAAGGCGTGCGTGTTGACGCATTTTTCGCAGCGGTATCAGAAGATTCCTGTGCTGGAGAAGGGAGGCGCTGGCGGGTCGGGCGGCTCAGAGCTACCGACGATCAAGGACGCTGAGTCGGAGCCTGAAGACTTCGACGCGGAGCTCTCGGCCAACCCTACCGACGCCTTCTCTGGCCCTCTCGAGGATGTCGCGGCCACGTTCCCGGACCAAGTAACCTCCAACGGAAGTGGCGAACAACACAACCTCCCATCAAAACGTGAACCGAAGAACAACACCGACACCGTCCCCTTCTCCCCCATGCCCGCCGTCAAACCCACCGCACAGCTCGAGGCGGCCAAATTCAAACTGAACTCCGATATGAAAGTTTGTGTGGCGTTTGATTACATGCGGGTGAAGGTGGGGGAGATTTGGCAGATGGAGAAGTTCACGCCGGCGCTTTTGAGGCTGTTTGCTGAGGAGGAGAAGGTGCCTGACGTTCTTGCGGAGGGGAGTGCGAATGGTGATAAAGGCAATGGAGGTGGGGGAGGGAAGAATGGTGGCAAGCAGACGGAAGGGAAGAAAGGAAAGCAGAAGCAGCAAGGAAAGCCGGAAAAGCAAGCAGAGTCTCCGCAGAAGGGTCAGCTGAAGCAGGAATAGAAGGTGTAGTTGTTGAAGTAACCATGAAATCATATCCCGCTCACCTCACCCACGGCATGAATTAACGGAATGGAAGTTCTGTCATGTGATTTGAATGTTTCTTGCTTCATTGTCGAAGATGCCACTCATGCATAGCCGTAATCACAGGCTGAGAAAGGGCAAGCCAGCCTAGCTAGCAGCTCATCGCGACACGCCAACCTCGGCTGCAGCAAATAGCAGAGGCACCCTCTATTCGCTCGAGCACTCCCACTACCGCCGCACCCCATGAACACCGCTCCATGCTCGCCACCGCAAATCCGTCTACCTGTTGGACTTGGCCACCCGCTCGAGCTCGTCCTTCTTCTTGATGGCGTAGCTGTTGCTGCTCCCCTTGGCAGCGTTGATGAGCTCTTCGGCGAGGCACTCGGCGATGCTCTTGATGTTGCGGAAGGCGGCTTCTCGCGCGCCGATGGTGAGGAGGGCGATGGCCTGGTTGACGCGGCGCAGGGGGGAGACGTCGACGGCTTGGCGGCGCACGGTGCCGGCGCTGCCGATTCGGGTGGAGTCCTCGCGGGGGCCGCAGTTGACGATGGCGTCGACGGCGACTTGGATGGGGTTTTGGTCGGTCATGATGTGGATCTGTGTACACACTCTTCGTTAGTATCTCGTTGTGGTGGTGTATTGGAGTGTGGGATATATCGACGCACGATTTCGAAGGCGTGGGCGACGATGCGGACGGCCATGAGCTTCTTGCCGTTGTTGCGGCCGTTCATCATCAGGGAGTTGGTGAGGCGCTCAATGATGGGGCACTGGGCCTTGCGGAACCGCTTGACGGCATACCGGCCGGCGCTGTGTGGGATGTAGACGGGTTGGCGGATTTGGATGTAATCTCTGTTGTCCCATCCCTGTTAGCATGCCATTCTCTCTTCCTATTCCCAGTGATTCTGATGACGCACGTCAAGGAGATGTCCCTGATCTCGACGTCCTCGTAGCTCCACTTGTTGAACAGCTTCGTCGAGCCGATCTCTGCTGTCACTTCTTTTGGGAGGACCGGGTAGCCCTGAGGCGCTTCTACTTCGACCTCGCCGTCAGACATCTTCGCTGCTATCGGGAAGGGGCGAGGAAGGTGTTGTGTGGTGCTGGTGTGGGTGATGCGCCGTAAGGAAGTAGGTGAGAGGTCGATATGCACTATGAGTCGTCTGTGATTTTCCGGAGGTGCGAGCGCCAAGCCCGAGCTAAGTCGATGCCTCAGGCTCTGAAACGGACGAAGTCGAGTTGTGTGACCAGCTCGCAGGGCTGAGGGAGGAGTGTACACAGCAGCACCATGTCCAACACACACCTCTCCGCCCACCCGAACGATCCATATCAATGGCGTGAATCCGTCCTGTCGACCCGATCACTGTCGTATCTTAGTGTAGCCGCCGATGCCACGCGAAGTCGCAGTGTGAGCGGCACAACTGCCCACCTGCTCCGTCGTAACACGGATATGACGGACGATTCCGACTACAGCCTCGAGATGGAGCTCAACGACATCCCCGAGCTGCCGGACAGCGTCGCCGAGTCGCCCTTGTTTTTACTACCGCGAGAGATCCGAGATAGAGTCTACGCGTTTTGCTTGACCGCAGAGGACAACCTGGCAGTGGAATGGCCTGCACCGCACAAAGCCTGCCATCTACAACCCCAGCTAGCACGAACGTGCAGGATCATCCACGACGAAGCGGCACCTCTCCTCTACACCCTCAATCTCCTCACCTTCCACCACCCATCCGATGCCAACATGTTCGTTCGAGCAATCGCTTCACCCTCCTTCGCACCACACACATCACAGCTAAACCTCCACATCCGCGCCCAGGACACGCGAATCTGGATGTCCTACCTCACCTCCCGCGACAGCAAACGCAGCCTCGAAGCCGACTTCCCCCACCTCCGCCAACTGCACATCCGCTTCCGCAGCAACAAATGGAACCACTCACACACCCCGGAAGCCAACTTAAAGGCCTGGTCCGACGACAGCCGCCTCGACGAGATCATCGACGGCGTCCGCAACGTCTACCTCCCCTCCGGCTCAGCACAACTCTCCAAGCACGAACGCGACATCCGGAACTACTTCCCTCCCCACGGCGAAGCCACAAACCACCACTCCCACCGCCACACTACCACCACCGCACCTCCCGAACGACACTACCCCTCCCCAACCATAAAAGTCGTCTGCGTCTGCCGCGTGCACACCTCCCACTTCAACATCCTAACCACCGACCCCCCACCCCCACTCCCCGCCTCCCCACTCAACGGCCCCGACCTCTCAAACGCCAACAACGGCACAGGCGTCATCCAGCAAACCCCACCCACCATCGCCTTACCCCCCGACCACACCACCCCAGTCAAAGAAAACGACCCCTTCCACGGTTTCGCCCCTATAGACCTCCGCTCGGCCCCTACAAAACGCCTCCGCGACCCGGATCTCGGCTCTACCGCTATCGCGCAGACGGTGTTTGCTGATAAGAACGGCGTTTTGTTGTCGTTAGAGATCAATTGTCTAGATCCGAAGAAAGAGCCCGTGCTGCTTGGATGACTCCTCTCCCGCGATCGCTCGGCCGCAGAAATTCGCGCTGAGTGCAGCCGGAGAGGGGTGCTTGCGCACCAGCACTGTGCGATGTGTATGCGAACGAAATTCTGGTGGCCGCTGAGGGAGGAGAAGAAATGGTGTGACTGTACGAGATTGGTTGGGGGTTGATCTGTTGTTGTTAGGTTGGTGTCAGGAAGTGTGTAACGAGGGTTTTGGCAAGGTGTTGGCGCGGGAGTCTTATAGATACCCTGGCTATTTACATTGATTACACGAATGAGGTTGGCTGCTATCTCGCTTGTCGATCAGATCCAACGCCACGGCCTGCCTCTGCGATCAATCGTCCTTGGTCGATGCACCCTCCCATCGCAGCTTCTCCATTTGCGCTTCTGTGAGACCGCAGTGTTGTACCGTGACTGATCTCGTACAAACTACAGTTCTCACTTCCTCGCCTGGTCTGATCCGTGACCAAAAACGCTTCACAGCAATTCTCAAATCCGTGCCCCTCCAGCATTTCCAAACAGGGGATTTAGCGCCCAAAATCCATCCACCCCCTCGGGAAACCCCAACTAGCCGCATACCACCTCCAACCAATTATCGCGCAGTTTTGACCTCTGCGAGCCCGATGATTCGGTGACTTTGGTGTTCGACGGCGGTGCTGCGGAACTTCCGCTAGCTGCGTCTTGCTTTGGCCAATGGGCGTTGGAGAGAGAGAGAGAGAGGAGAGCAGAGGAGAGGTGAAAGGTTGTTTGAATGTTGTACCGCATCGTACCGCATGCTACTTTATTGGTCGAGTACTTTGGACATCAGCTAGCGGCGTGATTGGGGCAGCTAACGTGAGAGTACAGGTGTTGTACGCCAGACACACCTGTAGCACGAGCTTTTTGGACGTGAGCTAGCGCGTAGGTGGCGTGGCCAATTGACGTGGCATCCGGTGCGGAGATGGCGATTGAGCATTGGTGCTGCGTTGTGCGGTCGAGATGGTGCTTCAGAATATCTCGGAATCATCGAATGGGTCGTGCTCCACCTCGTCCTCCATGCCTGTGTTTGGTGGCTGACGAGAGCGTTTCTCGCGGAATGTGTCGTCCATCCGAGCGGTGGTGTCTTCTTCCTCGGTCTCGACTTCGAGGTCCACGCGCTCGGTGTAGGATTGCTCAGTTTTGACTGGGAGGGGCTTACGGCCCGAGAGGAGATCGAGGAGGGAGTCCTCACTTGCTCCGTCTTCGAAGGACTCGTCTACACTGGCAGCTTCGCGGGTTGCGCCGGATTGTGCTGGGAAGTCGGGTTCTTCAGGCTGGCCGTCCGGGTAGAGCATGCGGAAGGTAGATTTGGCGGTGGCCAGTATTACTGTTTTGGAGGTCGCGGGGGTGGGGAGGTATGACAGTGTTGTGTTGGTTGATATGCCTATGGGCATTGGCGGGTTGGCGGAGGTGGTGGAGAAGAAGTACGCGGTGCCGTCGCCGCAGTCAAGCATTAGCTCGTCTGGTCGGGTAGGGTGCCAGTGTAACTTTCGCGCGTTGTTGTGCTGAACGAGCACTGAGTGCGCGTTGAGGGTGGCCATATTCCAGATCCAGACAGTGTTGAGCATTCGCTCGTCTCGCGTAGCAAGCCAGCTACCGTCGCAGCTGAATTGTGCTTCTGCTACGCCTAGCTCTGCTGGCTCTGTGGCTGGCTTGGTTCGTGATAGTGGTGGTGAGAAGGGTTGTGCGACTGAAGCGTGAGAATTGCCGCCTGATACAGACACAATCTCCTCCCAGATCGGAGCTTGTTCTTCCGGTGATGTCGTTGCCCTCTGATCGATCGTGGTCGTGTGCTCAATCACGGCTTTTGGAGCGAACGTCCGCGTATTCAGCAGCACTATCGTCCCATCGTACCGCGTCAACGCCAGCGCCTGCGAGTTCTGCGCCCAGACGATGGACTTGATTCCCAGCCCTAGTGCCTCGCTCTCCTTCGCTGCTGGATACGACCGGTACAAGTTGCCATCCGGTGTCAAGAAATGCACCCCTTGAACGGCAGTCCCCACGTCCAGAACACTAATCCACCTCCCATCTGGCGACCATTGAATGCTTTGAGCATCCAAAGTCGGCAATCTCACCGCCCCGACCAACTTCTGCGCTGCCGGCAAGTACAAGTTGAGGACATCCTCTGCATTCACTTTCGAAAGCATTGCAAGCGTGCCGGTCTGAGCCTGCCTACCGGGACGTAGCTGCCACCTCGCTCCATCGCACGATCCTTTCACATCACAAAGATCGGCACCCTTCCCGCTCTCGAGGTTCCAAAGCTTGACCTTGCCGAACTCCCAGACCACAAGTAACAATTCCCGTCCGACAAACTCAGCATTTGCGAATTTCCCGAAACCGCCGCTGCCATTGTCGAGGCGGATCCGGTGGTCGGCGTCTTCCAGGTCAACGATCTCAATCAGTCTGGCACTGACGACTACGATGCGATCGCTTTCGTGATTCCATTGGAGGCCAGTGACATCTTTTGATGAGATTCTGAGCGAGACATCCGTGTATCGATCCGGCACGTGAGTGGCGTGGAGGCGGAGTGTGTTGCTCCCGGGTGAGATGGATGCAAGGTACTGACCTGAAGGGGATGGAGTCGTATGTGAGCCTTGTGAAGTGGCCGAGAGCGCCATTGGTGTACTGGTTGTTGAGATGAGGTCGTCGTCGTCAACAGTCCCATCAACAGAAGGAAGGCGCGGGGCAACATTCGGATCAATGATTGAGCGAGCGCCGAAGGATTACCTAAACTTTTACTTTTCTCTTGAACAGAAAACAGAAGTTACGACCTCCAACAACATTCAACTCATTGCACGTCTTAAGATATTCTCAGGGTACGGCGTAATAATCTACTCCTCCGTGTCTTAGCAGAATATCCTGGACTCTCGGAAACCATACATAGACTCGCCGCAATGGACTCTCCCGGACAGCTTTAGTGGGACGAACTGGAGGACATATCATTTGGGGGAACAAGAATGGCGACCTTAGCGACGCAGAAACAAGAGAAGGCGGTTGGCATATCTGCATATGTCGCGCCAGATCTACCGGGATTCGACTGCACATTCAAACACCGCTACACCGACTTCCTGGTTAATGAGATCGTGCCTAATGGGACAGTGCTCTACCTGACTAATGATCGTGTGATCAAGAAGGAAAAGCAGGCACAGGAGGTGAAGGCGAACGGCGATCATGCCGTGAAGGTCGAAGCCGAAAGCAATGATGCTGGGGAGAAATCTGTCGAGAAGAGAAAAAGAGACGAAGGACAAGAGCAGAGTGATGAAGCTGGTTCGAGTCCGAGCAAGAAGCAGCGAGTAAATGGCGAAGACAATGCTGCTCCTCCAGTCGTTGCAAAGCAAGAGTCTACCGACACACCACAAGCCAACGTAAAACTAGAGGCCCCCGACACATCACTACTAGCCACCAACGCCGAACGCAAAGCTCTAATCATCTCTGAGATTTCAGATCAAGACAAGAGTACTCTGCACGGAATCTTCGGCGAGAATACTACAGATCTGGTATTCAATCTTTACGCCAATGTTCTCATGCGTCCCGACCGCAAGCCTCGTGACCAACCTACGGTGTTGTCGGAGACCATTGCGGAGAAGGCCACACGAACGGCAGCGCACGGCGCAATTCGAGCGATCTTCTTCGCGAAGCTCGAAACCGAAACCATGCAAGACATGCCGGGTACTATCCGCATCAGAGCTGCAGCTGTGAAAGGTCCAACTGGCCCTCGTGCAAGGCAGGGCAACGACAAGAACGGCGCGATTGCGAAAGGGAAGATGGGGTGGGACGATCTTGGTGGCGAGTACCTCCACTTCACATTGTATAAGGAGAACAAGGACACGATGGAAGTGCTTCATTTTCTGGCCACGCAGCTGAAGGTACCAGCCAGGAACTTCCAGTTTGCGGGCACGAAGGACAGACGCGCGGTCACTGCGCAACGTGTGGCCATATTCCGTGTGTACGCCGAGCGGATGGAACAACTTAACAAAACGCTGAGAAATGCACGATTGGGTGACTTCGAGTACAAGACGCATGGCCTTCAACTGGGCGAGCTTGCTGGGAACGAGTTCCTGTTGACGTTAAGAGACGTGCGAGCCAGCGACGAGGAAGGCCTCTCGCATGCTCAGAAGATCGAATGGACAGATAAAGTGCTTGCTCAAGCAACTGAATGTTTTCGAGAAAACGGTTTCCTTAACTACTACGGCTTGCAACGGTTCGGCACCTTTAGCACGGGCACTCACGCTACTGGCCTGAAGATGCTGAAGTGCGACCTCGAGGGTGCCATCAAGTCGATCCTGGCTTACCCGGAGGATCTTTTGCCTGAAATCGTAGACACTTCGGAGACGACCAGAGTTCCACAGGACGACATCAACCGAGCAGATGCGATTCGGATCTGGAATGACACTAGCTCAGCCAACGATGCCACTGCGAAACTGCCTAGACGCTTCCAAGCTGAAAGCGCGATCATTCAGTTTCTTGGCAGGAAGGACAAAAAGACCGGCAAATTGCTGTCGAAGAATGACTGGCAGGGCGCATTGATGCAGATCTCGAGGAACCTGAGGCTGATGTATGTGCACGCGTACCAGAGCTTCGTGTGGAACACCGTGGTTGGCAGGAGGTGGGATCTTTATGGTGGCCGAGTTGTTGAAGGTGACTTGGTCATTGTTGGGGAGAAAGACGGCGACGAGCCGAAGAAGGACAAAGTGGACGAGGATGGCGAAGTTGTGTTTCATCCGGCTGCGGACGACAGTGCGCCGAGCACTGAGGACTCCTTCACTCGTGCACGCCACCTCTCGAAAGAGGAAGCTGAGAGTGTCAAGTACGATATTTTCGACGTCGTGCTGCCTCTGCCAGGCTTTGATGTCTCGTATCCTGCCAACGACATCGGCAAGTACTATGAGGACTTCATGGGTTCCGAAGCCGGTGGGAAGATGGATCCACACAACATGCGTCGTTCGTGGAAGGACATCTCGCTACCTGGCAGCTATCGCAAGATGCTGGCCCGGCCTGGTGCCGGCCTTAAGTATGAAGTCAAGAGCTACGCGGCGGATGAGGAGCAATTGGTGCAGACTGATCTGGAGAAGCTGAATGCGGAGAGGCATGCAAAGGTCAAGCCGGAGTCTACGGAAGCTGCCAGCAATGGCTTCAAAGCAGAAGACATCAAGCTAGAAGATATCAAGGTCGAGGACATCAAGGCCGAGGACGGAGAGGAAGAGAGACCGCTCAAGATCGCGGTGGTGCTCAAGATGCAGCTGGGCAGCAGCCAGTATGCGACGATGGCTTTGAGGGAGTTGACGAGAGGTAGAGCGGTGCTCTACAAACCTGATTATTCGAGTAGATAGTAGCACTATCAAATCCCTAAAGTCGAAGCTGTGTTTGCGTGCATATATCCTCTGCTCACCGCCTTCCACTTGACTGCCCCGCTGACCTCATGCTTGCACATTCTGCCACTTCCAATGCAAACAACACCTCATCCAAAAACTTTTGACCATTGAAGCTTCCATCTTCTCTCTTGGAACCTTTTACCAACTACCGCCCAAATTCACAAACTTTCAATCGAACCCAAACCAACAATCATGTCCATCCCAACCTCGACCTCCGTCGTCGAATCGGCCGTCATCAAAGCCCCTCTCGCCCACGTCTGGCACTACATCAAGCTGCAGGACTTCTCCAAGTTCTGGTCTGCGGTCGAGAAGAGCGAGTTCGTCAAGGGCGCGAATGAGGAGACGGATGTGGTCACGTGGACGTTCAAGGATGGCCAGCAGGTGGAGGTGAAGCAGGAGGAGCATAGTGTGAGTACTGCACCAAATTCCTAGCCTGCAAACGCAATGGCGAGGAGAATGCAAATGATCGTAGTGCTGACGATATGGTAGACCATCAACCACTACATCACGTACAGCGTCATCACCGCGAAGCCGGAGCTCACGTACACGAGTGTGCTGTCGACGGTGCGCTGCTACCCTGTCACGAGCGGCGAGAATGAGGGCAGCACGTTTGTGGAGTGGACTGGGAACTTCTCTAGTGATGCTGATGCTGGTGAGTATGGCTCTTTGCGACCGTTGAACGTCATGCTGATACGAGCCTCCAGGTGTGATCCAAGACGCGAAGTTCAAGCGCCGCGAGGCTCTCGCCGACCTGTCGAAGGCTGCTACAAAGAAGTAGCGTACTTCACGTGTCCGCAATAACGTGACGACGGATATGCCATCGAAGGCTATGAGTATGGAGGAAGATTCACGAAGCAACATGAGGATGTAAGATACCCAAAAGGCTATAGCAAATAACCTCACTACGAAAGATAGAGAAGCAAATGTCATATGACCTGCTGCATCGAATCTACCGAACAGGTTCACATGACCCTCAAGTTCACTTGCGGTATGGTAGAGCTCATGTGATCGCTGTATATCACTTCGCCAGCACCTTCACGATGCCTTTCTCTTCTCTATACCATCGCATACACAGTTGATATACAACTAGGCTCAACCTTAGGCCAGTACCGCAGCGCTCCTAACCAAGCACCATCGCCATGGACGGCGACACCATCCGCCGCTCCCTGCGTTTGAACCCTTACGACTCCAATGGCCGAGAGTACCTTGCGGGTCTACTTGGAACCGGAAGAGTGAACCTAGAATCCTGGATCGTATCCCCAACAGTCCGACCGCACCTCGCATACTGGTATCGCATCTGCATCAGCGGATCGGAACGCTTCAACGACGCTATCAAATGGATCAACAGCGGCGATGCCGGCTACTACTACAACCCGGCCGGCCTGGAAGAGGACCTTCTACTAATCTGCCTCGGTGGAGGCGACGATGAGGCGTTCAAAGCTAATTCTGAACCTATGACAAGCAGTAAATCGTTCGCCGAACTGAACGCGAAGACGAAATTCTGGAGCACGCGAGAGTTGTGGGCGAGGGCGGCGTGGAGGGTGGTGCATGACAACAGAAGCGAGGGACAGCCGTTCGAGAAGCGGTTTGAGGAGCATCCAGCTGCGTGCTACGGGGTTGCGATCGATCTGCTTTGCTTGGCGTTTCACTCGATTGCTTTTCGAGGGAAGGCGTCGGCGTATGAGGGGTTGATCAATGGGGAGGGTATGCAGAAGAAGGGCCAGGAAGGGGGTGTTCGGGTGGAAGAGTCGAGCTTGGTGGATGACAACAGTTTTGCGTCTGCGACGAGCGATGGTACTCACGGCACAACAAGCATGGAGATCGATGAGAAGAGCTCTAATGTTAGCTTTTCTGATGGCACGGAGGCTACGAGTGAAGCGAACCCATCGCCAAAGAAGGAGGTTGGGTACGGAGCAGGAGATGTGGCGATGGTGGCGACTTAAGGCGAGCGCGCCTAAGCTGGAGAGCTGGAGAGATCAGCTTTGCGGTGTCATCGGGCATTGGATCAGAAGGACAAGAAGGACAGCCACACTCGATTCTAAGCTTCTGGAGATGGTAAGCGGAAGCCTTCAACGACATACAGCAGACACCACCATCTCATGATACGAGTCGCGACCATCACTATTGATAATCCAAGATGCATCGTCCTCACAAACTATTTTGCTAGTACCTCTCGTTGTTCAACAGCAAGCGGTAGCAACAAGACCTTTCGATTTGAACGAAGCGTGAATGGTTGTGAAGAGAAGTGAATCCGAATGTTGATAATTCGGGGTTTAGATATCATCTATGGCCATTAATTGCCTCCCTATACCGAGTGGCTCCATATCTCGTTTACAGAGGTGCTGGAGATCCCCCTCCGCTCCCAGCGCCCAACAGTCGTTGCATATGAGAAGGAATGACAGATGAAGTTCTTGTGTGGCTGCAGCCCAACTGGCTAGTACATCGCTCCCTCCTATTCGATTCGAGTGGGTTTCAGGTGTTTAGGTCGACGCAGGTGGGCCGGAAGCTGGTGCGGCGGAAGAAGGCTCTGGGGGAGCAGAGCCGCCAGCTGATGGTGGTCCGGAAGATGTTGGCTCAGAGTCGCCGCACGGAAGTTGCGAAATGTCCTGTCCCCAAGCGACGGAGTTGAATTCGAGTTCGGTCATGGTGAGTTGGTTCTTGAGTGAGGGTCAGCCATTGTCTCAAACAAAGTGAGCCATAAGTCGAAGGAATCATTGCTTACCTTGCGGTTGGTGGTGAAGAGGCTGAAGCCCTTGACGGGGAACTCAGCGGATCCAACACCGTTGAACTGCCATTGCCAGACGATCTTGGAGCACCCAGTGACGTAGATGCCGAGCGTCTGGATGCCCGTGACCGGGGGAGCATGGCCGAGACCAGCGAGGTAGGCGTCACGGCCAGAGAAGGTGGTTGAGCCAAGCTGGTCGAGATGTTAATGTACCGTTCATGAACAGGCGAGTCACCACATGTTGGAGGTAGCTTACTGGTCGCTGGGTGAGGGACAGGATGGAGTCGGAGACCTCGATGTACTCCTTCGCGAGGATGGCCTTGCCGGTCGTGTTGTAGTCACCCAGATCAGAGTCGGACTGGCTGAGAAGGCTCGAGAAGCGCGAAACAAGTTGCGAGGCCTGCTTCGTGGAGAGGCAGCCCTGAGTCTTTGCAAGAGCCGTGGAGGCGATGGCGACAAGCACCGAGGCGGTAGCGAAGAACTTCATTGTGGATTAAGTTGTTTGAAACGAGTGGATGGATCCTAAGACGGTCCTAAAAAGAGTGAAGAAAGAAGCGACGTTGACTGTTGGAAGCGTTGGTAGTGAGAGAGTGACTTGCAGGAAGAAGAAAACGACGCGAACGGTTACACTCCCACCTTATAAGACGCCATGTCGAACTCACATCCGCGCGCCGGCGCGTTGAAGGAGAAGTTTGAGTTGGCACATACCAGTTTGTCTCCTGTCAGCGACTGGAAGAAGGCAGTTGTGTGGAGCCATACAAGACGCCTCGCCGTAACAGGGCGCCCAGATCCCAAAGTATATACCCAAGCGCAAACGCAGCCAGCCTCGTGGAGTCGCGGTGGTGTGGTGTTTGTTCGGTAGCCGTTGGAAAGCCTGTTTAGATATATTTGGAGGTCTGTATTCACCGCAAGGGGTAAGGTCTCGATGGGATGGTCCGTGTGTCGGTGGATCTGGCTGGGCCGCGCAGATCAATCGGGTCTGGCCTCGAGAGTTTAAAGACGCGCCCTCAAAAGCCACTCGCTTGCACCTGTAGCGACGATACTCCTGTGTCTTGATAGAGCAGAACGTAAGACAAGTGTCGTTCGTGTCGGAGCGCTCTGGCTGACAACCTACAGTGAATGGCACCTTGCCACCGCGACAGCATAGATTTTGTATCTTGTCCATCCTTGATCAGTTCCAGACTTCTGGATCATCACACACTGAAGATCATCGATTGGTGCGAAGCGCTAAACAAGAACACGTGGAAAGCACGAGCAAAGTTTACCTCCTGGACCAATTCGGAAGAAGCTTAATCTGAACTTCAATATGAACGCCTCCTCATTTTCCACGGGCCCACGCAGCGTCTTGTTACGCCATCTCGGAGTCGATATCCGTCAGAATACTCCTGCAGATGATCAGAAGAGATATACAGCACATATCACTCAGCCTTGGGCGCGAACGTCCAGGATCCTCACACCACCATTATTGGTACTGGCGCACCCGGTCTGTACAGATCTACCAGGTACCCTTGAGCACTGTACATGGCTGGCTGCCGAGTGTACCTTTCCGTGCATAAGCTGCTGGCTAGCGAATCTCTATACTGGTGCCTTACGTCCCGACGGCACATCCTGGTTGCCGTCTGTCTCGAATCGAAGAGACGATGGTTGCGCATCAGTGCCTCCCCCATCACGTCGACGGTGCCCTTGAGCGTCATCATCTTGGTTGCCGCTTCGCCCTTGGGAGCGAGGGTGCCTGCCCAGCGGCCCTCAATGATCTTCACGCCATCGAAAATGCTCGTGGCGATGTTGGTCACATCGTTGTTGGTCCATGTCTCGCGAGGAGTGCCGCTGTTGTATCAAGAGGGTCACCGTTACGCTGGTGAACACTCCCTGTTGATGCTCTTGGCGAACTCCTCGGGTAAGACATAGGCGTTGATGATTGTTGTGCAGCTTGCCTCGCTGGCTGTCATGGCTTCGATTGGGGAATTGTTCGAGCCATCATGACGCCACTGGCTTGCCTACTGACTTTTTGCCCGCCTTGTCGGGGTTGCCATTGAAATGGAGGCTTCCGCAGCTTTCTCTCTGTCCGTGGAAAGCCAGGCCAGTCAGCATAAGGACACCATCTCCGGTGCACTGCAAGGGGTTGCTGATGTCCGCCATCGTAAATTTGTAATCCTTGAGTTCGAGGTACTGGACGAGCGTGACGAACTATGGTGGGCGAGTTGCCAGTGAAAAGACGAAAAGACAGGTGGACGCTGCATATGACCCAGTAACGACTGAATATTGCTTTCAGGACGCACGGGGAAGGGCTATATCTGCCATGACTCGAAAGACCCGCCTACTGCATTCAATACAACAAGAACCATCAGCCTGGACACCCACAAACTGATTATTATCGTGCGCCTGAACGTTGTTACGGCCGTTTGCATGAGCTTCGCGGATCAGCAGGGAATAATGAACGTCAGGTTTGTACAGGCGCAAGAGATATACTGGCCCGCCGAGACCATCAGACTGCCTGCGTAGCACATGGGGCTCATTTTCAGACGCAACTTATCGAGGCTCAGATCGGACAGGCATACGAGCAGACTGTCAGCAGGGAGCATGACCAATGTTCCATTCAGCTCAGCCAGACACTCGGCCATCAAGTCTAGAACACATGGATCCCGATATGACGTGCACCTCCGCATGAAGATCAGCCAGGCAGAACCGGGGTATCATACCTACGTTTGTTACGACTAGCGCTATTATATATTAGATCCTTTAGGACAAAGGCCTTATAAATAGCTCTTATTAGTTAGAAAATTACCTAATCTACCTAGACGCTAATAGAGAAGAGACTTTACGCTAGTAGTAAGTAGACTTAGCGCTAGTAGCCTCAGGTAGTAAAGGGTCTAACTTAGGAGCCTAAATATATATATATTTAAAGTTCACAATTGAGAATGTACTGCACGGTAGATTATATCTAGTGTACATACAAAGACTACTTGAAGCTCTTCCCAGGTATAGCTCTTGGTAATTCTGACAGCTCGCCGTGGAGTGACTCAAACAAGGGGTCCCAAACAGTGATTGCACGCTTCGTTGCATCGCCGTTCATCAACGGCGGCTGTTGGAAGAAGAAGTGCTTGTCTGTTGAGCCTTCTATGGCCTGACCATACAGGCTCTCATCGTCGAGGAGCTTGATGTAAGCATCGGTGATCGTTTTGACTGGCGTCATACTGTGATAGTCAGCCTTGTCAGTTGACGTGGGATGAACAGATGCAGCTTACAACTCAGGCTTGACAGCGGCAACCATCTCAGGCGGAATGATGTTTGTGCTGAAAGCGAAGGATAAAAGGGTCAGCAGTGTCTTGAACGTGAGTTTCCGTAGATATATGTCAACAGCCACCCTTTTACTCGTCATCTCTTACCTAACAATGCCAGGCAACACTGCATTGAGTCGGATGTTCTCTTTGATCTTAAGGACTTCTCCGCTACCTCGAACGAAGTTCAATACCTGATCGTCGAAGGAGAAAATCAGCAAGTCTTTGGGAGATTGGGTTTGGTGGAAGTGACTTACAGCTGCCTTGGCACCATTGTACTCGGGATATGATGGATGCGGGTGGACTGCGGCAATCGAAGCAGTAGCAACGATGGCACCTCCGGGCGTCTTGTTCTTCCTCATGAAGTGAGTGGCCAGCAGCGTGCCATAGTAGACTCCTCTTAAGGTATAAGCGGCAGCTCGACATGGTCTGCAAATTGTACTGGATGGTTATGAAACAGCACGAAGCCTGGAAAAAGCATCGCCTGGCGGACTCCACATGTCGAAGACTTACCCTTCCAATCAACATCAGTACACGACATATCCGGCGCTGGCGGGATCTCGTCTGACCCTCGAGCTTTTACGAGGTAAGCACTATTCCTGTCGACTATTCCAGCATTGGCACAAAGAGCGTCTAGTCGGCCAAAGTCCTTGAAGACCTGATCGAAGACCTTGGCCTGGGAGCTGTAGTCGGCTACGTTGCAGTCTATCAAAGTTATTAGAAGTTGTTGATTGAACAAGCATTAGTGAACTTCGACCTACTGTAAAATCGTGCTTTGGATCCCAGTTCTTCGGACAGAGCTTTGTTCTCGCGTATGTCTGCCATCGCTACCGTCCAGCCCCTGCTCGTCAGTTCTCGAGAGAGTGCCTCGCCCATGCCGGACTGTCGGCCGGTTAGCTTTGAACCGGAGTCGACTCAGCCCTCGACGCCATACCGATGCGCCGGTTACGATCGCTACTTTGGAGCCCATTTTGTGTTGTAAGTGAGACTTTGATTAATCAGATGGAAATAACTCGAAGACTGAACGTAGTAGATGGAGTATAGACAACCACAGGAACTGTCTTGCCTTGTTGTACAACTAGGGTAGAACTATCGTGGGTAGACCATACCTCCGCACCATGAAGTCTGGAGCTCCACCGTATTCACGGATACTGTTCTCCGACTGAGCTGAGCAGAAGTGTGTGAGGTGTGCTCGTCTGCGAGAATTTCGTATTCTATGTCTTGTTGCACCATGAATGAAAGAATCGCAACAAGAAGTGAAGTGTAGAGTGTGACAACCGCCTGATAGTTCGGCAAAGCGTGCATTGCAGGACGAAGTGATGTCCACATTTGCTTAATAATGGCGTGCATGCAGTGCCGTTCTCTTTACCGGCCCGTCGTATTATCGTATTAGTGGAACGAAGTCAAGACCATGTTTCAGATGCGACAGGATATATAGACGACCAGCCACTGCCTCTTTCGTCGACTGTAGATTTCTGAGAAGCCTTCGCGCACTGAAGACGATGCAGAACTCCGAGATTATCCTCTTCGACATACCTAGCAAGGGTCGTTGCTCCTGCTGGTCTCCGAACACCTGGAAGAGTCAGTCTAGTACAACGACAATGATCCCTCTTGCTGATTCCTTATAGCGCGACTGGTATTGAACTACAAGCAACTCCCGTACAGAACAGAGTGGCTAGAGTATCCGGATATCGCTCCTGAACTGGCTGCACTGTACGTCGTCGTGGCCTCTCTCGCGAGATAAATCCTGAAGTAGCGGTAGTGGCATCCAAACCAATCCACCAGGGTCCTGGGCAGACTACTCGTGCCCAGCAATCCGTCTGCCAGATGGCGAGCATATAATGGACTCGCAGAAGATTGTCGAGAAGCTTGAGCAGCTTCATCCGGAACCTTCGCTGTATCTGGACACGAAAGTCCATGAATCGGTGTATGGCGCTGTGGCGTCCACGATCGATGCATCGATATCAACAATCATCCCGGCAGCGCAACGGAACATTCTCCGCGAACCATCAGCTTCCTGGCACGCGGCAGATCGCGAGCGGAGGTTCGGCAAATCGCTCGAGCAACTGGAGGAGGACGAAGGCGGCGAGAAAGCCTGGGACGCTGTGAAGCATGGTCTGGAGGCGCTGAAAGCTGAGTTGTCGAAGCACAAGAGAGACGATGGACCGTTCGTGCTTGGAGGAACCGTGAGTTATGGTGACTTTTTGATCGCTGGGTTCTTCGAGTGGCTGAAGAGGGCGGATGATACCCTGTATGAGCGGTTCATTGGCTACGATGCGAGCTTTAAAGAGCATCACGAAGCCTGCCAGCCATGTTTGGCTAAGGATGACTGATGTGGTAGTGAGCATCGGCGTAGGCATTTCGTAACATTTGGTGCGTCATGCGCCGTTGCTGGGACATGTGATCTGCTTGCTCTTGTTCTCGTCGTCGGTCGTGCATTCGTAATGATCTTCCGGATTTCAATGGCGGAAATTGTGTTCACTCACGAGTTCACAATGTCCTTGATGTGCCGTCGACGATGATCGCAGTCGCCATGAAGCGCAAACACCGACCCGTAAGCATACTGTATGCTAGATTCCCTACCATGGCTACTAGAACTTTCAGTACTGTCGGTAGCTGTCATCAGGCTCTTCCTCCACGTCGACCGAGTGAGGTTGTCTATGTGATATGTTGGCATACCGGACCGCCTTACTCGAGCTTTCCAAGCATCGGAGGTCCGTCTCCGCTGCATACTGCGAAGGACTTTGATGCTATCGCAGAACACAGAAGGTGTATTGCGGAAGAGACCCAGGTCTCTGAGCCAGCTCAACGCACGAGTGTCGCGAAACTCGTAATCGTGCTTCAAGGTATCGATCCGTTGTAGTGCATTCTCCATGTTGCAACACGAATCAATGCCGCCAGATGGCCAGTGCCTGGAGAGGATCTGGCGAACAAATATCTGGTCGTAGTTCTGCATCAATGCATCCGTATATGCGGCACCGTAGGACCGCAGGAGTCCTTGACCACGATGACGGGAGCAGAATCGGTCCACCAGATCGAAGAAGAGATCAATCGCTACGTTAAAGCGTTGGCGGGACGATGCCAGTAGACTGATAGCTTGTAGGGCGTGCTTATGTCCGCTGCCGGGTCGGTCGCCATGTCCGCCGTACGTCGAGACAAGTACTTCCACGATCGCTACCGCAGCATCCAGAGCAGATATCTGGGACGTACTCTGGTTGACTGAATATGATATCGATCAGTGGAGAGCTTGTACTGTGGCGCGCGCAACCCCCCTAGATCAGCAACCTCTCCTGCCAAGTCGTTTTGCAATATCTCCTGCTCGTGAAGCCATAGTATATCAAGGTTGAGGTCAGCGTTGTAGTATCGTACCCGATGCAAAGTAGCCTCAACGAGGTAAAGAGTGGACATCTTTCGGGAAGTGTTCCGTGGCGGATTGTACAACGACATGAGAAAAGGTCATTGATCAGAAAGAGGCTTCGTACTTGACCTTCCAGCAGGATTCTCCAGATTACAATAGTAGGGATCTCTCATGCGAGAATCAAACACGGTTGCACCAAGATAAGGAACTAGAGATCGGGCTTCTGGAAGGGTTTCCAACCCGTTGACCGGGATCTGGGGTGGCGATCAGCAACGAAGGATGCATGCAGGAGCCTTGCAATTGCGAGAGGCTGGGGTCACGACACACGTGCGGCGGTTTGACGCAATTCTGACAAGTTTCGCTCACGTGAAGCACGTGGGAGGAGGCGTTAGCAAAGGTTAGGGCCATGCACGACAAAATGAAGGTTTAGCTCAATGTTTCACGACTTCTGCATGCCTGGCGAACCTTCGTTTCCATGCTCACATACTCCGTATCGCTCGTCCCTGCAGCTACATCTTCTCGATCTTAGGGATGCGCAAATTTGTCTTCCGTCGTGAACGCAATGTCGAGATCCGCAGCCAGCGGTCTGGAGACGTGGTAGGTTCCACGCTAGCGAAGTCTAAAGTGACAGCTGTCTCCGCTAGCGTTTGATACGAGTCAGTTGATCATATCGAGACATCGAGTAGCCATACTGGTCAACGACTTACCAGTGCACGACTAGAAGCTCATTGTTGAAGAGAGCCACAGCACTCAGAAGAACGAGCGACCACCTCCACAAACTGCAGCCACGCGCTTGATGAGAGCTCTTTGACCGACGGTCGAATATGCCACCCAGCTGTTGAAGCTGAGACGAACGGCTCATGGGTATGTTGTGAGCTGAACACCTTAGCGGATTGCGAGGCCATCTGCTACCATCTGCTTCAGAGCTGCAGCATCACAGAGACGGTCGGCCACCCAGTTGACCAGTTCCGGAGGGAGATGAGCGCCCGTGACGCGGAGAGCCAACATATGGGCAGTCTTTTGCCGGTGGATGTATCGAAGTAGTGTGTAGCTGTCGCCAAAAAAGGGCTTGTCGGGCACCTCGGTCCCATCAGGTAAGGCCGGTATTTCCGCGTTGCCACGCTTGGAAGCTGAACGGAAGCTGACGATACTGTCGATTGCCCCAGACGGGTTTCAGACTATGTTGCCCTTGCGAACGTGTGTGGACCAGTGAGTTGCGATCTCTTTGAGCAAAACCTCATCGTCGGAATGTGCCGCGTAGTGCTCCATCATCAAGAGGTGGTAAGATCGAGATCGAATCTTCTGCAGGTTGACGGTCGCTAACTGGCAGAAGTAATGCAGAGCCTGGTCAAATGCACGGGGACTCGTAGCCAGAGACCAAAATCCCGTTAGAGCAAACTCATATCCAACGATTCCCCCAGATATCGTGACCAGTTCCATAAAAACTTGAGCGATATCAATGACGCGCTCGATGGCTTTTTTCTCCCCGGCATCGTGACAATCCTTTGCTGTCATACCACAGTCGAGACGTTTGCGGCGATGAAGGCGCTCTGTAGGGGGCGGGACTTCAAACCTCGCAACTTCGGCCATCGCGCTACAGAGGCTGTACGCCGCGTGCCATGCTTTGTCATACAGGCTGCTGGACTCGAGATCCTCATAGCTGCGAGTCAGGAGGCTCAGTGGGAGATCTGGAAAACGAAGCTGCACTCTCTCGAAAGCCGGTAATCCCTCCATCGTGGTATCGTGCTGTCACATCGCCCTCGAACGGAGAAGATGCCAGAGAATGAGCGCGACGACTGTGGTCCACCTTCGGTGATGCCTGGATGATGTGGTGAGAAGGTTTGGACTGCGAGTTTGATGGGAAGGTGCGTCTCAATTCTAACAGCATCATTCTACTTCGACCAATGGGGAACGATTTCTATTAGAATTGCGGCGCTCGGGGGTGTTGCTTGGCAAAGCGATACCGCCAGTTGTCTTCAGATTTCAATAGAGTGATGTAAATAAAGAACAACTTTCGTCTTGGGATTGAACCGTGCTTATAACACATATCTGGCCGGAACTGGGACTGTCATACACCTAACCTCCCTGGACCTTGGTAAAGCATCCAGATGCTGCTCTGAAAAGGCACGCTTCTTCAACTTTCCAACACCTCCATCTCCTTCAATATGCTCCCTCCAGGACGACGGCGTGCAGGCGCACTGTCGCCCACAGCACAGTGCCTGGCTTGTCTATTTCTCCTTTTTTCCACCGCCAGCGCAGCGTCAAGTGTACTTGGGCTCGATTTTGGAACCTTGAATTTGAAGGCGGTATTGGTCAAGCCTGGGATTCCTCTCGAGATTGTGTTGAGCAAGGACTCGAAGCGGAAAGAGGTAGCGGCCGTAGCGTTTAAGCCCAGTCGAGACTCGGACAACAACATCATCGCCGAGGAGGGGAAGTTTCCGGAACGAGCATATGGATCGGATGCGTTGGCACTACAGGGACGGATACCCGGCGAGGTCTACCCTAATTTGAAGCAACTGTTGGGGCTGTGGAGTGATGATACATCCGAGGGCGCTATTGGAACGTACAAGGAGCGGTATCCGGCTGTTCATGCGGAGTGGAAGCATGAGATTGGCACAACGTTGCTTCGGAGCGAGGCATTCTCGTTCAAGGAGATGCCATGGAACGCTGAAGAACTGTTGGCCATGCAGTTTGCGAACATCAAACGGAACGCGGAGAGCATGGCTGGGAAGGGCAGCGTTGTGGAAGATGTGGTTATCACGATTCCAGCATTTTACACTGCGGACGAAAGACGAGCAATCGAGAAGGCAGCGATGTTGTCTGGGTTGGTCGTCAACAGTCTCATCACGGATGGTATGGCTGTGGGAATGGATTATGCGAAGAGTCGGACCTTCCCAGAGATCACGAAAGGCGAGAAGCCGGAGCATCACATCGTGTTCGACATGGGCGCTGGATCGACTACTGCAACACTCCTCCGATTCCAAGGCCGAAGTGTGAAGGACGTTGGTCGATTCAACAAAACAGTGCAAGAAGTGGCTGTGCTTGGTACTGGGTGGGATCGAACACTAGGCGGCGACAGCCTGACGGATGTCGTTCTCAACGACCTCATTATGAAGTTCATGACGAAGCCAGTGATCAAGAGCCGAGGAATCGACATCGAGACAATCAAGGGCAACGCTCGTGCGATGGCTAGGCTCTGGAAGCAGGCTGAGCAATCTCGGAACGTCCTCTCTGCAAACACTGAAACCAGCTCATCATTCGAGGAGCTACTCCCAGAGATCGACTTCAAGTCCAAGCTGACTCGCACCGAGTTCGAGAGTCTCATTTCGGACTTTGCGGCCAGGGTCGAGACGCCGATCAAGGATGCCTTAGCTGCGGCGAAGCTGACCATGAACGATGTCGACTCCATCATCCTTCACGGCGGAGCAGTACGGACGCCTTTCGTTCAGAAAAAGCTCGAACAGATCGCTGGTGGCACCTCCAAGCTACGATCGAACGTTAATGCAGACGAGTCTGCAGTGTTCGGCGCCGCCTTCAAGGGTGCCGGACTGAGCCCAAGCTTCAAAGTCAAGGAGATCCGGGACAGTGATATCGCTCAATACCCAGCTGGCATGAATTACACCGACAACGGCAAGCCACGGAAACAGATCTTGTTCAGTGCAACAAGTCCAGTCGGACATGGCTCAACCACGAAGCAAGTCACATTCAAGGATAAGGCCGACTTTGCATTCAAGCTTTACCAGCGCATCGGTGAAGTTGACCGAGCCTTTACTGTGATCGAGGTCCAGAATCTTACCGCATCTGTCCAGGAGCTCAAGAACAAATTTGGCTGCGAGAAGGATGATGTGACCACCCAGTTCAGCATCAAGCTGAGCTCCGCTGATGGCCTACCTGAGGTCCTCTCTGGTACCGCAAGCTGCGAAGTAGAGGGCAGTGGCAAGACTGAGAGCATAGGCGACTCTGTCAAGGACTGGTTAGGCTTCGGCAAGAAGAAGGATCAAGACCCACTCGCTGAGGGCGAGGACGGGCCGATTGAAGAAGTCGAAGCGTCGTCGTCGACATCTGCGTCAGAAGCCGAGTCAAAGTCAGGCACGGCGTCTTCGAGTGACGCATCCGCCTCAAGCTCAAAAGTGCCCGAGAAGCCGAAGAAGCGGACCGAGAGCATCGCTATCGCCTTCAATGTCATGCCGCAAGGCAACCCGCAGCCAGCACCTGAGAGGATGAAGCATATGCGTGATCGCCTGGTCTCTTTCGACAAGTCGGACAAGGCTCGTGTTCAGCGTGAGGAGGCGTTGAATGTGCTTGAGGCTTACACATACTACGTCCGCGACTTCCTGGAGAACGCAGACTACGAATCATTTGGCACCAAGTCCGCGCGCGAGGAGATCGGCAAGCTCCTGTCGAGTGCGCGCGAGTTCATGGAGAACCCAAAGGAAATTACCAAGGCTACGAGGGAGACTTTCATAGGCAAGCACGATGAGCTGAAGAAGCTAGTCGAGCCCATCCAGATACGACGCAAGGAAGATACCGCGAGGCCAGAGAAGATCCAGGCTCTGAAGACCAGCCTTGAGCAGACGGAGAAGCTGGTCGAGATGGTTCGAGCGCAGGTCCTGCAAGCTGCAGATGCCAGGAGCAAGGCGGAAGATTTCGATGCGTCTCAAAGTGCAGAAGGCTCAGCATCGCCGACAGGTGGATCCTCTGGAGGCCTTGACGACCTCGAGGAACCTGATGTCGCTACGCCGTCGGACCCTGAGAACCCACTTGGACCAAAGTACAGCAACGCAGCAGACTTCAGTGCATACACGGAGGTCGACCTGGCTGGCGTCAGCAAATCCTTCGAGTCCGTCACGAAGTGGCTCGCAGACAAGGAAGCAGAGCAAGCGAAGCTCAAGCCACACGAAGAACCAGTCCTCACGACCGACGCAATCGAGAAGAAAGCCAACGAGCTGAGCGAGGTCATGCGTGACCTTCTCTACAAGAAGATGAAGGCGCCACCCAAGAGCAGCTCATCGAAGAAGCCGAAGAGCTCAAAGACGAAGTCGAGCAAGAAGGCCAAGAGCACCAGCACACCAACCTCTGAGGAGGACGGGGCGCATACCTGGGGAGCCTCAGACGGCTTCAAAGTCGACATGCCATCGGAAGAAGAGATTCTGAAGATGGTGTCGGAAGCTAGAGAGACGCAAACTCAGATCGAACACAACGAGCTGTAAACTTAGATTTGTCTATAGAAAGCGCTTGCATGCAGAATACCATCAGTCAAACACGTCATCCGCCGCTCTCTCGCTGAACGAGCCGAATATCTGTGCTTTCCTCTGCTCAACCTGAGAGTCGGTCCAGCCTTCTGCTTTACGAGCTTGCATCCGTTTGTCGACCAACTCCTGTGCCGCTGCGCCAACACTCTCCGCGAAACCTCTGTTCCCGCAGACGTACGCGCGAGCACCTGCTTGCCAGGCTGACGAGATCACGTCCGTTTCCTTCAACATGCGGTCGGCGACGTATCTGCAATCTTCAGACCTTTCTGGTTCTTGGCTGAAAGAGTACAAGATCTTGACCGCGCCCTGTTTCTCCCACTTGTCCATCTGATCCGCATACAATCGGTCGCGCTTAGAGTGCCTACAACCCAAAAACAGATACGCAGGCGCGAGCCTGGTCCTCGTACTACCTTCGAGCTGTGTAGCGCGTTGCTCGATGAACCCTCTGAACGGTGCCAGACCGGTGCCGGCAGCGAACATGAGTAATGGTGTGTTCTCAGCATCGAGAGGCAGGCGGAAACCTCGCTTAGCTGTACGGCGGATTGCGATTTGAATCCTGTCGCCAGGTTTGAGGGTTGCCAGATAGTTCGAGGCGACGCCGTAGAAGGGTCGCTGGGCGTCCTTTTCGTCTATGAGGACGCTGTAGGTTATGGCGCAACGTTCTGGGTTTGGTAACGGGCTGGATGAGATACTGTATTGGCGGATGTTGAGCTGTGGGAGACAGGATAGGAATTCGGGAAAAGGCATGTCGATTTGAGGGTGTTGCTTAAGGATGTCGAGGAGGGACATTTGGGCTTCTGTGATCTCCTTACGGAACTTGTCGTCGTCGTCGAGCCATGAGCGGAGTTGCACCTTCGTTACCTCGTGCGAAGTGTGCTTCTGTGCGAGAGACAGACCACGCCTTGATGTTGGTTTGGCGAGCTCGAGATAATTCCGTAATAGCTCTGTCACTGATAGCGATGTTCCGAGCGGCAGTGGTGCGAATGATTGGGATTTGAGCGTGATCGTTGCATCGTTCGGCAGCTTGAAGTGTGCCATCACTGCCTTCACATTGGGCTCCGGAGACTGCGGAAGAATAGCGAGGTAGTCACCGCACTCGTAAGACGAGCCTTCGGGGAGGCTGACCTCCATGTGTCTCTTCTCGGGCTGCTCGCCCTTCGCAGTCAAGACCTTCACATCTCTGACGGTCCCAACTTGCAGATCCTGGTGGAGGAGAGCAACTCGCTCACCAGTAGATATATCCGCTTCTACAGCAGCAGCGTAGGCATCCAGCGCAGCTTCACCTGCTTTTGGAGACAGCTTCTTCAGCTCGGGTAACAGGATCTTATCCATCCACGACTCGAAGTCAGCGACCGGGTTGCCCTGCGATACATCCGACAGTCCCATGCTGGCAAGACACTCAGCTCCGTGTGTCTCCATGGCGCCATCAACGAGTCTCGGGATCCGGTGAAGCGTGGCGCGCCAGTCTCGGTGACCGCAGCCGAATACGGCATACTTGATGCCTTTGAGTTGTGGACCTTGCATCGACTGAAGATACTGCGCGAACTGTAATGCATTATCTGGTGGTTGGCCTTCGTAGGAAGATGTGATGATGATCGTTGGAGACGTGGTCGATAAGCGACCAACTGCCGCGTCCATATCTTTGACCTCGGGATCAAACCCATAAGTAGAGGCCGCTTCAGAGGCCAGTCGCTGAGCCAGAGCCAGACAGGTACCGGTGTTCGTGCCGTAGAGGATGGTCAACGGTGCACCGCCATCGCCGTTCCCTACTTTCTGCTGCTTCGAGCTCGCTGTCTTCGGCCTTGCAGGCGCTTTGCCACTGTGTAGTCTCTGCTCGACATCTAACGGCGTCATCCCATGCCTGAGCATAGCCTTCACTGACAAACCCAAAGGCTTGACAGTCACGGCTTGCTTGATGCGCATATTGTACATGGGATCTGCCAGCCTCAGATCAAAGTTCTGCAGGATCAACGAGAGCGCGATGACTGCTTCCTGGAGGGAGAACGGTCGACCAAGACAAGCTCGGCTACCTTCCGAGAACGGTCGCCAGTACTTCTCGATCTGTTGGTAGCCTGGGTCACTCTCCATCATGCGGTCCGGCTTGAACTCTCGTGCATCCTCGCCGAATACTTTTGGATCTGACATGCACTTGCCTAGTAGGAGGCGGACTCGAGTACCTTGGTCGATCTTGTATTTGCCACCCAGTGTCGTTACTTGGTCCTTCCTGTGAGGGTGCGGGATCTTAGAAATGATCGGAGCAGTCGGGATAAGTCGTAATGTCTCCTGCAGCACCGCATAGATGTACTTGAGCTCTCGGGTATGCTCGAGTGTGATCGCACCGCCTCCGAGGACGCGGTCAACCTCGTCCTGGGCCTTTCGGTACGTTTCCGGATTCTGCAGCAGCTTGATCACAGCAAAGGAGAGGAGTCCAGAAGTCGTCTCATGGCCAGCAACCAAGAATGTGGACATCTGCGCTTTGATCAACTCGTCTCGCATAACCTCTCCGGACTTGGGATCCTTGCCAAACAGCAGCATATCGAGAAAGTCATTCTTCCTCTCTGTGCTACTTCGGCGCGTCTCGATGATCTCTTGCGCGGTTTTGTTCATTACCGATTGTGCCTCGTGTGCGGTCTGAGCCGTGATCGGAGCATCGCCACCGAAATATGACATTGTCTTGGTGATGATAGGCTTTGACGTAAGATTCTGCGTGACATGGCCCAGAACAGTATTCATCGCCGCTACATAAGGATGTGCGCCGTTCCGATAGAAGCTGTTGAACCGGAAGTCCATCGTGCACAGCGCAATAGTGTCCAGTGTCAGATTCGAGGAGTCCTCCGTAATGGCGATCTCCTCGTCCGGTCCAAAGCGAGCCCACTTCATGATCATCTGGTGTCTGCGAAGTATCCGCATTAGCCCAATATACCAACTCCCACTCGGTCGTACATACGCAACATCCTTCATCCCATCAAACATATCCTCGATCTTGATCGGCCCAAACGCCGGCCTCAACATCCGATGTCCCTGCTCCCAATCCGGATCCAACGTCCCGGCAATAATGACCCCAGACGGTTCGCCCTCTCTCGATAACCCAGGGATCGCGGTCTTCATAAACCGCTTCTCATCCATGATCTCCTTCATCATCGACGCGGACGAGACGACTAATGTCTCCTTCCCCTGGAGTCTGAGCCGGTAGATAGGGCCGTAAATATCTGCCATGCGCTCCATAGCGCGCAAGGGAGCTTCCTCGTCGCGCAGGTCGAGCATGTTGCCTAAGAGGGGAAGGCCTCGGGGGCCAGGGATGGGCTCGAGGTCCATTATATTTGAGGTTTTGGATGAAATGGAATGTGGTTGTGGGATAAGGAGATGAGATACAGAAGCAACGAAACAGCAAAACAGTCGTAGCAAAAGTTAGTGATGTGGAACTCACTGCGCGGCGAGAGGGATTGAGATCACTTTTATCAGCGCAACTGACCTACCTGAACGCACCACGTCGCAAGGACATCAATTCGAGGCATTTGGCACGAGGCTACAACCTGCCATCCGGATGCGGCCAGCAGCGCGCTGGTGCTGAAGTCCAGCTTCCAGGTTGAGTGAGGTGTGGTCAGAAAGTCATAGTCGGAGGTCGGAAGCGAATCGCGGTCGTTTCCCCGTTTGGCCACGAAGCCAAGCCTGGGTGAGGAAGGCACAAGGGTGATCGCAAGGCTCAAGTGGTCGAGAAAGGTACTTGTATAATTGTACATCGGCGCGGTACACACAATGATGTCCGAGACGGAACGTCGTGTCGACTCCACTGACCAATGAACAGCACCTGAAGCTCGGAGCTGCCAGATGGCTAGGTGTCGGCAAAGCACGCATGCTCGCTCATACAACAGAACTATACACAACACACTCCCAAAGGCTAAGTGGAGCATATGCCACCCTCCCTCACGACTTGGGTCCAACAGCCCTATCCCCATCACAAAACCCCAACTTCTCCCCCACCTTCACCAACTGCCCCTTCTGAATATTCCACCTCCAGCCCCCCTTCCTTTCCACCTCCCCATGCGCATCCACCGTCACACCCTCGTCAAAACTAGGTCTGATGCCCTTCGGTGCCTCAAACACCATAACAATAGTGCTTCCAAGCTGGAACCCGCCCATCTCCTCCCCTCGCCTTAGCGCGTGGCCACCGAGCACAGGGCTGGAAGAAGCGTAAGTAGCTTCCGCGTACCCGGCATACGGTTCACCTTTATTCTGCGCCTCCTCCGCGGCGCGATCGGCAAGGGTGTCGGTAAGTAAGCTATTGGTGCGTAACTCGCGATCGAAGTTCACGACGATGGAGCCGACGTTTGTGGCGCCGACGGGGGTGTAGGAGAAGAAGCCGTATTTCCACCTTCCTAATAATACCACCCTCTCGTTTAGGGTGAAGAGGCCGGGTAGCGTGCGTTGTAGATAAGGCGATACAGAGTAGAGTTCACCAGCGAAGTGCCGTCTGCTTTCGACGACCCAGCTGACGGGGCTGTGGAAGCGGTGGTAGTCTCCCGGAGCGAGGTAGACGACGCAGTAGTAGAGGCCCATAGGCACGTCGGCGGTTGCAGGGTAGTACCATGGTTTCGGCGCGTGCGGGGATAAGGCGAGGTCGGCGCTGACTTCGGCTTCAGCGCCGTGGGCTGGGCGGGTGGATTGATCGACGGGCCCGCCGAGGAGAGTATCGGAGCCGGTATTGGAGGCTGGACCGCCTTCGCGGTGGCGGTTCATGCGGTTTTTACTGCTGGTGTCGCCGGAGAAGAGGTTGGGGAGGGTGTAGGAGATGCCGTTGACTTGGGCGAATTCTTCGTCTGAGCGGATGACTTCGCTTTCGCCGTCTTCCTTGCGGCGGTCTTTGCTGGGTTGAGGTGAATTTGGCGAATCGGCGATGTTGGAAGTGTGCTCGCTTTGGTGTTGGTGGTGGTTCGTGCCTGTGGTTGGCTCGGCACCTAGGAGAGCGTCCACGGAGTAGGTGACGCCTTTCACTTGTTCGACTTCGCCGTGCTCGATGTAGCCGAATTGAATCACTCTGCCGTCTGCCGGGCTCAAAAGGGCGTTCGGATGGGGGTCGAGTGGCCGTAATCCGGGCTTTAGTGTGCGGTAGAAGAACTCGGCTAGGTTTCGATAGGTATGCAAGTCCGGCTCGGATATCTCGTCGAAGTTGACGCCAAACACGAACCCATACAACTTGAACCCCGGAACCCGCAGATAGTACGGGATCGTCAACTCGTTGAACTTGCCCCATATCCTGCTCATGAACTTCAATGGTAAAGTGCTCATGATCTGAACCGACCAGGGACCCGAGGGGCGAATGCGTGGTCGCTTCTTAGGCCGTGCCGAACCCGCCTCGCCATCTTCGCCGCCGTATTCTTCCCGCTCGCGCAGCCATTCCTCTTCCTGTTTCCTACGTTCGCGCTCCTGGATGCGGTAGAATTGGAAGACGCCGAGGAAGGCGACGCCGAGGGCGATGGGGATGGGCTTCCATACTATCGGAGTTCCGCGCCAGGCCTTGCCCGCTCTTGTGCCGAATGACTCTTTGCGGTGTGGCGGCCGGCGACTGAAGGCTGAGCGTTGACTATTTGTAAATGTTCTTCGTTGCCGCGGGAAGATGAGGCGTGGTCGAGATGTGATGGGTGAACGGAAGAGCGTAGGTCGAAGGACGGCTCTCGCTGACGGCGGCATGATGGGGCGTGTCTATCGTCTAGGCGTAGGGTTCATCATAGGAATGTACAGGTCGTTGTCCTCCTTCGCGCCTCTATCATACAGGTGTATCTACAAAGTACGAGGCAGATCGTGTGCCTTATGCCCCAGAAAAGATATCGTTTATGACGTCGGGTGGTTCCGTTCGCGTACATGTAGCCCGAAACGCGCTGGTTCACCTTTGAAGATGACACCTCGCTTGAACATCCTTCGATCTTCAACAAACTTCTCCGTGGCGATGATGAATCCCGATATCCTACAACCACGATAGTATTATCCATCACATCTTCGACAACGTGAAACCGCACGATGGCACCAGCACAACCACCCGAATCGATCAACCTCAAGATCAAGGTCCCGCCTGGACACCTTACACTGCCAGCCATACCCGACGGCGGCAGCGCGACTGCGGAACAAGGCTCCTTCGATCTCGGCTCCTTGCCAGTCTCCACCACCGTTGGCGCCCTCCGACAGCAGATTCAGACCTCTATCCCCACCAATCCTGCACCGGAGCGACAGCGACTACTCTATGGCGGTCGAGCATTGATTGACAACGAGCAAACGCTGGCAGATGCCTTCAACACCAAGCGAGATGTCAGTCAGACCGTCTATGTCGTTCACCTCCTCGTTAAGGGCGATGGGGCGAATGCTGGACCACATGGGGCCCCCGCAAGCCTGAGCTCGGGGGTGGGAACTGCGGGTACACCACAAACAGCTCCACAGCCAGGGCAGGGTCCACCATTAGCGGCGGAATTGCGAGAAGCAGCGGAGCGGCTACGTCAACAGACAGCGGCGTTCCAAGCAGCCCATATGCCGCCACAGCATGCGCAGGCAAATCAACAACAGGGTGCGATGCCTCCATTCACCGCCCCGCATATGCCAGGACAGCCGCCAATGATGGGAGGTGGCATGCGGATGCCTATGGGTATGAACTTTTCACACGGCATGCAGATGCCACCGCAGATGCCTTGGCCTCCGCAACAACAGCAACCAGCTACCGGACAAGCTCCAGGACATACTGACGAACAGAATACCTCTGCACAAACGCCGCAAGGCACACAACCACAGACGACCGGTCTCGATCCACAACAAGCACAACAGCAGGGCCAGCGCCGGCCTGTCAGTGGGCAGGGTTTCCACATGCAAGGTGTAGGGCCAAATGGACAACGCTTCGAATTCCACCAGCAAACAATCAATATCCCGCATATGGTTGCTGGTCAGCCAGGCCAGCAAATGCCATTCGGTCTGCCCATGCCACACATGCAACCGGGCATACCGCAGGGGTTCCCAGGCCCGCCCGCGATGCCATTGCCACGTCAAGCACAAGTGCCACCACCTCGCCAGCCAAACGGCCCATCGGCTTTGGATCGCGCGAGAGAAAATATGACTGAGATGCGACGGATGCTGGCAGAAATGCGTGATCAGACTGACGTACCCTCCGAAGAGGAGCGTCGCACGAGGTTAGATGCGATGGAGCAGCGCGTTATTGGCGTGAACAACTACATCGATCCACTCAACGCGATACCCACCAACACTCCTACTCCTACAACTGGTAATGACACGACTGGCAGGCGGTCCGCCCCACCGAACGCTCGACCAGAGGCCTATCAGCGCCTGGCGCAACGACTAAATGGATGGCAAGCACAGCAACAGCAGCAGCAACCGCGGCAGCTATCAACTCGTAACCCAACCGAAGTTACTGCCTACCTCCTATCCGGTCCTCAAGGTCCGCATGCGCTGCTCTTCTCACCCCAGCATGGCACTTTCCAAGGTGCACTTCAACCAACACCTACTCGCACCACCGGCATCCGCCCAGTTCAAGCCACTGCGAATCAGCAAATTCAGCAGGGCCAGCAGCCTGTGCCCGGACCCCAAGAAGCCGGCCAGGTCGCCGCACCAGGTGCTGTCGCACAGCAAGGTGCAGCTGGCGAAGCAAACCCCGCTGCTGCGCAAGATCCGCTTGGCCCACTTCAGCCTATCCTTGCGCATGTGTGGATGCTGCTAAGGATCTTGATCTTTGCTTACTTCATTTTGGGCACGAACATGGGATATACGAGGCCGATGATCTTGGCTGGGGTTGGGATGGTGTTCTGGGCTATCCGCATGGGTGCGCTGGGTGACGGAGCGGCAGTTCGCAGATGGTGGGACGGTGTGGTTGGTGCTCCCCAACGCCCAGTCGCGCAGGTAGCTCAGGGACAAGATGGCGAGAATCGGGATCACGCACAGAACGACGGTGCGCCTGCTCAAGCTGGCCAAGACGGCGTACAGAATCGCCAACCAATGCCTACGCCGGAACAAGTCGCGCAACGTCTGCTTAACGAGCAGGCCGAGCGAAACCAGGATCGTAGGGGTTGGTTGCGCGAGCAGATCCGGCCTGTGGAAAGGGCGGCGGCGCTGTTTGTTGCGAGTCTGTGGCCTGGTATTGGTGAGGCGCATGTGAGGGAGCAGAGAAGGCTGCGGGAGGAGGCCGACGCCGAGCGCTTGCGGGAGGAGGGGGAGCGGGAGCGGGTGAGAAGGGAGGAGGAGGAGGAGAAGAAGGCTGCTGACGACGAGGTTGCGAAGGCTGCGGAGGCGGAGGCGGGCAAGACTGATGCCGTTGCTGCTGGTGGCGATGGAGAGGCCAGTGGTGGGCAGGATGCGGGAGCAGCAACGGCCACTGCGAGCTCGAGCGCTGAGAAGGTGGAAGGTAGAGGTAGTGGTGCATGAGCTGACGGAGCTTGACATAGAGATAGTCGTATGCAGTCGTCAGATGCCGAACCTCCTGTTTCATGCAGTCATGATTCCGCTCGGATTCGTATACCGTAGCAGTTGTGCCAGTTGCCCCTCTGGACCACCTACCGTTACGACGTATCCGTGGGATGGAGTCCTCGTGCTCGGCAATGAGATGCAAGATCTATCAAGGCAGTGTGCACTTTTCAGCCCTTCCGATTGTGGTTGTTTGAACCGCTCGTATGCTACAACCACAGAATTGTACATCCTCCGCCGTAGTCATACATCAAGCCGAGTCGGAGCGACCTGTATATGAGATCCTGCCGTTCGCACTTCCAGGTTACTTCTTACCGGGCTTGACGCGGTGCACGTAGTCTCCAGCATAGCCTATGCGCAAAACTAATCAACGACGACATACCGGCGACTTTTTGACTAGGTCAGTAATCACTAACAACCGCTTCGAGGATGAGGGTGAAGTCACGGAGCGCAGGAGACATTCCTTATATCTACCCTCCGCTCCCGCCCCAGAGCGCTGAGGTCCGAAGGCCGAGAACCCTTGGTGGTGTTGGTCTACGGATCTCTGCACCAAAAGTCCTTGGGCGAACCGTGCGCAGGTGAACGGGAGCTATTTTATAGCGTCGATATGGCCTTCAAAACATGATTAAAGGCTATAGTTGATCCGGTTCAAAGCTAGGATAGTTGTCTAGTCAACTCCCTTAACATACAGCTGTCGAATTGATTAAGATCGGGAGCGCTAATATATAGCTACCGCCACTGCCG